>UMLF01000511.1_pt1 | contig 48627 bp, 43 predicted proteins | sample 1966501 | NCBI WGS metagenome assembly UMLF01 (sample SAMEA4836194, study PRJEB28245) | human gut metagenome | biome: gut microbiome; material: fecal sample | place: Denmark | collected 2008 | reverse complement strand
TCAGCCTGACGAGTCCAACGATCTCGGTTCTTTTTGTTTCTGCACGATGCTTTTTCTATCGTTAGACACGGCACAACCTGTCCCTACAAAACCATGTTTTTTGCAAGCATGACAACAATAATATTCCGATTCCGCAATAATTCCCCCCACGCAAAATGGGCAGCCCCTTTCGGGACTGCCCACAATTTTTGACATTGGTTCTGATACACGCCTTACGGACGGATGCAATCGGTGAACATATACCGCTGGAGCGGTTCCGGAATCCGGACAGAGCCGTCCTCGTTCAGGTTATTCTCCAGGAATGCGATGAGCATACGAGGCGGTGCGACCACGGTATTATTCAGGGTGTGCGCAAAGTACTTGCTGCCGTCCTTGCCCTTGATGCGGATGCTCAGACGTCTTGCCTGTGCGTCGCCCAGATTGGAGCAGCTGCCGACTTCGAAGTACTTCTTCTGGCGGGGCGACCATGCCTCAACGTCCAGACTCTTCACCTTCAGGTCAGCCAGATCGCCGGAGCAGCACTCCAGTGTACGCACCGGAATATCCAGACTGCGGAAAAATTCGACGGTGTAGCCGTACATCTTGTGGAACCAGTCCATGCTCTCCTCCGGCTTGCAGACCACGATCATCTCCTGCTTCTCAAACTGGTGGATGCGGTACACGCCACGCTCCTCAATGCCGTGTGCGCCCACTTCCTTCCGGAAGCACGGGGAATAGCTGGTGAGGGTCTTGGGGAGCTCCTCCTCCGGCAGAATGGTATCGATGAACTTGCCGATCATAGAGTGTTCGCTGGTGCCGATGAGGTACAGATCCTCGCCCTCGATCTTGTACATCATGCCCTCCATCTCCGCAAAGGACATGACGCCGGTAACGACCTTGCTGCGGATCATGAACGGCGGAATGTAGTACGTAAAGCCCTTGTTGATCATGAAGTCACGGGCATATGCCAGAATGGAGGAGTGCAGGCGTGCGATATCGCCGCACAGATAGTAAAAGCCGTTGCCGCTGGTGTCACGGGCAGCGTCGATGTCGATGCCGTGGAGCTTCTCCATGATGTCCACGTGATAGGGCACCTCAAATTCCGGCACGAACGGATCGCCGAAGCGCTCGACCTCCACGTTTTCGGAATCGTCCTTGCCGATGGGCACGGAATCATCGATGAAGTTCGGGATGACCAGCATGATCTCACGGATTCTTGCGGACAGCTCGGCCTCCTGCTTTTCCAGAGCCTCCAGCTTTTCGCCGATGGCGCTGACCTCAGCCTTGACTGCCTCAGCCTCTTCCTTTTTGCCCTGACCCATGAGGGCGCCGATCTTCTTGCTGACGGACTTCCGCTGGCTGCGCAGCTCGTCGCCCTGCACCTTTGCCTCACGGAACTTCCGGTCCAGCTCTACCACTTCGTCTACCAGCGGCAGCTTTTCGTCCTGGAACTTCTTTCGGATGTTCTCCTTGACTTTTTCCGGATCATTCCGGATCCATTTGATGTCGATCATGATTCTTTCCTTCCTTTATTGCAGTGGTTTTACCCACAGAATTGCGTGATTGAAATGCTTCCCATGAAAGGCTGCTCCAGCTGAGCGGGGTGTTTTGCGCACTTTGTAGGGACAGGTTGTGCCGTGTCCGCCGATTTCAGCAACGGAATTTTCCTTGATACAAAACCCTCAGACACAGCATAACCTGTTTCGGCTTTATGCCTCCCCTGAAAGGGGAGGTGTCACGAAGTGACGGAGGGGTTCTAATACTTCGATTTTGCAGTAAGACCCCTCCGAGCGGCTTCGCCGCCCACCTCGTACTGAGCGGTCCCCTCTGCCCTTCGGGCATCTCCCCACCCCGTGGGGAGTCACCCCTTTCAGGGGAGGCATGTCTTCTCAAACGCTTTGTGATATGACCCATCATACACGAAACACCTCGCCAACTGTGCTCAGTTGGATCAGCCTGACGAGTCCAACGATCTCGGTTCTTTTTGTTTCTTCACGATGCGAGAGGATACACCAGCAAACCTTAACAATGTTTCACGTGAAACATCCGCTCACTCTCTTGTCAGCTTCTGCGCCAGTGCGGCGAGGTCGTCCTTATCGTAGAACTCCAGCACCAGCGAGCCTTTATTCTTCCCATAGGTCACGGAAACCCGCCGTGCCAGACGGCTCTCCAGACTGATCTGCATCTCCGTGAAATAGCTGTCCGGCATAGCATCCGCCGGCTTTTCCGGCTGCGCTGCCTGTACCTCTGCTGCGGCGATCTTCTCGATGTCCCGCACGGTGAGCTTGCCGTCTGCGGCACGCTTTGCCGTGTCCATCTGAAGTGCGGGATCCCGAATGGCGAGGAGTGCTCTGGCGTGGCCGGCGCTCAGGGCTGCGCCCTGCACCAGCTCCCGAATCTCCCTGGGCAGCTTCAGCAGGCGCAGGGAGTTTGCCACAGCGCTGCGGGACTTTCCCACACACTTGGCGACGTCCTCCTGTGTCATCTCAAACCGCTCCATGAGCTGTTCGTAGCCCTCCGCCTCTTCCAGCGGATTCAGGTTCTCCCGCTGGAGGTTCTCGATGAGGGCAATTTCCATGGTCTCCTCGTCGGAAATTTCCCGGATGATGACGGGAACTTCGTCCAGCCCCAGCATCCGTGCCGCACGCCAGCGGCGTTCGCCGGCGACGATCTGGTAGTTCAGCCCGTAGGGGCGCACCAGAATGGGCTGGAGCATGCCGTAGCGCTGAATGGAGTCCGCCAGCGCCGCAATTGCCTCTTCGCTGAAAATCTTTCGGGGCTGATCCCGGTTCGGCTCCAGTTCCGAGAGCCGCAGTGTCTTTTTCACCTGCACATCGGCGGCATTCTCATCGTAGAGAAAATCCAGACCGCTGCCCAATCCGCCTATTGTCATTCGCTTTCACGCTCCCTTTTTTTGCCGAATATCATCAGACGGCGTTTTTTCTCCGGCGGTTTCTCGCCCAGCAGCTCCATGCCCAGCAGCGCATACGCCTCAGCGCCCTTGGAGAGGTGGTCGTAGTACATGACCGGCTTGCCGTGGCTGGGGGCTTCGGAGAGGCGGACGTTTCGGGGAATCTTGGTCTGAAAGACCTTGCCGGGGAAAAACTTCTCCACTTCCTCCTCCACCTGGCGGGACACGTTCAGGCGGGCATCGAACATCACGAACAGAATGCCGGCGATATCCAGCGCCGGATTGAAATTGCTGCGCACGATCTTGATGGTATTGGTGAGCTGGGACAAGCCCTCCAGGGCGTAGAACTCCGCCAGCATGGGAATGATCATCCGGTCTGCGGCAACCAGTCCGTTCACCGTCAGAAGCCCCAGCGCCGGCGGGCAGTCGATGAGGATGTAGTCATAGTCCAGCTTACAGGTGAGCAGCTGCATTTTCAGCCGGTTCATCCGGTTCTCCATGGAGGCAAGCTCCAGCTCTGCGCCGGCGAGGGTATTGCGTGCCGGCAGGATGCTGACATTCTCGAACGCCGTGCGGACGATCGCCTCCTGAATGCTGTTTTTTCCCACGAGCACCTCATAGGAGGATGCCGTCAGGTGTTTTTTCTTGATGCCCAGACCGGTGGTGGTATTGCCCTGCGGGTCAATATCCACGCAGAGCACCTGTTTTCCCCGAGAGCCGAGATATGCCCCAAGATTGACGACTGTCGTCGATTTTCCCACGCCGCCCTTCTGGTTGGCAACTGCATAGACCATACCCACGCTGATTTCTTCCTTTCGTTGGCAAACTGCCGTTTCTGCCGATTTCTTTCGAATCATAGTACTTATTTATTATAGCATGATTTGTGGTAGTTGTAAAGAGGGAAAACCGCATTTTCGGTATAACCTGCCCTCATAAACCGTGACACAGCAGAACCAAACGCATCGTGCAGAAACAGAAAGATTTCAGAAAATTGTCCCAAATAAGGCTGCTCCAGCTGAGCGCAGCTGGCGAGGTGTTCTTAGAGGGCACGTGCCCTTTAAGTCGCTGTCCGCAGACAGCGAAATACTCTGCGCCCATACTTCTGGGCGCACGGAGCAGGTGGGTGAGAAAAGCGACAGCTTTTCGAGGGCGGAGCGAACAAGACCGCTCCGCCCTTGTGTGCCGTTTGTAACGCCTTGATTTTGGAAACGTTCCGGTGGAACGTTTGCAACGGATTTTTCCCTGACATATTTGTGGACACGGCACGCCGTGTCCCTACGAAATCCGTGCACGCACACCCCGCCCCGCAAAAAAGGCGGCAATGTTTCACGTGAAACACTGCCGCTCTGAACATTATTTCTTCTCCCCGATGGGAATCCGCACCCGGTATTCGATGTAGTCCTCCCGCTGGATCTTCTGGGAGTCTGCGGCGATGCCTGCCGCCTGCATGGTCTCCACAGCACGGGTGATGGTATTGACGAAGATGCGCACGTTCTGGAACACCTTGCTGCGCTTCCGATAGCTCTCCCGCTTCCGGCGCTGCCCCAGCAGTTCCTCCACGGCATGCTCCGTCTTTTCCACGTTGAGGTTATTGCGCACCACCTTTTCCAGCACCGCCAGACGCTCCTCCGGCGCAGCCAGACGCAGCAGGGCACGGGCATGGCGCTCGGTAAGGTTGTACTTCATGATGATCTCCCGTTCCTCCGCCGTGAGCCGGAGCAGTCGCAGCTTATTGGCGATGGTGCTCTGCGCCTTGCCCAGCTTTGCCGCCGCATCCTCCTGCGTCATGCCGTAATACGTAATGAGCTTTTCGATGGCGCTCGCCTCGTCGAAAAAGGACAGATCCTGCCGCTGGATATTCTCCACCAGCGCCATGACCGCCGAGTTGCGGGAACTGATCTCCAGAATGATACAGGGCACTGCCTGCATGCCGGCAAGCTTTGCCGCACGCAGCCGGCGCTCCCCCGCCACCAGTTCATAGCACCCCTCCCCACGCCGGACGGTGAGAGGCTGGAGAATGCCGTTCTGGGCGATGCTCTCCGCCAGCGACTGGATGTCCGCCGGATCGAATCCGGTGCGTGGCTGGTGGGGGTTGGGGACGATCTCGCTCACATCCACCTCCACAATGCGGTTGATGGGCTTTTCCCGGGTAAACGTTAAAAATCCTGCCATAGTAACTTCCTTTCTCTGAAAAAGAATCTCTGGCAATCCCGCACAAAGCCGTCAGGCGGAATTGCTTTCCGTATCTTCTATTGTAGCAGATTTCAGAAATGGCTTCCAGAGAAAAAAAGTGCGGTTTTTCGGAAAAAGCGCCGTTTTTTCGGCAGGTTTCGCCGGACTTCCGAAAAAGCGGACGGCATTCTGCGGCACTTTTTCGGACATCCTGTCAGCTTCTGCGATATTTTCAGCCCAGCGGCTTCTGCTGGATCTGTTTGCTCCGGCGGGGGTACTTCTCCGGTGTCGGGCGGCACTTCTCCACCTGCACCAGACGGCGTGCGCCCGCCTGTTCCAGCGTATAGTCTGTCACCTGAACGGTTCCGCCGCCCAGTGTGACAATTGCCTGCTCCGCCGGTTCGACCGGTTCGGACGGGCCTTTCATGGCGGCGAACACGCCGCCCACCCGCACAAACGGCAGGCAGTATTCCGCCAGCACCGGCAGCGCTGCCACTGCACGTGCTGTGGCGAAGTCAAACTGTTCCCGCAGCTCCGGCTGTCTGGCAGCCTCCTCGGCTCTGGCGTGGATGCAGCGCACGTTCCCCAGCCCCAGCAGCTGTGCCGTCTGTTCCAGAAAGCGGACACGCTTTTGCAGGCTGTCCAGCAGGGTGAACTGCACGTCCGGACGCAGCACCGCCAGCACCATCGCCGGAAAGCCTGCGCCCGTTCCCACGTCGATGCAGGATGCACCTGTGGGCAGCTTCGCATGGCACAGCAGGGCTGCGCTGTCCAGAAAGTGCTTCGCCCAGACCTCCGCCGGCTCGGTGATCGCCGTGAGGTTCATCTTCTCATTGGTCTCCGCCAGCGTTTTCAAGTACGCCTGAAGCTGGCAGTACTGCTGTTCGTACAGGGGCATGCCTGCCGCCGCAAACAGCGCCTTAGCGCTCTCATATTCCATTATGCCTGCTCCTTTCCGCTGCTGTTCTCCCAGACCATGAGGACGGACACATCCGCCGGCGACACACCGGAGATCCGGCTCGCCTGTCCCAGATTCTGGGGACGGTGGGCGTTCAGCTTTTCCGCCGCCTCCAGCCGCAGTCCCCGAATGGCGGTATAGTCCAAGTCCTCCGGCAGCGCCAGATTTTCCAGCTTTCGCATGCGGGCGATCTGCGCCATCTGTTTTTCGATATAGCCGTCATACTTGATCTGGATTTCCACCTGCTCTCCGATGACCGCCGGCAGCGCCGGACGGGTGGGGTCGTATGCTCTGAGTCCCTCGTAGCGCAGCTGGGGACGGCGCACCAGATCTGCCACCTTACAGCCCGTGGAGAGGGGCGCAGTGCCCTGCGTCTCCAGATACCGGTTCAGCGCCGGCGAGGGGGCGAGGGTGGTCTTTTCCACCCGCTTTTTCTCCTGCGCCACCTGCCGGTACTTCTCCGTCATGGCGTCATAGCGCTCTTTGGAGATCAGCCCCAGCTCGTAGCCCATGGGCGTCAGCCGGAAGTCGGCGTTGTCCTGCCGGAGAATCAGCCGGTACTCGCTGCGGGAGGTCATCATACGGTAGGGGTCCTCGCAGCCCTTGGTCACCAGATCATCCACCAGCGTGCCGATGTAGGAGTCCGCACGGTCCATGACGAACGGCGTCTTGCCCTGCACCTTGCGTGCGGCGTTGATGCCTGCCACCAGTCCCTGCGCCGCAGCCTCCTCATAGCCGGAGCTGCCGTTGAACTGTCCGGCGCCGTACAGACCGGAGATCTTCTTACACTCCAGCGTGGCACGCAGCTCTGTGGGGTCGACGCAGTCGTACTCGATGGCGTAGGCGGGGCGCATGATCTCCACGTGCTCCAGTCCCCGAATGGTGCGCAGAAACGCCAGCTGGACATCCTCCGGCAGAGAGGAGGACATGCCCTGCAAATAGTACTCCTCCGTCTGCAGGCCCATGGGCTCGACGAAGAGCTGGTGGCGGGGCTTGTCGGCGAAGCGCACGATCTTGGTTTCGATGGAGGGACAGTACCGTGGGCCGATGCCCTCGATCTGTCCGGAGAACAGGGGCGAGCGGTGGAGGTTCTCCCGAATGATGCGGTGCGTCTCGCTGTTGGTGTAGGTGATATAGCAGGACACCTGATTGCGCATCTTTGTGGCATCTGAGGCAAAGGAGAACGGCACGATCTCTGCATCGCCGTCCTGCCGCTCCATGACATCGAAGTCAATGCTGCGCCGGTGGACACGGCAGGGCGTTCCCGTCTTGAACCGGCGCATCCGCAGCCCCAGCGCCTGCAAGTCCCCTCCCAGCGCACGGCTGGGCAGGGCGGCATCCGGGCCGCTCTCATAGGACACCTGTCCCACGTGAATCCTGCCGTTGAGGTATGTTCCCGTGGCGATGACCACGGCGGAAACGGTATACTCCGCCCCCAGCGCCGTGACCACGCCGCAGACACGGCCGTCCTCCACGAGAACCTGCGCCACCTCTGCCTGCCTGATCTCCAGATTCTCCGTCTGTTCGCAGACGTGCTTCATGTAGTTGTGATACTGCACCCGATCCGCCTGCACCCGCAGGCTGTGGACTGCCGGCCCTTTGCCCTGATTGAGCATCCGGCTTTGCAGGAAGCAGGCATCGGCAGCCCGTCCCATTTCGCCGCCCAGCGCATCAATCTCCCGCACCAGATGCCCCTTGGCAGTTCCGCCGATGGACGGGTTGCAGGGCATGTTGGCGATCTGATCCAGCGAGATCGTAAAGAGCACCGTCCGGCAGCCCAGACGTGCCGAGGCAAGCGCTGCCTCTACGCCGGCGTGTCCTGCGCCCACGACGGCGACATCGTAATTTCCCATATGATACATCTTGAATCCTCTCCAAAAAAAGACGGGCCACTCATTTCAGCAGCCCGTCCCTGTTGTTTTTTGCACCGTCTGCGAAAACGCCGACAGGCTTATTTTATTTTCTCAGAACTCGATCTTGCCGTAGAGTCCGGCGTTCAGTTCATCCTCCGGCTTGGGCTTCTTATAGTCCCGCTCGAAGCTGGTCTTCATGGAGTCCATATCGCTGCGCTTGAAGTCCTCCGGCTTCCGCTCGGTGCGGTACGGGCGCTTTCCGCCACGGCCGTGCTGTCCGCCGCTTCTGCCACGTCCGCCGCTGCGCTTTCCGCCCACAGCAGCTACGACCACCTTCCGGTACGGGTCCTCTCCCACACTGTGGGAGGTGACGCCCTCGATCTCGGAGATGCGGCTGTGAATGATGCGGCGTTCGTAGGGGTTCATGGGCTCCAGTGTGGTGGAGCGTCCGCTGCGCAGCACGCTGCGTGCGATCTTGTCCGCCAGCTGTTCCAGCGTCTTGCGGCGCTTTTCCCGATAGCCGTTGCTGTCCAGCAGCAGGCGGCAGTACTCCTCGCCGTCCCGGTTCACCAGAATGGAGGCCAGATACTGGATGGAGTCCAGCGTTTCCCCGCGGCGGCCGATGATCGTACCGCTCTTGGTCTGGCTGCGCAGTTCCATGCGGATGCCGTTTTCGGTGCGCATGGTGGTGATGGCGATATCAATGCCCATAGCGTGGTAGATATCGGCGATATACTGCCGTGCACGCAGGAGGTTCTCAGACATCTCCTCGTCGGTGAGGATGGTTTCGATGGCAGCGGACTCCACGCCACGGGTGGCGGAGTCGTCCTGCGGGATCACGATCTCATCCACGGAGGTGATCGCCTCAGCCGCAGTGGCTTCTGCCGGTGCGGCTTCCTCTGTCTTTGCCTCCGGCTGTGCCGGAGCGGTTTCCGGCGCTGCTGCGGGGGCTGCGGGTTTCTCCGCCGGAACCGGTTCTGCCGGTGCGGCAGATGCCGGCGCAGCAGCCGGTGTTTCCATCGGCTCGTAGGCGGCCTCTACCACGTATTCCTCTTTCTTTCCAAGCCCCAAAAAGCCCTTCTTCGGTTTCTCCAGGATACGGAACACAATATAATCCACGGATACCCCAAACTTTTCAGATGCCATTTGCTTTGCTTCTTCTAATGTTTTTGCAGTAAAGCTCTCTTTCATCACTGTGTTCATCCCTTTCTTTTTCGCCTGTTTTGCAAGTCCCGCACCCTGCCGGACTCACCAAGACGGGCTCTGAGAGCTCGTGTTCATAGGCGTCTATCTACGTCTTTTCGGCAAATTTTGTTGCATACTGCGTTAAAAATTCTTGCCATACGAAAGTATGCCTGCAAATTTTTGCCTTGTCTGCAAAAAAATTTGCTCGAAAATCCGCATATATTTCCTACGAACACAAGCTCTGAAAGTATGCTGCGCTTTCCGGCGTGCAGCCGGCGCAGCGCTTATGTTTCACTTCCCGAATCCGAATTGCCGGTGTCGTCATAGCTCTCGCCATACTTCTCCGCCATTCGCCTACGGGCATCGTCCAGTACCTTCTTGTCGTACTTTGTGCGTTCCGCACGGGACATGTCCTTAGTCTCCTCTTCGTAGCGCTCGTGCATCTGCTGACCGACAGTTCCCTGCTGCTCCAGCATCCGCTGCATGAAGGTGCGCTTGCCTGCGGCGTACTTCTTCTGCATCTTCTTGTTCTCCTTCTCGCAGAGCTTTTCAATGCGCTCCGGCGTGAAGTAGAGGTTCAGTCCCACAGACTGCACCAGCGAGAAGAACGAAGAGCAGACCCAGTAGAAACCGACACCGGCAGGAACGTTGAATGCGAACCATACCGAGAAGATCGGCATGATATAGAGCATGACGTTCATGCATCCCATCTTGGGAGCTGCGGGGTTGCGCTTCTTCTGGACGATCTGCATATAGACCGTGAGCACCAGCTGGAGCACGCCGGAGAGAACGGGGATCAGGAACAGGACAACTGCCGCATAGTTCCATGTCTCCGGCTTCCACGTCGGAATCGTTCCCAGGTTTACGCCGAACAGGCTGAACTTGTCATAGAACTCCGCCATCTTGTCGGAGAAGCTCGTTCCCGCCAGGACCGAGCCGAACGCATCGGGGTCGCTGTGATGTGCGGTGAGAACGATCAGCTCCTGACGGAGGCTGGTGCCCTGCTTGGCAAGCTCCGGATCGATGTTCTTTACCACGTTGTAGGCGTTGGAGATGAGGTCGCCGCCCATCTTCAGGATGTAGGACAGCGGCTTATAGACAACGTCCAAGATGCCGAACAGGATAAAGAACTGGAGGAACATGGGGAGGCAGGAAGCGCCGGGATTGACGTTCTCCTCCTGATACAGCTGCATCTGTGCCTCCTGCATCTTCTGGGGTTCGTCCTTGTACTTCTTCCGCAGCTTCTCCATCTTCGGATTCAGGCGCTGCATTTTTGCAGAGTTCATCTGCTGTTTATACGAGATGGGGAAGAGGATCAGCTTGGTAAAAATGGTGAACAGCAGGATCGCAAATGCGTAGTTGTCCACCCAGTCATAGATAAGGCGCATAATCCAGCCAAACGGCTTCCCGCACAGATCATATAAAAAATCCATTCGTTTTCATTAACCCTTTCTGTTGCGTAGTGTACGCCGGGGTTCTCGTCCTGCAAACAGGATGCGCGGCGGATCCAGATGCTCCGGCACCGGATCAATCCCGCCAGCGTTCCACGGGTTACAGCGCAGCAGCCGCCGCACGGCAAGGAACCCGCCCCGCAGTACGCCGTACCGCAGCAGGGCGGTTTTGGCGTAGGCGGAACAGGTGGGGTAAAACCGGCACACAGCCGGTGTCAGCCGGGAAATTTTCTGATATCCTCCAATCAGCCATGCCAGAAGATACCTCACGATTTTCCCCCCTCCGGCGGTGCAAACATGCGCCGAATCCGCTGCAGGCCGTTTCCGGCCAGATAGTCACGAAGCTGCGTCGAGCGGATGCCGTCGATGGCGGGAAGTGCCACGATCACAAGGTCAATGCCTGTGGGCAGCAGATGTTCCGTCTCCCGATATGCCTGGCGGATGATACGGCGGGCACGGTTGCGCTTGACGGCGCAGCCGACCTTCTTGCCGACTGTAATGCCAAGGCGGTTGTACTTGCGCCGGTTCTTCCGCACATAGAGGATCATATAAGGGGACACGATCTTTCTTCCACGCCGGTAGAGCTGTAAAAAATCCCGATTCTGGTTGAGAATTACCGTTTTTTGCATGGCATGCACTCCAACTTTGCTGTGAGCCTTGGACAGCCGGAGGCAAAGCCCCGCTGCACAAAGCTCCCGAGATGATTTCAGCATCCGCCGGCATACCGGCAAATGCTCCGGACGGTGCAGCAGTTTCGCTGCCCCATCCATTCCGATGAGAGCCTGTCCGCAGATGGCGCCGCCGCACACGGCGAGGTAGGTGAAGGGTTCGTGTACGGCGGCATCCGGACGGCTTTTGGCAAAGCACACGAAAGGCAGCCCCGCACAAAGCACGCCCTGAGGGGCTTTACACGTAATCTGACGGCGCATCTTACGCACAAGCTTTGGGCGGTGCTGCCAAAAGAAAAGCGTATCCGAATCCCGCGGCCCGATGCCGACCGTACAGACTCACAGTTACCTGCATGCCTGCCGGTAAACAGCTTGTCGAATCGGCATTTCGGGCGATGCGGAATTCAGATACGCATGTCGAAAAAACAAAAGACCACAAACGAGTGGCGTTGTGGTCCGACTTCGATCAGTGGCTCAGTCTTGCTCTGCCGCGTGCTCTTCTGCGAGCTAAAACCTTTCTACCGTTCGCAGTGACCATTCTCTTACGGAAGCCATGCACCTTTTTCCGATGAATCTTCTTCGGCTGATATGTTCTTTTCACAGTCGTTACCTCCTCTCTTTTTTCCGGCGGAAAATCCTCCGCACAGGCTGCTGGATTCCTACGAGGCAGCCCGCACGAATCCATTTACAATATATTATACTGCATCCCCCCGCATTTGTCAAGGATTTTTTGCAAAAAAATTTTCCGCAGGCGTTTTCCACAGAAATTGCGGAAAACCGCCGGAATTGCGTGGCGTTTGCGCTGCCGGGCTTTCCACAGTTTCCACATCCGCCCCATCCGGGGATTCTCTGCGGAAATTTCAGAGAAAAATCATAGTTTTCCACAAGAGAGGGGTTGATTTTCAACAGCGTTTATGGTATACTATTATATTATGGACTGTTGAAAATCTGGGCGGCACCGCAGAAGGTCTGTGCGGTGTTGCCCTTGTATTTCCAGCGCACCCCAGCAAACACGGAGTCTGCCGGCATTCTGGCACTGTCATTTTCTCCGGCCGGCTTTTCAATACAAGGAGGATTCTACCACTATGAACTCATTTCAAGAAGTCTTTTCCAGCGTCAAGCAGTACTGTCGGGAACAGGGCATTCCGGACGTTGCCGTTAACCTCTGGATCAACGCCCTCACCCCTGTCCAGCTGGACGGCAGCACGGCGGTCTTTACCGTGCAGTCATCCTTCCAGCGTGCCGTTGTGCTGGGCAACTACGAGGCCCTGCTCAAAGAGGCATTTTTCAATATTCTGGGCTTTGACGTGACACTGGACATTCAGGTAAAAGACGAGCCTGCTTCGCCGGCACCGGACGAGGAGCGGCCTGCGCCGGATTTTGACGACATCGCACGCCGCCACGAAGAGCTGGAACACACCTTCGAGGGCGCAAACTATGAATACACCTTCGATACTTTCATCGTGGGCGGCTCCAACGAGTTCGCCTACGCTGCCTGCACCGCCGTGGCAAAAGAGCCGGGCGTGAACTACAACCCCCTGTTCATCTACGGCCCCTCCGGTCTGGGCAAGACCCACCTGATGCACGCCATCGCCAACGAGGTCTGCAAGAATCATCCGGAGTACAAGATCATCTACGTCACCAGCGAGGAATTCGGCAACGACTTCATCTCCAGCATCAACGACAAGAACACCGCACAGTTCCACGACAAGTACCGCAACGCCGACGTTCTGCTCATCGACGACATCCAGTTCTTCACCGGCAAGGAGCGGATGCAGGAGGAGTTCTTCCACACCTTCAACAAGCTGCACGCCGAGGGCAAGCAGATCGTCATCACCTCGGACAAGCCGCCCAGAGAGCTGAAAACACTGGAAGACCGGATCCGCAACCGCTTTGAGTGGGGACTCATCACCGACATCTCCACGCCGGACTTCGAGACCAGAATCGCCATCATCCGCCGCAAGGCAGAGCTTCTCGACCTGTACATTCCGGACGACGTGGCAGAGTTCATCGCCAACCGGCTCAAGACCAACATCCGTCAGCTGGAGGGCGCTGTCAAGAAGCTGAAAGCGCTGAAGCATCTGGCTGGCTCCGCACCGTCCATCTCCATGGCGCAGAGCGTCATCAAGGACATCCTCAGCGATGACCAGCCGGTGCCCATCACCGTGGAGAAGATCATTGCAGAGGTTGCCGATGTGTACGGCGTTTCGCCGGAGGATATCCGCAGCAGCAAGCGCTCCAGCCAGATCTCCACGGCACGCAAGGTTGCCATCTATGTCATGCGGGAGATCACCCAGATGCCCCTTCAGGCCATCGGTACGGAGTTCAACGGCAGAGATCACTCCACCATCGTGTACTCCATCAGCAACATCGAGACGGCAATGAAACACGATGAGCATCTGAAACAGCTGGTGGAGGATATTATCAAAAATATCCGGAGTAAGAGCAGACCGTAACAGACCCCGTCACGCCCCGTGATTTTATCAAACGGAACACAAAACCCATCGTGCAGGGACAAAAACGCACCGCATCCGTGTGCCCGAAAAGGCTGATCCAACTGAGCGCAGTTGGCGAGGTGTTCTTAGAGGGCACGTGCCCTCTAAGTCGCCGTCCGCAGACGGCGAAATCCCCGTGCCCATGCTTCCGGGCACACGGAGAAAGGGACAAAAAGCGGCAGCTTTTTGCGGGGAGCGAACAAGACCGCTCCCCGTGTGAAACCGGAGAGGAAAAGCAAGATCTTTGCAAGGTCCCAGTGGGACGTTGCAAACGGAACTTTCCATGACGAAAAGATAAGGAAAATTAGGCTCCCCTGAAAGGGGAGCTGGCAGTGCGCAGCACTGACTGAGGGGTCTCCACAAATATCAAATAATATACATTCTAAAACATTGCATAAAAGATTACACGAAAGGACCTCTCCACCGCCTAACAGCGGTCCCCCTCGTACTGAGCGGTCCCCTCTGCCCTTCGGGCATCTCCCCACCCCGTGGGGAGTCACCCCTTTCAGGGGAGGCATAAAGTAGGGACACGGCGTGCCGTGTCCGCCGATTTCAGCAAAGGAAAATCCCGTTGGAAACGTTCCGCCGGAACGTTTCCAAACCGACAATACCGCAGACGGGACACAGGGCGGAGCGGTCTTGTTCGCTCCGCCCTCGAAAAGCTGTCGCTTTTCTCACCCACCTGCTCCGTGCGCCCAAAAGTACGGGCGCAGGGAATTTCGCTGTCTGCGGACAGCGACTTAGGAGGCTCCTCGCCCTCTGAGAGAGTCTGTTTTGCATCTGGGCGTATGCAGATTGCGCCGTCAGATTTTTCGAGAGATGAAAGGAAAAACGGAGGAAATCCTTTGTGGATTTCCGAGTATTTTCCTTTCATCTCTCGAAAAAGATGCAAGCAAGATGCGTGCGAACAGATGCAAAACAGGCTCTAAAATCTCGCCAGCTGCGCTCAGCTGGAGCAGCCTGATAAAGAAACGATTCCACAACGCTTTCTTTTTCTCTCCCGCTTTTTCTGTCTGGCGTTTCCTGTGGAAACGTGGGATTTCTTTGAAAATCCTGGCTTTCCACCGCCTCTCCACAGAAAACTTCCGGTTTTCCACACCGCTTTCCACAAGCTGTGGAAAACCCATGTGGAGAAAAAATTTCGCCGCCGCAAGAGATTTCCCGGATGCGTCTTCTGCCGCTGTGGAATCTCCTGTGGAGGGCTGTGCAAAGGCGTCTCCACAGGCTGTGGAAACTGCTGCCGGCATCTGCCGGATTTTCCACGGATTTCTCCACAAGTTTTTCGTTTCCACTCCACAATCTTTCCACCATTCCACCCGCAAAAAATCTCTCCACTTCTCCACGATTTCTCCACAAAGGGTTCGTGGAAGAAAAATCTCCGCAGATTCCGGCAAAAATACGGCTTTCCACTTTTCCTGCCCCTCTATAACTGCTACTAATTTTTTCATTCTATTGATTTCTATTTTCTGCAGCTTCGCTGCATTTCTAATAAAAAACCCGTTTCCACAGGACACTTGCTGTGGAAAGCGTTCTCAGAGCGCAAATTTGTCTGACAAAAGGATGGATCGACCATGTTAAAATTCACTTGTAACCGCCAATCATTTTACACCGCCATCACCCACGTGGCAAAAGGTGTGTCGCAGAAATCCACAATTCCCGCACTGGAACGGTTGAAACTCCGGCTGGATCACGACAATCTGGAGTTGACCGGCTATGATCTGGAATTCGGCATCCAGCGCAGCATTGATGTGGAATCCGATGATGTGGGCGAATTTGTCATTCTCCCCCGTCTGCTCAGCGAGGCAGTCCGCCGGTTTTCCGGCGATACCGTGACCATGGAGGTGGACGACAACTATCTGGTGCGCCTTTTCTCCGAGGAGACGCAGTTCCAGATCTCCGCCATGTCGGCGGAGGAATACCCCACCCTCCCCAGTCTGGATCTCAACGCCGGCATGCAGATCGAACAGCCGGTGCTCAGCTCCATGATCCGTCAGACCAGCTACGCCGCATCCGTCAGCGAGGCAAAGCCGGTGCTCACCGGCGAACTTTTCGAGGTCACCAGCGATTCGCTCTGTGTGGCAGCCATCGACGGCTATCGGCTGGCAGTCCGGCAGGAGCCCATCTCCAGCGCCGAGGCATACCGCTTTGTCGTGCCCAAGCGCACCCTGCTGGAGGTTGCCAATATGCTGCGGGATGAGGCGGACGAGCTTTGCACCATCTCCGCCGACCGCCGCTATGTGGTCTTTGAATTCAACGGCTACACCGTTTTTTCCCGCCTGCTGGAGGGCGAATTCCACAACTACCGCAGCAGCATCCCCACGGCGTTCGAAACCGAGATCACCATGGATACCAGCGAACTCACCCGCTGCCTGGAGCGCTGCTCTCTGCTCATCAGCGGCAAATATAATGCGCCGGTGCGCTGCAAGTTCTCCGGCGGCTTTCTGGAAGTGTGGTGCAAGACGGGCATCGGCGAGATCAACGACCGGATCCCGGCGCAGATCAGCGGGCCGGATGTCACCATCGGCTTTGACAACCGCTTCCTGCTGGAGGCCGTGCGTGCTGCCGACTGCGACCAGATCCGCATTCAGCTCACCGGCGGAAACCGTGTGGCAAAGCTGGTGCCGCCGCAGGGCGAGAGCTTTATTTTCCTGCTGATGCCCATTCAGCTGCGCCAGTGATAGGAGGGATATCCCATGAAACAAGAGACAATGGAAGTCACCATTCAGACCGAGTATATCAAACTGGACTCTCTGCTGAAGTTCGCCGGCCTCTGTGATACCGGCGGATTCGCCAAGGAACTGGTGCAGCAGGGCGCTGTCCGGGTAAACGGCGAGGTCTGCACCATGCGTGGCAAGAAGATCCGCCCCGGCGATACCGTGGAAGTGGATCGCTTTCTGGTACACGTGACGGGTCAGGCATGAGGATCACCCGTCTGGAGGCGGACGGCTTCAAAAATCTCTGTGAGATCGCACTGGAGCCGGATGCCTCTTATAATCTGATCCTGGGCGAGAATGCACAGGGCAAGACCAACCTGCTGGAAGCCATCTGGGCGCTCACCGGCTGCCGCAGCTTCCGCGGCACTCACGAGCGGGATTATCTCCCCTTTTCCGGCGATACGCTGCGGGTGGAGGCAAAGTTTCAGGATGCTAGACGGCAGCAGTCCGTCCGCCTTGCCATGGCAAAGGGCAGCGGTGCGCCGGAGAAAAAATTCTGGTGCAACGATGTGCCTCAGCGGGGCAGCGGCAGTCTGTTCTCCGTGTTCCACTGCGTGGTGTTTACGCCGGAGGATCTGTCGCTGGTGGGCGGCGGGCCGGAACGGCGGCGGTCGTTTCTGGATCTGTGCAGCGCCCAGCTCTCCGCACCGGTGCTGGCGCTGGTGCGCCGGTATCAGCTGGTTTTGCAGCAGCGCAACGCCGTTCTGAAGCAGAAGCTTCCGCCGGAGCAGGCGTGCGCCATGCTGGATGTCTGGGACAGCCAGCTGTGCCGGCTGGGGGCGGAAATTGCCGTCCGCCGTGCCGCCTACGTGCGCCGGCTGTCGGAGGTCTGCGTTCCCCTGTACGGGGAGATCGCCGGCGGCAGAGAGAGCATTTCCCTCCACTATGCCTCCAGCATTTACGGGCGGGATGCCCAGGAACACCTGCCGGAAAAGTCCTCGCCGGAGCTGGCGGCGCAGTATCTGGAGAAGATGCGGCAGTGCCGGCAGTCTGATCTGTTTCTGGGGCACACCGGTGCCGGCGTGCATCGGGATGACCTGCTGCTGTGCATTGACGGCAGACCGGCAAGGGAATTCGGGTCGCAGGGACAGAAAAAGAGTCTTGCCCTCGCCCTGAAGCTGGCGCAGGCGCAGATCTACAGCCAGCGGCGGCGGGAATCCCCCATTGTGCTGCTGGACGATGTCATGGGCGAACTGGATGCCAGACGGCAGGCGGTCGTGTCCACCATCGTGCAGGAGATGCAGGTTTTCGTCACCACCTGCCATCCGGAATCCGTACTTTCCCCGGAGGGCGGAAAGCGGTTTTTGTTGAAAGACGGCAGGCTGGCGGACATGGGGGAAAAATAACTGCGCATCTGCGTGAATTTTAGTTTTCCACAGACTGTTGAAAACTCTGTGGAAAGTCTGTGCAGAGGTGTGAAAAAGTCGGAGGGTGCCGAAAAACAGAACTCGATTTTCAAAAATGCGGCTCTTTTGAAAGGGGTGATTCCCCATGGAATGGGGAAATGTCACGAAGTGACAAAAGGGATCGCTCGGTAAGAGATGGCAGTGTGCAGCACTGACTGAGGGATTCATTTGTGAGATCTGAAACAGAAGCAAAAGATCTCACAAAAACCCCTCCGAGCGGCTTCGCCGCCCACCTCCCCTTTCAGGGGAGGCTCTCATAATCATTTAATCATTGAGCCGTTTGAAATACGCATACACCCGTTTCGGGAAGCGTCAGCGGAATACATGACCGCTGACAGGAGGGATAGAACATATGACAGAAGAAATGAAACAAAGCGCACAGAGCTATGACGAGAGTCAGATTCAGGTGCTGGAGGGGCTGGAGGCAGTCCGGAAGCGTCCGGGCATGTACATCGGCTCCACAGGTCCCAAGGGGCTGCACCATCTGGTCTATGAGATCGTCGATAACGCCATTGATGAGGCACTTGCCGGCTACTGCACGGAGATCACCGTGGACATCCTGCCGGAAAACGTGGTGCGGGTCACCGACAATGGCCGTGGCATTCCCGTGGGCATCCACCCCAAGGAGGGCATCTCCGCAGCAACCGTAGTGTACACCATCCTGCACGCCGGCGGTAAGTTCGGCGGCGGCGGATACAAGGTGTCCGGCGGTCTGCACGGCGTGGGCGCATCGGTGGTCAACGCCCTCTCGGAGTGGCTGAAGCTCACCGTGAAGGACGGCTCCCACGTGTATTTTCAGGAGTTCCACCGTGGCGACTACGACAAGCCCATTGCGATCATCGGCGACACGACTGAAACCGGTACTGCCGTGGAATTCAAGGCAGATCCGGAGATCTTCACCGAGACTACAGAATACGACTTCGAGGTACTCCTCAAGCGTCTGCGGGAGCAGGCGTTCCTGAATGCCGGCATCCGCATCGTCTTTTCCGATAAGCGAAACGAGGCAGAGCCGCGCACCGAGATCCTGCACTACGAGGGCGGTATCCGCCAGTTTGTGGAGTATCTTCAGAAAAAGCGTGGGCTGGAATCCCTGTCGGAGGATGTCATCTATGTGTCCGGCATGGACGGCGATTCCTTCGCCGAAATTGCCCTGCAATACAACGACAGCTATAACGACCTCATCCTCTCCTTCGCCAACAACATCCACACGGCGGACGGCGGTACCCACGAGATCGGCTTCAAGAACGCCCTCACCAAGGTCATCAACGAGTACGGCAAGAAGTTCGGGCTGCTCAAGGAAGGCACCCGCCTGCTGGGCGACGATGTGCGGGAGGGTCTGACGGCGATCGTCTCCGTCAAGCTCACCGAGTGCGAGTTCGAGGGACAGACCAAGGGCAGACTGGGCAACCCGTCCGTGAAGCCGTTCGTGGAGAAGATGGTCTTTGACAAGCTCATGACCTACTTCGAGGAGAATCCCACTGTGGCACGTGCCATCTTCGACAAGAGCGTTTCCGCACAGGTGGCACGTGAGGCTGCCCGCAAGGCAAAGGAGACCGCACGGCGCAAATCCGCCATGGAGAGCGCTTCGCTCCCCGGCAAGCTGGCGGACTGCTCCGAAAAGACCACCGAGGGCACGGAACTGTATATCGTCGAGGGCGACTCGGCAGGCGGTTCTGCCAAGGAGGGACGTGACCGGCGGTATCAGGCGATCCTTCCCCTGTGGGGCAAGATGCTGAACGTGGAAAAGGCACGCATCGACCGGGTATACGGCAACGAAAAGCTGATGCCGGTGGTCACCGCACTGGGCACCTCCATCGGCGAGGACTTCGACATTTCCAAGCTGCGGTACGGCAAGGTCATCATTATGGCGGATGCCGATGTGGACGGCTCTCACATCCGCACCCTGCTACTGACGTTCTTCTTCCGCTTCATGCGTCCTCTCATTACCAACGGCAACGTCTTTCTGGCGCAGCCGCCGCTGTTCAAGGTGTTCAAGGGCAAGAAGTATAAGTACGCCTTCGATGAGGCAGAGCGTGACAAATATATCGCCGAGTTCGCCGATGCCGACGGCAGCACCGCCAAGGTGGGCGTGCAGCGGTACAAAGGTCTGGGTGAGATGAGCTCCGAACAGCTGTGGGAGACCACCATGAATCCGGAGACACGCTCCATGATCCGTGTGGACATGGAGGACGCCGAAAAGGCAGACGAGATCTTCACCATCCTCATGGGCGACAAGGTAGCGCCCCGCAAGGAGTTCATCGAAAAAAATGCACGCTACGTGCAGAATCTGGACGTATAAGGAGGGCGGACAATGGCAGATACTCAGACGCTCCCCGCCTTTCCGTGGTCTGCGCCCTACACCATTCCACGGGAATTTTATCGGGACGGGTTCACCGCCTTTCAGAAAAAGTACGTCCTCCGGCGCAGCTACGTGATGATGGCGCTCTTTGCCGTGCTCTTTGTGAGCTTTGTCATCTCCGCCGTCAATGACCCCTCCAACCGCCTCGCCTACTTCCTGATGGTGCTGTGTCTGGCAGCTATTTTTATGCTGTGGTACAATCCCAGAAAGCAGCGCCGGATGGTGCTGGAGGCAGTGCGGGAACTGGAGGGCACGGAATACACCGCCTGCTGCGACGGAAATGTGCTGCGCATCCGCATCCGGCAGAGTGAGGAGGAGAGCGAGCGCATCCCCGAATCCCGCATCATGCTGGCAAGCGCCTATGTGCAGGCGTTCGACCGGTTCTATCTGGTGTGCGATGGCAAGAAGATGTTCTACATCCTGCCGAAAACGGCGCCGGAAACCCTTGCGCCCCAGCTGCCGGAGGAACCGGAACCGTAATTGTTTCACGTGAAACAGTGGCGCTTGCCGAGTTCGGCAAAGTGAAATCCCGCTGGAAACGTTCCGCCGGAACGTTTCCAAGACCGCAGTGCTGCAAGCGGGACACAGGGCGGAGCGGTCTTGTTCGCTCCGCCCTCGAAAAGCTGTCGCTTTTCTCACCCACCTTCCCCGTGCGCCAGAAGCACGGCGCAGGGAGTTTCGCCGTCTGCGGACGGCGACTCAGAGGGCTTCTCGCCCTCTGAGAACACCTCGCCAGCTGTGCTCAGCTGGAGCAGCCTGACCGGATCACACGAATGCGGTTCGTTTGGTTTCTGCACGATGGCTTTTGTGCCTGCTGTAGGGACACGGCGTGCCGTGTCCGCTGTTATCCCCCATGTTTCACGTGAAACACTGAACCATACGACACAACACCCCCAAAAGGGAAAAAGGCGGAAGCTCCGCCGTGATAGGAAATATAGAATGATGGATAATAATACTTCAATGGAAAAAGAAAATTTCTTTACCAACGGAAAACAAAAAATTACCCCCATCGAAATTGGCAGAGAGATGCAGGATTCGTTCCTGCAATATGCGATGTCGGTCATCGTCGCCCGTGCCCTGCCGGATGTGCGGGACGGTCTGAAGCCGGTGCACCGCCGCATTCTCTACACCATGTTCGAAAAGGGACTGACCCCCGATAAGGCATACCACAAGTGCGCCGACACCGTCGGTGCGGTGCTGGGTAGCTATCACCCCCACGGCGATGCTTCTGTTTACGATGCGCTGGTGCGTCTGGCACAGAACTTCTCCATGCGGTATATGCTGGTGGACGGTCAGGGTAACTTCGGTTCGGTGGACGGCGACCCGCCTGCTGCTTACCGATACACTGAGGCGAGAATGTCCAAGATTGCGCTGGAGATGCTGACGGACATTCACAAGGAAACCGTGCCGTTCATCCCCAACTATGACGACCGTCTGAAAGAACCGGAGGTGCTCCCCTCCCGTTTCCCCAACATTCTGGTCAACGGCTCTATCGGTATTGCTGTCGGCATGGCGACCAACATTCCGCCCCACAATCTGGGCGAGGTCATCGACGGCATTCACGTGCTGATCCAGAATCCGGACTGCACCATGGACGAACTGATGGCGTGCATTCAGGGGCCGGACTTCCCCACCGGCGGTATCATCATGGGCAGAAGCGGCATCCGTGCGGCATACGCCACCGGACGAGGCAAGATCACCCTGCGGGGACAGACCCACTTCGAAAAGGTGCGGGGCCGCCAGTCAATCATCATCACCGAGATCCCCTATATGGTGAACAAGGCACGCCTGATTGAAAATATCGCCAGCCTTTCCAAGGACAAGCGCATCGAGGGTATCTATCACATTCAGGATGAGTCCAGCCGTGAGGGGATGCGCATCGTGGTGGAACTGAAAAAGGATGCCAACGAGCAGATCGTCCTGAATAAGCTGTTCTCCTACACCCAGCTTCAGGACACCATCAGCGTCAATATGCTGGCGCTGGTGAACGGCGAGCCGAAGACCCTGAGCCTGAAACAGATGCTGGAACAGTACCTGCAATTTCAGGTGGAGGTCATCACCAACCGCACCAGATTCGATCTGGAAAAGGCAAAGAAGCGTGCCCACATTCTCCAGGGCTTCGTGGTCGCCATCGACCACATTGACGAGGTCATCGCCATCCTGCGGAGCAGCAAGACCATTCCGGAGGGCAAGGAACGCCTGAAAGCACGCTTTGCCGATGTGGATATGTCCGCCGTGCTGGATCGCAGCCAGTACGATGTGGACACCTACCATCTGGAACACAAGGTGGGGCTGACCGATGAGCAGGCGGATGCCATTGTGCAGATGCGTCTGGGCGCACTCACCGGCATGGAGCGCCAGAAGGTCACCGACGAGCTGTACGGACTGGTGCAGAAGATCTCCGACCTCATCGACATTCTGGGCGACCGCAGCCGGGTGTACCAGATCATCGAGGACGACTTGCAGGAGATTCGCCGGAAGTTCGGCGATGCCCGCCGGACACAGATCGAAACGGTGGAGGGCGAAGTGGACATCGAGGATCTGATCCCTGTGGAGGACTGCGTGGTCACCTACACCGACAGCGGCTATATCAAGCGCATCTCCGTGGATGCCTATAAGAGCCAGCGCCGTGGCGGACGCGGTGTCACCGGCATGAAGCAGCGGGAGGAGGACTTCGTCAGCGAGCTGATGATCAGTTCCTCCCACGCCAACATCCTGTTTATCAGTAATCTGGGCGTGATGTATAAGCTGAAGTGCTATGAGCTGCCGGAGGGCTCCAAGAACGCCAGAGGAACGAATATCATCAACCTCCTGCCTCTGAGCGCCGGCGAGAAGATCGCTGCCGTTCTCACCACGCCGGACTTCGACGAGGGCAAATATGTGGTGATGATCACCCGTGCCGGCAAGATCAAGCGCACGGCACTCTCCGCCTATAAGAATGTCCGCAAGAACGGACTCATTGCCATTGGTCTGGACGAGGGCGACGAGATCGCAGCGGTGCGCCTGACCAACGGCTCCAACCGGCTGTTTGCCGCCACCCGAAAGGGTATGGCGATCCGCATTGACGAAACGGACGTGCGTCCCATGTCCCGTTCGGCACACGGTGTCAAGGCGATCACCCTCCGTGGGGACGACAGCGTGGTTTCCATGGCGAGAGAGCGGAAGGGCGCTTCCCTGCTGACCGTGACAGAAAACGGCTACGGCAGACGGACGGCACTGGACGAGTACCGGATGCAGTCCCGTGGCGGTCTGGGTCTGACCAACTATAAGGTGGACGCAGAGCACGGCGACGTCTGCGGCATCAAGGTGGTGGACGAGAGCGACGACCTGATGTTCATTTCCAGCGACGGCGTTATCATCCGCACCCCCTGCGACCAGATTCGCCTGATGGGACGTGTTGCCAAGGGCGTGCGTGTCATGCGTGTCAATGAGGGACAAAGGGTGGTTGCGTTCACCCGCACCGAGGCTGCGCAGGACGAAACACCGGAAGCAGACGCAAATGCAGCGCTGGTAGAGTCCGCAGCACCGGCAGAAGCACCGGCGGACGCACAGAGCGTACAGCCGGAGGCAATCCCGCCGAAGCCGGAGAACGGCGCAGAGAACGCAGAATAATCGGAACGATGGGGAGAGGCTCCCGTTCCGGACAGCGGCGGGCGACTGCCGCTGTTGCTGTATCCGGACGAAAGTGTTTCACGTGAAACATTGGGTTGGCGGGAGAGGATTTGTTTCTACAAATCATCGTAAACAATCAACAAAAACTGCTGTGCAGAAACAGAGCGATTCTGTAATCGTTGCCTTATAAGGCTGATCCAGCTGAGCGCAGCTGGCGAGGTGTTCCGTGCATCTTGTAGGGACACGGCGTGCCGTGTCCGCAGGTTTATGTCAAGGAAAACTTCCGTTGGAAACATTCCACCGGAATGTTTCCAAAATCATAGCACAGCAAGCGGGACACAGGGCGGAGCGGTCTTGTTCGCTCCGCCCTCGAAAAGCTGTCGCTTTTCTCACCCACCTTCTCCGTGCGCCAAAAGCATGGCGCAGGGAATTTCGCCGTCTGCGGACGGCGACTTAGAGGGCACGTGCCCTCTAAGAACACCTCGCCAGCTGCGCTCAGCTGGAGCAGCCTGACGGGTTCAACGGCTCCGGTTCTTTTCGTTTCTGCACGATGGTTTTTGTTGTGCTCCTGAGTGCTTTCCATTATATTCGCTGAAATTCAAATTTTTCCACCGAGAATCGAGGTGTCATATGACGTTATTTTGGTTCCTGCTTGCCGGACTATTTCTCCTCGCCCTCCTCTGGTTCTGCATCGAGCAGCACCTTCTCCTTGTGCGCCGCCAGACCATTTTTCTCCGGCGGTTGCCGCCGGAATGGGACGGGCTGCGTATTCTACAGATCACAGACATCCACCGGCGGGAGCTGGGCAGAGATCACCGGCGCATCGTCCGGAGCGCCGTGCGGCAGAAGCCGGACTGCATTGTTCTCACCGGCGACATCATCTCCCGTGATATGACGGAATACGGGGCGGTTTTCACCCTGCTGGGGCAGCTCTGCGCCCTGTGTCCGGTGTATTTCTGCATGGGCAACCACGAACTTGACCTGCCGCCGGAGCGCTGGGAACCGCTGCGCCGTGGTATGGCACAGGCGGGCTGCCGCATTCTGCGCAACGAAACAGCTGTGCTGGGGGACGGCAAAAAACCGCCCCTGTATCTGGCAGGGGCGGATCTGAGCGGTGGCATCTACCGGGATGAGGAGCGGGGCTTCCGCCATCTGAAAGACTACACGCCGGCGCAGCTCACCGGGGCGCTGGGACAGCCGGCGGGCTGCACCATTCTGCTGGCGCACAATCCCCTGCTGCTGGACACCTATGCGGCGTGGGGGGCAGATCTGGTGCTCTGCGGACACGTTCACGGCGGTCTGATCCGGCTGCCGCTGGCGGGCGGGCTGCTGTCGCCGGAGCGAAAATTTTTCCCGAAATACGACAAGGGGCTTTATGAAAAGGCGGGCACGAAAATGTACGTTTCCGGCGGCATCGGCAAGCCACGCTTCTGGAATCCGCCGGAGATCAATCTGCTCTATCTGAAGAGCGCCCAGAAGTAGTACAGGATGCCGTACACCATGGAGGCGGCTGTGCCGTAGAGAATGACGGGACCGGCAATGGTGAAAATCTTCGTGCCGATCCCCAGAATCCAGCCCTCGGTGCGTGCCTCGATGGCGGAGGATACCACGCCGTTGGCAAAGCCGGTGATGGGCACCAGCGTGCCTGCGCCGGCGTGCTTGCCCAGTTTGGCGTACCAGCCCAGACCGGTGCAGACGGCGCTGACGGCAACCAGCCCGATGGAGATCCATGCGGAGGCGGTTTTCTGTTCCACCCCGCAAAATTCGGTGAGGATGTGGATGCCGGCTTCGCCAATGGCGCAGATGAGTCCGCCGATGAGAAAGGCGAGGGGGATGTTTTTCCACGCCTTGGATTTCGGGGCGGTCTGATCCTGCATGGTTTGATAGAGTTCACGGCTGATGTTCAATGCGATCACCTCAGTTCAAAATGCGTGTCTGTTTCGGGCACGCATTTATTGTTGCGCAGAAAGCCGGATTTATGCGGGAAATTGATACACGATAAGGGAAAATCTTAACGGCAAATATCAAAAACCATCGTGCGGAAACAGAGCGATTTTGTAATTGTTGCCCCATAAGGCTGCTCCAGCTGAGCACAGTTGGCGAGGTGTTTTTCTCCCATTGTAGGGACACGGCGTGCCGTGTCCGTAGATTGCATGTAACAAAAATGGAGAAAAATTAGCCTCCCCTGAAAGGGGAGGTGTCACGAAGTGACGGAGGGGTTTTCAAGTGAGATATTTTTTATACGGACACACCGCACCCCATGCATAAACCCCCGTCCCCGTGGCACACTACCAGCGAGGTGATTCTATGATTCATGCAAGAGCACGTGCGGTATTTCAATTCCCCCATCCGCCCCGCATCATCAGCTACGCTTCCGTCGTCGGGCAGAAAGAGGGCGAGGGACCGTTCGGCAGCTGTTTCGACCACGTGGAGGAGGACGCACACTTCGGGCAAAAGACCTGGGAGCAGGCGGAGAGCGCCCTCCAGCAGCAGACCGTCCGTCTGGCGCTGAAAAAGTGCGCCCTCACCGATGGGGACATCACCTGCATCTGTGCCGGCGATCTCATCAACCAGTGTACCGGTTCTACCTACGGGCTGCGGCCGCTGGAGATCCCCTTTCTGGGCATCTACGGCGCATGTTCCACCATGGCGGAGGGACTGCTGACGGCTTCCCTGCTGGCATCCGCCGGCATCGGCGAATACACGGCAGCTGTGACCTCCTCCCATTTCTCCACCGCAGAACGGCAGTTCCGCTTTCCTCTCGCCTATGGTGGACAGCGCCCGCCCACGGCACAGTGGACGTGCACCGCATCGGGTGCCGTGATCTTACAGCAGCCGGACGGCGTGCCCGACGGAATCTGCGTCACAGGCGGATGCATTGGGAAAATCGTCGATCTTGGCGTGACCGATGCCAGCAATATGGGCGCTGCCATGGCGCCGGCTGCCGCAGACACCATTGTCCGCTATTTACAGGGCACGGGAACACAGCCCTCCGCCTATGACGCCATCGTCACCGGCGATCTGGGACTGATCGGCAGCGAGCTGCTGTGCGATCTGGTGATGAAACAGGGCTATGACATCACCAGGGTGCACCGGGACTGCGGTGCCATGATGTTTGACCCCAGGACGCAGGACACCCACGCCGGCGGTTCCGGCTGCGGATGCAGCGCAAGCCTGCTGTGCGGCCACTTCCTGCCGGCGCTGCAAACCGGCGCTATGCGTCAGATCCTGTTCGCTGCCACGGGGGCGCTCATGTCCCCCACGGCATCTCAGCAGGGCGAGAGCATTCCGGGCATCTCCCATTTGGTGGAGCTGAGGAAACGCTGAATAAAGCCCGCCTGACGGCTTTGCACGCAATCTGCTTGCTGATTTTCCGTCATATTGCCCAGAAATCCCTTGCCAGACACAAAGTATGCCTGCGGAATTTCTGAACAATCTGCCAAAAAATCTGCTGGCGCATCTTACGCACAAGCTTTATTCAGCGTTTCCTAAAACTATTGCAACGATAGAGGATCGATAAGGAGAGAAAGACATGGGAATGGATTTGCTGTGGGCATTTCTGGTGGGCGGTGCGCTGTGCGCCGTGGGACAGGTGCTCATCGATTATACGAAGCTGACACCGGCACGAATCCTCACGGCATATGTGGTGGCAGGCGTGGTGCTCTCGGCGGTGGGGCTTTATCCAAAGCTGGTGGAGTTTGCCGGCGGCGGTGCAAGCGTGCCCCTGACCGGATTCGGGAATCTGCTGGCGGAGGGCGTGCGGGAGTCCGTGGACGAAAAGGGGCTGCTGGGCGTGTTCATGGGCGGTCTGACCGCCTCTTCTGCCGGTATCACGGCGGCAATGGTGTTCGGCGTGGTTTGCGCCGCCATTTTTCCGCCAAAACAGAAATAGCGCCCGGATTTGTGCAAGTTTTCTTGAAAACAGCAAAAAAGCAGCGCTCTGCCTGTGCACATCTACAAATTTCGCAAAAGCGCTTGACTTTTGGTTCTATTTGTAGTATACTATCATAGTCGCAGGAATTGTAGAAATCGCCGGAAATGGCGGTTTTGAAGCTGCTTTTTATGTGGCGGCATAGCTCAGTTGGCTAGAGTACTCGGTTCATACCCGATTGGTCGCTGGTTCGAATCCTGCTGCCGCTACCATTTCGGCCCGTTGGTCAAGAGGTTAAGACACCGCCCTTTCACGGCGGAATCATGGGTTCAATTCCCGTACGGGTCACCAGATTCAAATGCTCGGAAGCATAAGCTTTCGGGCGTTTTTTCGTTTTGCGGGGTTCGATGCGGAGAAGGGACACGGTGCGCCGTGTCCTTTTTTGTTTGGGAACGCATCGGGCGGAAACAGAACGCCCTATCAGGCTGTACAAAAAGCATCGTGCAGGAACAAAATGATTCCAGAACTGTTGCCCCGAAAAGGCTGCTCCAGCTGAGCGCAGCTGGCGAGGTGTTCTTAGAGGGCACGTGCCCTCTAAGTCGCTGTCCGCAGACAGCGAAACTCCCTGCGCCCTTGCTTTTGGGCGCACGGAGAAGGTGGGTGAGAAAAGCGACAGCTTTTCGAGGGCGGAGCGAACAAGACCGCTCCGCCCTTGTGTGCCGCTTGCTGTGCTGCGATTTTGGAAACATTCCGGTGGAATGTTTGCAACGAATATCCCTTGATACAAACTACCAGACACGGTACAACCTGTCTTTATTTTGTGTTATGGAAAATCGGCGGACACGGCACAACCTGTCCCTACAATGGGAGAAAAACACCTCGCCAACTGCGCTCAGTTGGATCAGCCTTATGGGAAAACAGTTCTGAAACTTTTTCGTTTCCGCACGATGCTTTTCGCAATTTGCTCTTATTTTCCCTTGCAATTTATGCATTTCATATAATTTTAAAGGCGAATTCTGCTTTTCTGTTTGTATATTCCTACAAACTACTACCTAACCTATTGACAAACTAGGTATTTCGGCGTATAATGGGAATCAATCCGATAGGAACTTATAAGAACCCGTCTTCACAAGCGTATACAAGTGCCTTTTCGGCAAATTTTGCTGCATACTGCGTAAAAAATACTTGCCGGGCGACAGCCCGCCTGCGTATTTTTGCCTTGTCTGCAACAAAATTATGCTCGAAAATCCACATATATTTCTTGTGAAGACAGGTTCTAAAATTTCCCGTTTGCAGCAGGCGGGCGGGAATGTCCATACCTGTTTTTTACACGCAGAAAGGAAGGCTTCTCATGGCAAAGATTTTTCAGAAGATCACAGATCTCATTGGCGGGACACCGCTGCTCGAACTGACTCACATTGAACAGGAAGAAAAGCTGGAGGCAACGCTTCTGGGAAAGGCTGAGTTTTTCAATCCGGCCGGCAGCGTCAAGGATCGTATTGCAAAGGCAATGCTGGACGAAGCTGAGGCAAAGGGACTCATCACCCCGGGAAAAAGCGTGCTGATCGAACCGACCTCCGGAAACACCGGCATTGGTCTGGCTTCTGTCGCAGCGGCGAGAGGCTACCGTCTGATTATTGCCATGCCGGAGACGATGTCCATCGAACGCCGGAATCTCATGAAGGCATTTGGCGCAGAGCTGGTGCTGACCGAAGGCGCAAAGGGCATGAAGGGTGCTATCGCCAAGGCTGACGAGCTGGCAAAGGAGATTCCGGACAGCTTCATTCCGTCTCAGTTCACAAATCCGTCCAATCCCAAGGCACACTACCAGACCACCGGTCCGGAGATCTGGAACGACACCGACGGCAACGTGGATATCTTTGTGGCTGGCGTTGGCACCGGCGGAACGGTTTCCGGCACAGGCGCATACCTGAAAGAAAAGAACCCCAACGTGAAAGTGGTAGCAGTGGAGCCGAAAAGCTCTCCGGTCCTGTCAGAGGGTCATGCTGGTGCACATAAGATTCAGGGCATCGGTGCAGGCTTCGTGCCGGAAACACTGGATACCAAGGTCTATGATGAAGTCATCGCCGTGGAGAACGAGGACGCATTCCTGACCGGACGCAGAATCGCTCGCAGCGAGGGCGCTCTGGTGGGCATCTCCTCCGGCGCAGCTGTCTGGGCAGCCATCCAGCTGGCAAAGCGTCCGGAAAACAAGGGCAAGACCATTGTGGCGCTGCTGCCGGATACTGGTGAGCGCTACCTGTCCACCCCGATGTTCGCTGACTAATCATTTGAATCCTTGTTTCACGTGAAACATTACTTCCAATTGAGAGAAGGGAAAACACACATGCAGTCGATTCTTTGCTTTGGCGATTCCAATACGTGGGGTCTGAACCCACGGGACAACAGCCGTTTTGACGACCAGACACGCTGGACGGGGCTTCTGGACGATCTGCTCCGTCCGTTCGGAAAGCGGGTCATCGAAGAGGGACTCTGCGGGAGAACCACCCAGTTTCACGACTGGTACCGGAAAAACCGCTGCGGTCTGGACGCTTTTCCGCTGCTGCTGGAGAGCCACAGTCCGCTAGCGGGCGTGGTCATCATGCTGGGCACAAACGACTGCAAGACGTGCTTCCACGCCTCTGCGGAGCAGATCGCCGAGGGCGTGCGCCAGCTGGTACGGCAGGCAAAGCATGCCGGCGTGCCGGAAATTCTGGTGGTGTCCCCTATCGTGCTGGGACATGGCGTGGCGCAGTTTGACGGCGAGTTCAACGAGGACTCCGTCGCACTCTCCCACCGTCTGAAAGCGGCATATGCCAGCGTGGCTGCGGAGGAGGGCTGCCGGTTTCTGGCGGCATCGGACGTGGCGTTTCCCTCGCTGGAGGATCGGGAGCACATGAACGAGGACGGCCACCGTGCCCTGTCGGAAGCCGTATTCCGGCAGCTTCTCGCCTGTACGCAGCGGGTGGCGGTGTAACGGCTGACTGAGGGGTTCGAACCCCCAAACATGTTTCACGTGAAAAAACACACGGGCGGATGCCCTCCCAGAACTTCTGGAGAGGCACCCGCCCGTTTTGTTTTATTTGACATTCTGGTAAAAAGGAATGGCGTCATCCGCCTCCGTGGTGGACTCCGCATTGGCAGCGTCCGGCTCGGCGTAGTAGTAGCTGTAGCTGCCCTTGTCCGCCGGCTGCTTGTCGCTGTCGCTGCTGTGCTTCTGCATGAGAAGCAGCAGCATTCCCAGGAGTGCAATTGCAATGCAGATCAAAATGCCTGCAACTTTCTTTTTGGTCATGGTAAAGTTCTCCTTTCTCTTATAAAATTCCCGCTGCGGAAGCCACTTGCAGCAGCTTCTCGATCATGACATTGTTGTAGACGCTGTCCTTCGGAGCGCTGCACACGATCATACAGCAGCTCGCCAGCACCTGTGTCCGATCCTCGCTGAGAATGGTCATCATCATGGTGCGGTTCTCGCGGCCGTTTTCGTCGTCCAGCTCTGCCGTTCCGGATTTGCACAGGATCCTGCCGGAGCCGGACAGCGCTGTGTATTTGCCGTTGGTGTAGGCGTCGAAGCAGTCCGCCAGACCGCCCGCCAGAATGTCATCCTCCGGCGTGATGTCCATGCGGTACGCTTCCTTTGGCTGGGGGTCGGCTGTGTAGATCTTCTCTCCGTCCGGTTGAATGACGCTGGCAATATAGAACGGAACGTAGAACTCTCCGGAGAATGCGTAGTTGTAGAGCTGGCAGAGCCGGATGCTGGACAAATACGCATCCTGTCCGAAGTACAGATAGGGCTGGCGCTCGTCTGCGGTTTCGATGCCGTCCAGAGAGTTGATTTCCGTGGTCAGGGACTTGTCCAGCCCGAACAGTGAGCGGAGCTTGTTGTAGCAGTCCGGCAGCTGGAGGGCGTGGCGGACGAAATAGGTGTTGGAGCTGAATTGCAGTGCGTCGGACAGGCTTACCAGCCGGCTGTACTGTCCGTTCCCCAGATCGCTGCCGTAATCTCCGGCTATGTTGTAATCCCAGTTTTGAATGGTCTTACCGTTGTTCAGGGTGATGGCGGACAGATCCTCGAAGCTGTCGTTGTACAGGGAGTAGTCCTCGGGCAGGTCGCCGTCATACTCCAGCAGTGTTCTTGCGGTGATGGCTTTGAAAACGCTGCCCTTTGCCATGGCGCTGGCGTTGTAGTTCACGAAGCTGTCCGTCTGCTCGGTGATGCCTAAATAGACGTCTGCCGGCGAGCTGAGGATATTGTTTCCCGCATCCACCAGCACCGCACCGTCCCGCAGGACGACGCAGATGCCCGCCTGTACGTCGCCGCCGTACTCGGCAAGTGCCTCGTTTGCCGCTGCCATGGCGCTGCTGTGCAGCGTGGTGACGATGCTGTCCCCGGTTCGGGCGAGCCGGTTCGCCTTGGCAACGCTGGACAGCAGGATGTTCCCCATCCCCTGCACCAGCCCGCCGCCGGTGTCCGACCCCAGTACCTGATAGCCCTCCGCACCGCCATAGACGGTGTAGCAGCTCTCCTCGTTGACGTACTTCTGGGCGATGTCTGTGCCGTCGTTCAGGGTGTACACACTGCCCCAGTCGTAGGCGGTATTTGGCAGGATGTCGTTTCCCAGCACTGCTTCCAGCGCCGAACCGTTCTGCTCCTCCGCCTGAATGACCGGGCGGAGGCTCTTGATATGGCTGGACAGCGAGATCACTGCGGCGGAAAGGATAACGGCGGTTCCGATTCCCACAATGCGGAGGTTTCTCTTGGCATATCTCATGTATCTTATCTCCTTCCGAATTTGAAATGGGTGCAGAGGCTCTCCATGCAGTCCCCGTCATAGGTCAGGAAGCCCAGCAGAATGCCGGAGGCTCCCAGATACGAAAGACTGATACTGCTGGTGAAAAATGGCTGCACTCCAAGAATGGGCAGAATGCCGGTGATTGCCAGCAGGTTATAGAGCATGGTCACGCCCACGAAACAGAGCGCCATGCTGCGGAAGTAGTTGTGCAGCTCCGAGGAGGCGTTCATCAGCTCCCTGCTGCTAAAGATGACAAACAGCAGCGTCACCAGCAGCATCAAAAAGAGGAATCCCCAGCCAAGATAATGGGTGTCGGACACGAGAATCATGTCTGTCTGCCATTCCGGGATGTGGCTTGCCCGGTAGCTGCCGAACAGCCCTGCCTTTGTCAGCGACTTCAGACCGCTCTCAATTTGATAGGTCATGCCGGCACGGATGGAAAATTTGCCCGCCAGGTCTGCCAGAAAGCTGATGCCGCTCTTCTCAAAGATCGGATTCGCCAGCCACAGAATGCCGATACCGCCTGCCGGAACTGCCGCCAGGAGCAGGGCGATCCACTTCTTATGGCGATTCCTGCGTGGGTAAAAAAGGGTGTACCACACAAAGAAAGCGGCATACAGCAGTGCCGGAATGCCGGTCTCGTGTTTGACCACCAGGGTCAGGCAGATCAGTGCGCACAGGGAGACGCTGACGATTTTCCGTGCACCGTCTTCCTGAAAGCCCATGGCCATGGTGAGAGTCGCCAGAATTGCCATAGGCAAACCGATGAGGATGCCAAAAACGGAGGCGGTGTTACCACGGGAGAGGAACATTGCCATCAGACAGGACACGATGTCTGCCGCCCAGAGCAGCAGCAGCGGAAGCCGTTTCTCTTCCTCCTGCCAGCGCTCCAGAAGGGAGATCCCCACCCATGTGACCGCTGCCAGAAGCAGCATTCCGCAGGATCTGATGCCCATCCAAAGCCCCAGATTGCCTACCTCGCTGCCGATGTTGTACGTGGAGATCAGAACGGTAGCATTGCTGCCCAGAAGCAGCACAGCCGTAAAGACGGCACTATGAAGTGCCATGGTGGTTCGTTTTTTCGCTGCGAATACCACAGTCAGAACGACTGCCAGTGTATTCAGCAGGAAGCCAAGCATCGCAGAGGGAACGTGAGACAGGGTCGACGTCACAAATGTGTGAAGCGACAGCAGCACCGTTACGCCAATGGCGGAGAGCCCGTAGAGGAGGGTTCTGTGCTCTGCGACGTTTTGAAGTTTGCCGTGAAGCATGTTAGTTGATTCTCCTTTCGTTCTGTTGCGGCAGCCCTGTGTGCGGGCTGCCGTTGCTGTTGTGCCGGACCTTTGGTCTGGCTGTGAGAGCCTGCCGGCTCGGTGTTCTGGTGTGACCTCCTTTCCTCTCTATTGTACTACGCTGCAATGCCGCCAAAATCCGGCGGGTTCAAAAAAACGGGCAGCGCCCTCCGTACATGGAGGACACCGTCCGTCTGTGGGAATCTGTGGCAGGTGGATCACTTGCCGTATTTTTCCTTGTGCTTCTTTTCCAGGGCCTCGTACCAGGCTCTTCCCTCCGGACCGGAATCCCGGATGTAGAGCTTCAACGTGTGGGTGTTGTTCCAGACGCTGATTCGCAGCTTGGCGATCATGGACTGGCACTGTCCGACGGACTTGATCAGCGCACTTTCACCGCTGCTGCTGCGCTGAAGCGCTGCCACTGCCTGCTGGCACTCCTTCTCGGCGGCGTGGAGCCGTGCGCCGGCCTCCACACTGCGGTAATAGAGGCTCTTCAAGTACCGGTAGTTACGGCTTTTGGCGTTTGCAGCGTTGCCGTTCATGTACAGGATGTAAGCCTGTGCGTAGGTGTTCTTCAACTTGTTGAAGAACGCCTGATTGATGCGGATGACCGCCTTTGCCCGGCTTGAGGCGTGCTCCACCGCAGAACGGGTGAGCTCGATCTGCTGCACTTCCTGCGTGGGGACGGTGTATTTGGTGTCACTCTGTTCCACCAGGTTTTCCCGCTGTCTGTAGTCATACTCCCGGCTTGTGGGATTGTATGCGGTTACCGACTGCAGACCCGTGTCCGTTTTGGTCTTTTTCTTGCAAAACGCCAGAACCAGCAGCGTGATGACCAGCAGACCGATGACAATGAGAACGATTGTTTTCATAAAAATTTTCCTTTCTTTTTGGCGGGAGATCCGCTTGTGCGGATTTCCGGTTTAGTCCATTGCCTGAATGATTTCCGTGACCAGCTCCACAGCGGAAGCGGTCTTTTCCTGTACGAATACACGGTATTCGTGGGGCGTGGGAATCGCATCAGCGTGGATTCCCTCTTTTTCGTAGTAGCACCAGCCGTATCCGGCAAGGACAACGCTGGCGACGAAACAAAGCAGTCTTTTCATATGGTCTGCACCTCCTTTCGTGTGTCCCTTTGTTTCTGAATTTAGTATACCACGGCGAGGTGCCGGAAAATACAGGGAGTTCAAAAAAACGGGCAGCGCCCTCTGTGCATAGAGGACACCGCCCGTCTGGGGAAGGGGAAAATTATTCGCCGTGCATCTCTTCGCTCTCCTCTTCCATGGATCTCAGCGCCTCGTACCAGGCTCTTCCCTCCGCACCGGAATCCCGAATATAGCGTTCGAGGTTATCAGCGTTTTCCAGAATACGCATTTCCAGCTTGGCGATCATGAGCCGGCACAGTACAATGGATTCGATCAGCGTCTTTCCGCCGCTGCTGTTTCGGAGCGCATCTTCTGTTTCCTCGCAGGCCTTCATAGCAGTGCGAAGCCGATTGGCAGCCTCCGTACTCCGGAAGTACAGTTTCTTGAGATACTCGCATTCACGGTGCTTGACCTTCTTGTCGATGCCGTTCATGTACAGGATATATGCCTGCGTATAGGTATCTTTCAGCTTGTCGAAGAATGCCGGATCCAGACTGATGACGGCTTTTTCCTGGCTGGTGGCGTGTTCCATAGCATAACTGGTGAATTCGATCCGCTGGATTTTGTCGATAGGAACCGCATAGCTGTTGTCTGTCTGTTCTACCAGATTTTCCTGCTGTCTGTAGTGGTAGTAGCCGTTGGCGAGTTCGATCAATTGCATATCCTGCGGGGAATGCATGCACCGCAATATGCTATCATAAATGCATTGAAATTCGATCAATTGCTTATCCTGCGGGGAAAGCACGTGCTCGCTGTCCGTCTCCTGAGTTGCAGGAGTGTACCCGGTGTCCTTTTGCAGATTTGTGATGTTTTTCATAAAAAAGTTCCTTTCTTTTGGCGGGGAAATCCGCTTGGGGCGGATTTCCGGTAGTCCATTGTTTCTGAGATTATTATACCACGGCGAGGCGCTGGAAAATACCGGGAGGTTCAAAAAAACGGGCAGCGCCCTCCGTACATAGAGGACACCGCTCGTCTGTGACAGGGGGATTATCTGACGTATTTCACACTGTGATTCTTTTCCAGAGCCTCGTACCAGGCTCTTCCCTCCGGACCGGAATTGCAGATATAGATCTTGAGCATGCGTGCGTTTTCCCAGACGCCGATTCTCAGCTTGGCGATCATAGACTGGCACTTTGCAATAGAATCGATCGGCCCCCCGTTGCCGAGCTGAAGCTCTGTCACCGCTTTCAGGCACTCCTTCTCGGCGGCGTGGAGCCGTGCGCCGGCCTCCACACTTCTGTAATATAAGCTCTTCAGATACCTGGAATTACGGTGCTTGGCATTTTTAGCGTTGCCGTTCATGTACAGGATGTAAGCCTGTGCGTAGGTGTTCTTCAGCTTGTTGAAGAACGCCGGATTGAGGTGGATGACCGCCTTTGCCCGGCTTGAGGCGTGCTCCATAGTGGAACGGTTCTCTTCGATCCGCTGCACTTCCTGTGTGGAACCGGAAACTCTGAGGAGGAAGATGACCGCCTTTGCATAACGGGAAGAGTACTCCACAGCGGAACTGGTTCGTTCGATCTGCTGCACTTTCCGTGCGGGAACTTTGAAATCGATGTCATCCGGTTCCACTAGATTTTCCTGCTGGCTGTAGGAGGAGTAGTAGTCGCATTCGTTCAGCGGTTTTTTCTGTGTGGAAACTGTACACTTGCTGTCTGTTTTTTCAACCGGATTTTCCTGCCAGTCATACTCCCGACTTATGGGATTGTATTCTGTGACTTCTTGCAGCGGCATGGTTCTTTTAAACTTTTTCATAAAAGTTCCTCTCTTTTGGCGGAAAATCTGCTCAGGCGGATTTCCGGGTAGTCCATTGTTTCTGTTATTATTATACCACGGTTAGGTGCAGGGAAATACAGAGGATTCAAAAAAGCGGAACAGGCGCTAACCCCAAAAGAAACAGGGACACCGTGCATGGTGTCCCTGAGTGGTCTGGGTTCTGTTTTTTCTTTTTACCGTTTGCCTCTGAAATCATAACCGACCGGGACAGCAGCCGGATGGGGCTTTGCCGGACGGGGTGCTGACAGGAGGATTTTGTACAGCGTCCGCACCACTTCCTCCATGGACAGTGCCCTGTGGGGATCCGGCTCCATCATCTCCAGTACCAGCTTCGACAGTTCCCTGCTGGGGCTGTACTGCGGCTCTTTCAGTCTGCCGTTCAAGTCGACAGAGAGCTTTTGATTGTTGAGGATGGTGTAGCAGATGACGCCGAGGGAATACGTGTCCAGCCGCAGGGCAATCTCCCGTGGGAGATCTGCCACGTTGTGTGTTTTCAGATACGGCGACGCATAGGCTGCCGTTCCACTGTAGGAGATCTGGGTGAGTCCCCGCATTCCCTTTTGAATCTGTACTGCCCGGGAGACATTGAAGTCCGCAAGGCATGCCCGCAGGGCGTTCTGATCTGGATAGAGATAGATGTTGTCCGGCTTCAGATCCCGGTGGAGGATTCCATTCTTGTGGAGCTGGAGAATTGCCTCGGCAATATCGAGAAACATGGCGCACGCCTGCTGTACGGTGAGCCGGCGAATCTTTCCGCTTTCCACCAGACTCGCCAGATACGTCTGATAGGACAGCCCCACCGGCGTGAGCATCATGAGTCTGATATTGGTGGTATGGCGGGGATTTTTGCGGGCCTCCCGAATGGCACGCTGAATCTCAGGAATAGGGGTGTGCGCTTTCAGAGGCAGCACGCCGGCCACCCGGCTGCGCTTCATGGCATAGTAAAGTTCGATCTCCCGCAGGAAGTTTTCCGCTGCGGTCACCGGATTCCCCCCGTTGATGCTTGCGTGAGAAAGGTCTGCGATCTTGCAGGCGTAGTGCGGGCGACTCCGGTAGATAAGCGCTTCCAGACCGTGCGGTCTTTCGGTGACATCGTAGACCGTGGCGAATCCCCCGAATCCCAGCAGACCGTGGCAGCGGTAGCCGCTGATGCTGGCACGGCCGGGGATATGGATGTTGCCGTAATTGTCGCCGGCGGGGTCGCCGGCGGGCAGCATTTTCAGGTACTCAGACTTGCCGGGGTACACCTCCCGCAGATATTGGACATAGCTGATCTTGCTCATGGTTCCGCCTCCTTTACGACTGACCGCTGAGGTCGCAGAACTGGAACGCACTGGTTTTGGCGCTGTAAGTCATCAGACTGTTTTGCAGGAACGGACTGATCTGGACGAAGAACTCACTGGGGCGCTGGATGATGCCGTTTTTCAGCAGCTCCTCGGCGGTGAACTCCTGTGCCGGTTCCGCAGCGGGCATGGCGGGGTTTTCCGGCTTCTCCGGAGCAGGCATCTCCTCCGTTTTCTCTGCCTCCATCTCCATGGGTGCAGGCGTGATTGTCGGGAAGTCCGGCGCAGGCTCGCTTTCGGGCGCTTCCTCCTGCTTCGGCTGATACAGCGTGGACGCAATGCGCACGGTGTTGGGATTTTCCAGCCCTACAGCGATGATGGATACGTCATCGTGTCCCCCCTGCTGGAACGTATTGACGAGCACGTCCGCCTCGGTCTGTGCCGCTTCTCCGGCGTTGATGGCGGTGAGCCCCACCAGCTTCTTGACCTCCTCTTCGTAGGTATCCTCCAGCAGCGCCTTTGCGCCGTCTGTGAACAGCACAAAGCCCGCTTTGTCCTGCACTCTGCCACGCACAATAGCCATGAGCGCATCCGCATCTTTATTATTGGCAAAGACGGTTCTCGTGGCCTGCATGAATTGATTGTACGGCTTCAGCAGCACCTCCGGCTTGTTCAGGTTTTCATCGAGAACCAAAGCGCTGCAGTCCCCGATGGAGATGCCCACATAGTCGCCGGTGATCTTGCTCACCACCAGCAGGAGCAGGGTTGCCTTCAGCAGGTTATAGGGCAGCTTGGTGTCCATGTATACATCATCGATCATGCTCAGGAACGCCGACTTCAGGGTGTTGTCGTCGGTGCTCCAGACATCTCTGGTCTTGGCGAACTTCACGGAAGCTTCGCAGCTTGCCTGGGAAGCCGCCTTTGCTCCGGCGCTTTCGGAGCAGCCGTCGCTGACGGCCACTACCATGATGCTGTCGTTTTCGAATTTGATGATCGAATCCTCATTCTCCTGAGAACGGACGGCATGATACTGTCCCGCCATGGACTGTGCGGTTACGTGGATTGTAGGAATATGGCTGCCGGTTACGGCAGATGTGCTGTGTGTCAATTTCATAAGAAAAACTCCTTTCAAACGCACGGATAGATGCATGCCAGACGTTCCAGTGTGCGCCGGGTCAGCATTGCGGAATCGACGTGTTCCAGCCCTGTGTTGGTGTTGGGGTACAGGACACTGTGATAGACGATGGCAGCGTCCTCCAGCAGGCTGGAGGGTACTTTGCCGGCATCGTCTGCGATGGCCTCCACGGGGTCCTGAACGTGATCCAGGGAGGTGCCGGTGAAGGCTGCCCATGGGATGATAAAATCACTGGAGATGGCCGTGTCGCCCTTGGCGGCGGCAAAGGTCACCTCCGGCGTGCCGGTTCCGTGGAACAGCAGCACTCGGTCGGGGTCGAAATATTCGTGCGCCTTCCAGTCCAGCAGGCGCAGTGTCAGCTGTACCTGCTGTGCGGTGGTCAGCTTGTGCTGGACAGATGCCAGTGTGCCCAGCAGGTTCTGGGCGTGGAATGCTTCCGGCAGGAGTGTGCCGCACGGCTCGCCGTCCTGTTCCAGCTTCCGGTAGAGGGGTTCGCCCGTTACGGAGCAGCTGGTGGTATCCACGCACAGAATGCGCCCGTTCTCCGCTGCATACATATGCTCGCACAGGAACTGGTCCAGCAGATAGGTGGTGCCGTCTGCGGTGACAAAGGTATTCTCCGCCAGCGCAATGCTTTCGGAGATCGCCTCCGCCTCCAGCTTGCCGCCGCAGAACACGCCCACCTTGTGGTCGGCCTCCGACTGGGTCTGGTTCATTGCCAGCAGAAATTCTGCCACCGGACGGTTTTCTGTGACCACGATGCAGTGGCTGCTGGCGAGGATTTGGAATACCGTTTCCAGAAACGGCTGCAGCTTGCTGGAGCTTGCCTCCAGAATGCGCTCCGCCGGCACATCGGCGAAGGGGAACTTCTGCGGGACAGAACTGCTGTCGGACAGGATGGTGGCGTATCTGAGGATTTTTTCAACGTTCATGTTAAGACTCCTTTCTTTGCTGAGGAACACGGCAATCACTGTCTTTTCCGCCCTTCGTTAGATCCATTTTCTGAATCCGGCTCGATTCCCGGTGTGTTCCGTAGGAAGTGCTGCTGTTTTTTCCGCCGAGATGAAAGAGATCTTTCACCTTGTCAGACACGAGGAATGCAATTGCTGCAATCAGTGCCAGGACGATGAGAATGACAATAACAGTTACCATAAGAGTAACTTCTCCTTTCCGGCTTTGCGCCGTGACGGAGCGTTTGTTCCGCATCTGTGTTCCGTGCGAAACAGACGCTTGTGGTTTTGCCTGAAACGATGTTTCAGGGCTCTGCGTGGTTCCCTCGATTGGGAACAAGTATATTGTACCAAAGAATACCGGTGGGAAAATGGGGAGGTTCAAAAAAGTGCGTCGCAGGATAGCGGTGCATTTTGTGAGAATGGATGTGTCCGCAGATTTCATATCACAAAATGAAGAAAAACTAGCCTCCCCTGAAAGGGGAGGTGGGCGGCGAAGCCGCTCGGAGGGGTCTTTTTGTGAAATCTTTTGTACAATGTTTGATATCTATAGAGACCCCTCAGTCAGTGCTGCGCACTGCCAGCTCCCCTTTCAGGGGAGCCTAAAAATCGTTCTACGTCTTTGTAATATTGAACTAATGAATACGGCGTGCCGTGTCCGTCGCAGTCACCCCTCCGCCATTTTCACACACAAAAAGCCCCGCCGAATCGGCAGGAGGCTTCCGATTCGGCGGGGCAATGGATGATTTTATGGGATTACCGGTGGTTAGAACGTATAGCTGTGCGTTGCCTCGTTATGTGCGGCGATGCCGTTCCGTTTCAGCTCTGCCAGAACGCTCTGCACCTGATGCTGCCACTTTGTATAGCTGGTGTTTCTGGTCTCCGTATACGGTTCCCAGTCTGCCGGAGACAGCGGATAGGAGTTTTTGACAAGATCCTGAATCTGCTGGACGGTCAGCGTTGTTCCTGCCGGAATCTGTGCGAAAATCGCTTTGATGTCTTGTGCCTGTATCATGAAAAACTTCCTTTCGTTAACGGCGCACCTGCCCGCATCCGGACGTGTGTCCGGACACAGGACAGACACATAGGGTGAATGTCGTATCAATAGTATAGCATGTTTTTCCATGGAATGCAAGTTTTCTCATAAAAAAACAAAATTTCAGCAAAACCGCACAAGGCGGGGCGGCGGGCTTTGTGCGGTTTTGTTTTTTCTATTTCTTGGGGAATCCGCCGAAAAAGTTTGGGCGGACTCCCGCAAACGGCTCTTACTTGCAGAGCATGCCCAGCTTATCGTAGGGCACGACGGTCACTGCGCTGGCCTTGTCGCCGGTCAGCCGGTTCAGCAGCATACGTACCATACTGCCGTTGACGCTGGGTGAAACTACCACAGAATAGTTGGAGCGGATGCGGTCGGCGTTGGTGGTGAGACGCTCCATCATGTTTGGCATATTTACCAGATTCTGATTCATCGCCGTGTTGATGAAGTAGACGTGTCCGCCGATGCGGTAGATGACATCGAGGACGTACTTCTTGCCGGTGTTCTTGTCCGTCAGATGGCAGTCGTAGTAGATCTCGTCGATGCTGTTGCCGTAGCGGCTGTTCAGGTAGCTGACCACGTGCAGAACGTGCATGGTTTTCTGGAGGAAGGTGTCAGCGCCGGGGTTCAGAGTGACGTACATGCCCACCACATAGGCGTTGGCGGAGCAGAGCAGCCCCTGATTCCGCATTTCGTTCAGCATGGTGGTCAGGCTGCTGGGGGTCATGCCGGCATTTCTGCGGACGTCGTCAAAGTCGATGATGCCGGCGTGGGTGGTGGTGCTGGCGATCTTCCGCAGCAGCTGGAAGACATATTCCCGTGTGCCGTAGTTGTAGGACAGGGTGTTTGCCAGCGGGGTGTTTTTGTCGGGACGCTTGCCGTTTTTCGAGAGCTTGTACCCCTGAGCGCTGATGTCAAACGCCAGTCCCTTCATGGAGAGGACACTGCTGATGCTGGCAGTCTGCCGCTGGGGTGCCGGTGCGTAGTTGGTTCCGTTGTGATAAAAAGTAGCCATTTTGATACTCCTTTGTTGATTTCCCGAAATTCCTAATAGGAATCGGGCGGTTTGGATTTTTTGTGTGTTCCCATCATTTTGGAACAATCTTATGATACCAGATCGGTCAGAGCGGAAAACGGTGCAGTTCAAAAATGTTCCCGCTTCGAGCTTGTTTGGTGTTTTTTTGTGTGCGGATTTTCGACGCAGTCACCGGCAAAATCTGCCGAAAAGACGTGCGAAAAAAGATGCGAAACAAGCGCTTAGTTTGGGTAGAAATGTACATCATTGCACTTGGGATAGGGGGTGCAGGAGAATCCGCTCTCCCGCCGGGGCCATTTCAAGTCCGGCGGTGCTGCTGCCGGAATGGGCGCACGCCGGGGCTGCGGGGACTTCTGCGGTGCCTGTGCAGCTGCACCGCTGTCCTGTACCTCCTCCAGTGCGCCACGGTTCAAGCGGCAGGAGAAGATCTGATACTCGGTCTGGATGCAGGGGCGGAGAAAGTCACGGAGCCGTGCGGCAGTCGTGCCCAGTCCGTTGTCCTGCGAGATCAGCAGCACGTTGGAAGTCAGCATGTCCTGCACAAAATCGCTGATGAAGTTGGGATCGGAGAAGCCTGCGCTGCGCCCGATGCACACCCGCACCACGCCGGCACGCTCCAGCGACTGAAGCCTTGCCAGAACCCGCTGGCAGTTCTGCCGCTGCGCCGGCGTTTTCTGTCCCACGCTTTCCAGCTCTGCCAGAACGGACTGGAAAATCAGCAGCTGCGTCTGATACTGCGGCAGCACCCGTTCCGCTGCCGTCAGAAACGCCTCGCCGTCTGCACACAGCAGGCTGCATGTGTCGGCGTAGATGCGCAGGGGCTGTCTGCGGCTGCAAAACTGCATGAGCCTGTTTTCCAGAGCAGAGATGCCCTCCGGCTGACCGCTCCCGTGCATCCGCCCGCAGGCAGTGGTAAAAAAGGTGCGTGCACTGTCAAAGGCATCCGCCATTTTTTTCTGAAACATTATGTCACCTCCTTTCGGGTACATCCCTATCATACATCATGGGATACGGCAGGAAATGAGCGTGGTTCAAAAATCGGCGTTGCGTCGGGAACATGTTTCACGTGAAACATTCTACAAAAAGTATCGTGCAGAAACGAAAAGAAACGGAATCGTTGCCCCATAAGGCTGATCCAACTGAGCGCAGTTGGCGAGAGGTTCCGTACACTTTGTAGGGACACGGCGTGCCGTGTCCGTAAATTTTATATAAAGGGAAAGAACAAGAGAATTAGCCTCCCCTGAAAGGGGAGGGGGACCGCCGATAGGCGGTGGAGAGGTCTCTAAGTAGAATCTTTTGTACAATGTTTTAGCATATGTGTATTTGGCATTTGTGGTGACCCCTCAGTCAGTGCTGCGCACTGCCAGCTCCCCTTTCAGGGGAGCCATATTTCCCCCTATCTTTTTGTTTTAGCACGATACTTTTTGTTATCTGCTTTTGCAATTTTGTAGGGACACGGCGTGCCGTGTCCGCAGGTTTATGTCAAGGCACATCCCGCTGAAAACATTCCACCGGAATGTTTTCAAAATCACATAACAGCAAGCGGCACACAAGGGCGGAGCGGTCTTGTTCGCTCCGCCCTCAAAAAGCTGTCGCTTTTCTCACCCACCTTCGACCTGTGCCCAGAAGTATGGGCACGGGGAATTTCGCTGTCTGCGGACAGCGACTTAGAGGGTACGTGCCCTCTAAGAACACCTCGCCAGCTGCGCTCAGCTGGAGCAGCCTTATAAGGCAACGGTTCTGAAATCGTTCTGTTTCTGCACAATACTTTTTGTGCCTGTTTTTCCAAAATGTTTCACGTGAAACAAAAAGCCCCACTCAGATGTTTCACGTGAAACATCCGGGTGAGGCTTTCTCAGGATGAAACTATGTCGGGGTTATCTGACGATCTCACAGGAAACGCAGGAAGTTCCGGAGAGGGTCTGACTCTTTTCGTCGGGCTGGCAGGTGCCGGCGTACAGGGTGAATGCGCTGCCGAACTGCTTGCGTGTGCCGTCTGCATCCACCGCCGTGAACGCACGCTCCGGCACGGCAATGCGATAGACCTTGCGCTCCCCTGCCTTGAGGAAGATGCGCTGGAATCCGCACAGACTGGGGAACGGCGTTGCCTGCGGGCAGGTGTCCTTGAGGTAGAGCTGTACCACGTCGCCGGTGTCCCATGCGCCCGCATTCTCCACGGTGACTTCTGCCACGCCGTCAGCGTAGGTCACACCGGTGCAGACGATCTTGCCGTAAGTCAGCCCGTAGCCAAAGGGATAGCGCACGTTGTCACGGGTATAGCGGTAGGTTCTCCCCTGCATGCGGTAGTCGGTGAAATCCGGCAGCGCATCGGCGCTCTCGTAGAATGTCACGGGCAGCTTGCCGGAGGGCGAGATCTCCCCGAACAAAATTTCTGCCAGCGCTTTGCCGCCCTCCGAACCGGGGTACCATGCATGGATGAGCGCATCCGGCTCGGTGTCCAGCGTGATGGCGCTTCCGGCAGCGACCACCACGATCAGCGGTTTGCCGGTTTGCCGGATCTTGTCCAGCAGGATGCGCTGGGATTCCGGCAGGCGCAGGTCTTTCTTGTCGCCGGAGGAGAACTCGTTGCCGGTGTCCCCCTCTTCTCCCTCCAGTGTGGCGTCCAGTCCCAGACACAGCACGACAGCATCCGCATGCTCTGCGGCAGTCACTGCCTCGGCGTAGCGGTCCCCCGCCAGCGCCAGATTGGACACCCGATCCTGATAGAGGTGGCAGCCCTCGCTGTAGAGCACTCTGCCGGGGAATGCATCCTCGATGCCCTCCAGAAATGTCACGTACCGGTCGGCAGTGCCGCAGTAGTTTCCCTCCAGCGCCGCACGGCTGTCGCTGTTGGGCCCGATGACGGCGATGGTGCGCAGGGCATCCCGCTTCAGGGGCAGCACGCCGCTGTTTTTCAGCAGCACCATGGACTGCTCCGCACAGTGCAGGGAAACGTCCTTGTGCGTCCGGCACGAAACCACTTCATAGGGGATGCTGTCGTAGGGGGTGTGCCGGTCGAACATGCCCAGCCGGATGCGTGTCCGCATGACGTGGACGCAGGCGGTGCGAATCTCCTCCGGCGAGATCAGTCCCTGATTCAGCGCCCGCAGCAGACGCTGATAGGTACAGCCGCAGTTCAGGTCGCAGCCGGAGCGAATGGCGAGTGCGGCGGACTCCTCCGGCGTTTCGGTGAGATGATGGTTCTCGTGGAAATCCCGGATTGCCCAGCAGTCGGATACGAAATAGCCGTCGAAGCCCCATTCCTTCAGCTTGCCCATGAGGAAGCGGCTGGCGCAGGATGCCTCGCCGTTGACACGGTTATAAGCACCCATGACGCTCTCCACGTGGGCGTCTTTCACCAGCGCCTCGAATGCCGGCAGATAGGTTTCCTCCAGATCCTTGGGGGACGCTGTCGCATCAAAGGAATGGCGCAGGGACTCCGGCCCGCTGTGCACGGCGAAATGCTTGGCGCAGGCGGCTGTTTTCAGCACGTGTTCGTCGTCCCCCTGCAGCCCGTGGACGTATGCCTTGCCCAGCTCCGCAGTGAGGAACGGGTCTTCGCCGAAAGTCTCGTGCCCTCTGCCCCAGCGGGGGTCACGGAAGATGTTGATGTTGGGCGACCAGAGGGTCAGCCCCTTGTAAATGTCCCGGTCGCCGTGCCTGGATTCCTCCGCATATTTGGCACGTGCCTCGGTGGATGTGATGTCTGCCGCCTGCTGTGTGGATGCGGTGTCGAACATGGCAGCCAGTCCGATCGCCTGGGGGAACATGGTCGCTGTGCCGGTACGTGCCAGCCCGTGCAGCCCCTCGTTCCACCAGTTGTATGCCGGAATGCCAAGCCGTGGAATGGCGTCCGCATCGTACTTCAGTTGTCCCACCATCTCCTCGACGGTCATCTCATCGACCAGCGCCTCTGCACGCTCCTGTGCCGAGAGCGAGGTGTCCTCGTAACGCTTCATAAAAAAACCTCCGTTCCGGTGCCGAAAAGGGCACGCTTGAAATTGAGAATAGTATAGCACGCTTTTGGGAAAATAGCAATAGATTTCCCGTAAAAAAATCTATGGAAATATGGGACGGGGAAAGAAAAAATGTGGTGTTTGTGTCTGCGGACAGTGAAATCCCCTGTGTCCCGTTTTCAACGGAATATCTCTGACGAAAAATGTTTCACGTGAAACATTCTGTATTTCTGTCACAAAATAATGATAGGATTCGTCCGTAGGGACACGGCGTGCCGTGTCCGCCGGTTTCGGGAAAGGAATATCCCGTTGGAAACGTTCCACCGGAACGTTTCCAAAATCGAGAAACAGCAAGCGGGACACAAGGGCGGAGCGGTCTTGTTCGCTCCGCCCTCGAAAAGCTGTCGCTTTTCTCACCCACCTTCCCCGTGCGCCAGAAGCATGGCGCAGGGATTTCGCTGTCTGCGGACAGCGACTCAGAGGGCTGCTCGCCCTCTAAGAACACCTCGCCAGCTGCGCTCAGCTGGAGCAGCCTTTTCGGGCAAACGGTTCTGAAACTGTTTTGTTTCCGCACGACACGCTTTGTTTTTCGCAGAAAAGCAGGAACACGGCGTGCCGTGTCCGCAGAATAGTGCCGTGTCCGCCGGTTTGCCACGATCATTCCTGCAAAAAAAAGCACTCCCACCGAAGTGAGAGTGCTTTTCTCGTTGTACCATGTACGATGGCGATTCCCTGCCCGCCGGCGAGCCCTGTGCAGAGGCTGCCGTTAGTGCGCTAGTTCAAAGGGTGTGGTGTGCGCTTTCCCGTGACCGGCAAGAACTGCCTTTGTGAGAATGGCAATGACTGCCTCCACGCTGATGTCATCCCGCTGTTTCTGCGGCAGGAGCTTGTCCCATCTGCGCTTTACCTCCGGATCGGACGATGTTAGGGCGAGATGGATGGCACGGGCAATCTCCGCCCGCACTTCCTCCGGCGAAACGTGGAATTGTTCCGCCACTTCTGTCAGAACCGTTTTCATAACCAGTACCTCCGAAAAAATTTCTTGGTGTGCCCTGCTGCCCGAAAACTTCGGCTGTGCATGCAGCGAGGGCTTGTGCGAATTTTAAAATTGTGCCTGGGTGTTATCCCTGCGCCTATTATAGCACACTTCAAAGTCGGATTTTGTCGAAAAAGGGATTCCGTCAAAAAAATAAAGAAAATTAAAAATGTTATCGAAATTTATCTAATCTTTTCTTATTTTTTACCGGATGATAATGGGGAAGCTGTTCGGACGGTGCCGCATTGTTGCAGAAAATGAGGGCTTCTGCAAAACCGTGCCGGTACAGCACGCCCTTGTCAGATCGTCCGGAACGGCGGCGCATCGTGTGGAATGCACGTGAAAGTTTCCACATCTTCCGGAAAACCTGTGGAAAGCACTTCCCGGCGAAAACAAAACAAGTTTTCCACAAGTCTAAGTGGAAACTGTGGAAAGCCAAATAGAATACATCAGTTCTTTTCCCCATCGCCGGAGCATCTGCCCCGATTCCCACGGAAACAGGTCACTTTCCCCGCCACTGAGCGCACCGCCGGAGAGCGCCGTCAGACATGGCAAAATCAGCCCGAATCCGGCGCTCAATTTTTGCATAAATTGTGAGTTAGTTTCGAAAACAGCACGGATTGCATCTGCTCCGCCGGTTTTTCGGCAAATCAAATAGCAATATCTATTTTTTATTCACAGGATAGAAAGTCAATTTCCCAAAATCAAAAAGATAAAAGATATAACAAAATCGTAGTGATTTTTCGGTTCACATTTCGTTCAAGAATAGAGTTCTGCCGAAATCCAGACCAATTCAGTTAAAATATATACCAAATTTTCAAAAGAAACGAAAAAAAGTTGTTGACAGACGCTCCGGTCTGTGGTATAATAAATGACGTTGCAGGAATCTCTTGCATTTCCCATAGGGGTATAGCTCAGCTGGTAGAGCATTGGTCTCCAAAACCAAGTGTCCCGAGTTCGATTCTTGGTGCCCCTGCCATCACGAAAAACCGCTTCTCAATCGAGGAGCGGTTTTCTTTTTGTCTGGGTTATTTGAGATTGCTTAGAGCTTGTTCGTATCTCTTTCTGTGCGGAATGCGAAACAGGCTCTTATTGAAGCAGTGCGAGGATGTCCGCCTTGGGTCTTGCGCCAACGGCATGCTGTACCAGCTTTCCGTTTTCCACGACGGCGAGCATGGGGATGCTGGTGACCCGAAACGCCTGCGCCAGCGCCGGCTGCTCGTCCACGTTGACCTTGCAGACCTTGATGTCCTGCCGTTCGCCGGCGATCTCGTCCACCAGCGGGGAGACCATCTGGCACGGTCCGCACCAGTCGGCGTAGAAGTCGATGAGCACCTTGGTGGCGCACTCCATGACCTCACGATTGAAATTGTCCTTTGTCAGCGAGATAACTGCCATGTTTCTCAGCTCCTTTCCGTTGCCTTTAGTATACCCCATTTTCCGTGAAATTGCAAGAGCAGACAATAAAACAAATCACAAAAACCATCGTGCGGAAACAAAATAGTTTTGAGAAACTGTCCCCGAAAAGGCTGCTCCAGCTGAGCGCAGCTGGCGA
>UMLF01001465.1_pt1 | contig 48912 bp, 36 predicted proteins | sample 1966501 | NCBI WGS metagenome assembly UMLF01 (sample SAMEA4836194, study PRJEB28245) | human gut metagenome | biome: gut microbiome; material: fecal sample | place: Denmark | collected 2008 | reverse complement strand
TGACTGACAGATTTTTATTTCAGGATAATCATAAATGATAGATATCTGGCTTTTTGTTCCATTGGGGACAGGTTTGTGTAAGGTATATCAGAAAAAATGGGTGTTGTTGATACCGTTTATTATGTCTGTAGCAATTGAAATGACGCAGTATATTACAGGACTTGGTATTGCAGAACTTGATGATGTATTTGGAAATACAGTGGGTGGATGGATTGGCGTGTTAGCGGCATATGTTGCGATAAAAAGAAAAGGTAAAGAGTCTTGGACTGGATTAAGATGCATTATTTTAGAGGATTGCTATAAAATGGATTTCAACTTATTTATGTAGATTTATGTAGAAATGTTGATTTTACATGAATTATGTTGAAAATTGTTAAAAAATAGGTATAATGTAATACAGGAATAAAAGCGGATACCTTAAATCGTCGCTTTGTCGCGTTTAAGAAGAGAAGCGGACATAATACTTTAGTTATTCACTTGAAACATAGTGGAATGGTATTTTGTCTGCTTTTTTACATTTTAGAGACTTAAAGTGGAAGACTTAATTTTGATAAATACAGAAAATGTACAAATTACAAAAGAAGGAAGGTTTCTATTTATGCAAATATACTCAGCGATTTTTCCTGTAAAGGAGACATTGACGCAGGATATACTGATTAAATTGGTAATTGAATGGAATCAGGGAAGCCCTCATAACAAAATTACTAATTTAGATTGGGATGGGCAGAAAAGAAATGTAAAATTTGAGCAGGAAAATTTATCATTAGCAATTGAAGAAATTCGTAGATATAATACGATTGCTATTAGATTTCATCAGTTTGATGAAAATAATATTATTTGGAATACAGATATTGTGGTTAATTTCAATAAGCATATTTTCTCTATCAAGTTAGACAGGGAAACAACAGATAAAACAACAGGATTTGTTCCGAAGTTTAAGCCGCCGATTCTTGTTAATATGTTACTTAATAGAAATTATATTGCTACAGATAATGGGATACAGATAAGTGACAGGCCAATCTCAATTACCAAAAATAATTACAAGATTATAGAAGATATTATATGTAGAAAGATAGTCTGTTCTATGCCTGTGATATATGTAACAAAATCATGGGGAATGTATCCGTTTAGGGTTCAGGAGTTAGCGTATAATCTGAGGGGAGTTGCACATGTATTTGTTGAAGATGATACAGAAGTGTCAAAACTTCTCAAAGAAAGCTGTAATGGAATGAACTCACATCATGGAAGTATTGGAATTTATTATTCAGGCAGTTCAGCTGCATATAAGATAATTATTGCAAATAAATATAAGGGACGGGAAAAAGTTTTAATAGATCGGATTGTAAATATTGTTTCCCGATATGTAAATCAGCAGGCTCGCGACAGGATGCTGACCTGGGAGGGTGTTCAGAATGAATTACTAAAACTCAAATATGCGAGTGCTACAGAAAAGAAAGCAGAGGCAGAAAGTGAAGTATCTGAAGTCTATAAAAATTTTGCGACGGAACTCAAAGAAAATGAAAACACTATTAAAGAAAAAGAACGCACAATTGAGGATCTGAATAATCGAATTGTAGCATTACAGGTGGAAAATCAGGGACTCAGAGCCAAGTATGAGCGAATTACAGAAGTTCCACTATTATATTATGGCATAGAAAACGAACTATATGATGGAGAAATCAGAGATCAGGTTTTAGAAGTTCTTAACAGCTATTTGGGAAATATAAAAAAGAAAACCCGGAAAGAGCATATACTGCAAGATATTCTGGAATATAATGAGCCTACAGGTACATTAAGTGCCAAAAGGGAAGAAATCAAACATATATTAAAGGGATATACAAAAGTTGACGAGAGCCTGAAAAGGAATCTAAAACAGTTTGGTTTTGTTATTACGAAGGATGGAGGTCATTATAAACTTACATATAAAGGGGATCCAAGATATATGTTTACAATGGCTTCGTCAGGAAGTGACAGCAGACATGGTGGTGGGAATCTTGCATCGCAGATAAACAAGAATTTGCTATGAATTTTGATAATTCACAGCTTTTTCAAAATTAGAATCTTGAAAATTCATATAAAAAATAGTAATATCTAAAATACAATATGTTCTAAAATAAGAACGGAAAGAATAGGAATTTATAAGAAACGGATTCAATGAGACAGGAGTTAAGGAGGAAAGAAATATGGTAATGGCGTCGAGTCATGCTAAGGAGATTTCAGAAGTAATACGAAGAATGAGGAGAAAGGAGGCGCTAGAAAAATATTGGGATAAAATAGCGATAAAAGAAGATGGATATGTAATGGCCAGAACTATGGAAATAGAGTATGTTCGAATTGGAAGAATGAAGGAGAATACGAATGAGGAAAAAGGAGAAGAAAGTAACATACAGGCAGTCAGTGAATTTTAAACTACTAAGTGAAAGGCAATTAGAAAATATTTTTCCAGGTTGGAATGATTTGCTTGATCGTATAGACTCATACCGGAAGTGGCTTGGAAAGAAGCAGATAAAAAGAGAAGAATGCATTAATAAACAGTATAACTTAATGTATGAGAATGTTTATACTATATTAGGAGGTCGCGGAAGTGGAAAAACTTCTGCGATTTTTACGTTGCGTGAATATCTTGAAGAGGACAGCGTAAATAATATAGTTTTACCAATTGTGATGCCGGAAGTGATTCCGGAACATGGAGAGACATTGGGATGGATTCTTGCGTCACTGGAGGAACTTGTGAAGAAATTAAGTGATGCACTGGAAGTACAGGAGAAAAATAGAGATAATTTCTTTCATGAGTGTAAAAGGCAAAAAGTATCTTTGGCAGATCTCTATGATGAGGTAAAAGAACTTTGTTATTCAAGACAGACAAAGGATGGAGGAACTTCTTTTTCGGAAGAAATAAAAATAAATGAACGAAGAAACCAAAGTGGATATGAATTATCAAAAAAAATGGCAGAGTTCTGGATGCAGTTGGTGGAGGCTGTAAAAATAGTAAAACATCGAAAGGAAAAAGATGATCAGAAGGAGCCATTAATTTATCTGATTTTTGATGATGTAGATTTAAACCCGGAAAAAGCTTTGGAAATATGTTCTACAATTATAAAATATTTGTCACATCCTAATCTGATTATATTTATGACAGCAGATGAAGAATTGTTTTATGATGTGATATTGAACTCTATGACGCACAAAATGAAGGGTGTATTAAAATATATGGATTCGGATGACCCTGTAAATTATAATCTATTTGAAAATTCTTTTGAGCGAGTGCCGAAAGTTGGGAAATATAATGATAAAATTCAGGAAACAGCAAGCTTATATATGAGAAAAATTATGCCTGTATCAAGTAGATATCCATTAAAGACATTTGAAGATTGCGCACAGAAGCGGATGTTTTGTCTGGATGGAGAGGATACATCTGGAAAAGCAGATCAAAGTTTAGAAGAATTTTTGAAAGAGATTATTGACAAATTTATTATAGAAGTTAGTGACAACGTAGAAAATAAGGAGAAAAATTTTTTATATTATAATGATGGTGATGACAATAATTTCATTTCCATATATTTAATGTTTTTGGGAACAACATCACGTCAGATTACAGATGGAAGTCTGGTAATTCAGCAGTTTCTAAAAAAGTTATCAGCCATGGGAAAAACGGATAAAAAAGGGGCAAGAACATCAAATTCGTTATATAAAAAAGAAAGATTGAAGGAATATGTGAGAGAATTTGTTGTTGATATAATGCAGACAAGAGGAATATATTGGGGGAACAATTATGAAATCATGCAAATGGCTAGAAATCTGATTATTTCCAGGGAAGAAACCCTTGATATATATATTTCGTATGCATATGTTTTACAGTTATTTGATGAGGAGATTCAATATGCGAATGAAGATAAGGTGAAAGCCAGAAATATTATCAGTAGATATCTTTCGCTGTTTATGCTCTTATTTTTTATTGAGAATATTTTATTATTAATGACACCTCTACTGCAGAAAATGGAAATATATGGACAAAGAAATAGAATTCATGGTCATAGGTATCTTGTGACATTGATGGATAAACTTGTAGTACCAAGTGGTGAGATGGAATCATTGATAAAAAGGGAGAGTAAAGTCTATTCTAATAACTTGTCTGAATTTTTATATACGTATGGCAATATAATCGAAAATTATTATAGAATAGTTCCATTTAATCGTTACAGAGTTTCGGATGTTCAGGCATATTTATACGGAATTAATACATTGGAAAAAGAGGTGAAAGCTGAAACTTTAGAGGAATATTACTGGAATAGTCCGAAATGGTTTAGTACAGTGATTCCTATGATTTGGTTTGCATATAAAGGTGTATTTTCTATTGATAAAGATTTTTATAATCAAAATGTAAAGAGATTATATGGAATACATATTTATACGGAAGAAATAGCAGATTTTTTATCAGATTTGCAGCTGATTTTGTCAAAAGCAATTTGTGAAAAAGAAAGTGAGCAGGTAGAAACAGAGATATGTGAGTATAAAAATCTGGTTGATTTGAGAAATAGATTATGTGATTTATATAGTAAAGTGGACACATATTGGATAAGTAACAGGGAAAAATTTGATGAATGTATAAACAGAATTAAAAGTATAATGTTTAATTATGATATCGAAAGACGTATTTTACAAATAGAAAATTCTATTGGACATACAAGGTATATGACAGGACAGAAAGTGGAAAAAAATTTTATTAGCAGGAGATATGTAGATGATTTATTCATTTATATAGAAAAAAATATATCAAATTTAGACTTTAAAAAGGAAAATGAACAATTCTTATCACATTATAGCAATATATCATCGGAAAACGATTGGAGATTGATATCATATGAAATGACAAAAATGAAAATGTACTTAAAACTTATCCCTGATTCGTATGGTCAATATACTAAAAAAATAATAGAAATGCAGAAGATTTATAAAGATACATTAAAACAGATTGTAAAAATAAAATTATGGGAAAATTCGATATCATCTTCGAATACACAAAAGGAAGCTTCACTTGGACAGTTTGAGGATAAAAGGCTAGCGTATCATAAATTATACGAAACATTACAGGAAGTATATACAGATAAAGACAATGAGAAAAATTCATTATTTATTCAGGGTCTTCATGACGTTATTAAAAATGCAGCTGATGGATATATAAATTTTTTAGTATAAAAGAGGGAAAAACATGGATAAAAGACGAATGTACCAGATTTTGGACGTTTTGACACTTCCCTATTGCAATCCTGATTTTTATCATAGAAATCAGGATTGCATCGCATCTGTCCGAGAGGCATTTTATGAAGTATCCAATAGAAATAATCTAGGCTGGAAGAAAGCTGAACAATTAAAAAAGCACTATCATGATGCAGAAAATGAAGTGAAAAGATTTGTTGGTAAGCAGTTATATGTTACACAAATTGATGATTATATTTTGATGCTCAATTTATTTTTTAAAGAACAGGAATGCAATAAACTTTTCGGGTTTTTTAGAGAGATTGATAACAGAGAATATCTGAGATCTGTGTTATATTTGAAAAATTTATCCCGTATTGCCAGATCATTGTTAACATTCAGAGATGGAAGGATTGCTATCCGTATGTGGACAAATAAGAAAGACAGTACGGGAGAAAAAGATATTTTTTCAGGACAGGATGTATATAACAAAATAGAAATCTGGAATCTGTTATCCCGTATGATGCCGCTTGATATTCTCATTGCAGTCTTCCTGACAGAGAATGAATTGGATGAGGAGTATTACCTGTACAGGCAGAATGGCATGATTTTCTTAGGCGATAATATTCTGGAAACATTGTTAAGAAGAGGAATTGCTGAAACACATCTACATTTTAATGCAGGGATGCAGTATCAGTATATCTGGCAGGAATACATGAATCTTTTCAGATGGCAGGAAGTAAATTCGCTTAATATTCCGTTTCATATAATTGCTTTTCGTACTATATTTGCAGAATATCTGGAACATCAGGAAGGATATCGGTGTTTAAGAGAATTTCTAAACGGTAATTTTTCTAAAGTGTTGGAAATCAGCGGGTTATTTGATGAATTGGCGAGAGGAGATACAAGTTTAAATTCGGAATATACGGAAACTTCTTATAGTGAATTATATAGACGATGGAAAAACGTAGAACTTCAGGACCATAATTTTTTAATGGGAACATTATATGCAAGATACAAAAGTCTGCATACATATGAAGAAATGATTTTTTTGTTTAAAAGTGCAAAATATTTTAGAGACAAAAAAATAAATGCAGAATATGTTTTTGAGTTACGTTTGTTCATGCAATATCTTCGCAGTAAGAATTTTGTTTTTAAAGATATTTTACAGAGTGTTCCAATTTATGGGTTGGAGTACTTTCAAATGCATTATAGTACAATGCGGCGTAACGAACGGGCAATACGTCTGGAAAAACATGAAATCTGTAAAATTTTACTGCATTCCATTCACCAGAATGTATTTCTGAAAAAATATGAAATAAGAGTTGGCATACCTGAATTAGGTGTAAAAGTAAAAACAGAATATAATAAGCAGGAACTAAAGCGAAAAATACTGCGTGAGATTTATCTGGTTTTGAAAGAGTATAAAAAGATTCTGGAAGAGTATCAGGAAGAACAGGTCCCTAATCTGGGAATCATATTCAGTTTTTTTAAAACGGATTCTGTAGATAACAGAATTGGTGATATGTGCTGGCTGCAATATAGTGAAACAGGAACAAAAAGTTGGAATATGGATCATATCACTTTAAAACAAAAACGAATGAAAGACAGCGCGGTTGCTTTAGAAGAATTAAGAGGTGAGATTGATTTTCTTGATAAATATGTTGTAGGAATTGATACAGCATCTGTTGAAAATAAAGCAGAACCTTGGATTTTTGCACCTGTTTATCTTGCGATTCGCAGACAGATTATTACAAAACCCATCCGGCAGGAAAAAAATAGATATTCCAGAATTAATAATATTGGATTAACTTATCATGTAGGAGAAGAATTCCGACATATTTTATCCGGTTTCCGTCATATATACGAAACTATTTCTTTTATGGGATTTAAAGCCGGAGATCGTATTGGTCATGGAATTGCTCTTGGTGAAGATATTGAAAGATGGGTTGACCGGCATGAAACAATTGTTATTCCGATAGAAGAATGGCTGGAAAATCTTGTATGGTTATGGGGAACAAGTATATCCGGAGAATTAAATGTAAATATTTTTGCAGAGCAGTTAAAAGAAAAAATTCAGATTTTAGCATCGGAAATATATGGCAATGATACAAATTTAACACCAGATATACTCTATGAAGCATATCTGGAAAAATTTCATTTATTGCATGAAAAATCGTTTGAAATGATGAAACAGTATTGTCAGAGAGATATGCTGGAAGAAGATGGAGAACACTTTTGTAAATATTATAAAGGAAGGAGCAATGAAGAACATAGATGGACGACTGAAAAATTGGTTTGTGCATATTTTTGTCCTGTATATTACAGGAGAATGCAGCAGCCGATTATGGTACATGTTGAAAGAGAAAATCTCTCTCTTTACTTAAAAATACAGGAGGAATTATTAAGAATTGTAGCGCAAAAAGGTATTTTTGTTGAAGTTAATCCCACCTCCAATACAGCAATTGGAGAAAATCGTGAACTATTTATGCATCATATTATGAATCTGAATAATCATGGACTGGTTAATGAACATGCACATGAAGTAATGGTTACGATTAATTCAGATGATCCTTTAATCTTCAGTACAAATTGTGAAAATGAACTGGGATATATGTATCATGCTTTACTTTCTAAGGGATATTCAAGAGAACGGGTTATTGAATGGATTGATAAAATACGTCAATACGGAGTGGATAGCAGCTTTGTAAGAGAAATACGTCCAAGAAATACATTATTAAATGAAATAGGGCAAATTTTGCAACAGATAGAAAAAATAGTAGGAGTGGATTGAAATATTTCTTTTAATGATTTCCAGAAGATCAGAAACATATTTAAGTACTAATTTTTGTAAACTAAAACAAAGCCATTGAAAAAATTACTTAATATGGTAAAATAAAAGGACGGTAACAATTTTTGAAAAAAATGATCATGTACTTTAATTTCAAATAACTATTTAAACGTTTTATAAGAAATTCATACAAAAGAAAAAATCTTTTAATTGCTCTATGGCATATTGAAAGGAAGAAGCGGTTATATGTTTGAAATATATTCTATATTTTAAGTAGAATAGACATATATACGCTTTTTTTATTACAAAAATATAGATATTAGTAAGCTGGTGAGGGAGGAAACAGATTTGAAACGATTATTATATTTTGTATCCAATAGTAAAAATAAATATGAAGAATTGAAGCAAATGGCAGAGGGTACTTCATATGATATCAGATGGTATCAATATTCTATAAAAGAATTGCAGACTGATAAAGTAGAAGAATTACTTAGACATAAGGCATTAGCAGCTTTTAAGAAAATTAAACGTCCTGTGATCGTGGATCATACGATATTAGAGGTTGAAGCATTTAATAACTTACCGGGACTTCAGACGAACTATTTTTTTGAAAAACTTGGAAATAAAGAAATAGTTGATTCCTGCAATTATAAAAAAAAATGGAAAGCAAAAGCAATTACTAAACTTTGCTGTTGTACGGGAAAGAAGTTGATTTTTGCTGAAGGAATGGAAAATGGAAGAATTACAGAGAAGGCAGATGAATTAGAAGGAGCGTATGCATGGGATAGTATTTTTAAACCTTCTGAAAATAATGATAAGGATGAGATTTATGCCAGACTTGATAAAAATGAACGTTCAATGCGTAGAAAAGCATGGGAAGAATTAACGAAACAATTAGAAAAAGAAGAAATACTTTCTCCTGATTTGGAAAGTTATCAGAATAATATAAAAGATTTGGCGAGATTGATCAATCAGAAAAAAGTAATGCTATTTATTGGAGCCGGAATATCTGCGTCAATAGGGCTGCCATCCTGGAATTCTTTAATAGGAGAACTTGGTCAGGCAGATGATTATGATCCTGATGTTTTTTCAGAATATGGCGATAATATGCTTTTGGCTGAATATAGTGATGGAAAAGGCGGTAAACTACAAGATATATTTAAAAATAAATGGGATATAAACAAGAATCCTGATTTGAAAAAGCATCTGGAGGAGTCCATGATTTATAAATATATTATGGAACTGGACTGTCCGGTAATTTATACAACTAATTACGATCATATGCTGGAAGAGTATTATAAATTAAAAAAAAGGAAACTACATAAGATTGTAAAGTTAAATCACTTTAACAGCGATGAACATAATTATCCAAGGATTATGAAATTTCATGGAGATACTGAGGATATGGAAAGTATAGTATTGACAGAAAGCCAATATTTTAAAAGAATGGATTATCAGTCTTTTATGGATATTCAACTGCAGGCAGATCTGTTAAAATATACGGTTTTGTTTCTGGGATATAGTTTGGCAGATATTAATATTAAGCAGTTATTATATCTTTCAAGAAAGCGATGGGAAAATACTAAGCTTGAGAATCCTTCATATATTTATACTGCAACACCAAATTATGTACAGGAAGAAGTTTTTAGAAATAATCATATTGTAAGTATTTCCGGTGATGAAGCAGATAAGAAAAAAGCAACGGAAATATTTTTAAAAGATCTTTGCGAAGCAATAACGAAAGAAAAGAAAAGGAGTTGAAAAGAGAAGAAGAAAAGGAAAGGATAACAGTGGGATGACAAATAAAATTTATATAACATATGATAATAATGAAACTGTAACTTATTCTTTCTGGAAACAATTTTTTTTAATGAGTGGAGTATGGGTAATAGGAAACGAAATTGAAAATACGAAAAAGCATAATCTGGAAGCAATAAAAACAGAATGTTTACATTTATATTTTTTATCTAAACAAAATCTTCCTGTAATAAAGGATAGCAAAATTAAAGACAATGTATTTTATTTTACGAATATAAAAAATTGCGGAAGCAATGCGTTGTACAAAAGCAGAAAAGATATTTTGCCATATGACTGGAAAAAAAAAGATACATTTATAAATGCATTGGACAAAATTACTTTTAAGAAAAAAGAAAACTATAGTAATCTTCTTGAAACATATATAGGTAACAGTTTGTGGCTGTCAACCTGGCTATATTTCGAACTGGCATATGAAGGATTAACGGAATGGGATACATGGATATTGAATAACAGCAAAACATCTATTGGTGATTTAAAAAACTATTTAGATAAACTGGAAAAAAAAGTAAAGGTAAAAAAGAGCAACTCATGGAATTACAAATTTATGTATTTATACTGCAAGTATTTAGAAACAGCTATCGAGAACAGAAATCCGGAGGAAAGAAAAGAAAAGGTAGAAGATCTTTTTAAAGATGTAAATAAGTTATCGCTAGAATATGGGTGGCAGCCAGCTCTGTGCGAATTATGTGCATTAATAGCTGATCTCAGTCCGTTGAAAAATAAAATGGCAGTTTTGTACTACAAAGAAATACTGGAGAATGAAAGGAATCCGGAGATACTATATAAATTGGGTAAAGTTTATGAGAAGAAATATGGAGACATAGAAAAGGCAATTAAGTATTATGAATTAGCAGATGAAGCAAAAACGCATTACAGAGCAAGATATAAGATTGGTAGTTATTATGAAAAGAGAGGAGAATGGAAAAAGGCAATAATTATTTATGAAAGTATTTTTGAACAACTTAAAAACAAAACAGGAAAACATTTATATAATAGTACAACAACTTATGATTTTGAGTATTATGAAAAAATAATGATAAAAATAAGAGACATATTTAGACAAAAAGTAGCATATAAGGGGAATGAATTAGATGAGCTGATTAATGAATTGAAAGAGAAAAAGGTTGAATATTCTCACTTGGAAAAAATGATACATTGTATGGGAAAAATGTCAGATACAGAGAAAACTGAAAAAGAGAGAGAGCACGATTTTCTGGAAAACATTATGGAGCATGTACAGGAAAGAATAGATTTATATTATCTAAAATAAAAATTCGAAGGAGAAATGGTTATGCAAGAGAAAAAATACAAGTTGCTTATTGATGATCTGTCTGCCATAAAATATGAGGAAGAAAGTGAATTTGAAAATTCCGTATCAGCAGATGCATATGAAAAGGCTTATGCGATAACGAAAAAAATACTGAGAGAAAATAAAAAATTCCGGGAATTAAAAAACAAAAGTACTACAGGAAACAAACTGAGAAACTCAGAACAGATATATAATATATTGTTTTTTACAGGTGCAAAAGGCTCTGGTAAAACTTCAACGATGCTTTCCTATATGGAATATCTTAAAGATTTTTACAGAAAAAGTGATAAAGGTGAAAATAAATTATCTTCGAAAGATCATTTGATGTTTACAGGGTTAGAATATATAGATGCTTCTGTTATGGACAAAAAAGAGGATATTCTTGGATGTATACTGTCAAAAATGCTGAAAAAATGGAAAGAAGAAGAAAACCATAGTTATGAAGGCCGGAGAATGGGAATTATACAAACGAATGATTACTCATATAGAAAAAGAAATATTTCACTGGCATTTGACAGAGTATATACAAATTTGAAGAATCTGAGAAGTTCAAAAGATGTTATAGAAGATGAAGATGATACATTTCTGGAAACTTTGGAGAAATTATCTCTTTCCTGGAATTTAAAAGAATCATTTCAGGAATTGGTGCAAGAATATTTGGAAATCATGAAATATCCAAATACAGAAGACCTGAAAATAGAAAATCACTTTCTGGTTATCTCAATAGATGAAGCAGATATGAATATAGATCATGGATTTGAAATCATAGAGCAGATTCGTCAATATTTAATGGGACCTAATATAATTGTTCTCCTGTCAGCTGATTATGATCAGTTGGAAAAAATATGTGATAACCATTTTTCAAGAGAATTTTCTTCCATAAATAAATTCGAGAATATGGATAAACACATAAAAAGGCTGACCAGAGAATACCTGGAGAAAATAATTCCATCAGATAGAAGAATTATTATGTCTTCAGGAAGTGAATGGAAACTTCTGGACAGAGAAGAAATAGAGGTATATTACAAGGATGATGAAGGAGAACCATACGGAGAAGGAACAATTAAAAAAATAGTTCAGAGAGATTGCAGAGATAAGCTGGGAATTGAATTATATAAGAATGGTGAATTGATTAAATATTTTACGCCAAATACATTACGTGAACTTTCCACCTGGATAAAGAAAATGAGTGAACTTTCGGACATTGATATTTCGTTAAGAAAAAGTAAAGCGTATGAATGGTTTTGGGGAGAAATGTTTCCTAATGTTTTGAAAAAAGAAGATGAAAATTTAAGGATATTTTCCATTTTAGGAGACATGAGACCAAAAGAGCAGACGGATTTGCTGGGAAGTATTTTGAATGCTGGGAATAATAATCAGAGTATCTTGGAAATGATATCTCTGATCCAGTCGAAAAATATTGAAGAAAGAAAAAAATCAAACGTTTGTATGCTATTTCTTTCTATGAAAATTATGGAAATGATGCAGGATACAGAGAAATCCAAGGAACTTTATGACTATTATTCGCCATGGGGACTCTGGGGAAAATGGGAAAAGAAGATGGGATCTGAATACATAATAATAGGAACAACAGAAAAAAGATCAATGTTGTGCAATGTTCATTGTTTTGAGTTTTTTAATCTAAATAAAGCACTGGAAATTCAGGTAAAGAAGTTTATTGTTAGTGCCAATAAATCAGGGAAAATTCCAGATAGTGAGATAGATATGATGAAAAATTTCCAATATATTACATTGTTTTTTAATTTGGAAAATGATATCAATGAAGAAACTAATTCATGGGAATTTATTCAGGAGAATCAGACCATGACTTTAGGAGAAAAACATAATGATAACTGGAGTCGAAAGGGAATATTTAGTTTTTCAAATTCAATATTAAACATTTTAAAAGGATGTAAACTGGCAGAAATGTTTTGCGAATGTATGGAGAAAAATCTGAAAGACAGTGGTGTTACATCAAGAAAGGCACAGGGAATAATTGAAAGATTAGTAATATGTAGAGATGAGAATAGCAGAAAGATTATGCCATTTTATAATCTGGAATTTCTATGCGGGTTGGGAAAGGAATTGGAAAAAGAGTTTGCAGGAAGATTTATGATGGAACTCACATTAGAAAATGTGTCGCTTCATTTATACAGATACTGTTGGATTATCAAAGAAAACCTCAGAAAATATGACAAAGCATTTGGCACAGAATATGAAGAACATTTTTCTGAATTTGGATTGTTTGAGAAGATTTTAAATGAGGATATGGATCTTTTGAGTTTGTTTTTTGATACTGTTCAGAAGGTTTATGTACCAAAGGAATTTGGACTTGATGACTAAGGAGCTTAAATGGATAATTTACGGTCGGTATTAAATATTGTATTGAGCAAGATTCCAACATCATTAATAGTGAACTCAGAGATTCAGTATGATAATATTAATCGAGACACTTTTGTAAAAATAGCAGGATACTATTTAAAATATTATTCTAATGATGAATTGGATAATTTGTTTGACTATATTAAGAATGAATATGAAGATCAGGCAAATTATGTGAGAGGTTTTGAAATCGGAAAATATGAGGACAAAGAAGGTTTCAGTGTTTTTGATGCGATTTTGATATTTGCAACCAGAGTTTTGCAGGAAATAGATGGTGAACCGATTTGCCGTTATGAAAATGTACTCAGATGGCGTTTTACTTCACATTTGTTGGAAGAAGATATATTTACAACTGCATATCTGGCTTTTCAGGACTGTAGGGAAGGAAAAAGGAACAGGGATTTTTCGTGGAAACCAGTAATTGGAAATAATAATGAGCATTTAAATTGGATATTGCGGCAGGGGCTGGCTGATAATCATTTTCATTTAAAAGGTTCAGCACCACAATTTCCATTATCCTGGATTAATATGATGAATCATGTGAGGAGCAAAAAATATGAGAAGATTCTGGAAGGATATGGCAATAAAAGACTTTCGGTTTCGTATGAAATTGGAACGGAAGAAGAACATCTGTATTCATTATATTTAAAGGCAGCGTTGATACGCTGCTTTTTATTCGCGCAAATAACTGAACAGGAATTCTTTATTGCCAATAATCTGGTTCGGAATAATTATGATCCTGATCCTGAAACAAGAAAATGGTCAACTGAAAATCTTGTAATGTTTCTACTGAAAGACAAAACAGAAATTATTTTTTACCGAAACAAAATTCAGGAAAATATTGATTTTTTCAGAACGAATAAAGGTGAAAAACAGTTGGATTATGCATTGACAGGTGAATATAGAAAAGGAATAGGAAAAAATGAGGTGAATAATAGCCTTTCTGGTGAACGATGGCTTATGTATGAAATGTTTCTCAGAATATATGCAAAATCCGTCAAAGATCAAAAATATTTTAACCTGTTCTATCTATACCTTGTTATAAAGCGTGCAGTTAGAGCGGAACTTGTGCAAACAAATGAAAATATTGGATTTGACAATTTTGAAAAGTATCAGAACAGAAAAGAAGATTTTATTGAAGATACACCTCTGGAAAAAGAATACATAAAAATGGCATTAAAAGGAACGATTGTCAATCAGAACATACTTCATCTTGAAACACGTCTTACACCAAGAAAAACAGCTTTACAAAACAAAAAATACATTGAAAAATATGATAAAGTCATGAAAAATGATAAAGAATTGATGGAACGATATTTTTATGTATTTCATTTTGTAAAAGAGAAGGATAATGAGAAACTATTAAACAGCGATTCTTATTGTCGTCATTATCAAAAAAGGCGCAGCCTGCAAAAACAGGCTAAAGCAATTGCACTATTTCGTACAAAATTTCCTGAAACAGCAAAAAGATTGAGGGGAATAGATGGATGTTCAAGAGAAATAGGATGCAGACCGGAAGTTCTTGCTCAGACCTATCGTTATTTAAAAAATCATATAGTATATGCGAAAAGAAATAAAGTATATTATGACAACAATAAAGAAGTAACAGTACCTCAGCTTCAGATGACATATCATGTAGGCGAAGATTTTCAAAGTCTGGTAGATGGTCTTAGAGCAATTGAAGAGGCAATTATGTTTTTTAATCTTAATTGTGGTTCAAGATTAGGTCATGCATTGGCATTGGGTGAAGATCCGGATGAATATTATGAAGGAAAGAAAAATTGTATATTGATTACGCAGCAGGATTATCTGGACAATCTTGTATGGGTATATTACCGAATTAAACGTTTTTCTCTTATCGGATATGAGGATTTACTGTTAAATATTGAGCAGGAATATAATAAATATTTCAGACTGATTTATGGAGATGCTGTATCGGATGAATTTTTTGAGGCTGTTATAAGAGAGGCAGGAAAATATTTTCAGAGGAGCAATGAGCGTGTATCTAAAGGATATAGTAATACGCATTTCAACTTTAGAATCTCTGAATACTATTCGGCATGGCAATTACGCGGAGATGATCCGGAATGTTATAAAAATGGATATTTTAAAGATACAGAAGATTTCTCCGAATGGAAACGCTTCTCTGTGAATAAAGAATGTCCGAGAGATTATCGGATTCGTTATAATCCTGAATGTGCCTATTTATATTTCCTCTATCATTATAATCCACATGTAAAAAATGAAGGACGAAAAACAATAGAAGTTCAGATAAGCCATAAAATGATAAAATGTATAAAAGAAATCCAACGAGAAATGCAGTTTTGGATTTCAAAACTGGGAATTGGAATAGAAGTTAATCCTTCGTCTAACTTTTTTATAGGTACATTTGATCGATATGATAAGCATCCGGTATTCAAATTATATAATATAGGATTAACTGGATCGGAAACCAAACTTAATGAATGTCCTCAGATTCCTGTATGTATAAATACAGATGATCAGGGGATTTTTTCAACTTATTTGGAAAATGAATACGCATTAATAGCACTGGCTTTGGAAAAAGCAAAAGATGAAAATGGCAAAAATCTCTATAATCGAATGTTCATTTATCAGTGGATTGAGAATATCAGAAAATTAGGCTTACAACTAAGCTTTGCAAAACCGGAATCATCAAATTTAGAAAAATTTATTGATAAAATTCCTGAATGTGTACATCAATAAAAACTGGACGCTATAAATATAAATACAACCGATTTAGAAAGTAATCCTATATGCGTGGACGGGCAATTATTAGAAAAGATAATAACTCATCTTAATATATTAAATCTTGCAACCGACAAGGAATATGTACATAGTTTTTTTGAGTAAAATAAGAAAATTGTTTTCTGGATATGAAACTTATTACAAGCGGGAATGAAACAATTTAGGTCTCTTTGCCTGAAAAAATTATTAAAACTACATATATAAGAGGGAGGGAATCTTTAATATCAAATTGGAAAATGAATATGCATTTATTGCAAGAGCTCTGGAAAAAAAGGTAGACGAAAATGGAGAAAAAATGTATTCAAAATCAATGATTTATGATTGGCTGGATAAGATACGAAAGATGGGATTGAACCAATCATTTCTTACAGTAAATGATGACGCAAACGATAAACTTCCATAAAATGCCCGAACGAAACAATATATTGAAAAAATCTATACCCAAGGAGGACTCCCAAATGACAAACTTAAATTCCCTTTTCCTGTCCCAGGCCTACAAGGACTGCTGGGACGATTATAACAGATCTTTAAAACTCCGTAGCTTCCCACGTTGGGACTACGTGATCCTGACTGCTTCCAATGAGCAGCAGGCAGAAGGTTTCCGTAAACAGATTGCGGACAGGCAGAAATTCCTGCCGGCAGGCACGAAATTTGTTGCCATCCCAGACCGTGATGGCAAGCGTGTCGGTTCCGGTGGGGCTACGCTGGAGGTTTTGAGATATCTTCATGAACAGGAAGGATCTTTTGACAGCCTTCGTGTGCTGGTGATTCATTCAGGCGGGGACAGTAAGCGTGTTCCTCAGTATTCTGCGCTGGGTAAGCTCTTTTCGCCGGTGCCTCATGAACTGCCTAATGGACGCAGTTCCACTTTATTTGATGAATTCATGATATGCATGAGCTCTGTTCCTTCGCGGATCCGTGAAGGGATGGTGCTGCTGTCGGGAGATGTACTGCTTTTATTTAATCCTCTTCAGATTGATTACAACAATGTGGGTGCAGCTGCCATATCTTTTAAGGAAAACGTAGAGACCGGCAAGAACCATGGTGTTTATCTGAATGGACCGGACGGAAATGTGAAGTGCTGTCTGCAGAAGAAATCTGTGGAGATCCTGCGGGAAGCAGGAGCAGTCAATGAATCCGGTTGTGTGGATATTGATACCGGGGCGCTGATCTTTAGTACTGACATTATGAAATCTTTATATTCACTGATTGAAACAGACGCGGACTATGACAAAAATGTCAATGAGAGAACGCGTCTTTCTCTTTACGCTGATTTTCTTTATCCTCTGGCTTCGGATTCTACGCTGGAGGATTTTTACAGGGAGAAGCCGGAGGGTGAATTCTGTCCGGAGCTGATGGCTGCCAGAACTCGTGTGTGGGAGGTGCTGCGTCCCTACAGGATGAAGCTTCTGCGTCTGGCACCTGCGAAGTTTATTCATTTTGGAACGACCAGGGAGATACTGGAGCTGATGAACGGAGGTGTGGACGAGTACCATTATCTTGGATGGAGCCGGAAAGTGGGCAGCAGTATCCGTAGTGATGTGTCTGGCTATAACAGTGTACTGAGCAGCAGGGCATCTGTTGGGAAGGACTGTTATCTGGAGGTTTCCTATGTGCATGGAAATTCCAGGATTGGCAGCCACAGTGTGCTCTCTTACATAGATGTGCAGGATCAGGTTATTCCTGATAATGTTGTCCTTCATGGGCTGAAGCAGAGAAACGGCAAATTTATTGTTCGTATTTTTGGTGTAAATGATAATCCTAAGGAGAACCGGCTGTTTGGCAGGGATCTGGATGAACTGGAAGATACACTTGGAGTGAGATTCTGGGAGGAGAACGGACAGGCACATACCTTGTGGTCTGCTGCGCTGTATCAGGAGGCAGATACGATCCGGGAGGCAACAGATGCGGCACTGGAACTTTATGAGATTGTCACAGGAGGGAAAGATTTTGACAGATCTTTATGGACTGCAGCTTCCCACAAGTCTCTCTGCGCCGGATTTAATGAGGCGGATCCGGATGCTATCATAGCATGGAATAAGCGGATGGCAGATCTGGTAACTATGGACGGGATTGCAAAGGCAATCAGGGATCAGGTTCCTGCAGGAAGTATAAGAAAGCTGCAGTCTTTGACAAAGATTCAGAAGGAATGGCTGGAGAAGCGTCTGAGAAAAGCAGATTTCGGTGAAAAAATGCGTCTGCATTATTATCTGGGAGTGATCCTCGAGGATGAGAATGAGGTGCAGGAATGTTTCCGCATTATTCAGTCAGAGGTTCTGGAAGCGACGATCAAAAGCCTTGCTTATAATGAACAGGCAAGGATTGTCACAGATCATCATACAGTCAGACTGCCTCTTCGTGTGAACTGGGGAGGTGGCTGGAGTGATACACCGCCCTATTGTAATGAAAAGGGCGGGACTGTATTAAATGCCGCTATTCTTCTGAACGGGGAGAAGCCGGTAGAGGTGACATTGGAGAGGATTCCTGAGCAGAAGGTGGTTTTTGACAGCCGGGATATGGATGTTCATGGAGAGTTTGACACGATTGAGCCTTTGCAGGCGACAGGTGACCCTTATGATCCTTTTGCCCTGCAGAAGGCCTGTCTTCTTGCCTGTGGGATCATTCCCAGGGAAGGACATACTCTGGGTGAAATACTGGAACGTCTTGGCAGTGGTTTTGTTATGCATTCTGAGGTAACAAATGTTCCCAAAGGTTCCGGTCTTGGCACCTCATCTATTCTTTCGGCAGCCTGTGTGAAGGCAGTGTTTGAATTTATGGGAATCGCATATACAGAAGAAGATTTATATGCCCATGTACTGGCAATGGAGCAGATCATGTCTACAGGAGGCGGATGGCAGGATCAGGTCGGAGGTATTACATCTGGTCTTAAATATATTACCTCCATGCCTGGGCTTCAACAGCAGCTTCAGGTAGCACACATAGAGCTTTCACCGCAGACAAAGAAGGAACTGGATGAGAGATTTGTCCTGATCTATACAGGGCAGAGGCGTCTGGCGAGAAATCTTCTCCGTGATGTGGTGGGGCGCTATGTGGGCAATGAACCGGACAGTCTGTTTGCGTTGGAGGAGATCCAGAAAACAGCAGCACTGATGCGCTTTGAACTGGAGCGTGGAAACGTAGACGGTTTTGCAAAGCTTCTGGATTATCACTGGGAACTGAGTAAGAAAATAGATGCCGGAAGCAGTAACACTTTGATTGAGCAGATTTTCAGCAGTATTGAGGAGCTGGTGGACGGAAAGCTGGTATGTGGTGCCGGTGGCGGCGGTTTCCTTCAGGTGATTCTGAAAAAGGGTGTGACAAGGCAGATGGTAGAAGAACGTCTGAAAGAAGTATTTATGGACAGCCTTGTTGGCGTAGCTGACTGTAAGCTTGTATGGGAATAGAAATTCCGAAGGAAAAGATCAGATGAAAGATTTATTTGTTAATACACAATTACCGGTTGTCACCTCTGACAGGATTTTATATACACCGTCAAATTTTGCCAGGACTTCTTTACTGTATCTGCAGGAGATTGGCTCTCTGCAGGTACATAAGCCTCACAGCACAGGGCGCAGTAACCTGTCCTCTTATTTGTTTTTTACAGTGACAGATGGCGAGGGTGAGCTCATCTGTGAAGGCAGAACTTATTCTCTTCGTACAGGAGACTGTGTGTTTATTGACTGCAGGAAACAGTATGCACACAGTAGTTCGGAGAAGTTGTGGAGTTTATCCTGGATACATTTCTATGGGCCGAATATGACAGCAATTTATGACAAGTATTTAGAGCGGGGTGGAAGAGCAGTCTTCCACCCCGTTTCTGTTTCCGGGTTTCTGGAAATCTGTCACAGGATTTATGAGCTGGCAGATTCCGATGATTACATTCGGGATATGAAGATCAACAGTGAGCTGAATTATCTGCTGACGCTTCTGATGAATGAGTCCTGGCACCCGGGAGAAAAACACAGGGATGCAGATCTGAAAAAACAGAATGTACTTCCTGTAAAGCAGTACCTGGATGAGCATTATCAGGAGAAAATAAGCCTGGATTTTCTGGCAGAGCATTTTTTTATCAGTAAATACTATCTGACCCGCGTGTTCAGGGAGCAGTTTGGTGTCAGTATCAGCAGCTACCTGATGAACAGGAGAGTCACGAAGGCAAAATATATGCTCCGCTTTTCCGACGAAAAGATAAAGATCATCGGCTATAAATGCGGTCTGGGGGAGCCTCATTATTTCAGCCGGGTTTTCAGACATATGGAAGGCATGAGTCCTTTAGAGTACAGAGAGAAGTGGGAGAAGTGAGAAAAAAGAGCAAGATAATGTAAGAAAACAGGGAGAAAGGGCAATATCGTGAATTCAGGCTTTCCGGATTTTTTACTAAAATAAATGCAGTAACTGTGGAGGTATTGAACAGTTGCTATTGATCAACAGAAAGTAAATCAAAAGGAAAGTTGAGGTTAATATATGTCTAAGGTTGCATTGATTACCGGTATTACCGGTCAGGATGGTTCCTATCTGGCTGAATTTTTACTGGAGAAAGGTTACGAGGTTCACGGTATTGTACGTCGTGCTTCCATTTCAAATACTGCCCGTATCGATCATCTGATCGAAAAAAATGTGATTAAACTTCATGACGGAGATCTGTCTGATTCTTCAGGGCTGATCCGTCTGGTGGGAGAGATCAGACCGGATGAAATTTATAATCTGGCTGCCCAGAGCCATGTGCAGGTATCATTTGATGCGCCGGAATATTCCGGTGATGTGGATGCACTGGGTGTCCTGCGTGTGCTGGAAGCTGTCCGTGTCTGTGGTCTGACAAAGACCTGTAAGGTATATCAGGCATCTACTTCTGAACTGTATGGCAAGGTAGAAGAGGTTCCACAGAAAGAAACCACACCGTTTCATCCATATTCCCCTTACGCTGTGGCAAAGCAGTATGGCTTCTGGATGGTGAAGGAATACCGTGATGCTTATGGAATGTTCGCTGTTAACGGCATTCTGTTCAATCATGAGTCTGAGCGTCGTGGTGAAAATTTTGTTACCCGTAAGATCACACTGGCTGCAGGACGCATTGCAGAAGGTCTGCAGGATCATCTGGAACTGGGCAATATGGATTCCCTGCGTGACTGGGGCTATGCCAAAGATTATGTTGAGTGCATGTGGCTGATCATGCAGCAGGAGAAGCCAGAGGATTTTGTCATTGCGACAGGTGTACAGCACACGGTCCGCGACTTCACTGAGAAGGCGTTTGCAGCTAACGGTATGACCATCCGCTGGGAAGGTACCGGCATTGATGAGAAGGGTTACGATGCAGCTACCGGCAAGATGTTGGTATGCGTAAATCCCCAGTGGTTCCGGCCGACTGATGTGGACAATCTGTGGGGCGATCCGACTAAGGCGAAGACGGTTTTGGGATGGAATCCGCAGAAGACGAGCTATGAAGAACTGGTGGAGATTATGGCAAAGAATGACCGTGAGCTTGCAAAGCGCGAGAAGGCCATGAAGGCTGTTATGTAAGAAAGAAGGCATACGATTATGATGGAAAAAAATGCAAAAATTTATGTTGCAGGTCATCGCGGAATGGTAGGCTCTGCCATTGTCCGTGAGCTGCAGCGTCAGGGATATACGAATATTGTGACACGTACCCATAAGGAGCTGGATCTGACCCGTCAGGATGCAGTGGAGAAGTTTTTCGCTGCAGAAAAGCCGGAGTATGTGTTTCTCGCAGCTGCCAAAGTAGGCGGCATTGTGGCAAACCAGAATGCACTGGCTGATTTCATGTATGATAATATGATTTTGGAAATGAATGTGATTCACTCTGCATGGAAGAACGGCTGCAGGAAGCTGGAATTCTTAGGTTCTTCCTGTATTTATCCGCGTATGGCACCCCAGCCGATGAAGGAAAGCTGCCTGCTGACTTCTGAACTGGAGAAAACCAATGAGGCATATGCACTGGCAAAGATTTCCGGGTTAAAGTACTGTGAGTTTCTGAACCGCCAGTATGGCACAGACTATATTTCCGTAATGCCGACAAATCTGTACGGTCCAAATGACAACTATCATCCTACACACAGTCATGTGCTTCCGGCGCTGATCCGCCGTTTCCATGAGGCGAAGGAGAGCGATGCTGCAAGTGTAACCTGTTGGGGGGATGGTTCTCCGCTGCGTGAGTTTCTGTATGTGGATGACCTGGCAAATCTGTGTGTGTTCCTGATGAACAACTACTCAGGTAACGAGACTGTCAATGCTGGTACCGGCAAGGAACTGACTATTAAGGAGCTGACTGAGCTGGTTGCGAAGGTTGTAGGCTATAACGGTGAGATCAAATGGGATCCTGATAAGCCAAATGGTACACCGCGTAAGCTTCTGGATGTTTCCAAGGCAACGAACCTTGGCTGGACGTATAAAACCGAGCTTGAGGATGGCATACGCCTTGCGTATGAGGACTTTCTGAATAATCCCATGCGCGCTGAACGCTGATCTTATTTTTACGAGGAGAAGATTATGAATATCATTTTGTTGTCCGGCGGTTCCGGCAAGCGTCTGTGGCCCCTTTCCAATGACATCCGTTCCAAACAGTTTATCAAGATTTTCAAAAAGGAGGACGGCACCTATGAGTCCATGGTGCAGCGTGTCTACCGACAGATCAGGAAGGTGGACACAGATGCGACCGTGACTATTGCCACCAGTAAAACACAGGTTTCTGCGATCCACAACCAGCTGGGTGAGGACGTGGGCATCAGCGTAGAACCGTGCCGCCGTGATACATTCCCGGCCATTGCACTGGCAACAGCTTATCTGGTGGATGTGATGCATGTTGCCCCGTCTGAATCTGTGATAGTCTGCCCGGTTGACCCTTATGTGGAGGATGATTACTTTGAAGCATTGAAGGAACTGTCAGAGCAAGCAGACAAGTGCGAGGCAAATCTGGTACTGATGGGTATTGAGCCGACCTATCCCAGTGAAAAGTACGGCTACATCATCCCTGAGAGTGCAGACCATGTGGCTGAGGTAAGAACCTTCAGGGAGAAACCGACAGCGGATGTGGCAGAACAGTATATTGCACAGGGAGCACTCTGGAATGGCGGTGTGTTTGCTTATAAACTGGGCTATGTGATGGATAAAGCCCATGAGATGATGGATTTTACAGACTATCAGGATTTGTTCGACAAGTACGATACCATGAAGAAGATTTCTTTCGACTATGCTGTGGCAGAGCATGAGTCAAAAATTCAGGTTGTCCGTTTTGCCGGTATGTGGAAAGACCTTGGCACATGGAATACGCTGACTGAGGCAATGGACGAAAGCATTATTGGTAAGGGGGAGTTGAACGACAAGTGCTCCGGAGTCCATATCATCAATGAAATGGATGTGCCGGTACTGGCAATGGGTTTGCATGATCTGGTGATCTCCGCATCACCGGAAGGCATTCTGGTCTCGGATAAAGAGCAGAGTTCTTACATTAAGCCGTTTGTAGATAAGTTTGAACAGCAGATTATGTTTGCTGAGAAGTCCTGGGGCAGTTTTAAGGTGGTCGATGTGGAAACCACATCCCTGACGATTAAGGTAACCTTAAATCCCGGCCACAGTATGAATTACCACAGCCACAAGAACCGGGATGAGGTGTGGGTAGTCATATCCGGTGAAGGAAAAACCATCGTGGATGGTATGGAGCAGATGGTAAAGCCAGGTGACGTTATAACTATGTCCGCAGGCTGCCGTCATACTGTGATAGCTGATACGGAACTGAAGCTGATTGAGGTACAGCTGGGTGCGGATATCAACGTCCACGATAAGCAGAAGTTTGAGCTGGAGCAGTAAACAAGATAGAAAATACGACTGGTAAGAAAGACAGAAATGGTGATCAATGGACGTATGCATGGAAAAAAGAAATGAACCCCTTTTGCTCCGTCCGGCAGGTAAGGATTACCTGTGGGGTGGAAAAAGGCTGAACGATGAATATGGGAAGAATATTGGGTTGTCTCCGTTGGCAGAAACATGGGAATGTTCCACGCATCCGGATGGGGTAAGTACTGTGTGTTGTGGAACGTTTGACAAAATGGAGCTGACTGCGGTCATAAAAGCCCACCCGGAGTATCTGGGAGAACGGCATAAGGGCGAAACAACACTGCCAATCCTGGTGAAGCTGATCGATGCAAGAAAGGATCTGTCTGTGCAGGTGCATCCGGATGATGACTATGCAAAGATGAAGGAACATGGTCAGCTTGGAAAAACGGAGATGTGGTATGTGCTGGATGCAGCCAGGGATGCAAAACTGATCTACGGTTTGCGGCAGGACTGCACAAAGAAAGAAATGCAAAAGGCACTGGCAAAAGGTACGGTGATGAAGTATCTGCAGAAGGTACCTATTCACAAGGATGACCTGTTTTTTATCCCTGCAGGCACGATTCATGCCATTGGGGCAGGTGCGCTCGTGGCAGAAATCCAGGAAAGCTCGAACCTGACCTATCGGCTGTATGATTACGACCGCATAGGAAAGGATGGGAAGAAAAGGGAACTGCATATCGACAAGGCGTTGGATGTGGCAGATCTTCACGGCAGTGCAGAGCCGAGACAGCCGCTGCGGGTTCTGAAGTACCGTCCGGGGATGGCATCGGAGCTGTTGATACGCTGTAAATATTTTGAAGTATACCGGATGCTTATCAATACAGAACGCCGACAGACAGTGCATTACCGTGCGGACAGGATGGCATTTCGGGTATTACTGTGCATGGATGGCTGTGGCACGATATCCTATGATGAGGGAACTGTTAATTTTTATAAGGGAGACTGTGTGTTTGTGCCGGCGGATTCAGAAGTCCTTACGATTCACGGACAGGCGCAGTTCCTTGATATCAGAGGATAAAATACAGAACTCCAGGGTATGGGGAAAGACAGGTGGTAAGATGAAGATTAAGAAGGAATATGAAAGATGGTTGGCAAATGCAGTGGCAGATACTGATGTTGCTGCGGAACTGAAGGCAATGGACTATGTGGAAGTCGAGGATGCGTTTTATCGTGATCTGGCATTTGGAACAGGCGGTCTGCGCGGTGTGATCGGTGCAGGAACAAACCGCATGAACATTTACACAGTTGCAAAGGCTTCTCAGGGATTAGCAGACTATTTGAAGAAACACTTTGAAGAACCTTCTGTTGCAATCGGCTACGACAGCCGTATCAAGAGCGATGTGTTTGCAAAAGTCGCAGCAGGGGTGTTTGCAGCAAATGGTGTCAGTGTCAATATCTGGCCTGTCCTGATGCCGGTACCGACCGTATCTTTTGCGACTCGCTATCTGCATACTTCTGCAGGTGTCATGGTGACAGCTTCCCACAATCCCGGCAAATACAATGGTTACAAGGTCTATGGTGCTGACGGCTGTCAGATTACGACCGAAGCAGCGGCGGAGATTCTTGCTGAGATTGAAAAACTTGACATCTTTGCGGACGTTAAGACCAGCAACTTTGATGCAGGCATGGCAAACGGCAGCATCCGGTATATTCCGGATGAGGTCTACACTGCATTTGTAGAACAGGTCAGGGATCAGTCTGTCTTGTTTGGCGAGAGCGTCAACAAGAATGTAGCCATCGTGTACAGCCCGCTGAATGGTACGGGGTTGAAGCCAGTGACCCGCACCCTGCAGGAGATGGGTTACACTAACATTACGGTGGTCAAGGAGCAGGAGCAGCCAGACGGACACTTTCCGACCTGTCCTTACCCGAATCCTGAGATCAAGGAAGCAATGGCACTGGGCATGGAGTATGCCAGGAAGTGCAACGCTGACCTGCTGTTGGCAACTGACCCGGATTGTGACCGTGTGGGTATTGCTGTCAAGAATAAGGCTGGGGAGTATGAGCTGCTGACCGGCAACCAGACAGGTATGTTGTTGCTGGATTACATTTGCAGTCAGCGCATCAAGCACGGTAAGATGCCTGCCGACCCGGTCATGATCAAGACTATCGTGACGATGGATATGGGCGAGCAGATTGCCGCCCATTACGGACTGCGTACCGTCAACGTGTTGACTGGTTTTAAGTTCATCGGCGAGCAAATCGGCAAGCTGGAACAGCTGGGGAAAGCAGACAGTTATGTGTTCGGCTTTGAAGAAAGCTATGGTTATCTGACCGGTTCTTACGTCCGCGACAAGGACGGCGTGGATGGTGCGTATATGATCTGCGAGATGTTCAGCTACTATGCCACCCGGGGCATCAGCCTGTTGGACAAGCTGGATGAACTGTATAAGACATATGGTTACTGCCTGAACACCCTGCACAGCTATGAGTTCGATGGCAGCGCAGGTTTTGCCAGGATGCAGAGCATCATGCAGGCATTCCGCGGTGGCATTAAGGAGTTTGGCGGAAAGAAGGTTGTCAGGCTGTTGGATTATGTACAGGGACTGGATGGATTGCCCAAGTCTGATGTGTTAAAATTCCTGCTGGAAGACAACTGCTCTCTGGTGGTACGTCCTTCTGGTACCGAACCTAAGCTGAAAATTTATATTTCTGTCAGTGCTGAGAATAAAGAAATGGCAGAGGAAGTAGAAGATGAGATTGCTAAAACTGCAGAAAAGTGGATTTGTTGATTTTGAAAGGCTCCGTAAGGAGCCTTTCGGTGATAATTGGAGAAAAGTATACTGTTAATGTTTAAGAAGTAACGACAGTACACGAGGTCGTGCTTCTCTTTCGTATCGAAATCCAAGTGCGTGACGTATAATTTCCGGTAAATATAATTTTTCTCCATCGCGTGTCAGATAACCTGACTGAATCATGGATTTCTCTTCAGAAGCGGTAAGAGCATCTTCTTCCAAATTCATGGGAAGCGTCTTTTTTTCAGAGTTTTGTTCCTTTTTTAATTCTTCATTTAAATGTGCAAAAGAATCTAATGAGGAATTGACAGATTTTACAAATAATTGTTCCCAAAAACTCATCCAGTCAAGTTCTTTGGCTGCATTGGAATTCAAATCAATAGTATTATCAATGTAATCCGGTTTATAAATATAGGATCTAAGCAAAGAAAATTGTGTTGACTCTGCGCCAATATTGACGTATAATTGGCACAGGAGGAGTTGACATGGTTAAGATAAAAGAGTGGAGACAAGGACTGGGAATTACCCAAAAAGCTCTTGCTGATGCAGCAGGGCTGGATCTTCGCTGGGTTCAGAAATTGGAAGCCGGTGATATTGATATTCAAAACGTTACAGTAAAGAGATTTTCTCTTCTCATGAAAGGAATCAGCGAACTCTCCCAGCAGGTTTCGTGTCCATGTTCAATGAAATCAGATATAGAAACAGTGAATGAAATCCATGAAATGGTGGACAGACTTTTTAAGGAGGATTCAGCATGACTGGTGAAGCTACTCTTAGCAATGAGAAAAATTATACAGTATTTCGTTTTGGTAATCATGTGATTCGCTTTGCTGCACCGTATTCTTTGGAGCATTACACGGAAGTGAAAGAGTGGGATAACGGCTACTTGGTAGTGATGGCGAAGTATAAGCAGAATGCTGAACCGGAAGAAGAATACATTGATCTTGTACCGATTCTTCAAAATCTTTATTTTGATGCTGATAAATTTCTAGAACCAATAAAAGGAGTGAAGGTTGCAAATGGCTGATATTAAACAGGTTGCGGATGCGGCGGACATGATTGTGAACGGCTATGCGTTCACACGATGCACAGAGGGCTATCGCGTGTTGAATCTGAATCGCCCAGATCGTGCGGCAGTGTTTTCAAAAGATGGTAAGGTACTTGAAACAAGCATGGATGACATTGAAGTGCGTATTGCTGGAGATTATCTGGAGAAGAACCGTAAGTTTATGGAGGATTAAGATGCCGAAGTATTATGAATATAAAATTGCAGGATACTATTTGTACTTCACATCTTACTGTGTGATTGAGTGTATGCACGTTCATGCGAGTGACCGTAAATTAACCGAGGCAGGTTCGGCAAAGTTTTTTGTAAAAGACAACGGCGATACTGTGCTGCAGAATCGTGGTATTCTCAATGATAGAGAAATCAGAAAGATACAGGAGTTTATCAAACAGAACTATCAGGAAATGTACTTGAAGTGGTCAGAGTATAGCCATGAAGGCTACTATGGAAAAAACAATTAAGTATCGCAACATTGGGATCTTTTATATCTCCTTTCCTTATCATACTTATATTGCAATACGTATTTATACGTATGTCAATTGCTTCGTATGTTTTTCGTATTGTATATTGTGGTCTGATGGGAAGGCAATATGTGGAGTGCTTTGTTTACGACGGGCTATCTGACACAGATAGGAAAGAAAAGCCAGTATGTCAGGAGAAGGATAGTATTAACCCTGCCGGTTTCAAACTGACAGGGTATTTTTTTGTCCATTTTCAGAACAAAAACCTTGAAAAAGAATAAAAAATCTGTTAAAATAAGAACAATAAGTTCTAAAAATACGAATAAATCAATACAAACAGGGAATAATAATCATAGACGTATTCCTTTATTTTTTACATCGGAAAAGCCCAGAATGTTCTTCCTGAAATCGTAGATTATCACACTCTGGGAGTCAAAAACCCCGAAACTCATGTTATTACAGGAGCTTCGGGGTTTTTGACCAGATTATATGACTGCTAAAAGGCTGGAAAGCTTTTGCATATTTTGTTGTTTGAGTTCCATGGAGGGATGTACGTATCGGTTCAGGGTGATGTTTACAGTGGCGTGTCCAAGAATCTCGCTCAGGCTCTTGACATCAAAGCCGAGTTCAATACAGCGTGTGGCAAATGTGTGTCTCAGTGCATGGAAATTCACAGGAACCAGACCACACTGTTTCTGTACATAATGGAAATATTTCTGCATGGTGCGGGGTTCGATGTATTTTTCATTTACAGCGGCAAGGACATATCCCTGTCTGTTGGGAAATTCCTTCTGAATGAGCTGGATCAGACTGTCTGGAATTGGAATTGTACGGATAGAACATTTGCTTTTGGGTGATGTGACCATGATACGGGTTTTCTGTGCAGTAGAATCCGGAATCTGCAGCCGCTGCATTGTGTTGTGGACATGAACAGATTTTTCCTGAAATGAAAAATCCTCCCATTTCAGTGCGCAGATCTCGCCTACACGCATTCCTGTAAAAAGACACAACAAAATCCCAAGATTGCGTTCTGACATATTAGCATAGAGATATCGACAGAGAACTTCCTGTGAGGAACGTGGGATTACGACTGTATCCGGTGCAGTCTGGCGGATGATGATCTCCTTTCCGGTACTTGGTGGCTGATGTCCATGAATCTGGGCATATCTGAGCAGACTTCTCATCAGAGACAGAATGTCTAGAACCGTCTTTGGTGAGAGTCCCTCTCCGGATGAGCTGCCATGTGTAAGAAGGTCATCACAGAATTTTTGGATCCGGGATGAAGTGAGTTCACTTAATGGAACATTATCAAATTCCGGAAGAATATAAGAATGAAGTATGTTGTAGTATTTGACGTAAGAGGACTTCTTGATCTGAGACTGTATGGAATTCATCCAGTCATCTGCCAGTTTTCTGATAAAGCATGGTAGTATTGTATTTTCGGGAGCTTTGCGGGGAACAGTCGGGTTCGCTTCTATATTAAGAACAGCCTGACTGCGCTTTCTTTTTGCTTCCTTATAGGTGGGAGCATATACATATCCATAAACAGCTTTCCCGGTCTGTGATCGTGCTTTAATATATCTTCCTTCCCAGCGTCCATCTTTTCGTTTGTAAATGTTTTCACCTTTTCGTGGCATAATTTCTGGTTCTCCTTTCAATTTCCGTGTGACGGTTTTGTTTACGGTGAATAAGCTAAGCCATTTAGCTCCATATGGCGAATTAAAGGATGAACCTCATTAAAACTTTCATAAAAACGAATGATAATATAAGTATGCTTTGGTAAAACAGCATAGAATTTAGCAAATTTCTTTATTAATATTGACAAGATGTGTCACATTATGTAAAATTATCCGTAGTCGAAAATTATTGAATCCGAAATAATTAGTTCGCAGAGTGTGATACTCTGCGGCTTCAGTTGGAAAATGAGGTGACCTCCGCCATGTTATTCGTGTACGAATGTACGGGAAATATTATCACAGACTTTAAGAAATTTTACGACACCCAATTGTCAGAACAGGATAAGAAAAAAATTTTCATCCCCACCTATGACTGCATGAAGAGATACCAGGGTTCCTGGCATGTAGAGCAGAAACCACTGTTTACAGACTGCTTCTTCATAGAATGCAGGAACAAAGAGGAACTGAAAACCACACTGAGCAGACAGCACTGCTCAGACTCTCTGGCAGAAGCTGTCATGTCCGGCATAACACCCTTACGTCCGGAACAGGAAGAATTCCTGAAAGCACTGATGCAGCCGGATACAAAGACAATCTCAATGTCAACAGGCTACATCAAAGACGGCACAACCCATGTGACACAGGGACCCCTTCAGGGAAGAGAGAAATTTATCCGCAGAATTGACAGACATAAACGCCTTGCGTGGCTGGTACTCCCGGCGGGAGATGGACAGCAGGAACTGCGCACAGGTCTGGAAATTATTTCAAAAGGGTGATGCACAAATATGAAGATGAGAAAGAGAAATATGACAAATATAAATAAAGAATAAAAAAGCCGGAACATAAAAGACTGCGGCTTATTTGGTTTGTCCGAAGATATCAGACCAGATTGAAGATGCTTTAAAAAAAGAAAAAAGAAGGAGAAGATGAGGAAGAGCGTATGTATAGGAAAAAGTCAAGAGGATGGTATAAACACAAGGATTTCATACTTATAGATTTAATATGCTTATTCTTGTCCTTACTAATTGCACATCTGATTCGAAATGGTTCTGTTCAGAGTCTGTTCAGAGCGGGAATTTACCGCAATATGATAAGCTTCGTAATATTGGCGGATTTATTTCTGATCATTATTTTTGAATCTTACAAAGGAGTTCTGAGAAGGGGGCATTATCAGGAATTACATTCTGTTATCCGGCAGATGATTCTGCTGGAACTGGCAAGTGGTCTGTATCTGTTCACTGTCAGTGATGGACATAGTTTCTCAAGAACTGTTCTGTATCTAATGGGAGTATTTTATGTATTCCTTTCCTATGGCACAAGAATAGCATGGAAGAAACATCTGATCCATAAAATGGCAGAAGGTGGAGAGCATTCGTTATACATTGTAACGAACTATGATCAGGCAGCAAAAGTAATCCAGAATGTAAAAGAACACAATTACAATCGATATAACATCAATGGTCTGATAATCGTTGATAAAAATGCAGTCGGCAGGAAGATTTCAGGAATTCCTGTAGTAGCAGAACTGGAGAATGCAGCATCCTATATCTGCCAGCAATGGGTAGACGAAGTCTTTGTAAATATAGATGAATCTTACTCATATCCGGATGAACTGATACAGGAATTGCTGGAGATGGGAATGGTAGTTCATGTAAATCTGGCAAAAGTGAAAAGTACTTCGGGACAGAAACAGTTTGTAGAAACAGTAGGCGGATATACGGTTCTGACAACCACTATGAACTATGCTACAGACAGACAGGCATTTGCCAAAAGAGCACTGGATATTCTGGGAGGACTTGTAGGATGTTTCCTTACAGGAATTATTTTTATTTTTGTAGCACCGGCTATTTACATCAGTTCACCAGGTCCGATCTTCTTTTCACAGACACGAATTGGTCAGAATGGAAAACCATTTAAGATGTATAAATTTCGAAGCATGTACATGGATGCCGAAGAACGCAAAGCAGAGCTTATGGCACAGAATAAAATGAGCGATGGGCGTATGTTCAAGCTTGACTTTGATCCACGTGTGATTGGAAACAAAATCCTTCCGGACGGAAGCAGAAAAACAGGAATAGGAGAATTTATCAGAAAAACATCCCTCGATGAATTCCCACAGTTCTGGAATGTATTAAATGGAACCATGAGCCTGGTAGGTACCAGACCGATATTACAGGACGAATTACTGAAATATGAACTGCATCATAGAGCCAGAATCGCCATCAAACCAGGAATTACCGGTATGTGGCAGGTAAGCGGTCGAAGTGATATCACAGATTTTGAAGAAGTCGTGCGACTGGATACAGAATATATCAGTAACTGGAATTTTGGATTGGATATAAAGATTTTGTTTAAGACAGTGATGACGGTTCTGAAGAGGGAAGGGTCGGTATAGGAGGATTCAACGGATGTTTTATGAAGTAAAAAACAAGGGAAATATGATTGCGGCGCCGATAAATGTGCGGCCAACGCAGTTTACTGAAGTAGGATTGTTGTAAAAGGTCAATAAAAAGCATACGAAATGCTGAAAAGGCTACTTCTTTTAAGTGTGTAGAGTGCAGAAATGTCTACTCAACAAACCATATTGACGTAGCAATGTCGAAAAGGACCTGTTTTGCACACTATATAGGGTACTGAAATTAGTTGTATTTCACAACTATATGAACTGTAAATGCAAGATATTTATATAAAACGCTGAACTTTTGGCCCATGTGGCACAAAATTGGCACATCTTTTTCAGAGGAATCATAGAAATGGCGGAAAACAAGAGAAAGCAACAAAAATCCATGAGTTTATCATTAACGTCTGAAACTGCTGTTGAGTACACTATCTGACCCGCTAATGACACCTACATCATAACGGTTTGTTGAGTCATGAAAAATAGAGAAAAACAGATGATTTCTACTTCATAAAACAGCTGTTGAGTAGAGCACGGATGGTGATGATAATTACATGTTTTGAGTGGTTGGAGTGAATGATTTATTCATAATGAATAATGAATGGCGAGAAAAGGACTGGGTGATATATACAGTTTTAACAAAACTCGTGCACCGACAGGGTTCGATTCAACAATCCAACACTTAGAAAAAACGTCATTGCAGGGTATACGGGGTTCGACTGTATAAATCAACACTTTGGCTATAGAGAAATAGAGACGAGTGTACTCAACGGATGTTTTATGAAGTAGAAAACAAGGGAAATATGATTGCTGCGCCGAGAGGATACGACAGAAAGACACAACACTTAGCCGACTGTGATTATCACACAGGGGCTTTATAAAAATGAAATACCATCCATATGGATGTGTACATAAATAACTTGAGGACGAATACACACATAGAGGAATGAAAGATAAAAGGGAAAAAAATGAACGCAGTTGTGCTGGGAATTGATAAGCCGGTCGAGATTGACCGAAAAGAAAATCTGAGAGATCACCGCTTGTACTGGATCGGACGCCGGACGCAGGATGTGATTTTGTCCGCTGCTGCTCTGGTGGTGCTATCGCCAGTGATGTTGGCTACGGCTGTTGCAATCGTGGTGGATGATCCGTCCGCTGGTCCAATCTTCTCTCAGGAGCGGGTTGGTCGAAATGGGAAATCATTTAGACTTTATAAATTCCGTTCTATGTGTCCAAATGCGGAAGCTAAGCTGGATGAACTTCTGGAACAAAATGAAATGGATGGTCCAGTGTTCAAAATCAAAGATGACCCACGCATTACTCGCGTAGGTAAGTTTATTCGCAAAACTAGCCTCGACGAACTGCCCCAGCTTTGGAATATCCTCAAGGGAGACATGAGTATTGTAGGACCGCGCCCTGCACTGCCCCGCGAAGTGGAACAATATGGCGAGTATGAGAAACAGCGTTTGTATGTGACGCCAGGGCTTAGTTGCTATTGGCAGGTTGCACCACATCGTAATGATTTAACATTTGAGGAGTGGATGGACTTAGATGTGAAGTATGTCAAGGAGCGAGGCTTCTGGGTGGATTGGAAGATTATTTTCAAGACGTTTAAGGTGTGCCTGCTGGGGCATGGGGAATAGGAAATTGAAATACCATCCTGAAACACAGGATGTGTACATAGATATAAAAATTACCTTTCAAGGGGATGGGTCCGAAGAGGGCCGGAGGAGTAGATAACATGGATATTAAAAAAGAATACGAGCGGTGGCTGGCGAATGCAACGGCAGATGCAGATGTTGCCGCCGAACTGAAAACGCTTGATGATACAAAAATTGAGGATGCTTTTTACCGTGACCTTGCCTTTGGCACGGGCGGTCTGCGTGGTGTGATTGGCGCAGGCACTAACCGTATGAACATCTATACTGTGGCAAAGGCTTCTCAGGGGTTGGCCGATTATCTGAAAAAAAACTTTGCAGAGCCGTCTGTGGCCATCGGCTATGACAGCCGCATCAAGAGCGATGTGTTTGCAAAAGTCGCTGCAGGCGTGTTCGCGGCCAATGGCGTTAAGGTCAATATCTGGCCTGTCCTGATGCCAGTTCCGACCGTGTCCTTTGCGACCCGTTATCTGCACACCTCTGCCGGTGTCATGGTGACGGCTTCTCACAACCCTAGCAAGTATAACGGCTATAAGGTCTACGGCGCGGACGGCTGCCAGATCACCACTGAGGCCGCTGCGGAAATTCTGGCGGAGATCGAGAAACTGGATATCTTTGCAGACGTCAAGACCAGTGATTTTGAAGTAGGCATGGCAAACGGCAGCATCCAGTACATCCCGGATGAGGTCTACACCGCCTTCGTGGAACAGGTCAAGAGCCAGTCGGTTTTGTTTGGTGAAGAGGTTAATAAGGATGTGGCTATCGTATACAGCCCGCTGAACGGTACCGGTTTGAAACCTGTGACCCGTACTCTACAGGAGATGGGCTACACCAACATCACCGTGGTTAAAGAGCAGGAGCAGCCGGATGGCAACTTCCCGACCTGCCCGTACCCCAACCCGGAAATTAAGGAAGCTATGGCACTGGGCATGGAGTATGCCAAGAAGTGCAATGCCGACCTTCTGCTGGCAACCGACCCCGACTGTGACCGTGTGGGCATCGCTGTCAAGAACAAGGCAGGCGAGTATGAGCTGCTGACCGGCAACCAGACCGGTATGCTGCTGCTGGATTATATTTGCAGCCAGCGTATGAAGCATGGCAAGATGCCCGCTGACCCAGTCATGGTCAAGACGATCGTCACCATGGATATGGGCGAGCAGATCGCTACGCACTATGGTCTGCGTACCATCGATGTGCTGACCGGCTTCAAGTTTATTGGTGAGCAGATCGGCAAGCTGGAAAAGCGGGGCAAGGCAGACAGCTATGTGTTCGGCTTTGAGGAGAGCTACGGCTACCTGACCGGCTCCTACGTCCGCGATAAGGACGGTGTAGACGGCGCCTACATGATCTGTGAGATGTTCAGCTACTATGCGACCAAGGGCATCAGCCTGCTGGACAAGCTGGACGAACTGTACAAGACCTATGGCTACTGCCTGAACACTCTGCACAGCTATGAGTTCGACGGCAGCGCCGGTTTTGCCAAGATGCAGAGTATCATGCAGGTGTTCCGGGGGGATATCAAGGAATTTGGCGGCAAGAAGGTCGTCAAGCTGCTGGACTACGCTCCGGGTCTGGATGGACTGCCCAAGTCCGATGTGCTCAAGTTCTTGTTGGAAGATAACTGTTCCATCGTGGTGCGTCCTTCCGGTACCGAGCCGAAGCTCAAGACCTATATCTCTGTCAGTGCAGAAAATAAGGAAGCTGCCGAAAAGGTGGAAACAGAGATTTGCAAGAGTGCTGAAGAGTACTTGAAGTAAAGAAAATATAGAAGGTTATACGAGGAGAAAAACATAATGAATATTATTTTACTTTCGGGTGGTTCTGGTAAGCGTCTTTGGCCTCTGTCTAATGATGTGCGCAGCAAGCAGTTTATCAAGCTGTTCAAGAATAATGATGAGTACGAGTCTATGGTGCAGCGCGTGTATCGCCAGATCACCATGGTAGATGCTGACGCAAAGATCACCATTGCAACGAGTAAATCACAGGCAAGCGCCATCAAAAACCAGCTGGGCGAGAAGGCTTCTATTTGTGTAGAGCCTTGCCGCCGTGATACGTTCCCGGCCATTGCACTGGCCGCAGCTTATCTCCATGATGAACTGGGCGTTGTAGAGGATGAGGCTGTTGTTGTCTGCCCGGTTGACCCTTATGTAGACAATACCTATTACGAAGCTGTCAAAAACCTGCAAGAACTGGCAGAGCAGGGTGGAGCAAACTTGACTCTGATGGGCATTGAGCCGACCTATCCCAGTGAAAAGTATGGTTACATTATCCCTGAAAGCGGCGAAAATGTCAGCAAAGTTAAGGAATTCAAGGAAAAGCCGGATGTGGAAACGGCTAAAAAGTATTTGACTCAAAGTGCGCTGTGGAATGCAGGCATCTTTGCGTTCAAGCTGGGCTATCTGCTGGACAAAGCACACAGCATGATCGATTTTGAAGATTACCGTGATCTGTTCAATAAATATGATACCCTGACTAAAATTAGCTTTGACTATGCTGTGGTCGAGAAAGAGTCCAGCATTCAAGTCCTGCGTTACAGCGGTGACTGGAAGGATGTCGGCACATGGAACATGATGGCTGAAGTCATGGCAGATAAAACTAAAGGCAAGGCCATTTTGGATGAAACCTGCGAGAACACCAATGTGGTGAACGAGCTGAATATTCCCATCCTCTGCATGGGGAGTAAGGATATGATTGTTGCCGCCAGTGGTGATGGAATCTTGATTGCTGATAAAGAACGTAGCGGTTATATGAAGCCCTACGTGGAGAAAATCGAGACAGAAGCAATGTATGCTGAGAAATCTTGGGGTACTTATACCGTCATTGATGTTCAACCGGGCTCTATGACAGTCAAGATTTCCATGAGAGCTGGTGAGCATATGACCTACCATATGCATAATTACCGCGAGGAAGTTTGGACGATCGTTTCAGGTAAAGGCAAGGCAATTGTAGATGGCATGGAACAGGTGTTGCGCACGGGTGATGTAATTACTATTGCGGCAGGTTGTAAGCATACTGTTGAGGCTATCACTGCACTGGATATGATTGAAGTTCAGCTTGGAGAGGAAATTAGTGTCGCAGATAAGATTAAATTTCCAATGGAATAAGAAACAGTGGGAGACAGAGTAATGGAAATCATGAAATTGATTCCGACGGGTAAAGATTATTTGTGGGGTGGTACTCGACTTCGGGAAGAATATGGTAAAAAGATTGATTTAACACCATTAGCGGAAACTTGGGAGTGCTCGGTTCATCCGGACGGACCAAGTTATGTGGCAAATGGTACATATAAAGGAAAAACACTGGCTGAAGTGCTGAAAGGTCATCCGAAATACCTTGGTACAAAAGTAGAAAACGGTGAGCTTCCAGTTTTGGTTAAGTTCATCGATGCCAAGAAAGACTTGTCTGTTCAAGTTCATCCTAATGATGAATACGCAAGAGAACACGAAAGTGATAACGGCAAGACTGAGATGTGGTATGTCATTGATGCTGATGAGGGTGCAAGTCTTATATACGGCTTTCAGCATGAGGTAACGGAGAAAATCCTCCGAAAAGCGGTTGAGACCGGAACACTGGACAAGCATCTGCAAAAGGTTCCAGTTCACAAAGGCGATACATATTTTGTTCCGGCAGGAACGGTACATGGCATCGGGAAGGGTATCCTGGTTGCTGAAATTCAAGAAAGCTCGAACGTGACCTACCGCGTCTATGACTATGACCGTGTGGATAAGAACGGTAAAAAGCGTGAGTTGCATTTTGATAAGGCTGTGCAAGTCATGAACATGAAAGTTGCACAAGATGTGAATCAGAAACCACGAATGGTGAAGTACTATTCTGGCTGCTCTCGTGAGCTACTTTGCCGTTGCAAATATTTTGAAACGGAACGAATCCAAGTTACAAAGGGTTTTGCCTTTTCTGTGATGGACACTTCTTTTCAGGTATTGATGTGCCTGAGCGGATATGGTGAAGTGCAGACAATGGATGCAGAGCAGAAACCAATGCGGTTCAGCAAGGGAGAAACAATGTTTCTGCCGGCTGGGCTGGGCAGATGTCTTGTTGTTGGTGATGCAGAGTTACTTAAAATACGCTGCTAAGTGCAGAGGTATATATTTTTAATGAAAGAAAAGGAGTTAATAAAATGAAAAAGGCTTTAATTACTGGTATTACAGGACAGGACGGATCTTACTTAGCAGAGTTTCTGCTTGAAAAAGGATATGAGGTTCATGGTATCATTCGCCGTGCCTCTGTTTCTACAACTGCTCGTATTGATCATATCATGGATAAAATCACAATTCATGAGGGTGATCTTTCGGACTCTTCCAGTATTATCCGTATTGTACTACAGGTAAAGCCGGATGAAATCTACAATCTGGCTGCACAGTCTCATGTACAGGTGTCTTTTGATGCCGCAGAGTACACAGGTGACGTAGATGCGTTAGGCGTTCTGCGTATTCTGGAAGCCGTTCATACTGCCGGACTGGAAAAGACCTGCCGGATTTATCAGGCTTCTACTTCTGAACTGTATGGTAAAGTTGAAGAAGTTCCTCAGAACGAAAACACTCCGTTCCATCCATATAGCCCTTACGCAGTTGCTAAGCAGTACGGTTTCTGGATGATGAAGGAGTACCGTGAAGCTTATGGCATGTACTGCTGCAATGGTATTTTGTTTAACCATGAGTCCGAGCGCCGCGGTGATAATTTTGTTACACGTAAAATCACGCTGGCGGCCGGCCGTATTGCCTGTGGGCTGCAGGATCATTTGGAACTGGGTAATCTGGATTCTCTGCGTGACTGGGGTTATGCAAAAGACTATGTAGAATGCATGTGGCTGATCCTCCAGCAGGATGAGCCGGATGATTATGTGATTGCAACTGGTGTGCAGCATACCGTCCGCGAGTTCACCACCCTTGCATTTGCCAATGATGGCATCGAGCTTGAGTGGAAGGGCGAAGGCATGGAGGAAAAGGGCTATGATAAAAAGACCGGCAAGATGCTGGTTTGCGTAAACCCGAAGTGGTATCGCCCGACCGATGTTGTGAACCTGTGGGGAGATCCGACCAAGGCAAAGACCAAGTTGGGTTGGAATCCGCAGAAGACTAGCTATGAGCAGCTTTGTGCAATTATGGCAGAGCATGACCTGCAGTTGGCTAAGAAAGAAGCTGGAATTCAGTAATTAAGAGGGACAGGCGGGCGGTCGATTAGCATAGATGTCTGCCTGTCCATTTTATTATAGAGGTGGAAAAATACATATGAGTAGAGTATTGATTTTTGGAGCAGGTGGCTTTGTTGGAAGTTACCTTTGTAAAGAATTTTTAAATAATGGGTACAAAGTGAGTGGAACCGACAAAGGAGAGGGGTCAGCACTTCCTTCAGAAGTCGATTTCTATAAGACTGATTTAATGCAAGCTGATGAGGTTGAAAAGTTGATTGGCCAAATCCAGCCGGACATCATTGTAAATCTTGCAGCAATCAGCAGTGTTGGTGCTTCCTGGAATATGCCACAGACAACTATGGCAATAAATGTTATCGGTGCGTTGAACATTATGGAAGCAGCAAGAAAAAGTGAACAGAAACCAAGGATTCTGTTTGTTGGGTCAAGCGAAGAGTATGTGATTTCGGAGAATCCTTTGGATGAAAATACACAGCTTAATGCAAATAATCCATATGGTATATCAAAGGTTACGCAGGAACAATTTGCAAAACTATACAGAGAACAGTATGGCTTAAAAATTTATTGTGTTCGACCGTTCAACCATACAGGCATAGGGCAGAGAGACACCTTCGTTTTGCCTAGTTTTTGTAAACAGGTAGCGGAAATTGACAAAAGTGGAAAAGATGGAAAAATTCAAGTTGGTAATTTGAAAGTTAAACGAGACTTTAGCCATGTTAAAGATGTTGTACGAGCTTATCGTATGATTGTAGAAAGTGATAACTGTAATCAGATTTACAATGTAGGTTCAGGTAATGCGTACAGTCTTGAAGACATGCTAACATACATTATTGGATTAAGTAATCAGAATATTGAAATTGAAGTGGATCAAAACAGAATCAGACCAACAGATCAGCCGGTAATTTGCTGTGACCGTAGTTTGATAGGAAAAGAATTGGGGTGGGAACCTCAGTATAATGTGTATGACGCTTTAAGAGAAATGTATGAATGTTATAGAAATGGTGGAGAAAATTAATGGCCAGAATTAAATTATTGAATACTTATATTGACAATCTGACCATGCAGGAGGCAGTAGATGCAACAGAAAAATTAATCTGTAAATCTGAGACTGCTTATGTGGTCACACCTAATTTGGATCACATCGTCACGCTGGAAAAAGATTCGGAATTCGCAGAAATATATTCTAATGCAGATTTGATTTTAGCTGATGGAAAACCATTGATATGGATTTCAAAGCTTCTGGGAACACCAATAAAGGAAAAAATATCGGGATCTGATTTTTTTCCACAAATGTGTAAAATGTGTGCAGACAAAGGGTATAGTATCTTCATTCTTGGTGCTGGGGAAGGGATTGCTGCAAAAGCTGCTGAAAACTTGTGTCAAAAATACAAGGGATTAAAAGTTGTAGGAACATATTCTCCCCCGTTTGGATTTGAAAAAAACGAGAATGAATTAAGATTCATCACAGAAATGATTCACAAAGCTAAACCAGATATTTTAGCGGTTTCTCTGGGGTCACCAAAAGGAGAAAAATATATTTATAGAAATTTGAAAGAAAACAGGGTTCCATTGAGTATTTCTATTGGGGCTACCATAGATTTTGAAGCCGGGAATGTGAAACGAGCACCAAAGTGGATGGCTGAGCATGGATTGGAATGGCTTTATAGAATTACACAGGATCCCAAAAGATTAGCAAAACGATATTGGAATGATGCAGTGAAAATCGTTCCAATCATTAGGAAGTATAAATAATGTGGTGAGATATGAAAATATTAATTGATTTAACAGCGTTAGCAGATAACTTTTCTGGAATAGAAAGATTTGCCTTATCTATCACGAAAGAACTGATTAAGAATAGTGCAAACCAATGGGTTTTGTTGTTTAAGAATTCTATCCATAAGGACTTCTGTGAAGAACAGGAAAATGTAGAGAAAATTGTGATAAAAGGTGGTAATAAGCTTGTATTTAATCAAGTTATTCTTCCTGCTAAATTGTCAGCAATCAGAGCGGATAAGTATTTTTTTCCGGCCTTTCCAGCACCGTTTTTCTTTTTTAATAAAAACACGTATAATACCATCCATGACTTGGGATGCTGGGATTGTCCCAGTACTAATAAGAAGCATATGATTTGGTACTTTAAACTGATGTACTGGAAGGCCTCTTTAAATAATAAAAAAATTATCACAGTGTCTGAATTTTCAAAGAAAAGAATTTGTACGATTCTTCATGCAAAGCCAGAAAATGTGAACGTAGTTTATAATGGAATATCCGAAACATTTAACGCGGAAAAAAAGAGTGCAAATGAGTATAAAAAGGTGCAAGAAAAGTACTCCTTACCAGAAAAATATGTACTGTGTTTATCAACAATGGAACCAAGAAAAAACCTACGTCTTATGCTAGATGTCTTTGCTTCGTTATATGACGATGGTGTAGTAGAAGAGGTCGTGTTGGCCGGTAGAAAAGGTTGGAAAATGGATGATTTTCTAAAAGGATATAATACGAAATTCTTGCAACACATTCATTTTACTGGATTTGTAGATGATGAAGATCTGCCAACAATATACGCTGGTGCCAGCTGGTTTGTATTTCCAACAAAATATGAAGGTTTTGGTATTCCACCGCTTGAATCTATGGCATGTGGGACACCTGTGATTTCGTCCGATGCGGCTTCCATGCCAGAAGTATTAGGAAATTCCGCAATATATTTTGAAAACAATAGTTTTGATTCGTTGAATCAAAAAGTTAAAATTGCTTTATCAATGAGTGAAAACGAAAAACAGAAGCTGATAAGTCGAGGATTACAGCAAGTTAAAAGTTTTTCTTGGAAAAACGAAGCCGCGAAGTTGAATGAAATTTTCAAAAGGACATGATAAATGAAAGGATAAATAAATGGAACTATTTGATCATAATTCTATTTCACACTGGAAAAAGTATTTTTATTACCCTGTTATGCTATTTGGTAATGTCGTAATTAACAAAATTCCAAGCCGCCATATTAGAAAATGGTATGCACAACTTCTAGGAGCAAGGATTGGAAATAGCTATTTTTTTAGAAGAGTCGAAATTCTATTTCCAAAAGGACTTTTAATTGGTGATAATTCCAATGTTGGTTGGTTTACATTATTAGATGCTAGAGGTGGAATTAAGATTGGTAATAATGTAAGTGTTGCAAGTTACGTAAAACTGATTACTGGAAGTCATGATTTCAATTCGCCTCACTTTGAAGCAGTTTTTAAACCCATTATTATAAATGATTATGCTTGGATATGTACTGGCGCAATAATTACACAGGGAGTTGAAATTGGAAGAGGTGCTGTAGTTGCGGCTGGTGCCGTTGTTACAAAAAATGTTGGAGATTATGAGGTTGTTGGTGGATGTCCTGCAAGAGTTATAGGTCAAAGAAAACCAGACTTTGATTATCATCCTGGAACCGACTTTTTGTATTGATTGGAGAATAGTAAAATGAAAAAGTGTGTTTTTGCAGGTGATTGGGTGCTGGAAAAGATGGTAGGTGTACAAAGATATGCATACCAGATATTATTAGTGTTAGACAGATGGATTCAAGAAGGAAAAATTGATTTTGAAGTTGAATTACTTGTTCCAGGTAACGGTACTTGGTCTCCAAATTTTAGTAGAATCAGAGTAGTAAAAAAAGGATATATACGAAATAAAAAAGAAAAGCATTTATGGCAACAAGTGATTTTTCCAATCTATGTCAAGACTACAAGAGGAATTGGCATAGATTTGACAGCTGCATTACCTGTTTTCGGGTGCAGCATTTATGCAATACATGATTGCATTCAAGAAGCATTTCCAGAAAATTTTACAGATCACAGTTTGTTTCGACAAATGGTAATTGCTAAGAGAAAAATCATTACGAGGAATAAAAAATGCAGAATTGTTACATTGACTCATGATTCGAAGAGAGAGGTTCAAAAATATTACCATGTTCCTGATAATAGAATAGATATAGTGACTTGTGGTTGGGAACATATGAAGACCACAGTGGAAGATGACTCAATCTTAAATAAGTTGGAATTAAATGACGGATGTGAGTTTTTCTTTTCACTTGGTTCTAAATACAAGCATAAGAACTTTCAGTGGGTATTGTCAGCAGCAAAAAATAATCCAAAATATAAATTTGTTATAACTGGAACGAGCGTATTTTCGAACAATGAAAATGAACTTAAGATGGTAGTACCTGAAAATGTTATTTTTACGGGGTATATTACTAATGAGGAAATAAAGTCATTAATGATACATTGTAAAGCTTTGATTCAACCGTCTTTATACGAGGGCTTTGGATTGCCACCATTAGAAGCAATGAGCGTTGGTGCAAAAGTAATAGTATCTAATGCGAGTTGTCTTCCAGAAATATATAAGAACGCAGCGTATTATATAGACCCACATAATAGCGATTGCGATTTAGATTCATTAATGAATGAAAAAATTGAATCAGCGAAGCCTATTTTAGAAGAATATAGTTGGGAAAAAGCTGCGCATCAACTAATTGGTGTGATTAATAAGATAGATTAATGAAGGGGGAACTAATAAACATGTACAAACATCAATTAACGATAATTATTCCGGCATTTAATGCAGAAAAATTTATAGAAAGATGCTTAGATAGTTTAGTTGAGCAAGAGGGAGATTATGAGGTAATTGTCGTTAATGATGGGTCTTCAGACAATACAAAGAGAATTCTAGAAAAATATAGTTGCATGAATTCCTTCATTAAAGTCATAAATCAGGACAATGCAGGAGTATCAGCTGCTAGAAATGCGGCATTAAATATAATTTCTGGGCGGTATTTTACGTTTGTTGATGCAGATGATTGGATGGAAAAAGATTTTTTGAAGGGAATAAATCCATATCTCATGGACAATTACGATGTCATATTGTTTGGGAGATACTTTAATACTGAAGATACAGAGTGGACATTGAATCCTTTATATGAAAATATTAAAGAACTAACAGATAAAGATTTAGTAGAAATTGTTTCAAACACATGTGGGCATTGTGATGAGCATTTAAGACAGGACACAGATTTATTTGGATGGAATGGGTGCAAAATATATCGCACAGATTTGTTGGGGAAAACAAGATTTGATAGAAACGTTAAATTTGGAGAAGATACTTTATTTGCCTTGGAAATGCTCTTGAAGATAAAGAAAATGATTTGTATACCAAGTAGATTTTATCATTACTATATTCACAATGAAAGTGTTACTCATAAGAAGAATGAGGTTATTTGCGAACAAGTCATTGAAATGATGAAAAAACTTGACGATTTAGTTCCGACTGAATTACTTCAAGAAGAAAGAATAGTACAGGCAATTTATCAAAGAACAATTTATAAATTAATGTTTTGCATTGATTTGGGCGTCTTTAGAGGATTACAGGATAGAAGTTTTGGCAATAATGTGAAACTTTTGTCTAATATGTTGGGGCACCAATATTTTAGAGAGGCACTGGATAAGATAAACCTATCACCTTTCAGAATACAAAATAAACTGAAAATTTGGCTGCTAAAAAATAAAATGTGCCAGATTTATATTTTACTTTTGATGATGAAATCAGTAAAACAATAGAAAGGAGCGCAATGTAATGCGAATTCAAGGCATAACAAAATTTCGGCCTGACAATGTTTGCGTACTTTTGGTGCTATTATATGTGTTCTTTTCACAGATAATTGCCACCTTTATGAACTATACAGAATTTATGATTTGGATTGGTGCATCTTTGGCATTAGTTATGCGATTAATCAATAGGAAACTAGTACGTCCTCATATCAGCATTGCACCATTTTTATCTCTGCTGATCCTGCTTTCTATTTATATATTTCATAATGCAATTTCTTTGACAGGATTATCCACGCTTTCAATTATGGGGTCTTTTCTGTTTGCGTCTTCTCTGTTTATAACTCTACCGCAAAAGCAGGAGTGGACAAGGTATTTTGGCAAAATATTATTTGCATTTTCTTTTTTTCACGTGATATGTACTCTTGTCTTTTTCGTAGTTCCGCCTATATCAGACATTATGGTTCCCATATGGAAGGGATATTTAGGTACCTATGCTGCTGGAACTGAGAATGGATTATATAATTATCGAGCTGGATTTACAATGCACTATTCTGCAAATGGAATATTTTGTACGTGTAGCCTAATATGTACTTATATAAGTTATTTGTCTAGTGCGTTTAGGGAAGAAAAAAAGAAATTTTTAATATACTCGATTTTATCATTGATTGCCCTCTTTTTGACTGCTAAGAGAGGCCCCTTGGTTTTTGGAATGCTTGCTTGTTGTGTTTCTTATATATATAAGAATCGTAGCAGAAAACTTTCGAGAATCACAAGGATAATAATAATAGCCATTTTGGCGTTCAGCGCATTATATTTTCTTAGCCCTATGATTCCAGAATTACAGGAATTGTTTTCGAGATTTACTGATGTAGATGTGTCTAATTTTGAAGAGGTATCTACTGGTAGATCTGTGTATTGGGCCTTATGTTTCACAAAATTTCTTGAGCATCCGCTCTTGGGAATAGGGTGGTACGGTTTTAGAAACCTATATCAGACGACGATATATAATCTTTCCGCGGGTGTTCAAGGTATGTATTTGGATGCACACAATGTATATATGCAATTACTGTGTGAAACTGGCATAATTGGATTTGTAGCCTATTTGATAGTAGTTATATATTTCTTGGTTGAAACAATTAGACTATTGCGTCAGGATGAGACAGATGGTGTAAGATATAGAACACTTTTGTTTTCGTTTGCATTTCAAATTTACTATTTAGTATATAGCTTTACCGGAAACTGCTTATATGATTATACATACTATATTTATGTACTTGCATGTTGCGCAATGTTGTCCTATAAGGTTTCTGAGATTAGAGAGGTGATCTGAGTATGAACATTGGGATAATTACATTTCATCGGGCGGAAAACTATGGAGCCGTACTTCAGGCTTATGCATTACAAGAGTTTATTTCAGACAACTTCAAAAATTGTGATGTAAAAATTATTGATTATCGCTCAGTTCCTATTGAGAGTGCATATTCTTATAGGAAACTTATATTATCTGGAAATCCTATAAAAATAATAGCGAAAATTCTTTTAAGAGGTCCTAGAGTATATCAGACAAAAAGAAACTTTAAGGAATTCGTAAATAAGAGACTGGTGATATCAGAGACCTTTAATTCTGAAAATATAGAAACTGCTAAGAATGAATTTGATTGTATTGTGGCAGGTTCAGATCAGATCTTTAATTTGGTCATGACTAATCATGATATGGGATATTTTTTGCAAGGAGAAAAGCATAGCCGGAATAACAATTCTTGCAGTGTTATTTCGTATGCTGCATCCACCGGAACAATTCCGAGTGATGAGTCGTATCAATCAGAATTATTGAATCTTTTGAAATCATTTGATGCCTTATCTTTTAGAGAGAAGAGTTCATATGATTGGTGTACAAGACACGGATTACGTTGTCAAGTTAATGCTGATCCAGTGATGTTGCTTGATGAAGAAAAGTGGTCAAAATTGGCGAAGAAAAGTAGGGTAAAACCATATGTTCTGTATTTTTGTGTACAGAGTATTGAGAATGAAATGAAAACACTTGAGTTTGCAAAGAAAAAAGCAAGTGAATTGGAATGTGAATTGTGCTTCTTATCAATATATGGAAGTATCCACGACAAGGAAATACAGCGTTTGCAATCCACAAAACCGGAAGAGTTTCTTGGACTGATAAAAAATGCTGAATGCGTTGTTACGGATTCGTTCCATGCTTCAGTTTTTTCGATTATCTTTCATAAAAACTTTTTTGTAGAGACGAATATTAAAAATAATGCGAGAATCCTTGATTTATTAGATTTGACTGGACTTAGTTGCTTGTCGATGAAAAATGGAATTGTGATGAATCCTGAAAAGAAAATCGACTGGAAATCAATAGATACTATATTAGAAGAAAAGAGAAAAGAAACTTATGATTATTTCAGAGAATATATTCAATAATTGTATGAGGAAAACGATTCATGGGTAAAAAAAATAGATATAATGTTGTGGTAAGTTTACTTACTCAAATAGTGATTTTAGCATTAGGCTTGATTATCCCAAGATTATATTTGACTCAATATGGATCTGATGTTAATGGATTAATAGGAACAGTTACACAAATTTTTACATACATGGCTTTGCTAGAGGCGGGGATCGGTCAAGCTACTAAAAATGCACTATATCCATTTATCAGAGACAAGATAAAGAATCGGGAAAATATATCTGAGGTAATGTCGATTTCAAAAAGATACTATGAAAAAGTAAGCATCCTATATACGGCGGCTGTGGTGCTTTTATCTTTTCTGCTTCCGTTAGTATTGGAATCAAATTTATCATACTGGAATATATTTGCGATTGTACTATTTGAAGGTGCAGCAGGTTCTATTTCTTTTTTCTTTATAGAAAAATGGAGTATGTTGTTAGCAGCAGACGGTATGAATTATATAACAGCCAATATTGATTTTGCCAGTAAGTTAATATCATACAGCTTAAAAATCATATTTGCACTTATGGGATTTAATGTTGTATTTATTCAAGTCGCTTATTTTGTTGCATCTCTATCAAGATTGTTGATCTACAAATTATATATGGATAAAAATTATGGGTGGATTGATTACAAGAGAAAAACAAATGGTAGTTTAAAAGATCGAAATTCATACATTATCACTGAAATAGCATGGACAATATTTTCGTCCACGGATATGATAGTTTTGTCGATTTTTTGCTCGACTGCGGTAGCCAGCGTGTACTCTGTCTATAATATGGTATTTGTTGCAATTAATAGCTTACTTAGCGCGGTTTATAATAGTTTGACTTTCAATTTAGGACAAGTGTACCATAAAAACTTAGAACAATATAAAACATATCATGATGTATTCAACTCTATTTTTGTTGGACTTATGACAGCGTTTATGAGTGTTACATTTTTGCTTATAAATCCTTTTGTCGAATTGTACACTAGCGGAATCAATGATATTAATTACATTTACGCTGAGTTGCCTTTTATGTTTTGCGTAATACAGATATTATCATGGAGTAGATATATTTCTGGTAACTTAAGTGGAGTTGCAGGATACGCGAAACCGGTTAGTGTTATATCATTGATTGAGGCATGCTCTAATATTATTTTATCAGTTGTACTTGTGAAAAAACTAGGAATTATCGGTGTTGTTGCTGCTACAGTGATTTCGTTACCTATAAAGGTTGTATATCTCAATGTTCTTGCAGATAAAGTAATCATGAAACGTTCACTGACCAATACTGCAAAAATTCTTGTTAGTAATTGGGCGTTATTTGGAATTATTGTTATGCTAAAACAACATCTAAATTTTGCAATATCAAACTTTGTCGTCTTTTGTATTTATGGGGTAATATTGAGTGCAATTATAGGCATAATTGTGTTGCTGACCAATGTCATTATAAATCCGAATTTGAATATATATGTTAAAAAAAATATTTCAAGGAAGTGACAACTGATGTTAGTACAAGCTACACTTGTCATTCTAGTTGTGCATAGAGTTCTTGTATAATGGATGATATAGTGCAGTAAAAAATAATAGACAAAGTGAGAGAAAGGGATAG
>UMLF01079043.1_pt1 | contig 53604 bp, 88 predicted proteins | sample 1966501 | NCBI WGS metagenome assembly UMLF01 (sample SAMEA4836194, study PRJEB28245) | human gut metagenome | biome: gut microbiome; material: fecal sample | place: Denmark | collected 2008 | reverse complement strand
GAAATGCAATTGTGTCTGGAAATGCAATTGTGTCTGGAAATCAGATGTACGCAACAGTAAAAGGTTTCGGCAGTAATTACAGAGACACAACATTTTTTGTTACTAAAGACGGAAACGTTTGTGCAAACTGTGGATGCTTTAGCGGTACATTAGAACAATTCAGAAAAAAAGTGAAAGAAACACATAAGGATACTGAATACGCAAAGGAATATTTAGCAATTGCAGACCTTATGGAAATGCATTTCAAAGAAGAATTAGAAAAGATTAAGAAGTAGTAATTAAATAAATATTTTTCTGGTTTGGTTCTCTACCCAAAGCAACAATTAATCCATATGTTTTTTGAATTTGCATACTATTTTTCATTCACATTTGGGTAGGGAGTCAAGCCAGAAAAGGCTTGTTGCATCGGGATTATATACCACGACAAAGTAGCAGTAAACATATTTTTTTTAATCATGCATCCTGAGCAACGCATAAGAAACAAATTAATTTCCGATTATTTAACGCCCGGCTTTATGTCGGGCAGAAAGGAGACTATTAAATGAAATTTAAATTTAAGAAAGAATTAGATTATGTCGTTGGGCATTTAAGATATGGACATATTGAAGGAATTGTTGAAGCAGACAACTTAGAAGAAGCAAAAAAGAAGTTAGAGGAATACGAGAAAGAAGATTTACTCTGTGATTTTGGAAAAGTAGTTATTGATGATTATAGCTGTGAAGGCTTTGAAAAGAGCAGCACACCGGCAAGAATTATAGAGGATGAATAAAAGGATGTGATTTTTCATGGATTTAGAGAAAATGAAGCAAAAATTCAAAGATCATAAAGCTACATTTACTGATTACGGAAACATAAAAATATTAGATTTCAAGAAACCAAACAGTACAGAGTATAGAATCCGATTTCTTTTTGAAGAAGACTATTGCAGATTACACATTTCAGGCGATTTAGGTCAGTTGGTTGCAACTAATTATCGCAATATGTGTTGGAATGGATTTAATGATTTTGTAGAAGATGTTGGATATTTTGAGGAAAAGATAGATTGTCATGACAGACATATTTACTTATATGATGAAGAACAAACTCGAAAAGATGTTGCACAGTATGTAGAAGAGAATGACCTTTATTTTGAAATTGATGACCAATATCCATTTAAATCAAAAGAAGAAATAATGGAAGAGTTTTTATCAGATGTACTATATGATTTTTCAGAAGAAACAGGGATTGGAAACGAAGGTCAAGAAAAGTTATTGGAATTAGATACAGATATTTATTTGGAGACTTCAAATTTTGGAATTAAACCAACAGGAATACTTGATCTATACATGTTAGTTTTTAAGTTAGCGAAAGAACAGTTGGATAGCAAATAAAAATGTAGGAGGAAAAGAAATGGAGATACAGAATATATCAGAAGTTCACGGAGAAGCAACGATTATATTAACAGAAAAAGAATTATTCATGATTGCAGCGGCATTAGAAAGCAAAGAAAAAATATATGTAGGAAAGGAAATGTATCATAAACTTTGCGCACAATTAATTATCGCTAAGTCCATATGCAAATATGGTCGTATAGATGCTTCTTATTTTCAAGAGATTACAGAACATATGGAATCGTCAAAACAAAATTGTTAAGGAGAATATCTGCAAATGAAGATTCGTAATAGAAACACACATGAATTTGTAAGATCAGAAAATCTAGTAGAATTAGATACTTACTTTGAAGATACAGAGTATTTAGAAGATGGATGGAGAATGAGATGCTATCCAAAAGAACATTGGATAAAAGTTGATAAACAAAAGTGTCTGGAAGAAATTGCAAATTGCGTTAACAAAGTTACAACCAATACAGTCGTAGAAGTTATTGAAATAGTAAACAATGCCGACACATTGGTTATGGGAGTGTTATTGAAAGAATTTAGTAAGAAAAGTCTTTTAAGATATGACAAAGAACACACAAGAGTAACAATTGACGGATGGCGTATAAACGACAGGGATCATTCTTTGAGAGTTGCAATTGAAAAATATTTATAAAGGAGCAAAAATGAAAATTTATAACATGATCACAAAACAAGTCGTAAATTCAGAAAAAATAGAAGAACTAGATGATCGTTTTGAACTAACAGATGTTGGAGCGTACGAAAAAACAATCAAATGTTATTTTAAGCCGACTTGGAGAGAAGCTGATAGCAAAGAAAAGCTTTTGAAAAATATCGCAGAGTGTCTCAACAACATTACAGTAAACAATGTTTTGAGGATTGTTGAAATTGCGCGTCCAGGCAATATTATGTTTGGAGTTAAATTAGAACATTTTGAAAACAGAAAGGTTTTAAGATACAGCAAGTTAACTAATAAAATATTAATTGATGGATGGTACATAAAAGATAATGACCTTGAAGCAGCATTAAAAAGATATTTGGCATATGAGGAGAACTAACTATGAAAAAGAAATTATTAGCGATCACATTAAGCACATTGGTTTTAACAGGAATGACAGGATGTGCATCCTTTAGTCGTGGATGGGTAGACCTTAAATCTGACATGAACAACGGATTAGAAAGAACCATTGTAGTATATACAGCGGATGGACAGAAGATTGCAAGCTACAAAGGAAAGATTGACATTCAAGATAGTGATGGATTCATCAAGTTTGACTATAAAGGTAAGAGATACATCTACTACAACTGTTTTGTAGAGAGTATCGCAGATATTGATTAGAAGTACAGGAAAAGGAAGAATACTCAAGTACATCTTTGTGGTAGAAAGTGAGGGAGAGGAATGAATTTTACAAAAGCGTTCGCAGTATTTATGCAAATTGATTCAAAGGAGTTTACGGAAGATGAAAAATATGAAGCAATACAGCAGGTGTTAGATGCAGCGACAATAAACAGTATCACAAAAAAGCAGGTGTTAAATGTAGTGTCATGGTTGTTCAATAAGCAACAAAAATATAGATGGCACGACTTAAGAGATAATCCGAATGACCTGCCAGAAGATAATAAACAAGTTTTAGTTTCTATAAAAGATGGGTGCATTCACAGAACATGGCATGACTCTCACGGATGGAGAAACCGTAACAGTAAAATTAGATATTATAGCGATAAAAGTGTTTTGGCATGGCGAGAGATTGAAGAATTTGAAAGCGAGGAAGAAGATGAAGATTAATGCAAAAAGACCAAGTATTAAAACATACACATTAAGTCACTTCAAAATTGGAGAGGTGTGTATGGGTGTGAGAGATGAACATTATTACCTTGTGGTTAAATCAGAAAAAGAAAAGAAACAGATTGTTGATTTAACAGAAAACGAGATTATAAGAGATGCAGGATACATGAGATTTATACCGGCGACAGCAGAACTTAATATCAAGGATGTGGGGTAAAACTTATGAAAAAAATATTATTTGTCGTATTTTCAATGACAATAATGAGTTGTGTGTTAGTAGGTTGTAATGTTATAAGCAAACAAGACAATAACAGAAATGAGTTGCCTGTACTAAAAACAATCTCAAATCAAGGCGACATTGTGTATGACACTGAAACAAAAATTGTTTATTGGGATACGTATGGTAGTTTGACACCTTATCTTAGCAAAGATGGTAGATATTGCAGGTATGAGAAAGGCAAGATCGTGCCGATTGAAAGGAGAGAATAATGTCAGTAGCAAGATGCAAATATTGTAATAGTTTGTTATTCAATGAAGATGTTGGAAGAGAGTATATACAAATAAATTCTGACACGAAAATACAAAGCAGTTTTATTTGTCTTAAATGTGGAATGGAGTTAAGAAAAGAAGATTTCTTTGAACCGTACAGAAGCATGATGAAGTAAAGGAGAAAAAAACGATGAAAATAGTTGACATCAACACATTAAAAGGTTCAGACAGACATGGCAGTTGCACAGAGTGTGAAAAGGATTTTGCAGAAGATAAAGGAATGAAAAGAATCATTTTCGGAACGGATCAGAAGCATACCATCTTCTTATGTGACAAATGTTACCATGATTTCTTAAAAGAGATGAACAAGAGAAATAAGGAGGAAAATGCATGCCTAGTTGTACAATGCGAAAACTATGGAGAAAAACGCTTGCAATGTGGAGGCGGACCGTTTTGGATATTAGGAGATGCGGTTGTACTTGAAAACGAGGTAAACACAATGAACAAAAATAACTTAGGAGGTAGGATTTCTAATTTATTAAAAAAAAGTGGACTGACACAGAGAGAGCTTGCTAACAAAGTTGGCGTTACTGAAGTTTCCATGTCACGATATATCAACGGAGACCGAATCCCTAAAGGACCAATTATTGTCAATATCGCAAATGCGTTACACACCACTTCGGATTACTTATTGGGGACAGGAGAAAAAAGTGATTTTGATAGCGAATACTACCAGATTCATAGATTAATTGCTCGTAACGCAAAGTATATGACAAAAAAACAGAAAACTGAGTTGGTAAATGCACTTTTTGAGTCAGATGCCCAGAAAAAAATAAAGGAAATGGGGGTTGAGATATGCAGAAAATAACAAAATGCCCATACTGTGGAAGTGATCGTGGAATGTTTGCAAAGTTTAAAGCCAATGGAACTGACACATATAGCTTTGATGGAAAGATGGAAAGCAGTGAAGTCATGGATTACTTTAGTTATAACAAAACAATGAGATGTATGGACTGCAGCAAACGTATTATGAGCTACGAAGAATTTAAACGTGATTATTATGTTGAAGATTAGAAACATGATGAAGTAAAGGAGAAAAAACAATGAAAATATATTCACATCGTTCAGACAAAGATGTAGATCATCTTAGATTTGATATGAAAATGGGTGGCGTAGTTTTAAATTTTAGAAGAAGCGGAGAGGAACAAACAATGAATCCGCAAAACATGGCTCGTATAATTTTTGATGATATATGCGAAATAGACACCTTCATTATGGCATTGACTAAACTAAAGAAAATTGCAGAGGATCACTACGGGGATTGGATGGCCAGTAACGCGATAGGAGAATACTTATGACAATAGCGGAGCAGATAGCACATGATTTTTTGGACAGCGTAGAAAAAAACATTGTTGCAAATAAATTGGATATTAAATCATTAGAAAAGAATATTTCTTATTCATCCAAGGATGAAGTAAAAATGGAAGTAGCTGACGAAAAAACAGGAGTTGTTATTGCATCAATGAGATGCAACTTTGACACAAGCAGGATAAAAAAAGAAATAAAAAAACAGATGCTAGAAGATTACTGCTGCGACCATGGATGTTACAACTGCATATTTACAAAAATGAGTCCTTGCATAATGGGGTTGATTGAACTTGAAGAAGCTACGGACGAACAGATAAATGAATGCTGCAGAAAGATTGGAGATGATGAAAAATGACAAGGAGAACGACTATGACAATTAATGAAATAATAACTCAGAGATTTCAATACAACTTATATGAACGTATTAAAGAGTCAAACATTCCTATTGAACAATTAGACGTAAGTTTCAAAGGAGAAAAGGCATTTATAAGAGATAAAATAGCAGGACGTATCGTTGGAGAAGTTGATATGAAGATTACTATGGAACGATATGAACCTAAAAAAATGACAAGAAGTGAAGTGGAAAAAGCTATATTTGCTTACTGCAACCCTGTTGCCACACCATGCAAAGAACGCAAATGTTATAAAAAATGTGTAAAAAGGATGCCGTTTGAATGGTTAAGTAACGAGGGGTTACAAGAATATTATGAATTTTTGTATGGAATCAAAGTGGAGGTAAAGGAATGACAATAGCAGAGCAGGTGGCACACGACTTTTTAGAGAACATAGAAAAGATGATCACGGCAAATAAATTAGATGTTGGAGTATTGGATACGAAAGTTTCTTATCAATCTTGCGAAGAAGCAATGATGAGCGTGACTGATACAAAAACAGGTTCTGTTATTGCAACAATGAGATTAAATTTAAATACAAACAAATTAAAAAGAAAAATGCAGAAAAAAGAATTAGAAAATTATTGCCGTAAAAGAATCTGCCCTATTTGCATTTTTAAAGGGCAAGAACCATGCATAATGAGAAAAATTAAATATGGAACAACTACGAGCGAAGAAGTAGAGGAAAGCTATAGAAAGGCGTTAGGTGATAAAAAATGACAAGAGAACAGATGATAGATGTGTTAGAAGATTACTGCAACAAAAATATATGTGTTTCATGTAAACTTCGTCATGCATGTGAAAGTAAAAAGGATTTTCCTGATATGATTGACGAAGAAATGGAAGATTATGTGAGTTACATTAAAGAAAAAAACACAGATGTAGAATCACAAAATGTATTTTATGGTGAATTGGTAGGAAAGAAAATTGAACCGGTAAAAACATTAGTAGAATTAAAGCGAATGGAGTATCCAGTCGAAATAAAAAATATAATTCCGGCAAGAGATTTTGTAAAAGCGATTATTGACAAAGGATATCATGTCAAGATAGAAAAAAACGTGCAGGATCAAGGATTATGGCTAACAGTATATGAAGAGGTGGAGATGTGAGAATAAAACTGAAAACGCAAGGCTAATAGATATAAAATAGGAGGAATACACTATGCAAAATTGGTATGAAGGAACTATTTGCGGAAAGTAAAAGGAAGGAGGTTTATATGGCTAAAAAATTCTACTCATGGGCGAAAGAAAAATACAGCAATAATTACAGCGAGGCTTTTGAAACAATAGAGGAATGCATTAAAGAAGCGAAAAATATGGGATGTGAAGTAGATACAGTTATCTGGATTGGAAGAGTAGAAGAAGTGGATATAAGACGAGTATGCCTAACAAGCATACTGGAAGATTTACACAATGCTGTATGTGATGATGTAGGAGAAGTTGCTGAAGATTGGTACATAGAAGATATAGATAACAAAGAAGCTTATGAAAAGTGCGAAAATGCTATAAACGATCTGGTTGTTAAATACATTGAAGAAAACGGTATGGAACCGACGTTTGCAAATGTTGTAGATTCAGAACCGTATGCTATTAAGTAGGAGGTGTATTTAGTGAAAAAGAAAATATTCTATGTATGTGAAGAGTGCGGACTAAAATACGAAGATAAAGAAGGAGCATTAAAGTGTGAAAATGGACACCCGAAGAAATTAGAAATTGTTAAAAAGATGTATTGGCCGAGTGAATCGGTGCCAATGCATCTTAAAATTCGAACGGAAACAGGTGAAACGTTTATGTATTGCAGAGAGACTAGGAGGTAAATCAACACATGACAACAGTAGAAAAGATTAATTATATGATCGCATGTTTACAGATAGCTAAAGAAGAAGCTGAATATCTGGAACATTATAAAGAACGAGAGCAAAAAGTTTCAGAAGATCACGACAAATGGTGGTCTTGGTACTGTAAAAACAGAGTGCCAAACAAAGCATTGATCAAAGACAACCTAAGAAACGCAGCACGAACAGGATTTGTTGTTGCAAAAATGGTAGAAAAGAATGGTAACTAGAGAAGAAAAGAAAGGAAATAAGAAGATGATCAGAAAAAAAGTAGGAACAAACTTCTTACATACAGACACAGGCAGTGATTTTAATATCATCGAACATCTTTCAAAAGATGGATACGACGTTGATTATGAAGTGATTGACTGTGAAGGTGGTAAGAAAAAGATTTGCGCTACAATTTATGAGAAAATCGAGGTGGAAGATGAACGATAAATCAAGTGTAGCGAATTACAAAGTAAGTAAAATAAAAGTTCTTTATGCAAAAATTAACGAAAGAACTATACATAATCAAAGATATTTTGAAATTTTGTATAAAGAAGTTGGCAAAGATTACGAATGTGTAGGGTATGGATCATTTTATTTAAGCGCGGTACAGGAATGGCTTGAAATGTGTTTTGAAGTTGTAGGTAAAGAACAGGATAGGAGAACAAAAATGACAGGTAATGAATATCAGAAATTAGCAATGAGAACGAATGACGGTAAATGCACGGATAGACTTTGCAGATTAATTGAAAGAATTGAAGATTATAACTCTGGTACAAGAATTGGCAAACACGTAGAAGAAATAGATGTTGGTGGTGTAATTAATGGTCTGTTTGGTTTGTCAGGAGAAGTTGGAGAATTAACAGACATGGTCAAGAAATGGATTTTTCATAACAAGTCATTTGATATTACACATGCACAGAAAGAGCTAGGAGACGTGATGTGGTATATTGCTATGACTTGTGAATCGTTCGGATGGAGTCTGGATGAGATCATGCAGATGAACATTGACAAGCTAAAGAAAAGATACCCTGATGGATTTGACACAGAGAGAGCCAACAACAGAAGTCCTGAGGATGTGTAGAATGTATCTGTATAGTGGTATGGAAGTTGCTTCTTGTGTGTTGGAATTTAGCAACAAATACAAATGCGAAATCACTAATTTGATGCTGCAAAATATTCTGTATTACATCCAACTTAATTTCCTTAAGAAATATCATGAACCAATTTTTTCTGACGATATTATTGCATTAAGATTCGGACCGTGTGTTCAAGATGTATACGATAGATTCAATGCATTTACTAGATTTCCTATATATTGTCCAGATATTGAGTCTTGCATAGATGATATTGAAGTTCGTATATTAATTCATCAGGTCGTGAATGCATGTACGTTTCTGGAAGGTTGGCAATTGGCAGAAAGATCGCAGAAAAAAGGCGGACCATGGCATCAAACTTTTTGGAATAGAAGAAAAGTTATTCCTAATGGAAGAAAAGTTATTCCTAATGGAAGAAAAGTTATTCCTATTGAAGCGATGAAAAAATATGTAGAAGAAAAGGGGTGATCTTATGTTTGAAGCAGCAGCGTTTATTATTGGACTTTTAATTGGATTCATTCTATGTGCGGTAATGTATACAGCAAAGCACATAAACGATATAGAAGTTCCAATAAAACAATATATGGACATGACGAATTTGCTGTATCATGCGCCGGTCACGTATCGGCGGTACAGTATTAAAGGAAAACCAGAAATGCACTTTCGTTGTCCACGGTGTTCAGGAGAAGTTGCGCCGTGGCAAGAAACTTGTAAGTGTGGAAATAAATTAGAATGGGGAGAAAGTGAGGATTTATATGTTGATAGTGTCAGAAAATAATAAAGCAATAAACCTTGACAATATTTCAGTTATGTATATTGGAGTTAAGAACATTATGATGAAAAGTGATATAGGAAAACATTGTGTAATGTGTGACTTGATGGACGGATATACTGAAATTATCAAGACGTGCAAAACAAGAACAGAAGCGGTAGAGATGTTGGATAAGATACTTAATCAGTATGACAGAGGACAAAGGGTTATCAAGCTATAAATGAATAACAAAAAAGAGATAAAGGAAAATGACAGCCAATCTTTAGCACTTGTAAACACCGTAAGAGTTTGGGAACAACCAGAAGATATTAATAAGATTGAATCTAAAAAAGAAATAGATGATATTATCAAAGAAATTTTAGATAAAGCACCGAAACATCCTAAGGCAACAGGTTATCTAAGAATGAAAGAGGAACGTTATCATGAATAGTAAATACTTTAACAACAGACAAGTACCTGCACAACAACGCAGGGTTAAGAATCGCAGGGATGCAGACAAACTAATACATAGCAGTTACACAGCTTTTCTTTTGCTAGGAATCATGGCATTAAGAAATAAATTTGACTTTGGTAGTGCAAGGATAGAACGTTGGATTGATGAAATCAACGATCTAAGAGACAGTTACGAAAAAGGTTATATAAGTGTTCAGGACCTACAGAAAACTATCAAGGAAGAAACAGGAATCGAGATAAAATTTTAATACGTTTGTTATTCTGTGAAATATATTTGTATGCAATACATAGAAGGAGCAGAAATAAAATGATTGATATAGGAAAAAACATAAAGGAAATTAGAATTAGAAGAGGATTATCGCAAAGAGAGTTAGGAAAACGTCTTGGTGTATCGGCACAAGCAATTTCACTCTACGAAAAAAACGCAAGAAGATTGACATTAACAAAGATAGATGAGATTGCGGAAGCTTTAAACTGTGGACGATTTGATATATTTAAAAGTGTTATAGATCCATCTAATATAAGACTTAACGATGAACTTATTAATAATGCATTAGAATCATGTAAAGCGCTTGCAAGCACAGCGACAGATGCAGTTATAATAGCGGCGTTGTTACAACTTATGTCGTATAGAGCTACTGGTCTAGCACCTGATCAAGTGGATGAGATGAAAGATGAGCTTGATTATTATAAAGATGAATACAATGATATTCAGGCAAGATATGATAAGTTATTTCATCATATGGAGGAATTAGGATGTCAGATATAGAAGATGCTTTAAGGAAGATACTTTACAACCAACTGCCAATAAGGTTTGCATTGGAAGAACTTCTTGAATATGAAGAAACAGGATTAACGCCGGATGAAATAAAGTACGCAAGAGAATCAATGAAATTAGAACTAGAGAGGAGAAAAACGAAAATGTTTGAAGTAAAAGTTGATACTGAGACAATTAAGTATGTCATGGATGCTTGCAAAACTGAGAAAACATTAAACCAACACAGAGTTGTGATCTATAACTGTCTGAAAGAATGTTTAGAGTACAGAGAAACGGAATTGACACCAGATCAGATTAATGAGATGAAAAAAAAGCGCAAAGAAATTGAACTTATGCAAATTGAATATGATAATATTTGCGAGAAATACGACAAACTATACGGAAAGGAGCAAATGTGATGTATCAGCAAGAAAAAGAAACACGATTAGATATTGATGATGTCAGAAACGCACTAGAAGCTTATGAAGCTAATATTGTAACACCATTGGACAGCATTATAGTGAAAGCATTAAAAGAGCTTATAGAGTACAAAGATATAGGACTAATACCGCAGGCAATAAAAGATATGGATAAGATGTATCTTGAAAAGTGCCAAGAAGTCAATTCTTTAGTAGCAGCATGTGAAAAATTAGAAGGGAGAAAACAATATGAGAGCAAGTGATTGTCCGTGTTTAGGATGCACGCCGGAGACAGGCAGACATTCAGAGTGTCACTCAAGTTGTGCCGGATATAAAAGCTTCTTGGATAAATATAAGAAAGAGAAGAAGAAAGAAAAAGAAATGAATATGAGTTATTATTCAGAAGAAAAAGCAAAAAATGTAAAAAAAAATCTTTTAAGAGCGAAAAGAGGTAGGAAGTAATGAAAAGAGAAGATTTTGTAGCAATGATTCCTGAAAATGATAAATATGTTGGTAGTAACATATATTTAAATGGGAAGAATGCAGGATTCGAGGAGTGCTTACAAATGATAAAAGAAAATATGGATAATTTGAAGTGTGCAAATTGCAAATGTTTTTCTAAAAATAAAAATGCAAAAGATGGAACTTGTCAGAAATGGAAAGCACGATGTGGTGGTCAGCGTGTTAATTCAGAAGATTTTTGTTCTGATTTCGAGAAGAAAATTGACAAGGATTGATTGATGAATTATAATTAATATATCTTTAATTTATTCCGAAGTGAAAAATAAACAGTAACTTTAGAAGTTTGGGCACGATCATTTGGCTAGGTCGTGCCTTTTTCATATCAATGATAAATAAGTACGGAGGAATGAATATGATAAATGAAATTATTGGAAGATTAGGCAAAGAAAATCTTGAAAGAATAGCTGTTGAAAATCATGTGGCAATTAAAAATGCAGTTTATGTTTTACTGGATGTAGGTATGCAGTATAAAATAATGACAGCAGAAGAGTTTTCGAAAAATCAAGAATACAAAGAAATTGACTATTTTTCTCAGATAATCAATACAAATAAGTCTGTTGATAAAAAGAAGAAGATCACAAGTAACAATAAATACACGTTTTTCTGCCGGCATTTAGACCGATTGACAGATGAAATTATTGATCAATACTTTGCATCTACGGACCCAAACGGCGAGAATAAAGTTTTTGCTGAATGGGTAAAAGAAAACTATAGCAATTTTGAAAAAGATAAGATGGACTATCTGAAAATATTTTATCTGAAGGATATAGAAGACTGCATCAGCGATGGAAAGTCTTATTTCTTAGAAAACAGTGTGTCAAAATCTCCAAACAAAGCACCTGATGGTTATGGAATAGGAATTTTCTACACAGCTAATTTGAAAAAACCGTACATTGGAAGAAAGTCTTTGAAATATCCTGATGGAGATTTAGTGGACAAAGAAACAGCATACGATCATTTGTGCGTTTATAACATATTAAAAGAATTTCTTCGAAGCGGTAAGCAGATTATCTATGTAACGAATGATATTCATGGATACAGTATATTTTCAGACGTGCCACCTAAAATGATGGATGCTATTATCTTGGTTATCGGATTTGATAATCGCGGGAATGTTAGAATATATGATTATGAGCACATTCCTATGTATACGCCAGAATTAAGGGATTCAAAACATACAAATGGAGTGATACTTGAAAATTATATTCGTATTCCAAATGAGGAATTATCTAATGTAAAATATAATGATGAAATTGCAGATCGAAACAAATTAGAAAAACTTTTTAATTCATACTTCTTTGATGGTAAATTGATTCCGAGTTATATTTCTGACGTTAAAACAGACGATCAATATATCAGAGAAAATATTTCGAAATATCAAAGTGTGTATTTTGATTATTTCTGGAAAAATTCTAATCATCAGATTATAAAGGCCATTGATAATTCCACACTGGATATAATAAAAGGAAATGCTTTTGATCGAAATATATCCAAGGCACAACGACAATTCAACTTGCGTTGGTCTGTATTAGAATATCTGGATGGAAGAAACACTGGAAACATGTTTGATACTGCATACATGACATTAAGGTATCATATCAACTTAGACAAATACGAGGAATGGGATTTTTCTGACGATAATGAATATAACATTGCTGTCGGCGCAGCAGTACGATATTTGTTAGATTTAGACAAAGCGGTTTTGAGTAATGAATATTATTTAAAAGGAATATTATCGGCTAAAAATACGGCAATGATAAAGAAAAAAATCTTGGTATTATACCAGAAAGTCAATTATAAAATGTTGCACGTTGATGGTGGCAGAATACAGCAGATACTATCTCATATCATGGAAGAAGATCGCTTTAAGGTAAATAAGGAAATGATACTTGCCGGATACGTTGCTGAATTACTGATCTATGAACAGAAGTAATAATTAAAATTGACAATAATATTACATTAATATACGATAAAAACAGATGTTAACGAAACTAATATATGAGGTGTGAGTATGTCTTTTATTAATGAAAATAAAGAAAATATCAGCTATGAATGTTCTGAACTGATAGAAGAATTAAAACAGGATATTGCAGAGTTTGGAAGCTCTAAGATTGTTGCTGTATGGTGCAAAGAGATTCAAGGAACTACTGTTTATACAAACTATGATTATATTACCGAGAATCAACCAATTGATGAATCTGAACTAGAACAAGGAGAATATTTAAAGGAAATGACGATGGGTGCGTTACTGACAGCCTTAGAAGCACAAAATGCAATGTTATAAAATAATTTAGGGAGTGGTTTTATGCCTATGGATTGGCTTGGCTCTGTTGGAAAGATAGTAAATGGATACAGAATATTGGAAGCATATAAAAAGAACGGGAAAACTATGATTAAAGCTGAATGTCCTAAATGTGGAAGACAGTACAATGTTGGATATGATGCTATGAGTAGGAAGAAACCTTGCATTTGCTGCAACAAAAACAGGATGAAAGATATTACCGGTCAGCGATTCGGAAGGCTTATTGCTTTAGAGCCTGTCGGAAGGTCAAACAATGGTGGTGGCGTAATATGGCTGTGTCAATGCGATTGCGGTAACACAACAAAGGCTGAACAAGGTAAATTAGCAATAGGAGCTGTCAAAAGTTGTGGATGCTTAAAGAATGAAGCAGAGAAAAAGCAAGGTGATAGGCTTATTCAGGAAACCATGAAAACGTGTGTTGACGGGACCAATATTAAGAATTTATCATCGAAAGTAGGCAAATCAAATACATCTGGAATACGTGGAGTCAGTTGGAACAAAAGACGTAAGAAATGGCAAGCATATATAATGTTTAAAAAGAAGATGTATCATCTTGGAATGTATGATAAAAAAGAGGATGCTGCAAAAGCAAGAAAAGAAGCAGAAGATAAGTATTTTAACGCATTTCTTGATGAATATAACAAAAACATGAATAACATTGACTAAATTAAGAAAACATAGTAATATAATAGTACAAACAACCACAATATATATTCCAAGGGCGTAAAAGGATCAGAGATTTTTTCTCTGGTCCTTTTTCCTGTAAATAAAATTATCTTTTTGCTACCATAAAAATAAGGAGGGCAGAAAGAATGATACATACAGCATTTGATGTAATGAAAGAATATATGATCACAGGTGCGAAACTGGACGGTAAATATCAGTTTCCAGTTATACCGGCTGCATTTTATGAACCGTTTGATACGATAGATTTTGCAGACAGCTTTAAGCGGTCGATCAAGAACCATCGAGAATTGAACGTTAATTTTTATATACATGATAATGCGTTTGAAAGAGTGTATGCTAATCCTGATAGATACTTAGATCACTTAAGATGCTTTCACAGCGTGTGTGGATTAGACTACAGCATAGCTTCTGGCGAACAAGGAATGCCATTTGCAATGCAAATCTGGAATAAGTATAGAAATCATGCATTAACATATTATCTTGCTTTAAATGGCGTAAAAATGATTCCAAATATCAGTATACTATCAGAGGATTGTTGGGACTGGTGTTTTGATGGATATACCATAGGCAGCAATGTTGCGTGCAGCACAAACGGTAGAATGAAATCCAAGGCATCAAGGATTGATTTTTGCAACGGGTTCTATGAGATGTGCCGAAGATTACAGCCTAACAAGGTTATTATCGTTGGAAGACTGCCAAAAGAACTAAAGTCAGAAGTTCCGATCATAAATTTAAAAAGTAGAAATCAGTTAATGGAAGAAAGGTTGGGTAGAAAATAATGGGAACATCAACACAATATACGAGTGTCAGGAAGAAAAACGAACGCAGTAAGCAGAAGCAGAGAAGACAGCGGTTGAATGGATTGGTTCAGAACAGGAACCAAAGAAAGCAAAAAAATAAAGACGATTCATTAAATGTTTTGTGATTGGCAAAATATCTAACACCGATTTTAACGGCGTAGAATATTTTGTGCAAATTTCACAAACAAAAATTTTCGTCTCATGGGCAACTTTTCCCACCCATTTTTTGGTCCAGATTTTGGGTGGATTTTTCCAGTTGGAAATATTTAGAATCCAAAAATTTTGAGATTTTTTTGGAATTTTTTTCAATTTTAAATACGAGTAAAAATTTGGAAACTACTCTTGAATGGGCAGAAAACCAGAATTTTTTTGTATACTTCCAATTTTTTACTATTGGACATGTTGCACAAAATCAAACTAGATCCGGCATAGTTAAAAAATTGCATAATAAACGCAAGTATACAATTATATATTAGCACGAATTTTGCAATAGTTCAATAAAAAAAGACGGTTCGCACCGTCTTTTTTAGTTTCTTCTATTATATGCTGTTTTTTCGTTCAAGCTTTTCTTGTATTGCTTCCCAGATGAAGCCGTTAAGGCTTTGCGAACCGATTTCATTTTTTATTCGTTCCTTTTCTCCTTTTGGTATGCATAAGCTAATACGATCATACGCCTTTAAATTATACTTATTATTTGCGACTGTTCGCGCATTTCTACCGTCTTTTCTTGGTGGGCGTGGCATTTTATCAACTCCTTTTCTTTTTTTCTTCTTATTATAACATTTTATTAATCATTGCACAACTATATAAAATGCACAATAAAAGCATACTTACACAATGGTATTTTTGTAATGTTTTACATATTGAATTATGTACTTACACAATGATATAATAACATCAAGTTAAAGGTACAGAACACAAATGATTAGGAGGTACAACGATATGAAATATTTTACAGCAAAAAATCTTGAGGAACTAAGAAAAGAATATAAAAAGTTAATGGTTAAAAATCACCCTGACAACGGCGGAGACGTTGCAGCATGTCAGGAGATCACGGCAGAGTATAAGAAACTGTTTGACATGTTCAAGGCAGGGCAGACACCAGACGAAGAGCAGAAAAATAAATACGACTACAAAACAGACGAAGCACTAAGAAACGTTATTAATAATATAGTTTCTTTCGATGGTGTCAACATTGAGGTTGTAGGCTCTTGGATTTGGGTAGATGGTAACACATTTCCATACAAAGAAGAGCTGAAAAAACTTGGCTTTAAATGGTCCAAGAATCGTAAAAAGTGGCATTTTAGCACGGAACCATCTGGGAAATGGCATAAAAAGAAAATGTCTTTCGAGGACATCCAGAAAAAATATGGCAGTGAAAAAGTTAAAACTTGCGTGTCTGCAAGAATCGCATAAATAGAAAGAAGGTATAAAAATGAATAAGAAATCATTAAGAAAATTAGAAAATGACTTAGGGGTAGCAGTAGAAACAAAAAAATACACGTATGGTGGAAATGTGTATTTTATAGGATTTGATAATTCTGAAGAATATTACAAAAATCATAAATACGTTTATGATTTTGCAAAACGTCACAAAATGCACTTAGAAAGAAACTGTTACGCGTGGAGTTTTTCGCTAGAGGATAAAAAGAGTAGAGAAACAAGACTAAAAAAATGTGAAAAAATTAATTTTTTAAATCATATTTTCGAAAAAGTTTATCACAAAACAAAAAATGGAGACAAAGCAAAACAGGCACAAATAAATTTTGTAAATGATCACGAAGAGTACAAAGAAGCATTCGAAGCTTTTTATTCATAATAGGGAGGGAACAAAATGAAAAATTATAAACTAGAGAAGATAAAAGAAGAACTTGCAAGAAGCCTTGCAAGAGATCAGGAAATTTTGAGACTTTGGGAAGCTGTAGAGTATAAGACAAAAAAGAACGGGCAGCCGTTCAAACTAGTTTCAAAAAGCTTCGAAAATACAACATACAGGAAAGCGAGCTATGGAAATTATTATATATTAGAAGTTTCTTCCCTTAGTAGCGATCTTGGATATATTAACGACTGGGTACGATTAGAAGAGTACAGAACGAAGGAAAAAATAACAGATGTAGAAAAAATCAAAGAAATGATTGAAAAGAAAAAAGCTTATTTTAGAAACGAGATCATGAAAGAAAAAAGCCGTTTGAATAAATTAGATCATGCGTTTGTAGAGTTTGAAATGGCATACACTAAAGCGCTCGGACAACTGGCGTATGATCTCGGTTGTACAAAAAAATTCGATAGTTTGTTTTATCGAATTACAAAAATTGTAACTGATAATTAAAAAAAGATCTGGGATGTTTACATGTTCCCAGATCTTTTTTTTATTGTTATCTCGTAATCATATCCCATAATAGACAAGAATTTTTTTAGATCGCTTAAAGAAATTTTTTTATTATTGAATTTATTATTTAGCTGCTGCGGCGTGGAAAGTCCTAGAAGTTTAGAAGCTTCTAACATTGTAAGTCCGTTCTTTTTTAGCAATTCTTTATATATTTCTTTTAGTTGTTTGTTATCTTCATAAGAAAAATTTATACAATAGTCCATTTTTACACCTCAATTCTATTTAGTTTAAACTATTATAATTTAAAAATAATAGAAAGTCAAACGAAAAAAGTTTATTTTGATATTGACATATAAATAAAAATCGTTTATAATTCAGATAAAGATAAACGAAAAGCATTTATAAAAAGGAGAAAAGAATATGAAATATTTTAAAAACTGCAAGACATTAAAAGAACTGAAAGATACATATAAAAAACTATTGAAAGAGAATCATCCAGACAACGGCGGTGATCTGGAAGTTATGAAAGAAATCAACGTTCAATTTGATTCTACTTTTCCGATCTTTAGAGATCAGGCAGCAAAAGAAGCGCCAGAGCCTGAGGAAGTAAAAAAAGAAACTGCGGAAAATGTAAGAAAAGAATTTTATACCGAGCGTGGTTGGGCCGGTTCCAATTATGATTTTGATTTGAGTTTGAAAGAGATTGCCAAAATTGTAAGAGGGTATATAAAAGAAAAATACCCAACTTATAAATTTAGCGTACGTACTTCTTATGCTTCCATGTGCCAGACTTTACGAGTAGACATGAAAGAAAGCCCGGTAGAGATTTACAAGACATTGGACGAGATTACAGAGGAAGAAAAATATAAATTTATTAGCAAGGCAGCACATAACGGATACTGGAACCTTGACAGTTGGAATGATTCAGACTTTGAAAGAGAATATAAAAAAATTACTGCCGAACATGGCAATTTTTACAAAGTAATGAACGAAGTAACAAAAGCAGTTGTTACCGATGTTGATAATTTTGTAAAATCCTACAATATGGAAGATTGCGACGGCATGATTGATTATTTCCATGTTAATTTTTATTATTTCGGATGCTGCGAAAATAACGGGATGCACGTAAAAATAGTTCCAAAAACTGCGAGAATTAAAAACAAAAATGCGACACCGGCAACTAAGACAAAGAAAAGACAGAATAAAGAAGAGCAGGAAGTAAAACAGATCGAAAAAGTAACGGAGATTACATATAAGATTACAAAAGGCGAAGACACGCGTGACATGTCCGAATTGTGGGTGGTAAGAATCAATGAAAACTTAAATAAACAAGATTACGTTGAGCAGACTAAAAAAATGCGTGATCTTGGCGGCTATTACAGTAAATTTAAGCATGGATTTATTTTTAAATACGATCCAAGCGAAAAATTAGCATAGGAGGGCGAAAAAATGAAAATATGTGAGATGTGCAATGTACTTTTTAATATGTCACTCGGATTGGACTACGCAGACGGCGCAGGCAGCCACAAAGAAGAACTTGACATATTGGAAGCGGAAATAAAAGAAATTAAAGATAAGGATAAATCTTTGTACTATGTACTAGAAAGCATAGCAGAGCAAAACAAAGATTTTAAAAATTTTCCAGTTAACAGCGACGGAGGTTTTACAAGATGAAAAAAATAGATTTATTAATTGTTATAAGTAGTTTTATAATTGCCGGGATCATTTTTACAGCGATCCCGGGGGCGTTTATCCTTGGATATTTAGAAATTGTACTTGGTGCAGCGTATGCAATAGGTAAATGAGTAGAAGTGATAAGAATTTTAGCGTATGACCGCGGAATATAATCCACGGTCATATATCTTTTTAAAGATTATTTTTTATTGACTAGATCGAAAAAAAGAAGTAAAATCAAAGAAAAAAAGCAGGAGGGAAAAAATAAATGTTAGTGTACAAAATAAATGTAATAGAAGAATTAAAGGAAGCAGGCTACAATGCTACCAGAATAAGAGATGAGCGCCCAATTAGTCAAAACGCGATGCAAAAGATAAGAAAAGGCGAGATGATCGGAATCAAAACGCTTGAACAGCTTTGCAAGCTGCTAGACATGCAGCCCGGAAATATAATTAAATATGTAGAAGATTAAAAAATAATCCTAAAAAAGATTAAAAAAGTATTGACTTTAATCTTTAAAAAGATTATAATAAAGACAGTTAAAGGAGATAAGCAAAGAAAGAAAAGGAGAATGAAAAATGATGTATCTAACAAAAGCGCAGGAATTAAATTTAAAATACGCAGGTTTAGACTTGGGAGACGAGACAGAAAAGAAACTTGAAATCATTATGGAAGACAGCCACACCAAAAAAGAAGCTGTTGACTATTTATGCAATGGATCAGCAGTGTACGAGAAAGAAGAATTTGTAAAATTCTTTGAACAATATATGAATGAATGGGATGTTGAGGAAGAAGATCAGGAAGAGTATAAAAAGATGATTGAAACAAACAAACCGGCTTTTGACTGGGGAGTTGTAGAATATGAAGGTACAGTATACTTCATTGATTATGTATTATAGGAGGGAGCAGCCATGAAAAAATTAAACGTGGAAGAAATCAAAAAGGAACTTGTAAACGAAGAAATGAGTTTCACGGAGTTAGATAACTTCATGATGGAAAACGGATATTATTCCGTTTTTGATGATGGAGTAACAGCAGACATCAAGCAGGATAGAAATGTAGTGTATACAGCTACAGACTCTAACGAGTGTGAAGTACAGATTTTCTTTGAGATCACAACAGATAATGGAGAGGATGAAGCAGAAGAAGCTTTCTACTTAAAAGTGACAGATGTGCAGGAGTTCTAATACGAGAACAGAAGAATAAAAAGGAGTGTTGAAAAATGAAAAAAGAATTTTTGGAAAGAGTAAAGTGGGAAAGAATAGTCGATACGAGGAAATATAGATATGTATTAGACGATGATATAAGCCTTGAAAGGCCTTTAATAAAAAGGCTACCAATCGAAGACCTAGACACGACAGCAGCTATTGACGGGTGGGAAGTTGTAAAGGAGCTTTAAAAATGAAATATAGAACAAAAAAGGCTTGTTTGGATTGCGGCAAGCCTTTTTATGGTAACACAGATAAGTTATATTGTGACGAATGCGCAAAAAAAAGAAAATCTAATGTGATGAGGATTAGGGTGTGTAGGATGTGTGGCAAAGAATTTCTTGGAGGTCCTCGAGCTTTTTATTGTCCGGATTGTAGAATTATACGAACCAAAGAAGCACAAAAAAGATTTAGGCAAGGAAAAACAGCTAAAAGGAAGCTTGGGAGTGTCGATAAGTGCGAGCTATGCGGCAATGAATATATTGTAACGGCAGGCAGACAAAAATATTGTTCTGAAAAATGTCAGCACGAAGCAGGCTTATTATTGCAAAAAGAATATAAAAGTGCTTATAATAAAGAGACAGAACAGACAAAAAAGAAATTGGAAAAGAACAGCAAAAAACAAAAAATTTGCGAATACTGCGGTAAAAAATTCCGATCCAAAGTTGCAAGTAACACTTGTAGTGATTACTGCCGGCACAAACAAGCGCAGATCAGAAACGCAAGGGCACGGATTAATCGGGGCGAGAAAACAAATCTTGATACCTTGTTAAAAGAAAGAGAAGAGTATAAAAACAAAGTAAACGATAATAAAGGAGGTACGCGGATGAATGTAAAAAACCAGTATGGGAAAGAAGTAAATTTTGACGAAGCTCTAAAATTAATGGATGCAGATTTAAGAGAAAATGTAGCGTATGAGTTAAGTCTTTCATCAGATCAAGAATTTTTTAATAAATACGCCGAAGCACACAAAGAAAAATTCGGGGTCACTTGGGGACCAGATCAGGAAAAATAAGAATAAAAATATGAAAGAAGTTCTTTATTGAGCTTCTTTTTTTGTGCGACTTTTTAAACGTCACGACGTTTTTTGAGTCTCAAAATTATAAAGATTTTATAAATTTTTATTTACGATCTAAAGTTGAAATATAACGGTGCCGGCGGTGTATGGTCCGCGTATTTTGGCAAATAAGAGTGTTTTATATGGCTGTATAAGCGACGGAAACGCCGTATATTAGTCTTTAAATTTACGCTTGCAATAAAATTATCTTTAGTTCAATGTATTAATTACAGGGTATTATATAAAGCCCTTATGAATATTTAAGATTATTATTTAATGCTTTAGAGTGATAAAGTAAAGGTGGTGAGAACATGAAGGATTTAGAGGTTTATGAAAATGAGATTGATATATACGCAGATGATTATATTAAATCTTTAGCTAATGAGGAGGATATATACAAGGTGTCTACGTTTAAGGGTATGCTTAAGCATATATTTAAACATGTATTTAAAGCTAAGAAGAGTGATAAGACGTTATACCAACTTAAAACAAACATAGATACTAGCGACATAGATACGATCAATGAGATATGGGATATATATACAGCGCTTTGTTATAAATATAATCATAATCCTTCGTTGTTGGGGTTCTCTTTATTGACTGGGATCAATGACGACACGTTCAATAGTTGGCGTACTGGTGAGGTTCGGGCAAGCTCTGGACATTCCGCCGCTGTCAAAAGATGGAAAAAAGAATGTGAGTTAGCTCTGGCAGACCGCACGAGTGAACAAAACTCAGTAGGTTCAATGTTCCTTCTCAAAAGCTGCTACGGGTACAGCGAACAGCAAACAGTTAACATCATTGACCAGACGGGACTGCCAAAAGAAAGCAGGGCAGAGATCGCAAAGAAGTATGCAGAGCATCAACAACTACCACAAAAACCAAATCTATAAGCATAATATATATATCATAAAAGTATTATGCACAATAAGACAATAATAATAATATATATAGTTGTGCAGTATCACAATAGATATATGGTGATCTATAACTTAAACCATTATTTAACGTATAGATTGATCGTGTGGTGTAAAGATATATGCAGACTACACAATAAAGCTTGTTTGTTTTGTGCATGTTGTACAGAGTAAAGGGAACGGCAGAAAAGACGGGGTACCCCTCACAGGAGACCGCCCACGCCGCCGGAGTTAGTGCCAAAAATTCCCCAAAAAACAAAAGAGCCTTTTTAGGCATACAAAGAAATTAATATATAACTCATAACACACAGAGAGGATATACAAGAATGATTGAACATCAAAACTATTACAATCCCGGAAAGTATGAAGCAAAAGATGTGATTAGAGACTGGGATTTAAATTTCAACTTAGGCAATGCAGTAAAGTATATATGCAGAGCAGGCAAGAAAGACCCAAACAAACTTGTTGAGGACTTAGAGAAAGCAGCAACGTATATCAACTTTGAACTTGAGTATTTAAAAAATAAGTCAGGAGCAGTGAAACGATGAGATATTTATATAACATGTTTGTAGTTGGTGTTTCAGTGTATGCAGCAGTAACATTTGGAACTGGTTGGTTGTTTTTGTTGATGTTATTAATTTTAGGAGTTGAGTAGATGATCACAAAAGCTATTGTTACACTCTGCAATGTTGTATATGCATTGATCATCAGATGGTTTATGAAAACAGCAAAAACAAATGATAAAGCAACGATCGTAGGTTTTTCATCCATGATTCTCTTATATGCGTTAAACATTATTGTGATATGGTGGTGCTAAATGAAAAAAGTTAAAGTTAATTTCGTTGATGGAAGAGAAGAATATTTTGACACAGATTATACTACAAATTGTTCAAGTAGTATGTTTTGGTACTCAGCGGAAGAAGAAATGTTTTATATAAAAAAATCAGCAATGAACGTAATTTTACTTCCTAGAGAATTTGTAAGATACATATGTATTGCAGATTAAATAATAAACTGTCGAGAAAATCTCGGTAGTTAGGACCGTTAACTCAGCGGGTGAGAGTATCCGGCTCATAACCGGAAGGCCACAGGTTCGAATCCTGTACGGTCCATTGAGTGATGCTAACAGCAAATTTTAATGTATTATAAAATGTTTTTGAAGGTTAATGCACAAGCATCATGTTCTTAGGGACTCATACAGCAAATAAAAAGTACAATGCAACAAAAAAACAAGCCATGACGTATAGCATACTTCACGAGTCCTGATTATGAAAGAGAGGGAAATATGAATTTTGCACAAGCAGTGGAAAGAGAAACAAAGTTCACAAAGACAGAGAATGGAGCAGTTGCTTTGAATACTACAGGCAATGCATGTCTTGATTTGTATTCAACAATTGGAAGTCTTAGAGATGCAGAACTATCAAGAGTTCTGTCCTTGTTTGACGAAGCGTACAAAGAAAATCCGTTACTTGCTACAAAAATCGTATTTTACGCAAGAGATGTAAGAGGTGGATTAGGAGAAAGAAAAGTTTTCCGTGATCTGATTCATCATATGGCTTGCGTATACCCTGAAAGTATTAAAAATAACATTTACTGGATTCCTGAATATGGGCGTTACGATGATTGGTACGCATTGGTCGATACGCCTTTAGAACAGGATGTGTGGACTCATATGAAATCACAGATGGTTGAAGATTTCAAAGACTACAACAATGGAAAACCAATATCATTATTGGCTAAATGGTTAAAGACCGCGGATGCAAGCTCTAAGAAAACAAGGGAGCTTGGAATTAAGACAGCACTTGGTTTTGGTATATCTGTTCGAAATTATAAAAGGATTGTCCGTAATCTTAGAAAATACTTAAAGATCACGGAAACATATATGTCTGCGAACAAATGGAACGAGATATTTTATCCATCAGTTCCTAGTAGATGTATGTTGAACAACCAATATGCTTTTTATCGTCATGATGCAGAAAGATTCCAACAGTACAAGGAAGATGTGTCAAACGGAAGGCAAAAGATCAATTCAAGTACACTGTATCCATATGATTTGATCAATGAAATTGATTCACCATACGAGAGCGATCATGCCATTGCAGAAGCACAGTGGAAGAATCTTCCGAACTATGTAGAGCCGGGACGAAACGTATTAGTTATGGCTGATGTATCAGGTTCTATGAATGGAAGACCTATGCAAACTTCTGTAGGTCTTGCAATATACTTTGCAGAAAGAAACATTGGTCCATATCATAATCTTTTTATGACATTTAGCGGTGACCCTGAATTTGTATCGCTAAAAGGAAACACATTATATGAGAAATATAGCAACGCAATATCTGCGGAATGGGGATTCAATACAGATCTGAAAAAAGCATTTGATAAGATTTTGAAAGTTGCGATTGATAATCATATAGATCAGGAAGAAATGCCAGAAGCACTTGTTGTTATTTCTGATATGGAAATTGATCAGTGCACAAATGATAGTTGGACGTTTTATGATCAGATGGCTGATGAATTTAAAAAACATGGTTATGAGATTCCTAACATTGTGTTCTGGAATGTTCAAAGTAGAAATAATGTTTTTCATGCTGACAGCAACCGAAAAGGTGTTCAGTTATGTTCTGGGCAGTCAGCATCAACATTTCAAAATGTCATTTCCGCAATTGGTCTTACGCCAATAGAAGCAATGGAAATGGTAATAAATTCAGAAAGATACGATAACATTTCGATTACCTCCAAATAAGTTGTGGTATATAGCTCAAGTGGATAGAGCGCAACACTACGAATGTTGAGGATGCCAGTTCAAGTCTGGCTATACCATTTGTTCGCTATTGCGAACATAAAGTCCTTACTTTCTTAAAATTATTTTAGTACGTATGTGAAATTCAAGCCAATGTTGCTGTTGACCGTTATAGCCGGGATGGATTTCTTTTTTTCATGAAAAACTTTTTCACCCCAACTGGTGGAAAGAAATGTTCGCCTTTAAGTAGGCAAAGATTTTACTCCTTACAATGTTTTTATTTTGTTTGCGTATCTGGATATGGTCAGTTTAGCCGGTTCGACTCCGGCATACGCATTGTTTTTTAGAATTGACAGGGGATTATAACATTGAGTATGACAGAAATTATCAAAGAAATGAAAAATTATATGACAGAACCGATTGAGGGAATGTCGTATGCAGAAAAGGATAAAGAAGGCAATGTTTGGATTCATTGCCCATGGTGTGGAAAGAAGCAATTTCCTGTTAACCATGATACGAAAATTAGTCATTTGCAGTATAAATGCAAATCGTCAAACTGCAAAAAAATGTTTGAAATAAATTATTAATAGTCGCAAGAGCCAAAGAGCCGGACGCTTTCAAGGGAAGGAGTCGGTTCTTTTTTTATGCAAGAAGGAAGTTTTGAATGGTATCAATCGGTCTTTAAGTCAATATTGGACGGACAGATGGATTTGTACGAAAACCAGAATGATACATACCAATTGTTGCTCAACATGAAGCAAGAATTAACATTTAACAATAAAGAGGTCATGGACTATGCAATCAAGATAAGCAAGTATGCCCATGAAATGGCTGCATATATGGCAGCAACGACAGGAATGGCGGAATATGACGATCTATACTGGAAGTTTCTGCTTCTGGAAGGTCAGCATTATCAGGTAGACAGTGGTTTGTTATATCTTGAAAAGAACAGAGTACCTTCTGAGAGGTTCTACGAACCACGTAGATCGGTTTTTATGCAACACGGGATAATTCAATCATTGCAAGATTTAATGGACGATAAATTGGACATATTTGCGTTAAGTGTTCCCCCCGGTTGTGGAAAGTCAACACTGGAAGACTTTTTCTTATCTCTTGTTGGTGGTTGGTTTCCAAATTGTTTTAACTTATCTTCTGCCCATAGTAGCATTTTGACACGATCACTGTATGATGGAGTTCTTGAAATTATAAATGATCCAGTAGAATACACATGGCATGAGATTTTTCCGAATGTGCAGATGCAAGGAACAAACGCAAAAGAAACAACAGTAAACCTTGAAAGAAATGGCCGTTTCAAAACGTGGACGTTTCGTTCGATTGACGGATCGTTAACAGGTGCGACACGTTGTAATAAATTTCTTACCGCGGACGACTTGGTATCAGGAATTGAAGAAGCATTGAATAAAAACCGACTGGAAACACTCTGGACGAAAGTTGCAAACGATTTACGATCAAGACGATTGGACGGTTGCAAAGAGTTCTATATTGCGACACGATGGAGTGTTCATGATCCGATTGGAAAGCTACAGACACTATATGCAGGTGATCCGAGAGCAAGATTTATTGCAGTACCGGCACTAAATGAAAAAGGCGAAAGCAATTTCATGTTTACTGTAAATGGATTCTCTAAAGAGTATTTTGAAGATGCAAGAAAAGCTATGGATGATATTTCGTTTAACTGTTTATACCAACAAAAACCAGTAGAGCGTGAAGGACTATTATTACCGGCGGATGAATTAAGAAGATTTTATCTTGAAAAACATCATGTTCCTGAGGGGGTATCCGGTTATACAGTATTTCCTAAAAAAGACCCAGATGCTATCTGGGGTGTCTGCGATACAAAAGATAAGGGAACCGACTTTGAATCCCTTCCGATTGCATATCAGTTTGGAGAAGATTTTTATATACCGGATGTTGTATTTGACGATGAAACGAATTATGAAATTCTTGATAACAAGACAGCTGCAATTCTTATTAGGCATCAACCACATAAGGTGCGTTTTGAATCAAACCAAGCCGGAGGAAGAATTGCAGATAATATAAGCAAAATGATCAAAGGCAAAGCAAGGACAATTATTGAACCAAAATACACAACAGCAAATAAAGAAACCAAAATTTTGGTCAATTCAGATTGGATAAAGAAGCATTGCTTATTTTTAGAACCATCAGAATACCAAGTAAAGTCTGATTATGGAAGATTCATGGAAAATGTAACTTCTTACACGACAAAGGCGAAGGTTCTGCATGATGATGGTCCTGACTCATTAGCTATGTTAGCAGAATTTGTATCAAAGCCAGAAGCACGACAAAGTTATATCAGACAAAGTCCAGTTTAGAGGTGAGAAATGACAGCGAAAGAATATTTAATGCAATTACAGTTCCTTGATAAAAAAATACATAATAAATTGTCAGAGGTATATCAGTTGAGAGCGTTAGCGACTAGTGCATCCGTAGCAATCGGTTCTGATAAAGTACAAACTTCAAAACAAAAAGATCGTATGGGAGATGCAATAGCCAATATTGTAGATAAAGAAAGAGAAGCTAATAGAGAAATCAAAAGATTTCTGATCAAGAAAAAAGAAATTATATCAGTGATCGAAACAACAGAAAATCCAAATCATTATGATCTTCTTTTTAAGAGGTATGTTGAGTACAAAACATTAAGAATGATACAAAATGAAATGGGTTATTCCTTGCAGCATGTAAAAAGAATGCATAAAGAAGCATTAGATGAAATTAAGAAAATCAAAGGATTTGAAGAATAAGACTCTATGATACACAATAAGACCTTTTAGTTTAGTATACTATATAATAGATTTTAAGTAAGCATTTGTGGATGTATTTCCGCAGATGCTTTTTTATTGCGAAGAAAGAGGTGAAACGACAATGGGTTTAGAAGCAAGACTGCTTGGAAGAACAAAAATCTATACAGATGAGACAATCATTGATGAAGATAACATATTATCAGTCTTGCGAAAAGCTTATGCAAAACACTTATTTAATCGCAGACAGATGCAGTTTCTGATTGACTATGAAGGCGGACAGCAGCCATTAAAACGACAAAAAATAGTAAGACCAGACATTGACATAAAGGTTAATGGAAGTGTTGCAAACTACGTCAAAGAATTTAAGATTGGATACAATTGGAGCAGCCCTATCATGTTGGTTCAACGTGGCGACAAGGAAATGCATGACTCTGATTCAAAAACGGATGATGCAGGAATCACTTCATTAAATGAGATTCTAACAAACGGAGAAAACATCGGTTATAAAGATCAGTGTATGGCAGAGTTTATTGAAATCTGCGGTATCGGTCATAGAATGATTGATATTAAGACAGACTTTGACGATATGGAAGATGGTGAACCTGAATCTCTGGTAGATGTGTATACACTTGACTCCAGATATGCTTTTTGCGTATATAACAACGGGACAGGTCAGAAAAAAGTTTTAGGTGTTACATACAGGAAAGTTTCAGGAAAGCTGTATTTTACATGTTTTACTAAAGAATACCGCTATGAGATTCAATCAGGTGAGATCGTTTCAGTAGAAAAGAATCCACTGAAAGATATTCCGATTATTGAGTATGAAAGAAGTTTTGACAGAACGGGATGCTTCGAAAGAAAGATTCCAGAAATTGATGCACTCAATATTTTAATGTCAGACTTTACGAATGATGTGTCACAGAGAACACAGGAAATATGGTGGGGGAACGACATTAAGTTCCCAGTAGATGACGAAGGAAATGAGATTCAACCTAAAAGTGGTCAGTGGTTAGTAACATATTCAAACGAAAATGGAAAGCCAAGTGTTCAACCACTTTCAAGCACATTTGATTCTGGCAGTACATTATCTGCTATTTCTGATTACCGCAGTAGAATCTTTCAGGATTGTAAAGTTCCTATTCAGTACGAAAGTTCTGGCAGCGGATCAACTGGGACAGCAACCGACATGAGTTCTGGATGGAGTGCAGCAGAATTGGATGCCATGAGAGAACAGCAAATGACTGAGAAGGGCAAGAGAGAAGAAATTAAATTGATCCTAAGAGCGATTCAGTTAGTTCCTTCAAAAATTCTTCCTGAAGACAGCCCGATCAGAAAAATACACAGTTCTGATATAGACTTTCATTTTAACAGAAGAAAGAATTATGACATGTCTGTTAAGGCAAACACTTTTGCTACATATGTGAGTCACGGAATCCACGGAAGACACGCATTAAAGGTCGTTGACGCGTTTGGTGATGTGGAACAAGTTTGGAACGATAGTCAGGAAATGATTGAAAAATATCAGGAATCTTTGTGGAAAACATCTGATAGTAGCAGCACTTCAACCATAGGAGATACTGGTAGCAATACATCAGAAAAGATTCAAGGTGATACATCTGATCAGACAGGAAACTCGCCGATATTAGATGGATTGAATACAGACTCAAATAAGATTCAGGCATAACAGGAGAGAGAAATGTACTCAGCATTAAGTTTTGATGAATTAAATCAAATGGATATGAATACAAGGTCTATTCCGTATGAAAAGTATTTTGGAGAGATGGAACTTCCGAAAGAAGAAAAAGAGACAAGAATCAAACTGGCCGAGAATATGGAAGATGAATTTCTCTATGTCATGAGTCTTATGTTTACGTTGCAGAAATACCCAACACCAAATTGGGAAACTGCAAGACAAGAGTTTTTTGACAGATATAAGAAATCTTTGAATGGGTATGTTACACCAAATGAAAATTTTTTGGCATACATGACAGCGTTATCATATGAAGTTATAGATGCTACGAAAAGGAATATTGATGATCCTTATTACTTTTCACAGGATAGAGCAAAATTTATTTCTGAGAATGAAAGCAATGTATCAAGAAGTTTTCAATACGACTTAGAAGCAATAGCGCAAGGAAAAACAAAAAAACAGTGGGTTGCAATTATGGACAAGAAAACAAGGCCCACACATAGGTCCGCTGATGGAGAGATTATAGGAATAACAGAACCGTTCATTGTGGGTGGTTCTTTATTAATGTACCCAAGGGATGTGTCTTTGGGCGCAAGCTCATCTGAAATCGTAGGATGCAGATGCAGTGTTAAATACATATAGTCACAGAGAAGTGACGTTAATAAAACACGGTTGCTTAGAGAAAAGCAGAAAATAAAACACAAATTTGATTGAGAGAGAACTCATAAAAACACAGGAAGGAATTTTATATGTTTTTTTATTATTTAAAAGGTAAACGTACTGGCAGCAGAGTTAGATTTGCAGATGCACCAGATGGTGGAGAAGGAGCGCAGGTCGGAAATCTTTCAGGCAATAATGGCGGTGGTTCTGGATCAACAGAAGATGAACCTAGCACAGATGAATTACTTGCTAAAATCGCACGATTAGAAGCTGAGGGATCAAAAAATAAAGCTGCATTAGATAAAGCTTTAAAGGAAAAAGGCGAGATCACAAAACAGTACAGATCAACATTAACAGCGCAGGAACAGGCAGCGTTAGAAAAGAAAGAAGCTGACGAAGCTAAAGATGCAAGAATCGCTGAGTTAGAAACAAAAATGCTGATTGGAGAATATACAGAAAGATGTATGGACCCTGAAATTGGTATGAGTAAAGATGCAGCGAAAAAATTTGCAGAGTCACTTGCCGGAAATGATATTGAATCAGCTTTTAAATGTCTTGCAGAACATATAAAAGTCACTAAATCCGATATGGAACAGGAATTTTACAAAAACAGAAAAGATATTAACGCCGGAAATGGAAATGCAAAAGAATCACTTGCAGTTGAAAAAGCAAAGGAATTTGCGAAGAACAAAAAAGCCGGAGTTAATGCAGATATATTAAAACATTACATGTAAGAAAGGAGACGTATCATGGCAAGAGGAGATATGAAAGTAGATGTTCTTTCAGTTTCTAATGAAGTTGAAATTTTAAACAGAAAAGAATTTGAAGCAATTCCAAATACAGTAGACTTTGATGGTGTAGAAACCAAAGACGATTTAGGTAGAAAAGTTGTAAAAGCCGGTACTCCAATTGGAAAAGATGGAGCACCAATTAAAGCTACACCTTGGACTGGCGCTGTTGGAATTTTACTTCATGATGCTTATGAAACAAGACCGCAGCAGGCAGTTTTAAAGAAAGCATATGTAAATACGACAAGAGCACAGAAAAGTTCTGGATTAACATATGATCTTGCATTAGTTACAGAGTTAGAAAAGTCTGGATGCAGAATCGTATTAGAAGAACCAGAAGTCTTAGCATAAGACAAATACCGGTTATTAGAAAAAGATAGATAATCGCTAACCCTCAATAGTTACAGGGTAGAAAGGAGAACAATATGTTATTAACAGACGTTTTTTCAGCGGAAGCAGTAGCATCCGTTAGAACTTCTGATGTAAGTAATTCCATGGCATATGCCGGACTTGCTTTTTTCCCAAATAAAAAGAAAACTGGAATTGACCTGAAATGGATCAAAACACATAAAGGTCTTGGAGTTGCATTAAAACCATCTGCATTTGATGGTATGGCAACAATCCGTGCAAGAAAAGGATTCAAAGTGACAAATGAAGAAATGCCACTTTTCCGTGAATCTATGGTTGTAAAAGAACAGGATTTAGCAGAGATCACAAGAGCTCAGGAATCCAATGATCCATACCTTAATGAAGTTTTATCTCATATCTATGATGATACAAACGAGTTAATTGATGGTGCTGATATTGCAGCCGAACGCATGAGAATGCAGTTACTTGCACCAGTAGGCGGAGATATGAAAATTGTAATCGGTACAGCTGATAATGTAGCTTACAATTACAGTTATGATCCGAACGGCGATTGGAAAGCAAAACATTATGCATCTTTAGAAGGGACAAGCACATGGGATAAAGCGGATACATCTAAACCATTAAACGATATTCAGAAGGGTATTAATTACCTGACAGATATCGGTGTCTCACCTATGTATGCAATGATGACTTCAAAAACATTTAACTATCTGATTGAAAACTCTCAGATCAAAAATGCCATTATTACAATTTCTGGAAGAACAATTGATTTTGTATCTAAACAAGTTGTAAAAGAAGTGTTCCAGTCTCAGACAGGACTTATCCCAATTTTATACGATAAGAAGTTTGAGGACTATGACGGTAAAGATAAGAGCTTCTATCCTGATGATTATGTAACAATCATCGGTGAAGGAAAGCTTGGTAATACATGGTATGGAGTGACACCAGAGGAAAGAACATTACTTGGTGATCCTAGTGTAGATGTAAGTGTCCTTGATGATACAGGAGTTGCAATTGCTGTTAAATCTGAATACGGACCACCAGTATCTTATTCAACTACTGCTTCTCAGATTGTTCTCCCATCTTTTGAAGGCATGGACAGCATTTATGTTATGAAAGTAAAATAGGAGGAGTTGTATGATTTACGATCATGTAGTAAATAAAAATGGTGTGTATTATGCAGCTGGTGATGAGGTTCCGGAGGATAATGTTTCCACGGAACCTTCTGTAGAAGAACAGGAAGTTCCTGTAAAAAGTGAAGAATCTACAGAAGAACCAGAAAAACCAAAAAGAGGAAGATCGCCGAAGAAATAAAATGAGGTAAAAGAAATGACAGAGGAAATATTGAATGAATTAATTGAATATGCCGGAGATGATTATGAAGCAAATCAACAGTCATTTCTAAACTCATTGATTGAAGATGCAATAGAAGAAGTGTGCTGTGCAATGTATCCCGGTGGATATGCTTCTGATAAAGAGTTTGAAAAACAGAAACAATCAGCTGTGAAACGATACAAAGGAAAAATAAAAAGGATAGCACAGTATCATTATGATAAACAAGGAAAAGAAGGCGTAGTCAGTTATTCAGAAAGCAGTACATCAGCTTCTTATGAAAATTCTGGAACACCTTCTAGTTATTTGAGAGGTATTATACCTGAATCAAAAATTATCTAAGACGGTGCGTGATGTTTGAAAAGACCTCCTATTATACATCGCAGGGAGTGCTTAAGAAGGTGGTGGGGAAAGCACATTTTATGGAGGTTATATTAAATTGGAAATAAACAGGACTTTTCTATTTTGCGAAGTCCTGTTTTTTATGCCAGAAGGGAGTCTTCATTGGATAGCGAACACTTTGTTGAAACAAATACATTCGATGAGTTCAAAAGAAGAATTGAAGATGAAGATCATCGACAAAACAGACGAATAGAAGAGCTAGAAAAATTGGCAGAAGAAATACACACGCTTGCTAAAACATCGGCAGTTATGTGTGAAAAATTAATAAACATGAATGATAAGCTTGATACAGTAAACAAAGATGTTGAATCACTGAAATCAAAAGATGGTGAAACGTGGCGAAGAGTTGTATGGACAGTTATTGCTGCAATCTTAGGTATCGTTGTTGGATTCATATTTAAAGAAATAGGAATGTAGGTGATTGTAATATGCGATCAAGGCAAAGAGACAAGCAAAATATATGGTTTTCGAAAATTTCAGAAAATCATGATGATATAGATACTGTCATTACTTATGAAAAGCCGATCATGAAAAAAATGACCGTATCATCTACAAGTGGTACTGCGGAAGAAATATCAGCGGGTATTGTTCCGAACTATGATCGCTATATTACAAGTTATGATAGATCATTTTGCGATTATGCAGAAGAAGGTGTCGTATGTTGGGTAGATTCAGAACCAGAAATTAATCAAGATGGGTCATTGAGAATGGAAGATGATGAAATAACGCCAGTGACAATGCCAGATTATAAGATTTTGAAAATAATTGATACAAAAAAAGGAAATATCGCAAGGTATGGAATTAGCAAAATCAAAGGAGTGTATCAATGAGAATTAATATTGAGCTGAGTCAAAAAAGTATTCAATCAGCAATAAAGCAAATTGAAAATTGCAGAGATAAGCTTATTAGAAAAAACAGAGAATTTGTAAAGCGACTCGGAGAAGTTGGTATTCCTGTTATAGATTCTAATATAGCTGTTGCGGCGGGCGATTCAGACAAAACACATGATGCTTATATCAAAATCAATTCTTTTGGAGATTATGCACAAGCAACTTTGATCGTAAGTGGTAAGGATTTACTATTTATAGAGTTTGGTGCCGGTGTGCATTACAACGGAGCTGTTGGTAGCAGCCCTCATCCGTTGGGAGCATCAAAAGGATACACGATCGGTTCTTATGGAAAAGGCAATGGAAGTAAAGATGCTTGGTATTATTACGCTGATACAGGAGAAATTGTAAAGTCGCAAGGTACACAAGCAACAATGCCAGTGTATAAAGCCGGCGTAGAAATGCGACAGCAGATGTTAAAGATAGCAAAGGAAGTATTTTCTTCTTAGAAAGGAAAGATTCATATGCCTGATACAGTAAAAAATCCAGTGTCCGATGTATATAAGCGTTGGAGTGCAGAAGTTAAAAAGGTTGTGGGTGATGGAAATTATTCATTCGAAAGAAGTCAAACTCTTGCAGCTAACAAAAAGATGTATGCACAAATGTTTCTTATGGGAAATCCGGGGACACGTTGGGATATAGAAGGTGACGAAGTAGCTACAATTCCAAGTTTTCAAATTGATTGTTTCGCAACAGGAACAAAAAGTGTTGAAAAGGTATATCAGATTGATGATGCAAGTCACAGAGCAATGGTGTCTATGGGATTTCAACGAACATATGGACCAGAACAGCAAGATAACACAGACAATAGTATAAAGCGTGTTGTAAGTCGTTATAGCAGAATCTACACAGGTAATTTGTTGGAGTAAACATGAATCTTATCTATTCAAAGAATGAATTTAACATATATAAATCAAATGATGATGGGTACATAGTGCATAACACAAAAAAGAAATTTGCTGACGGTCATTCACACATCAGAACTTTTAATCAATCAAGATATATCGTTGAAATGGTTACACATAAAAGAGTACCTAACCATTTATCAATATATTTGCTCACAAGCCTGATAAGAATTTCTAATGATGAGATTTATCAGGAAAAGATACAGGGATTAATTGATTCAAAGAAGAATAGAGGTCAGCGATTTTATACGAACAATATGAAAAACAAATATAAGTTTCAGAGAAATAGTTAATAACAGATATTTCTGTTTAGATATTAAACCGGTCATGAAAAATCATGATCGCTAACCCTCAATAGTTACAGGGTAGAAAGGAGTTTGATTATGAGTGGTGTAGCCGGAATAAGTACAGTCGGCGTAAAAGTTGGATATGCAGTAGAAACTACAGCAGGAACAAAACCAACGAAATTTAAACAGCTTCATCGTATCAATGCCACGGATGATATTGGAATTGATACAGAGACAATCGATGCATCAGCATTAGAAGATGAAGTTGATAAAGAGATTGCAGGTAGAGGATCAACAGGTGGAACGTTTAATGTTACTGTCAACTTAACGAACGAGACAATTAAAGAATGGGAAACTTTAATTAGTGAATACAAAACAGGAAAAGCAGCAGGAAAAGCCGTATGGTATGAGGAATATTACCCGGCACTTGATAAGGCATATTTCACAAAGATTGAGCCACCAGCACAGATACCTAAGCCGGGGCTTGATCAGAATGGATTAGCAACCGTTGAAATGACATTGACAATCAACGAGTATGTCGGTCTTGATACCGCAGTAGAACCAGACAATACAGAAGTGTAATTTGAATGAATAGGAGGCAAACATGTATAAAGTATTAAAAATTGGCGGAAAAGATTATAAGCTTGAATACACAGTTGAAGCATCATTATATGACGATTGTGTATCAAGCGTAACTTCATTGATGGTAGGAATCAGTGAATCAGAAGATAAAAATGATATTAAGAAGCTCGTAAAAGAAATTTCCAATATTCCAAAGACAACATTAATAATCTTTTATGCAGGGCTTCTTGAAGCACATGGACCAGAGGGAGATGGAACAGTTTCTGATCTTAAAGATGCAAAATCTCTTATTAGAACATATCTTGAAGAACATAAAGATGATGAAGATGGAAATTTCTATGGGATCATGACTCTTTGTATTGAAAAGATGGGCGAAGATAATTTTTTCGATCTAATCGGTCTGAACAAGATGTTAGGGATCGAACCAGAACAGAAGAAAGAACCAAAGAAACCTCAGGATCACAAAAAGAAAACAGCGAAAGCAGAAGTTACAGAGAAATAATACTTGATACATTGTTTCCTCAGGCTGTAAAAGCCGGAATGACAAAAGATGAATTTTTTCACTCCACTCCAAAAGAAATCAGTGTATACATAAATGCATACAAAGAACAGAAAGAATATGAATTGAAAAGTACAAATTATCAATCATGGTTAACAGGTTCTTATGTGTTGCAAGCGATTAATTGTGCTTTTTCTAAAAATGGGAATTATCCAGAAAACCCATTGCTAAAAGAAGAAAAAAGTATTGAATCAATTGAAAAGAGAAGTGGAAGAAGTAAAGAAGAAATGCAACAAGAATTAAGACTTATGGAACTCAGAGTTATGCAAGCAAATGCAAATATAGAAAAGATAGGGGCAGACGAATGATTCTGCCCTTTATTTTTTTATACCGGCTGACCGTATGAGATCAGCCGCTGACCTTATTAGTTGGAGGTGAATCAAAATGCCAGATAGTACAATAGAAACACTCGATATACAAGTGAAAAGTTCGACTGCCAGAGCTGTTACAGCACTTGATAATTTGGCAAACAAATTATATGACGTGAGCAAAGCATTTAAGTCCGTAGATACTGGAAGTATGAGAAACTATTCTCGTGAGATAGGCAGGGTTTCTTCGTCTTTAAAATCAATGAGTGGTATCAAAATCAATGTACCTAAATTATCTGGTCTTAGTAAACAGTTACAGTCATTAACAAATGTTAATTTTACCGCCTTAAATGCAAGTTCAAAACCATTAAAAGAATTGGCTTCTGGACTGAATGCTTTAAAAGGCGTTTCAGGTGTTACGATACCAAAGCTAGATTATAAAAATATCAATTCAGTTTCCAAAGCAATTGAAAAGATAGGAAAATTAGATACTGGAAATATTCAAAATTCTGTGAATGGAATATCAAAAGTATCTCATGCAATGTCAGTTTTAAATAACGTTGATTTTAGCGACAGCAAAATATCTTCTGTCATTAACTCTATCAGAAAATTAATGGCAGTTGATACAAAAGGTTTTGATACGCAGATTTTTGACAGTATTTATAAGTCTGTGTCTAAACTTGGAAATCTTCCGGATGTTTCATCAAGTATCAATAGACTTGTTGCATCATTAGCTAGATTAATCAGTTCTGGAAATAATACTGGTGTAGTTGCAAGCAAACTTCCGGCGGTAGGAAATGCAATAAAGCAAACTGCAAATAAATTAGCATCGGTTAAAGGTGTTGAAGAATCAATAAATCAATTCATATCAGCGTTAGCGAGTCTATCTTCTGCCGGCAAAAAAGTAGAATTAAGTGCTAACGGACTACAAATAATGGCAAAAGAACTTTTGTCATTTTTCAATACCATGTCTAAAGCACCGGCTGTTAGTAAGAATACAGTAGAAATGACAAAGGCGTTGGCACAATTAGCAGCATCAGGCGGTAGAGTTAGTAGTGCTGTCAATACAATGAATACTTCTTTCGGAAAATTAAGGAACGGATTTTCTGAATTAGCAAGCTTAGCATCCAGAGCGGGGTCTACTGTAAGTAGTGGTATTGGTAAAATGGTAAATGCTATTCGAAATATTGGGTCAGCAAGCGGGAGTATTTCAACCGTAAATTTCAGCTTAAAAAATCTTATTCAAACAGCTATTGGATTTAAGGCGGTACAAGCATTTGGACAATTTACAAAGGATGCAATAACGTTAGGATCGGATATAACAGAAGCAGAAAACGTAATTGATGTTTCTTTTGGTAAATTAAAATACAAAGCATATGATTTTGCTTCAACAGCTTCAAAGCAGTTTGGGGTATCTGAGTTGGCAGCTAAAAGATACACAGGAACCATAATGGCAATGTTGAAGTCATCAGGTGTCGCCCAAAATGCAGCATCCGACATGTCAGTAGCATTAGCCGGATTAGCGGGTGATATTGCATCTTTTTATAATATAGATACTGATACAGCATTTTATAAAATCAGGGCAGGTATTTCTGGTGAGATTGAACCATTAAAGCAATTAGGTATTAACATGTCTGTTGCAAATATGAGTGCTTATGCTTTGGCAAACGGAATTACAAAGTCGTGGACTTCTATGACTCAGGCAGAACAGGCTACATTGAGATATAACTATTTAATGTCTGTAACAAAAGATGCGCAGGGCGATTTTGCTCGTACTGCCGGTACTTGGGCAAACCAAGTACGTTTATTAAAATTAAACATTCAGTCATTATCAGCTGTTATGGGTCAAGGAATTATTGCAGCTGTACTTCCGGCAATTAAAGCATTAAACGCTTTAATGAGCAGGCTTATGCAAGCAGCTAATATGTTCAGAAACTTTATGTATGTTCTGATGGGGAAAAAGATAAAAGGAGCAACAAAAGGTGTTGTAAATGATCTTGGTGGAGTTGGCGATTCTGCTACTGATCTTTCAGGACTTGGAAGTGCCGGAAACGATGCATCTAAAGGGATGAACAAAGCATCTAAGGCGGCGAAAGAATTAAAGAAGACCTTATCTGTTCTGCCGTTTGATGAATTGAATCAGTTGAATGACAATAAGCAATCAAGCGATACTGGATCTGGAGGAGGTGCAGGTGGTTCTGGAAGTGGCGGTGGAGTCGGCGGTGGAATTGGCGGACTCGGCGATTTGAGCGGTCTTGAAGATGAAGATTATGAAACACCAATTAGCCATTGGGCTTCAAGAATCAGAAAAGCATTCCTTGATAATAATTGGTATGGTGTTGGCCGTGAGATCGCAAATATGTTAAATGCCGGTCTGCAATTAGCCTATGATGCACTTGATTGGAAGAATGTTGGTCCTAAAATCACATCATTTACAACAAAATTTACTCAAGCAATCAATGGATTTCTTGATAATTTTGATTTTAAATTATTGGGTAAAGTAGTTGGTGCAGGGATTACGGATGTAGTGAGAGCATTTAATCAAATTGCATCTCCTGATGGCGGTATAAACTTCAAAACTCTAGGTACTGGCATTGCAGAAAGTTTAAAGGGAATGATTCAGGAAATTCCATGGACAGAGTTAGGAAATGCACTCGGAAACTATTTTATGATCTCATGGAGAATCTTAAACGGATTCTTGAATCAATTAGCAGCAACAGATAATACAGGCTTAACAGGATTTCAGCAAATCGGCGTTGCTCTTGGAAAAGCTGTAAATGGTATGTTCCAATCCATCGACTTCGCAACTATCGCAGATACATTTGCAGTAGGAATCAATGGAGTTTTTTCTATACTTGGAAAAATCAATGAAACTGTACATTGGTCTGATGTTGCAGCAAATATTTCTCACGGGATTAATACTTTTATCACCGGAGTTAACTGGAAAGAAAATGGACAAATATTAAGCACTTTTGTAAAAAATCTTCTTGGAGTATTTTCACAGGTAGCGCAAAACACAGACTGGGCAGGACTTGGAAGAGGCATTGGAACATTCCTAAGTAGTATTGATTGGAGCGGAATATTCGGAGAAGTATTTACAACAATCAAAACAATATTAGGTGGACTTATCTCAGGATTAGGAACCACAATCGAAGGAAAGTTTATTATAGCTTTTGGTGCTATTAAACTTGCTACAGCAGTGGATAAAATTGTAAGCCCTATACTTTCGGCGTTTGGTTTAATACCTAAAGAAGTAGACGGATCATCTTCCTTATTAATCATAGCATTAAAGAAAATGGCAGGAGCTTTTTCAAAATCTACATTAGGTACGGCGATTGGAACGTATGTTTTGGATGCGATTAGCCTTTTAAAAGGTATTCCGGGGAAGATTACAACAGATGTTGCACCGAAGATCGCGGAAGTTATTTCAACAAAATTATTTCCAAAAGCGGTTTCATTTGCAGGCGGAATTGCATCATGGGTAACAGGTACGTTCGCACCAGCTGTATCAGCTGCATTTAGCAGTGTTCTTGGCGTGCTGTTCTCACCGATTGGATTAGCTATAGTTGGAGTAATCGTTGGTGGATTTTTAATATACAAAAACTGGGGTGCAATATCTAAGTTTATCGGAAACGTAAAAGAGAATATTGTGAATGGATTTAACAGCGCCGGAGAATGGTTAAAGGAAAAAGGAAAAAACCTTATTGAAGGCTTGCGCAATGGATGGGAAAGTGCAAAATCTGGTTTCGGAACAGCTGTTAGTACAATTGGCAAATTTATTAAAGAAAAAGTTGGAAATGCCGGTGAATGGTTGAAAGAAAAAGGACAGAATGCAGTCGAAGGTATCCGTAGTGGATGGGAGTCTGTAAAAGAAAGCAAAGTCGGTCAGGCAGCCGCAGGTATCGGAAATTACATCAAAGGTAAAGTCACTGGTGCTGAGAATTGGTTGGTTGAAAAAGGTAAGCAAGCTGTTAACGGAATGAAAAACGGTTGGGAGAACGTGAAGAACGGAAACTTCCAATCAACCGTAAAAGGATTAAAGAGTTTTACGGTAAATACATTAGCAAGAACATCTCCGGCAGCGTGGTTAGTTGCCAAAGGAGCAGAAGCTATGAAAGGTATGCTTTCTGGATTAAAAGGAGATAAATGGACAGATGCTAGAAACTGGTTGAAAAAGTTACCGAGCAATGTAAAAAATGCCGTTGGAGATATGTATAAAGTTGGGCAAAATATCATTAAGCAGTTTATTAATGGTTTTAAATCTCTACGTATTCCAACACCTCATATTTCTTGGGGAACAAAAGACTTCAATTTTGGTGGAATGAGCTTAAGCATACCAACTAAATTTAAAGTAGATTGGTATAAAAAAGGTGGATTATTTGATTCTGCATCCGTGATCGGTGTCGGTGAAGCCGGATCAGAAGCTGTATTACCACTTGAAAATCCAAAAACTATGAAGATGATTGCGGATAGTATCGTTGGTAATTCCGGCGGTATGGTTGATGAAAGTATCATTGCTGATGCTGTAGAACGCGGAGTAGTTGTTGCTATGATGAACAATAGCGGAAATCAACCGGATATAAACTTATACGCAACATTATATACAGAAGATAATGAAGTTCTTGCAAGGTCTGTTGCAAAAGGACAAGCAAGAAATAATTACAGATTAAAACCATCAAATGCATATTGATTTGTGTAAAACTTTATGCTATGATGAATTTAATTTAAGAGACATACACAGGATGCAAAGGTCATGAAGACCACACAATCCTGTGTATGTCTTTTTTTATTTTAATAATTACAGCAAACTAGCCATCGTGTGCCGGCGAAAAGAACGTCTTTCCTCGTGTACGTTCCGTTTGCTGTTTTTATATTTTAACATGAGGGTGCACACGTTAATGTTCAAATAACCACGAGGTGATAATATGAGTAAGAAATTAGATTTATTTTTCAAAAGTAACGTATTAGTAATCAATCCTGATCTTGCAAAAATGATTGGCTTAAATGAAGCAATCGTTCTGAATCAAATCTATTATTGGATTTCCGTAAATAAAAAACAGAATAGAAATTTCCACGATGGTAAATATTGGTGCTATAACTCTATCAGAGAATGGCAGGAAGAAAATTTTCCGTTTTGGTCACATAAGACCGTTGAGCGTATTTTTTATAGTTTACGCAACAAGGGTCTTGTTTTAGTGGGAAATTATAACAATCGTCGTAATGGTGCCACATCCACAAAGTGGTATACAGTAAATGATGAGGTTTTAGAAGAAATCATTGATCAGATTTTAGACGAACCAGAATCAGGCCATACAGTTAGACAGGATAACTTTGAAAGCGACAACTTGACCGAAGCATTACCAGAGACTAACACAGATATTAACAATGCTTTATCTAACGATAAAGATTATGCTTTTTTATCAACAGAAGATAAAGATAATAATGATGTGTGTAGAGATAAAAAAGACTTCATGCCTATTTCTGGGAGAAATAAGGTCAAAATCATAAAGAGAAAGGGAAATAAAACTACTCTTAGTCAGACAATTGAAGATAAAATCCATTTAGGTTTTAGAGTCAATCAAGAGTTTGACGATGATCTGTATAACAATCCAAAAGATGAATGTGTAATCGGAGATATTGTTAAATACTTTTTCAAGAAATATCAGTTGGAGAAAGGAACAGACCATCCAATGATCTCTGACGAAAAATGCGTAGAGTTGGTTGAGAAGTTTTATTTTGTTCCTGAGAATATGCAAGACACAGAACTGGATTTTGATTTATACAAACTTATGATTGATAAATACTTTGCAACAGAATATGGCAAAAATAGCGGATTCACAATTAATTACCAGATCATGCACTTTATGAATTATAAAATCCGTGAAAATTTATTCTACAAAGTTCAGGATGAATACTATGACAATGTTAAGAGTAATTATCCTGTTGAGATATAGAATCATCAAAGAAAAGGAGAAGAAAAGATGAAAAATACAACATGGAAAATACCATTGATTGTTCTAGCTGCGATTGTAGCAATAGTGTTAGCTGGCATATTTATGATTCACATACCACGGAATCATGCAAATTCGATGGAAGAACAGATAAGGGAATCAAAGGCGGCAATTAACATTCAGGAAAAGAGAAGACAGGATTTAGTGTATAATCTGGCAGACAGTGTGAAATCTTACAACAAACATGAAGCCGAAACACTGAAAAATATTGTTAAAGAGAGAAGTTCAAATACTGGGAAAATCGAAAGTACAGGCACAGCGATTGCAGCAATAAAAGAATCTTATCCAGAATTAAAAGCTGACAAGAATTATCAACGGCTTATGAAAGAATTAGCAGTTACAGAGAATAGGATTTCTGACGTAAGAGACAATTACAATCAGCAGATCAAAGAATACAACAGATATGTCGTGAACTTTCCAGTGAACTTTTTCTTGAAACTTTTAGGATACAAACAGAAAACATATCAATATTTAAAATTTAAGGATGCAACAGAGACAGCACCGCAGAATTTATTTAGTGAGTAGCCTATGAGAAAATTCAAAGGATTTCAGTTTGATACTTTTGAAATAACTCCACGAGAGATTATAGCAAGCGTTGTTATTGTTGGATTAATGTTTCTGATTGGTTTTACTATCAGTGGGAAAATTGATAATTACATCATGGATCAGAACGAAGAATATAATCGTGCTGCAAAGATTGAAAGTAATGATCTTTTTCAGTATGGGATGGAAACAGACTTGGGCAATGCATTTGTTTATGGGAAGATAGAGCCGGTTGATACAGTTACATACAAAGAAATTGGTGGTAAGTATTATTATATCAGGAAGATCAGAGAAGAATATCGCAGACATGAAAAAACCGAAAGAGTTAAAGACAGCAAAGGAAAAGTTCATTACAAAAAGAAAGTCTGGTATTCATGGGATGATGTATGGAGAAAAAGTAAGACTTGCAAAAAGATTAAATTTGCAGGTAAAAAATTCAAGCAAGATAAGATTGATTTCATAGGGAGTCATTACCTAAAAAGAATTTATCATACTTCTCGTGTCAGGTATGAATACTATGGTATGGAAGCAAAGCCAGTTAAGGGAACTGTTTACACAAAGCTAAAAAATAATACCATGGCAAGCTGTGATTTGAATAAGTCAAATCTAAAAGACACAGTTGAATCATACAAAACAAGTGGTGGAGTTTTAAAAATTCTGTTTTGGGTATTCTGGATCACTGGGACAGGGTTAGTGGTGTTCGGATTTTATTATTTGGATAATCACTGGTTAGAGTAGGAGGATATGATATGATCAAAAAAAATAGAAAAAATAAATTAGCTGTATCAATTATTGCAGTAATCTTAGGAATGATCGTAGTTTTTGCCGTCAATTTTGGAATTGTCAATTTTGTTTTGTGGTTACTACAGTTTATTGTTGCAAAGCCTTTGGTTGTGACATTAAAAGGAAAAGCAGCAGCTACTGTATTATTAACACTTGTTGTACATATTTTTAGCCACAAATAAGACCACATGATACACAATAAGACCAAAGAGTATTGTATAATATAAAATTATAAAACGTCTATCGAGAACGATAGGCGTTTTTGCAGTTTATACGGTCAATAAAAGCGAAAATTGATCGCTAACCTTAAATAGTTGGAGGTGGATTTTTTATGGCAGAACACATGATAGAAGTTAATGGTAAAGTAATGCCATGTCCCGCTTCTTATGAATGGTCATTGCAAGATGTATCAGCATCGGATTCAGGAAGAACAGATGATGCATTGATGCATAAAAATAGAAAAGCACAGAAAAGAAAGTTGGCATTGAAATGGAATGCTAAAACACCAGATGTTACTTCGGAAATATTGAAAGCCTTTAATCCAGAATATGTAAAAGTAAGATATTGGGATATGATGGCAAATAAATATCAGACAAGAACATTTTACACAGGGGACAGAAAAGCACCTGTGAAATGGTGGATGAAAAATAAAAAAATTATAGAGAGTGTTTCTTTTGACATAATAGAGAGGTAAATTATGATCAACGTATCAAGTGAATTTAGAGATAAATTAAATAACGGAAATTGTAATTATCTTAGTTACGCAGATATTACGTTGAAAGACGGGACAACTCTAAATTTGACCAATGATGATATATGGAATGGCGGAGTTACGATTGAAGATGCAGTTTCAAGTGGAACTTTTGAAGTTGGATCAGTTGTTATCAATCAATGCACGATTGTAATAAATAACATCTATGATAAGTTTACAAAATATGACTTTAAAGAAGCTGTAGTAAGTGTGCAGTTAGGTATTGATTTAAACGAAACGGAATTTGATATAGATGCAGACGATGAAACGGAATCTTCGTATACACCACGAATTGAGAAAATAAAAAAAGGTGTATATACAGTAGATGATACAAAATATAATGGATCAATTATAACACTTACATGCATAGATAATATGGGCAAGTTTGACAGGGCATATTCTGAAAGTAAGTTGGAGTATCCAACAACATTAAAGACAATCGTTATGGATGCATGTGATATATGTGGAGTGACGTTAAATACACCAGATTTTTCACATGGTGACTATATTATCAATACAAGACCGACTGATGCTGCGGTAACATTTCGTGAAGTGATTGCTTGGTGCGGTCAAATCTCAGGAAATTACTGTAGGTGCAATGTCAATGGGCAGTTGGAATTAAAATGGTTCAATCAGAGTCTTTTAGAAAAAACACTTATAAATTTGATTCCTGACAGTTTGTTTGATGGTGGTATAACAAGTTGGAAAGCTGTAGATGCAAAAATAGGAACGGATACAATTGAATATAAAGAAATGCTTTCAATCATCCCAAATGCAGGAAAAACAGGCTATGCAGTAGAAGCAGTTCCGAATCTTAAGTTGGCTACTAATTATACAATTGGTGGTCAATTTTTTATGCAGTATCCAGAAGATAACGATGTAGCAATCTTGAAGATTTTAAATGGAACAAAAGAAATTGCAAGCAAAGAAATAGAATTAAATGACGGTTGGACCGGGTTCAAATTTGATTTTGTTTCAACATCACAAAATGTTTCTATCAACATTGGATTCAAAGGGGACAACACATTATATGTGTATAAACCATATTTAGAAGAAAAAATACCAGATGAAATCTACCAATTTAATGGAGTATATAACTCTGATGTAGCTACAGATGATGTGGTCATTACTGGTGTAAGAGTAATGGAAAAGAAAGATACTGAAAATAGCAGTGATGATTCTGATACTTCTGAGGGATCAGAAAACACGACTTCTAGTGATGATGGATATATAAATTATCAGACAGGATCAGATGGATACCTTATTTCGATTGAAAACAATGAGCTAATTAAAGATGGTGCCGGTCAAACGGTATCTGGATTTTTAGGAGAACAGTTAATAGGGTTTGCATTTCGAAAAGCTACGATCACACATATCAGTGATCCAACACTAGAAGCCGGAGATGTTGCAATTCTTACTGATTCAAAATTTGACCGGTACAAAATACTTGTATCATCAACGAAATTTAATACAAATAATTCTCAAACAACAAGTTCTAATGCTGAGAGCACAGAAAAAAATAGCGCTGTAAGATATTCCGCAGCAACCAAAAATTATGTGGAATACAGAAAGCAGATTGCACAAGAAAAAACAGACAGGCAAAAAGCATTAGAAGAACTGAAAAATAGATTAAATAATTCTTCCGGAACTTATACAACAATTGAAAAAGATTCGGCAGGCGGACAAATTTTTTATCTGCACAATAAGCCACAGCTAAAAGATTCTAATATGATCTGGAAAATGACAGCGGAAGCATGGGGCGTTTCTACGGATGGTGGAAAAACATACAATGCAGGAATGACGGTTGATGGAGATACGATTGTTAGATATTTAAGGGCTACAGGTCTTACAGCGGATGTGATCACGTCTGGAAGAATACAAGTAAAAGATTCTTTTGGAAATACGATTTTTTTGGTTGATATGGATACCGGCAAGGTAGTTATCAGCGGAGACAACATTTCTATCGGTGGGAAGAAATTAACCGAAGAAATTGAGGATATAAAAAAAGCAGGAAATCTAATCCTTAAGATGGATAACGAATACCAAGGTATTAGTGTAGATTACGAGGGAAATTATGTGAAATTTCCAAAAGTGACGTTTACAGTACAGACGTTTTGGGGGCAGACGGACGTAACAAAAGATACTACCTTTTCGTTTGCAAAATCTGACGGCGTAAACGGTATGTTTGATACATCTAGTAAAGTCTATACAGTGTCAAGTCTTACAACGGATACTGGATGGATAGATGTTACTGCAACATATATGACGTATACAGCAAAGAAGCGTTTTAATATTGCAAAGATACGTGACGGTAGTCCGGGCAGAGTGTACTTGTTAGAACCATCCATAAACATTCTGAAAAAAGCACAGGATGGAAGTACAACACCAGATGAAATGACATTTAAGGCATATTACAGAGATGGCACAAATTCAGCGAAAGTTGAATATCAAGGAATTTTTGTGATAGAAGAATCGAAAGATGGCAAGACATGGGCAAAAACTTATGAAAGTTCAAGTGTTGAAAGTTCATTGACGTATTCTTTCTATAATTGCTTAGAGGTCAAGACAGGCGATTATCTGACAACCAATGCAGGAAGTATGATTGTGGTCAGCAAACGGAGCATGAAAGATGTGTTGTATATACGATGCAGGCTGTATACAGCAGATAAAAAGACCGTACTTGACGAAGAATCAATACCGTTGGTTATGGACGTTGAAGCACTTACCCACGAACAGATATTTAACTTGCTGACGAATAACGGAGCGATTAAAGGTATCTACAAAGAGGGAGAACAGTTATACATATCATTTACTTATGCCAAAGGTGGAGAACTTGCACTTGGTGGCAAGAACAACGGAAACGGTGTCTTTAAGATGTATGACGAAAACAACAATGTTATCGGTACATGGGACAAAGACGGTATCAATGCCACAAAAGGTACATTTGGCGGAGAACTTAAGGCAGCGAGTGGAACATTTACAGGACAGCTAAACGGAGTCACTGGAACATTTAGTGGGGAATTAAAGGCTGCATCTGGAACATTCAGTGGAATTTGCTCGAATGTGGACAACGTATATACATCATCACTTAATCATGGTTGGGTTGAAATACTGAGGAATGGAGAAAGGACGGCGTTTATGTCTGGGCGTGCGTTATACAAAAACAATTATGGAATGGCACTGCATGGAAAAAGCATTATCGTTTTTGGTTCTCCGGCTCTTGCAGTAACAGACTACAACGATAGCGGTGGAACAAATGAAATTAGCATTGGTCAAACGGTAGAGATACCAATTGTTAAAAGCATATCTTGTACTTCATCCGGAATAGTAAAATCAGCGGTCAGTGGGTCGCTTATCTTTACAAAAGGATTACTGACCAATTATTCAAAATAGGAGGACATATGAACGTAGATATGACGTTTTCCGTACTGTCGGAAAATCTTAGTACAAAAATAAATACAATCATCACAGAAGCAATGAAAGACGGTGCCACATTGGACGTTGTGGAAATGTCATTGATTAAGGTACATAACGATGTGCTGATGCAGAAAAACAGGCTGTATGCAGGAATGATGGAACAACCTACTGAAAAAGAAATCGAGTTTAAAGACCAGAAAGCACTGAAAGAGTTTTTGGAGAAATCTGGTGTAGAAGTAAAAGAGGTGGATGCAAATGGCAAAGATAAATGATTTACCGCTGTTGCCTAATCCGACAGCAGATATGTATTGTCTGGTTGGAAAAGGGGATTTACAAAAAGTACCGTGGTCTGCGATTATGGGGCAGATTGGAGCACCTTATATTGCGACTACTGCCGCAGGTATGACAGACAAAACAAGGGTGTATGTTTATCAAGGTAGTGAGTCTGGTTATACAAGAGGTAACTGGTATTACTGGAATGGGTCTGCATGGACTTCTGGTGGTACTTATAATTCGGCTGCGGTAGACACAGATAAAACACTTACACAATCAGATAAGCCTGCGGATTCGGCTGTAGTTGGAAAAGAAATTGGTTCACTGAAGGAATCTTTAGGAAACGTGAACGAAGAAATTTCTGGTCTTAAAGGAGTCGGAAGTGGACTTACGACAGAACAAAAAAGATACATCGTATCACTATTCAAAAGTGCTGTCTATTCGGAAAACATGTCTGACATTGTGACAGCATTGGAAAATAGTTTTAATACAATTCCTGCGACAGGAATTAAATTATCTCATACAACTATTAAATTTTCTGGAATTGGAGATACACAAAAAATTACAGCTACCTTAACACCAGATACGGCTACATCATCTATATTGTGGGAATCTGATAATACTGATGTTGCGACTGTGAAAGACGGAGTTGTAACAGCTGTGAATGATGGTATTGCAACTATTACTGCAACGAGTGGAAGTGCAACAGCTAAATGTAGTGTTAACGTTAATACAAAAGAGTTATATAGTGTTTCAAATAAAGTATGTAATGCTGATTTTTACGAAGCAACAGGACTTAAGCTTGGTTCGGATTCAGCGAACGGTTATGCTAAATCATGGACACTGTTAGCAAATTTTTCGACAACAGCGGGTGCTATTGTGTACGGATTGAATACGTCTGCTAAAGGGTGTGACTTTGGAACAAACGGTGCAAATAATGCTCAATTAATGTGGTGTTCAAACACATGTACGGCAAAAAGGTCTGCCAATAATAATTGGTGCTATGCTCTTACACATGAAGCGAACAGTAATACGATTACAATATATGAGTACATAAATGATGAATTTAAAAAGACTGTCGGTGCCGCAGCGTACAATCTTCCTAATGCGTCAACATATGCAGGAGAAATATGCGTTGGAGGAAAAACATCAGCGGCGTATGTGGGAACAATCTATGATTTAAGTATCGTTATGAGAAAACTTACAGACGATGAAATTTTACAATTTTTAAAAAGTGGGGTGTATTAAATGGCTACATTATATGATGGAAAGGGAAATCAGATATCTGTTGATGGTGGTGGAACAACACCAACACCGACTCCTACTCCTACAACATCTGGCGATAAAATATATGATAAAATTATAGAACTTAACAAAGTAATTAACTTATTAGACAGAACAAAAAGTACAAAGGGTAGGATGCAAGTTCCACCAACTATAAACCCAAACATTAAACAATGTGAAGTTTCTGATTATATAGAAGTAATGGCAAATAATACTTATGTAGCACAGGTGTGGGACAATCAAGGACTTTTAGGCGTTGAAAAGATAGTAAGATTCGACAAAGAAAAAAATTATTTATCCGATGAGGAAATAGTAAAACAAAGTAATGACGGAATACATTATGTCATTTACACGCCAAGTGAAGATAGTTTGATAAGGTTTCAATATGCGGTTCATGTTGATAATCCTAATCCTATGTTTTTTATGGGATCAAGTGTAAGTAGTGAATTTGTTGCTTACACAGGCGAAGAAATCGACATGTCTAATTACCATCACACGCTAAATAGTGAATTTAGAAATATCTTGTTACGTGATAATTTGCAGAATAATTTATACGGTAAGACTGTTTATTGGTTTGGAGATTCAAATTCTGATAACTGGGCGAGCGGTCAGCAAAGAAAGAATTTTGAAAAGAAATTTGGTTGTAAAGTACGTTCCTATGGTACTTATGGAGCTACTTGGGGAGATGCTACCGATGGTGTAAATAGTACATCATTAAAGAACGCTAATGGACAATGGAATAAGTTTTTGTCTGAGGTAGAGATAGATTCTAGCACTTATTTATTTCCTAAGGACTCGGCATTTTTCTTTATGATGGGAACTAATAGTGGAACACTTGGAGAAATGCCATCTAATGGAGTGGGTGCGATTACAGATGAATCTTGTACAACAGATATATCAGCAATGAACTATATTCTAAAAAGGGTTAGATATTATGGAAGAAATCAGCCAATAGGAGTATTTATCCCTTGGGAATGTAGCGGAGCAAAAAAAGAAGCATTAATTGCAATATGTGAGTACTATGCTATTCCATACTTTGATATAACAACATTCGTACCGCCTTATACTCACACGAAAGGCCTTATTAGACAAGACGGAACAACGGTACAAAATGACTATTTTACCGATGGAGGAGTACATTTATCAGCATATGGATGGGAGAAATTTAGACGTGTAGCAGAAAACTGGATGGCATATCAAGTATAACAAAAAACTCCTAGAAGGCAGTTTCTAGGAGTTGATATATTTGCTTACAGATTTATACCAAATAGAATATGAATCCGGTGTCAAATGCAAGCCATCGTTTGTGTACTTATTAGGAAGATAACCGTTTTGCTCATAAGCAGAATATAAATCAATAAATTGCAGATTATGTTTTTGGGATAATTTTTTTAGAAAATTGTTAAAGGAACGTATTTTGGAGTTACTACAGTAAGGATTCTTTACGTTTGCTGTAGGTAAAACAGAACAAACAAATATTTTAGTATTCGGAACTGTCTTTTTACATTCGTTTATTAACATAGAATATTGATATTTGCAAGTTTTTAAATTTCTACAAGCAAGAGAATTGACTCCGCAAGCAATAAAAACCTTGGAAGGATGAAGAGAAGACACAGTACTGATTCTTGAACGAACATTAACGATTCTATCTCCGTAACATCCTAGATTACATACAGATGTATTTGGAAAAGCTTTTTGAAAATTTCCGTTTGCAGTCAATGAATCTCCAATAAATGCAATATCAGATTTTACATTTAATTGCTTTAAACAATTTTCCCACGAATTATAGGAGTCAGTTTTAATAGGTGATTCAAACTTTATACCTATTTTGTAAGCTATACGATTTGCATATCCAGATGAAAATAATACAAATATTAATGAAACAAATAAAAGCAATGAAAGTAGTTTAAAAAATAATGAATTGTTAGATACTTTTTTCAAAACAAACCTCCTAAATGAACATATCTTAATGTTTATAAGTATAAAACAAACAAAAAAATTGTAAAGTACTATTTCAATAGATAAAATTAATTTGGTTAACTAAAGCAGGCTATAGTTAACCAAAAAATAATATGGAGGATGAAATTCTGATAATGGAAATATTTTTGACAATTGTGTCTATTATTTTAATGAAAGTAAATGGTGGATACATTGGTGTAATGTTACTTATGATATTGGTAATATACGATATCATAGAAATAATTAAAAATTTTTTGAAACATAAGAGGAAAATTTAGCAAATATGAAACGTATCAGATTCGAACAAAAAATGTATGAAAAAGATAAATACATAGAACAAGCGATAGAATGCTGTAACAAGTATGGTGGCTTTGTTGAAATAGACAGTGATTTTTGTGTTTTTGCAATCTATGATGGAACAGAACATTGGATTGGATACGCTACACCTGTAGACATGGATTGGTTTGAACAACAGTTCCAATGATGCAGGAGGGAAAATATAGATTCCCTTAATTAAATAATAAAATAAATGCTTAATGGCAATACGTGAAAGCTTTATCAAGTATAAAAAACCCCCTACAAACTGTAGGGGGAAAGTATAAAATTGAAGATTAAGTATGAAAAAATCTTCAAATACATATTAACATATATTTCCATAAAATGAAAGGAGAAACTAATTATGAATTTTAAATTAAGACTACAGAATAAAGCAACATTAATATCTATCGCAGGTTTAATCGTCAGCACAATCTATCAGATTTTAGGACTTTTGGGAATTGTGCCATCAATATCAGAGGATATGGTTACACAGGGGATTGGAATATTACTTAACATTGTCTTTGCAGTAGGTATTATTACAGACCCAACAACACCGGGGGTAAAAGATAGTAAGCTTGCAAAGAACAAGACAGATATTGCTGAGGTAATCGAATATAAGGAGGACTAATATGGCAAATACGGTAGACAAGCTTCTTACAGTAGCCAAAGGAGAAGTCGGATACTTAGAGAAGAAAAGCAAGAAGAATCTAAACAGTAAGACAAAAAACGCAGGTAGCAACAACTACACTAAGTACGGAGCATACTTTGGTATTAATGGACCAGATGCTTACTGGTGTGACATGTTCGTGGATTGGTGTATGGTGCAGGCATACGGCAGGGATGTAGCAAAAAAACTCTTACATGGCTTTAGTGCATACACTCCAACATCAGCACAAAAATTCAAAAACAATGACCAGTGGCATAAAACACCACGGATTGGAGACCAGATTTTCTTCAAGAACTCTCAAAGAATCTGCCACACTGGAATTGTGTATGCAGTCACAGACGAGATGGTGTTTACGATCGAGGGCAACACCTCCAATGGAACAGCCGTTGTACCAAATGGTGGTGCTGTATGCAAGAAGTCTTATGCTTTAGGCAATAGCCGTATTGCAGGATATGGACGACCTAAATATGATAACGTAAAAGTATCATACAGCGTTGTAAAAAAGAACTCTTCCAAGAATGCGATCAAGTGGTTACAGAAGAAGCTGAACGCAAATTGTACATATGCAAACGAACATCCATTAGCGGTTGACGGAATCTGGGGAGCAAAGACAACGCAAGCCTTGAAGAAATACTGGAAACAGTTAGGATGGAACACGTCTGGAACATATGCAGGAAAGAAAACTTGCACGGCTTTGAAAAAAAATCGAAAAAAGTAGTTGCAATGTCGAAAATGATATGATATTATAAACAACGTTGAAACGAGAATGTTCCATTTTCGTTCCAACCAAAATTTAGAACAATAGAGTTTATGCGGTTTAACATAGATTTGATTCCTTGACTTTTAATCAAGTTGTCCGGGGTTCGAATCCCCGCACGCTCACTATGCGGATGTGGCGGAATTGGCAGACGCGCTAGATTTAGGTTCTAGTGTCTACGACGTGCAGGTTCAACTCCTGTCATCCGCAGTTCTTTTAAGGATTGACAAGCATAACAAGATATGATAAAATGTTTTTGTTATGAGTTACAAAATCATATAACACTTACGGGGTGTGGCTCAGCTTGGCTAGAGCGCTT
>UMLF01015895.1_pt1 | contig 54061 bp, 46 predicted proteins | sample 1966501 | NCBI WGS metagenome assembly UMLF01 (sample SAMEA4836194, study PRJEB28245) | human gut metagenome | biome: gut microbiome; material: fecal sample | place: Denmark | collected 2008 | reverse complement strand
CAGCTGTCAGGTGTAAATCATGTTGCACTTGTTTCGTATAACGGCGATTACATGGGCTAGTTATACCCGTTGATTAGTTAGATGATTGGGGCATCTTACTGTAATGCATACAGTTTGTTGATGTAGTTAGTAAACGCAGAGTTAGTTAATGCTTCATTCGAAACGTTTTGAAATAGTATGTATTGTATTGGTGGTGCTAACAGGAATTGGCATTGTTTTCGCTGCGCTGTTTTGGCCTAAGCTTGGTATAGTTCCTACTAGTGCAAATCCTGAATACATGGCTCGGTTGTTCGATGATTCGCGTGTTCATACCATAAACATTCAAATGGATGACTGGGATACGTTTATTGAAGAAGCTTCTGAAGATGCTTATACCGTTTGCTCCCTTGAAGTAGATGGGGAAAACTTCGAAGGTGTAGGCATTCGTGTAAAGGGTAATAATTCTCGTTCTCTTGTAAAGGATTATGGGTTAGAGCGATATAGTTTTAAAGTTGAATTTGACCACTTCAAAAAGGGTTCTAGCTATCACGGCTTAGATAAGCTGTCATTGGATTCTTCGTTTCAAGATAACAGCTATCTTAAAAACTATATGTCCTACGACATGATGGAATATATGGGAGTTCCTTCGCCTGCGTGTAGTTATGTCCAGGTAGAAGTAAATGGACAGCCGTGGGGGTTGTATTTGGCGGTTGAGGAAACTGAAGAAGCGTTTTTAGATCGGCAGTTTGGTATTGATCATGGAGTAATTTACAAGCCCGATTATAAATACTTAGAAGATGAAAATGCCGATGTCGCTTTGCGCTACATTGATGATAATCCTGAATCGTATGACAATATTTTTAGAAAAGCGTTAGTAGATATTACTGATGATGATAAAAAACGCCTGATAGAAGTTCTTAAAGTGTTGTCATTATCGGGTCAGCTATCAGAAAAATCGACTTCTGAAAGTTCGTCTTTCGAAAGTTTTTCATCTGAGGGTACTTCATCTGAGGGTTCTGCTTCAAAAAGTTTATCTATCGAAAGTCAAAATAGTGAAAACTCACTTGATTCAGTGGTAATGGTTGAAGAAACCATTAGGTATTTTGTGGTGCAAACATTTACGGTGAATCTTGATGGCTATTTGGGATATACCGGGCATAATTATTTGCTCTATGAAGAAGATGGAAAAATTCGTCCGCTACCGTGGGACTACAACTTAGCATATGCAACTTATACCTTAGGAATGCCGAATGCAGAAAATGATCCAGTAAAGTATGTTAATTATCCCATTGATACGCCTGCTCCAGGCTACATAATGATGGAACGTCCGCTCTATCATAAAGTGATGATGGTCCCTGAAAACTTCAATCGGTATTACGAACTATTCGATGAGTTCATTGCAGGATATTTTGAAAGTGGTTTATTTGAAAATCAGCTACGAGAAACTGCAGAAATGATTGCTCCTTACGTAGAACAGGATCCTACGAAGTTTTGCACGTATGAAGAATTTCTTGTGGGAGTAGATAGTTTTGCTCAATTCTGCAACTTGCGTGCTGAAAGTGTTAGGGGTCAATTGAGCGGTCAAGTTCCTTCTAGTTTTGCTGAGCAAGAAGCAGGAATAGGAACTCCTATTGATACGGGTGATCTATGGCTTCCCGATATGGGTGAAGTTGCAGATTTGAAAGAATAATCATTTTGGTTATCTCTGATCGGAACCGTATACTAAAACCAGTTGGATAAACTTTTTATCTTTCTTGTACCGACTTTTATGCGTTTTGCCAAGGAGTTTGTTTCGTTAGGAGCTAAGTATGTCCGCTGCTCAAACTATTAATAAAGATATTGAAACGTTGCGCTCATGGATTCGTAAATGTCCAAAAGGTGGCATGGTGTTCTTTGGCGGTGCAGGTGTGTCCACGGAAAGCGGTATTCCAGATTTTCGTAGTTCCGATGGTCTATTTATGCAGGATTATCAAATTCCACCAGAGCAGATTGTGTCTCATTCTTTTTTCGAGGCTCATCCTGCAGACTTTTATGACTTCTACTTTAATCACATGATCTTTCCTGATGTAGAGCCTAACCAAGCGCATCGTAAACTCGCGGAACTTGAGCAGGAGGGAATTCTGTCGGCTGTAATTACGCAAAATGTTGATGGCCTTCATCAAAAAGCAGGCTCTAAAAATGTATTTGAATTACATGGTAGTTCGTTAAAGAACTATTGCTGCTCCTGCAGAAAGCAGTTTACGTTCAAAGTATTTCTTGCTCTAAGAAAACAAGCACTCGTCAGAGAAACGAACGACAGCGCATCTAATCCCTCTCTGAACGGAGTGCCACGGTGCCCTGAGTGTGGTGGCATTGTACGTCCTGATGTTGTGCTGTACGAAGAGGGCCTCAATCAACAAGTACTTCAAGCTGCTATTAAAGAGATTTCACGTGCTGATTTGATGGTAGTTGCGGGAACATCGCTGGTGGTTTATCCCGCTGCAGGGCTTTTGGAATTCTTTAGCGGTTCGCATCTAGTAATAGTCAATTTGCAGCCGACCTCATCTGATAGGCAGGCTGATTTATGCATTCCCGCGCGTGTTGGGGAAGTGTTTGATTTTTAAATCAACGGTATAAAGTGGTTTGTACAAAGCTCCCTTTGGAGTGAGAGTACTTTTAAAGAAGGTTAGCTTTGTAGCAGTGTCGGGTGCAGGAAATACAAGGTTTTTGAGTGATCCTTTTGAGAGATTTGCTCGCCGTGCAAGGGTAATATGGGGTCGAAATTTCTTTTGATCGAAATTCACCCCTTGTGCCTTGAGCTCTTCGCGTAGGGTGGTCGAAAGAGCAGAAAGTGCCTCGGTAAGTTGAATTTCTAAAAACAAGGTGGAATCATTCGACTTTCCAAATTTTCCTAAACCAACTGCATTAAGAGCAATGCCGCTCTGACAACTGGGGAAGTTTGCACAGAATTTATCGAAGGTTGTGTTTAGGATTTCGATAACTTTTTGGGCGGTTGCTTCGTCTATTTCTCCAAGAAATGCAAGGGTAAGGTGATAGGTATCTTGTTTTAAGAATCTACCTTGCACAGTCGTTGAGAGTTGATTTGCAAGTGATTCAGTTTCAATACAAAATGTTTGGGGCAGTTCAAGTGCTATAAAGGTGCGCATTTATTATCCTGACGTTTTTAAAGTAGAAGGTACATTAAAGATGCGGCTGAAAGAAGAAATACATCGATGATTATCATAGGTATTCCTGAAACCAATGACTCACCTTTCATATTTGATAGGTTTATACAATAGCCTCCTCGTTTGAGGAGGCTATTGAGTTTAATGTATGGAGCTTTATAAGTTTGCAACGGTAAAATCAGTTTCCTAGCTTAGTGGCAGTGACATCCGCCTCCGCAACCACAGCCGCCGTTGGTATAAAGATGCATGGGGTAGGAAAGATACTCTACGGGAGCAAGCTTTTCGACCGTTATATAGCCGGGCTCTGCTTCAAGGACGGTAGGAATACGATTTACTATATCAGCGCAGGTGTGCTCTACGGTGGCAGGCTTCTCTAAACCAAAGATTACATTAGGTTCGCCAAGTATTTTCCAGTCACACATATCCCCATCTTGTGGTTCGTATACTTTGCCGATGCATTGAGTTTCAATGATGGGTCCTTGGAAGGTTTCTGTGGTAACAACCGCGCTCATACCAATGCAGTTTCCTGCAGGAATAGTTTCACCAAGGGTTTCTGAATAAACATCATGATCGGAAATATAAGGAACACACTTCTGGGTTTGTGACTTAATAGACCAACCAAACAAATTAACTAATGCTTCGTTTGAATTCCAAACATAAGAAGGCTCAAGAGTTTCAGGATGAGCAATTTGTTCTTCGAATTCATCTGGAGTCAAACCGCATCCATGCGCTTTTGCAAGTGCTAATCCGTAATCTTCGACATTGTAGCTTGTGGCACCCTCGATTCGATCAATGCGGTGTACGCCACCAGCGACAGCGCCAATCATATTTATCCAATAGATATCTTGCATACCAGCACCAACGACCGTGCAACCAGTTTCCTTAGCAAGAGCATCAATTTCGTTGGTTATCTCAGGAGAAGTAGTCCAAGAATAGATAGCTTCTTCGCACGTGGTGACAACATTAATACCTCGTTCAACGCATTTCATAATATGAGGCTGCATATCACTCATGAAGCTGAACAAGGTGAGTACTGCAATATGTGGATCAGTTTGATCAAGCACTTTATCGGCATCGTCTGAGATTTTTACTCCTAGATCAAACCCGAGTCCACAATATTGACCTACATCCATTCCGACAATTTCTGGGTTGTTATCAATGGCACCGACAATTTCAGCACCTTTTTTGTAGAGATAACGGAGCGTGTATTTTGACATTTTGCCGCATCCGTACTGAACAACACGAATTTTTTCTCTATTCATGGTGCCCCTCCTTTTTATGTAGCGATCCCCAAATCCAGACAATAATAGTCTGGATCACTATCTCCATCATAGCGTTTAACAGGAGAAATGCTATTGCTTTGTAGAAATACTTTACTTTACGCGTTTTAAATTGCGCAGCGCGATAAGGCCCGAAATTAACGATACGAGGCTTATCAGACAAAGCACGGTCATAAACAGGAAGTTATTGTCGCTTGTTTGGGGCAGCGCTTGATTGTCGTTTGTAGGTGCGGTGTTTTCAGGTGTCTCCTTAATCGGGGCAGTGTCGTCGGCAGCGTGGACGGCACTCACCGTAAAGTTTGCGGTCAGCGATGTACTGGCGCCGTTAGAGCCTGAGACGGTGATGGTTTCGTTGTATGTACCGATTGCAAGGCCGGTCTTGGGCTGGACGGTGAATTGTGCCGTACTGTTTGGAGCAATGGTGGCAGTACCGTTGGTAAAGCCTGCATAATCTCGCATCACCCATTTGACCCCATAAATCGGGTATTTAAGGTGATTTCATAGGTTATGGCAAATAGCAGACATGTTTTTTTGTCTATAACCCCGTTTTTTTTGTCAAAATCAAAAAAGGTCGCAAGCAAAACAGCTTACGACCTCGTGTTATTAGCTGGTCGGGACGACAGGATTTGAACCTGCGACCCCTTGACCCCCAGTCAAGTGCGCTACCAAACTGCGCCACGTCCCGATGCGTCTCTTAACGCAAGGCAGTATGTTATCACGTGAAAATAATTTGCGCAATAACTATTTAGTGAAGGACGAATACAACCGAAACGAGAAGCAACTCAAGGCGCGCAAGTTAATTCCAAAAAGTTTTAATCTTGTTAAGAATTATCTGGGCAAGTTCAGCTTTTGTTGCGCGATCGTGATGTTCAGTGCCGTTTTTAGTGACAAGCCAAATTTCATCATGATCTTCACCGAATGTCTTTTTTGCTCCCACTTCATTTGCCACAATCATGTCGGCATTTTTCTTGTCGAGTTTCTTTGTTGCATACTCCAGCACTTCGTTGGTTTCGGCAGCAAAACCAACGACTACCTGGTGGGTTTTTGTTTTTGCGAGGGTAGCAAGAACGTCAGGGTTTTCAGTAAGTTCGATACAAGAAAGCTCTTTATCATTTACACCCTTTTTTAGTTTCTTTTCAGCGGGATTTGCTGGTCGCATATCCGCAACTGCAGCAGCAAAGAGTGCTGCATCAACTTCTGAAAAAACCTTTTGACACTCATCTAAAAGCTCTTGAGCAGTTTCGATGTAGACCACATCTACATTATTAGGTGCAGGAAGCGCAACTGGTCCCGAGATAAGGGTGACCTGAGCACCGCGTTTTGCCGCCGCTTCAGCTAAAGCGTACCCAAACTTTCCTGATGAGCGATTAGTTACGTAGCGCACCGGATCAATGGGTTCTGCGGTAGGTCCCGCTGTAATTAAAATGCGTTTACCTGCGAGATCTTTTTCGGTTGAAGAATGAGAAAGGGTCTCGGTGGTAACTGCGGGAAATGCCATGGTTTTATCCTCGAAAGGATCATCAAATGAAGGCTGAACAAGAGGAAGCCTTTGAGTAGGGGTGTCAGTAACCATGGTGGTGAGATTGTTTTGAGTAGGATTGGATATTTGTTCGAGTTTTTTAAGTACGGCATTTACGATAATCTCTGGATCTGCCATACGGCCTTTACCCACATCGCCACAAGCCAAATAACCTTCGCCTGCTTCAATAAAGCTGAACCCTCTGCGTTTGAGTGTAGCTATATTTTCTTGGGTTGCAGGATTTTCATACATATGAACATTCATGGCAGGAGCAACCATAATAGGTGCTGTGGTTGCCAAAATGGTTGTAGACAGTAAGTCATCTGCAATGCCATGTGCTGCTTTAGCTATCACATTCGCGGTGCAAGGGGCAAGCAGAAAAACATCGGCTTCTTGAGCTAATGAAATGTGATGAATGGGATCTTGGGGATCATCAAACAAACCGATGGCTACTGGTTCGTTGGTGAGGGCACGAAAAGTGAGCGGATTAACAAAATGAGTAGCGTGCTCGGTCATTACAACCTTTACTCTCACACCTGCTTTTTGTAGTCCTCGCAACACTTCGCATGATTTATAGGCGGCAACACCGCCACTTATTCCGATAAGAACAGTTTTGACATGAGAAGAATTCATTATGAAAAATCTCCTTCTGAACCTTCGCTTCGTTCTTTGTGTACTAAGGGACCATCAATAATAGTATCTTTCGGCAAGCAAGCAGAGAGAATGACTGCTGCTAAAAACGTAAGAGCAACACTGTTTCCAACGAAAATATTTTGCAAAAGTTCGGGGAATGCCACAAAAATATCGCTTACTTGAGTAAAACCAATTCCCATTGCAAGAGAGACTGCAGCAATAGTAATGTTGCGTTGCGAAAAACCGGCGCTTGCTATCATTTGGAATCCGCTTAGGATAATGCTGCCAAACATCATTATGGTGCATCCGCCTAATACCGCATCAGGTAGAGAGCTAAAGATTGCGCTTATTGCAGGAATAAATCCCGCTAAAACAAGAATAGCTGCACCGCAGGCAATTGCTCGGCGATTAACAACTTTAGTCATAGCGATCAAACCGATGTTTTGGGCAAAACTTGTAAGGGGAGAACATCCAAAAACACCTGCGAGTGAACTTACGAAACCGTCAGCTGCGACAGCTCCGGAAAATTCACGTTCGGTGGGGTAGCGCTTGAAGCCAATGCTTGAAAGGGCTGCTGTATCGCCAAGAGTTTCAGCGGCACTTACAAGATAAAGAAGGCATACCGCAATAATGGCGCCGGGCTGAAATTCCGGAGTAAAAGGCATCACGGTAGGAAGCGAAAATACGGCAAGGTTCTGAAACACACTAAAATCTACCTTGCCCATAAAAATTGCAAGTATATAGCCAATTACGAGGCCAAACAGCACGGAAAGTTGTTTTACACTTCCCTTGGCGAGTGCTTGGAATAGTAGGCAGGCAACCAAGGAAACGAAACCTAGAATAAGGTTTTCAGGGGATCCGAAATCGGGCGCTCCGCTACCACCGCCAAATGATTCTGCGCCTACGGAAAGAAGAGAAAAACCAATAGAGGTTACTACTACTGCCGATACAATAGGGGTAATAAACTTTCTCCAATATTTAGCAAAAAGACCCAATACCCCTTCGAAAATACCGCCAACAATTACAGCTCCTACTACAGCACCATATCCGTATTGAGCCGCAATGCCACAGAGCACGGTGACAAAGGTAAAGCTCACACCCATAACAATTGGCATGCGTGCGCCTACGCGCCAAAGTGGGAAGAGCTGGATAAAAGTTCCAATGCCAGCAATAATCATTGCGTTTTGGATAAGGATGGAAGTAGTAACGTCGTCAAATCCTGCAGCCGCTGCAATAATGGCAATCGGCGCCAAGTTTGCAACGAACATAGCAAGTACATGCTGTATTCCGTAAGGGAAAGCACGCGCAATAGAAATCTTGCCATCAAAATTTGCGAGCTGTGCAGCTATGTCACGTTCGGGATAGGTAGGTGCGCTAAATTCGGCTTTTTTGTGCATCATCGGAAGGAAATCACGCCCGTTTCTGGATCCATGGAATCAATAATTGCTAGTGATTCAACGTGATATCCCTTATCGCGAAGGCGCTGTCCGCCGCCTTGGAATCCTTTTTCTATCGCGATACCAATTCCTTCGATGGTAGCACCTGCGTCTTCGCATATTTCAATGAGGCCAGTCATTGCGCAACCATTAGCCATAAAATCATCTATAAGAAGCAGATGATCGCCAGGACCTACGAATTTTTTTGAAACAATGACATCAAAAACCTTGCCATGAGTAAACGATTCAACACGGGTTGCATAGAGCGTACCGTCTAAATTGATGCTCTGGGCTTTTTTGGCAAAAACAACAGGTACATCAAAGACAGATCCTGCAATTGCGGCAATACCAATGCCTGATGCTTCGATCGTAAGAATTTTATTGATGGGCTTTCCTGAAAAAAGGCGTTTCCATTCTTGCGCCATTTCGTTAAAAAGTTGAACATCCATTTGATGATTAAGAAAGGCGTCAACCTTTAGTACATCTTTGCTTTTTACGTTTCCATCTTTTTGGATACGTTCTTCAAGAAGGCGCATAAAGTGCCATCCTTTCTTGCGAGGAAAGTGTTACCTTTCGAATGATAAGAAATAAGTTGTTAATTTTTAATGTGCTAAGTCTAACTCACTTCGAGCTATTTCGCGCGTAGTTCTAAGGGGTTAGTTTAGTGGAATAAAAGATCCAAAAATGATGTCGCATTATGAGCTGTCCCGTTTGAGGCATGCTATTGTTTGGAGCCCTCACTGTTCGTGCAAAGTGAAAGCTTTTCTATTCTTCTGATATAGTAATCCACTATGGTTTCCTTTCGAGATTACATAATTGACACCAAACTGATTCGGTCTTTTCGTGCGCAGTTAGCTCCACGTTATTTGCATCTGTCGTTTTTCACGTTGTTCTGGATTTTTTTCTCGGCATCCATTCTGGGATTGTTTCTAGAAGATATTTTTCATTTGGTGGTATATGGCGGATGGGAAAGCCGAGCAGGTTTTGTGTGGGGTCCGTTTTCTCCTATTTATGGGGTAGGGGCCGTAGTTCTTACCTTGTTTCTGAATAGGTTTTATTACACACATGATCTTATTATTTTTCTTGTTGCTATGGTTTTGGGCTCCTGTTTGGAGTTTGGCGCAAGTTGGATGATGGAATACTTTTGGAACGCAATCGCTTGGGATTATACGGGTACATTTGGTTCCATTGCAGGGAGAACGAATTTCTTCTTTGGAGTGATGTGGGGAACTCTGGGGCTTTTTTGGGTTCGTATGGTTCTGCCCATAATAAAACGTATTCAGTTTCGCTTTCCCCATCCGCATCATAAGGTTTACAAGACAATAACGTGGATACTTATTGTGTTCATGTTTGTAAATGCCGTGGTCACGGTGCTTGCTCTTCATCGAGAGGGTCAACGCTCGGAAGGAATTCCTGCTGCTTCACCTATCGATCATGCTTTAGATGAAGTATTCCCTGATGAATGGCTTCAGGAACGTTTTCATAATATGACGGTTTCTCCAGACGTGGGAGTAGGCAAATAGTATGGCGAAACATGCAGACAAACATGCAGAAAAGAAAACAAATGCAATGCGTGAGCTTGATACCTCAGGGCAACCGTATCAAGCTCACTGGTTTGAATGCCCCGAAGCGCTCTCAGGTGTCGAGGTAGCCCATCTGCTAAAAGAAGACACTGACTGTGTGTTTAAAACTTTGGTGACCGTAGGCAAGAGCGGCGATCATTATGTTTTTATGATTCCTGTTGCGTTGGAACTTGATCTGAAAAAAGCTGCTACAGTTGTGGGTGAAAAAGCCATTTCAATGGTTAAATCAAAAGAGCTTCTTGGCTTGACGGGGTACGTGCATGGAGGTTGTTCGCCGCTTGGAATGAAAAAGCGGTTTGTAACTACTATTGATGAATCAGCTGCACTCTACGAAACTATTTTTTTCTCTGGCGGAAAGATTGGATGTCAAATCGAAACAAGCCTTGATGCCCTAAAAGCCGTTTTACCGGTAGGAGAGGCAGATCTAACCGCTTAACCAATTTAAAAAATATATGAACAATTATTCATATATCTATTGAATTTGTCTCTTTTTGCTTTATACTAATGAACAGTTGCTCATATGTTGAAAGGTTAAGACATGAGTGAAGAAGTTCAGAATAAGTCAGATTCAGAGATGACGTTTATGCCTGACGAAGAGCTGCTTTACGATTTAGCGGATTTTTTTAAAACCTTTGGCGATACTACGAGAGTAAAAATTCTCTATGCCTTAATGGAGCAAGATCTTTGTGTTGCCGATCTTGCTGAGGCGATCGGTGCTACTCAAAGCGCCGTATCCCATCAGCTAAGAACACTTAAACAATCTCGGTTAGTACGCGCAAAACGAGAAGGCAAAAACGTTGTGTATTCGCTTTCTGACGATCACGTACATTCTATTCTCGATCAAGGTATGACTCATATTTGTGAATAGAACGAGCCCTATTGATTTACCAACTTCGTTTCAAATAAGGAGAACTACCATGCGTAAAGTGTATAAGCTTGAAAACCTGGATTGCGCAAATTGTGCCGCCAAAATGGAAGATGCTATTAAGAAGATCGAAGGAGTGCAAAACGCTTCAATGCGTTTTATGACTCAGAAGTTGGTTATTGAGGCAGATGAAGCAAACATGGACGCTATTGTTGAACAAGCAGTTCAGGTCTGCAAGAAGATCGAGCCCGACATGACCATTCTCAGGTAAATTCACAGCAAGTTACGCTAGGTTATAACGTTATTTACAAGGATTAATCATGAGTTCGCATCAAAGTAAAAAACGTATTCGCATCATTGTGGCACTTGCTATTTTTGCTTGCGTGTTTGTATTTTCGGAGTTCTTCCCCGTTGCTCAGCTTGTTGGTGGGGATATCAATGCTCTGTATTTAGAGTTTGGTTTATTTCTTATTCCGTATCTGCTTGCCGGTTATGACGTTTTATATAAAGCTCTTCGAAACATTGGTAATGGTCAGATATTTGACGAAAATTTCTTAATGAGTATTGCCACCATTGGCGCTTTTGCTTTGGTCCTTTTCCCAGGGTCAGACCCCCATATGGCAGAGGGTGCTGCCGTAATGCTTTTCTATCAAGTAGGAGAGCTCTTTCAAGATTATGCGGTGGATAAGTCTCGTGCCTCAATTGCCGAGATGATGGATATTGCTCCCGATTTTGCTTACGTTATGAAAAATGGTGAGCTGGTAAAGGTTGACCCTTATGAACTTTCTCCCGGTGATGAATTTGTTGTTAAGCCCGGTGATCGTATAGCGTTAGATGGAGTAATTGTTGAAGGGATTTCGCAGCTTGACACATCGGCTTTAACCGGTGAATCTGTTCCGCGTCATGTTGAAACGGGGGAGGAAGTAATTTCTGGCTGTATCAACATGAGTGGTGTTCTTACTATTCGTGCCACAAAACCTTTTGAAGAATCTACCGTTTCTCGCATTCTTGAATTGGTTGAGGAAGCCAGTGAAAAGAAGGCACATACCGAAAACTTCATTACGCGGTTTGCACGTTACTATACGCCAGTTGTGACGATTGGAGCATTAGTTATCGCGTTGTTGCCTCCCTTGCTGTTTGGCTTTGCTTGGGCTGATTGGGTTGAACGCGGTCTGACTTTCTTGGTAGTTTCATGTCCCTGTGCTCTGGTTATTTCTGTGCCCTTGTCTTTCTTTGGCGGAATTGGTGGCGCATCGCGTTTGGGTATTCTGGTTAAAGGGGGCAACTACTTAGAAGCTTTAGCTAAGGCTGATACGGTTGTTTTTGATAAAACAGGTACGCTCACTAAGGGAGCTTTTAAGGTGGTTGCAATCCATCCTGAAAAGCAGCTTAAAAATGAGTCAATACAAAGCGACGAACTTGATCCTGAGTATCTTCTTTCTCTTGCTGCTCATGCAGAAGCTTATTCGAATCATCCCATTGCTCTTTCCATTAAAGAAGCTTATAGCGGCGAAATTGATTCAACGCGCATTGAAGAGGTTGTTGAAAAGGGAGGTCATGGAGTTCGTGCCCTCGTGGACAACCATGTGGTGCTCATTGGTAATGACAAATTAATGGCAGAAGCACGTGTTGCTTACCATGATTGCACGATGGTAGGGACAATATTACATGTGGCGCTTGATGGTGAATATGTAGGTCATATTGTTATTGCTGATGTGGTTAAGCCTGAAGCCAAGCAAGCTATATCCATGCTTCATGACGCAGGCGTTACTAAGACCGTTATGCTTACCGGTGATAGGGCTGAAGTTGCGCAAGCGGTTGCACGTGATTTAGGAATCGATGAGGTACATGCACAACTTCTGCCTCAAGAGAAAGTTTCAAAAGTTGAAAAACTTTTAGCGCGTGAGGGCAAAAAGGAAAAACTTGCTTTTGTGGGTGATGGCATCAATGACGCTCCAGTTCTTACCCGTGCAGATATTGGTATTGCTATGGGCGCCATGGGATCTGATGCGGCAATTGAAGCAGCAGATGTCGTTTTAATGGATGATGATCCGCGTAATATCTCTCGTGCAATTCATATTTCCCGCAAGACGATGCGAATAGTGTGGCAAAACATCATCTTTGCGCTAGGTATTAAATTTGCGGTGCTTATTCTTGCAGCAGTTGGTATAGCAACTATGTGGCTAGCCGTGTTTGCTGATGTTGGGGTTGCTGTGTTGGCGATTTTAAATGCAATGCGTTGTATGAAGGTAAAGAAGTAGTTTTTGGTGAACTTGTTTGCGTGGTAAGATACATGGGTTGTGCTTATGAGTTAAGAAGCGCAACCCATTATTCATCTGGTGAACAAAAGTACCATTTGCTTTTGTTACCACGAAAGTTGTCGCGGCATCATTGGTCGTAAGACACCTAGAAAGAGAGTTTGAATATGAGCAAAGGAACGTACTCAATCACGACCCCAATTTACTATGTTAATGCTGCCCCTCATTTGGGTACTGCCTATACCACCATTGCGGCAGATGCGGTTGCCCGTTATCAGCGCATGAATGGTTATGACGTTGCATTCGTTACAGGTATGGATGAACATGGTCAAAAAGTTGCAGATACCGCAGCTTCTAAGGGTATGACTCCTCAGGATTGGTGCGATTCTATGGAGCCAGCTTTTCGTGATGTTTGGGATTTGCTCAATATTACCTATACCGATTTCGTTCGCACTACCGAGCCAAGGCATGCTCATACGGTTCAGGATTTTTGGCAGAAACTCTATGATAAAGGTTATTGCTACAAGGGCTCTTATGAGGGATGGTACTGCGTTCACGAAGAGACTTATTACAATGAAAGCGACTTGCTAACTAATGACGACGGTGAATTTGTTTGCCCAGATTGCAAGCGTCCAGTACAGAAGGCAAGCGGTGAAGAAAATTGGTTCTTTAAGCTTTCGGATTTCCAGGAACCTTTACTGAAGTTTTACGAGGAAAACCCTGATTTTATTCGTCCAGAAACGCGTCGCAATGAGGTCGTTTCTTTTGTAAAGAGCGGATTGAAAGACCTCTCCATTTCTCGTTCTACGTTTGATTGGGGCGTTCCACTGCCTTTCGACGAGGGGCATGTTGCCTATGTTTGGGCAGATGCCTTGCTCGCGTATCTGACAGGCATTGGATATGGCGATGAGAAACGCGAAGGTGAATTCGAAGCCCGTTGGCCTATGCAATATCACTTTGTAGGTAAGGATATTACACGTTTCCATTGCGTAATTTGGCCTGCGATGCTTATGGCTGCTGGGATGCCTATTACTCACACGGTATTTGGCCATGGTTTCTTATTGGTCAAGGGTGAGAAAATGTCTAAATCTAAGGGTAATGGCGTTAAACCAGAGGATTTAGTAAAAGTATTTGGTGTTGATGCTTACCGTTACTATTTCTTGTCTGACGTTCAATTTGGTCATGATGGATCAATCTCGCTTGAGCGTATGGTTCAGGTATACAATGCGGATCTTGCTAATACGTGGGGCAATTTGTGCAGTCGTGTCTTCAACATGACAAAGAAATATTTTTCAGGTTCAGTTCCTGCTGCTCCTGCAGGTGCAGAAAATAATCCTCTTCGAGAAATTGCCGATACGCTTTACAAAGAATACGATGCCTGCATGACCGATGTTGATTTTACTGGTGCAGCAGCAGCTATTCAGAAGCTTGCAGGTCGTGTGAATTTGTATGTGGAAGATTCTGCGCCTTGGAATTTAGCTAAAAGTGAAGAAACAGCAGATGAACTTGCTGCGGTTATTTACAATGCGCTTGAAGCTATTCGTATCATCGCTCTTTATATGGCACCTTTTATGCCCAACACTTCTGCTGAGGTATATAAGCGTCTTGGCTTGGGTGATATTTCTGAAATGGAAGATATCGAATCTGCCAGTGTATGGGGTCAGCTTAAAGCGGGTTCTTCAGTAACGGTAGGCGATCCTCTGTATCCCCGTTTGGATGTAGATTCAATCGATTTGTCGCTTGATTAAAACTACTGTTTGATTTCTTGTACGCGCCTTAACATTTCGCAGGGGTCTTTTGCCTCTGCGAAATAGCGCTACCTTTGAAATGAGTCTGAACCATCGAATTCGTATGAAGGGGATCGCGAAGTAATGCCAAGCGACAAAGAGAATCATGAAGTTGCATCAAGCGACGAAGAGAATCGCGAGGTAGCATCAAGCGACGAAGATAATCGCGAGGTAGCATCAAGCGACGAAGATGATCGCGAAGTCATGCCAAGTGATGCTCCTTGTCAGGGGAATTTTTCTCCTGTGTTTTTGCAACGACGAAAAAAGGGAAAATTTAGAGCAGTTGACGTGCCTACTTTATGGAACGCTGACTCGTATACGTTTCCTGCGCCAGTTGCCGATACCCATGCCCATCTCCAGATGTTGCAAAATCCCGCAGCACGGTTAGCGCGGTGTGCCTTGTATGGGGTTAAATTTGTGTGCGCTATGACCGATCCTGTCGAAGATCCAGACCGTACCTATTCGCAGTTAGCTACTTGGCAGGAACAAGCTAAATCTTTGCTTTGTTCTGCGGGGCTCAGTGCTTTTATTGATCGGATTCCTCATGTTCGTATTGCTATCGGGTGTCATCCCCACAATGCAAAACATTTTGAAGAAACGGTAGAGGAGTCTTTGATTACCTATTTGCATGATCCGCGTACCTGCGCTTTAGGGGAAGTTGGTCTTGATTATCATTACGATCTTTCTCCCCGTGAGGTGCAACAGGAGGTGTTCCGAAAACAAATTCGTCTTGCGAAAGAGGCAGGAGTTCCTCTTATTTTGCATATGCGAGAAGCTCACGATGATGGGTTTGCTATCCTGCAGGAAGAAGGCTTTCCAGAAGCGGGAGTTTTATTGCATTGTTTTAATTTAGATGCTGAAGCGATGAAGCCGTGGGCTGAAACGGGTTGTTATATTGCCTATGGAGGACCCCTTACTTTTAAGAAAGCAGATGAGGTAAGAGAGAGTGCGCAACTTGTTGCCTGTGATCATCTTCTCACTGAAACCGATAGCCCTTATATGACTCCAGAGCCTATGCGAGGTATGGAATGCGGCCCAGAGCATACTATTTTTACGGCGGCTCAAATGTTGGAAGTTCGTGGAGCTGAAGATAGTCTTTCGCAGAAGGCATTACTGAATCAGCTCTACCAAAACGCGCTAGAGCTTTTAGACCGTAAGCCTACTGCGTGGCAATTATCTCAATAGATTTACGGTTGCAAAGGATAATAGTAATGGCAAAATGGCTCATACTCAATGGTTCGCCACGAATCAATGGACAAAGTGCCAAAGTGATTCGTATGCTAACTTTGCTCATAGAAAACAAACTGCCTGATATTGAACTTGAAGTGTTTGAGGTGGCTCGCCATCCCGTTGAAGGATGCAATGGTTGTGAGTTTTGCAACACTACAGATGAATGCATCATTGAAGACGAAATGGCGGAATTACTTGATTTACTGGAAGAGGCAGATCGCGTTGTTTTGGTAACTCCTACCTATTTTGCGGGAGTCCCTTCGCAACTTAAAGCAGTGCTTGACCGTTTTCAGCAAGTATATTGGCGATATACCAGGCAACGAGAAGCGGGCGAATTGCCGTCTAAACGCCCCCTTTCTCTTTATATCTTAGGGGATGGGGGAGATCCTCATGGTTATGAGGGAGTTCTTGCTACCGTACGTTCATCCTTTGCCATAGTTGGTTTTAAAGTTGAATCAGTAGTAAAACTTATTGGTATTACCCGTCTTAAGTCTGAACATCTTCAATTCGAAGAAGTATTTTCATGTAAGGGATAAGGGGGAGTGATGTCTAAGCTTTCGTTTTTAGCTTCTGTGTCTCAAACGCGCTCTGTTTTAGAACAGCATGGTCTTATGACTAAAAAAGCACTTGGACAACACTTTCTCATCAATGATGGGATCGTTCAACGCATTTGCGATTTAGCTGAACTTACTCAAGAAGATAAGGTTATTGAAGTGGGTCCTGGCATAGGGACGCTTTCGGTAGCTCTCTTGCAACGTGCAGGGAAGTTAATCGCTATCGAACGTGACACTGATCTACCTCAGGTATTGGCGCAAACTTGCAAGCCATGGCAAGATTCATTTACTCTTATTAGTGGCGATGCTCTAGAAGTTGCGCCTGAAGATTTATCTTTTGCTCCCAATAAGCTTGTTTCAAATTTACCGTATGCCGTTGCGGCAACTATTGTTTTGGATTATTTTGAGCGTTTTCAATCTATAGAGAGTCAAACCATCATGGTTCAAGCGGAAGTTGCAGACAGGATGTGTGCAAAACCAGGGACGAAAAACTATGGCGCTTACACGGTAAAACTTGGCTTGTGGGCAGCGTTTGCGGGGCGTTTTTCGGTGTCGGAGGGTAATTTCTTTCCGCCTCCACGGGTTAAAAGTGCAGTGATTCGTCTCGATAGAAAACACGATGTGCTACCAGATGATTTACGTAGGGCTACTATGGTTATGGCGGATGCTGCGTTTGCAACGCGCCGTAAAACCATAGCGAATTCAATGAAGACTTACTTTAGTAATCCTCAAAGTATAACGAGTAGCTTCGATCAGAATTCATCTGTGGCTATCTTGCCGGAGGATATTGTTCCTCATATTGGTGATTTGCTGCTACAGGCAGGTATTCCTGCAAATGCGCGTGGGGAATCATTGGAGCAAGATCAATTTATTGCGTTGGGCAAGGCTTATTTGCAGCTACGAGAAACCTTGTAGTCATGATGCTCTATTTAATATCTCCCATTCAAGGATGATCTACTTAATGATGTCCCATTCAAGGATGTTCTATTGAATGAGACATCATTTGATGAAGCAATGAGTTTTTGAGTAAAGCAACAATAGTGTTCATAGTGTTGCTTGCATAGTATATGAAAAAGCCTCTTGCAAAGGGCGACTAACCCATAGCAAGAGGCCAACGTGACAAAAATGAATTCAAGAGGTGCTTTATTCTTTGCCGTCCCAACAGTAGGTGCAAACTTTAGTTGGATCAATGCCAATAGCTTCAAGCATACCGGGAAGTGACTGGAATTCCAGTGAGTCAAAGCCCATCTTTTCACAGATAGACTTCAGTAAACATTTACCACGTTCGGTATGAGCATCAGCGTATTCTTCTAAATACTTATCGCCTTCTTCGCCTTCAAGTTCACGTACTACACGACGGGCAATTAAATCCATATCTGACTTGCCTCGAGAGAAGGTGAGGTATTTGCAGCTAAACATAATAGGAGGACAGGCAGAGCGCATGTGTACCTCTTTTGCACCTGCTTCATATAAGAATTCAACTGTTTCGCGAAGCTGAGTGCCGCGAACAATGGAGTCATCAACAAAGAGAAGCTTCTTATCCTTTATTAATTCAGGTATATGTATTTGCTTCATCTTTGCAACATGGTTGCGTACTTCCTGGTTGCTAGGCATAAAAGAGCGTGCCCAGGTGGGAGTATATTTAATGAAGGGGCGTGCGAATTGTTTTCCACTTTGAGTTGCATAGCCAATTGCATGAGGAGTGCCTGAATCAGGAATGCCGCCTACATAATCCACGTCAGGCAACACTCCACGCGCAGCTTCGTCACGAGCCATAATGGCACCATTGTTGTAGCGCATTACTTCGACGTTTACGCCTTCGTAGTTGGAGTTAGGATAACCGTAATATACCCACAAGAAGGCGCAGATTTTCATTTCTTCGCCCGCTTGGGCAAGTGTTTCGTAACTATCGGCATCGATGCGAACAATTTCACCAGGGCCCAGTTCGTATTCATCGTCATAACCCAGTTTGTGATAAGCGAACGATTCGAACGAAATGCAATGACCATCAGCATCTTTTCCGATGAGAACAGGAAGGCGGCCTACTTTGTCTCGTGCAGCAATGATTGATCCGTCATCTTTCATGATCAAAAGCGTAAGTGATCCATCAATAACTTCTTGAGCAAATTGAATGCCTGATACAAAGTCATCCTTCTGATTGATTAGTGCTGCAACAAGTTCGGTTGAATTCACCGCTCCCGAGCTCATTGACATGAATTGGCGCCCGCCAACGGACAAAAATCGATCCACTAAATCATCAGCGTTGTTGATAGCGCAAACAGTTGTAATAGCGAAAGTGCCCAAATGCGAGCGTACCAGCAAGGGCTGTGGATCGGTGTCGCTGATGCATCCTATGCCGCTCGTGCCATGGAAACTATCAAGATCGTCTTCAAATTTTGTACGGAATGGCGTGTTTTCGATTGAATGAATTTCGCGTTGAAATCCATCTTCGATATCATGAATAATCATGCCTGCACGACGTGTGCCAAGGTGGGAATGATAGTCAACGCCAAAATATACATCTATGACAACATCACGCTTGGATGCCGCACCAAAGAATCCGCCCATTGAGTGCCTTCCTTATCGGTACTTTGTAATTATTGAGATATTGTTAGATCTCAAGTGCCAATGTTAAGTTATTACAAACAAGTAACAAAGACCAGAAGTTAAGTATAAAGCTCTCGAGTATTTCTTATTTTCTTGTTTGTTTAGCGGGTAAGAAATGCGGATAAAAGAATAATGAGCACTTTTTGAGCATATGCTCCTGACGTAGACGTACAATTCCTATCGGAAAACAAACCGTTAACTTATTAATACTTTTCTTGTATTAGCAAAATGCTATTATTGCGGTGTCATTTAGAAAAGGAGCACGCATGTTAGAACTAAAGAACATTGTTTTCGACGTGCCAGTCGAAGAAGGTTCTTCAAAAACTAAGCGCATCATTGATGATATTTCACTGACTGTAGATGAAAATAAGTTTGTAGTAATCACTGGTCCAAATGGTGGCGGAAAGTCAACATTAGCCAAGATTATTATGGGAATCGAACAACCAACTTCAGGTCAGATTCTTTTTGATGGAACCGATATAACTCATATGTCTATCACTGATCGAGCTAAGCTTGGTATTGGTTATGGTTTCCAGCAGCCTTCCCGATTCAAGGGAATGAAAGTTAAAAAGTTGTTGGAAATTGCTGCAGGAAAACGCCTTCCCATGCTTGCCTGTAATGAGTATTTGGGTAAAGTGGGGCTTTGCTCAGCGAATTATCTTACCCGTGAGGTTGATAAAAATCTTTCCGGTGGTGAATTAAAGCGTATTGAAATTGCCACTATACTAGCGTCTGATCCAAAGCTTGCTATTTACGATGAACCAGAGGCGGGCATTGACCTGTGGAGTTTTGATCGGTTGACGCAAACCTTTGAAGATATCTATAAGCAAGGCAATGGTCATTCCATCATTATCATTTCGCATCAGGAGCGCATTATTTCGCTTGCAGATGAAATAATTTGTTTGCGCGATGGCAAGATTGAAGCTCGTGGTCCCGTTGATGAAATCATGCCTAAACTGGGCTTTTCCCAAAAGAACAATAGCTATTGTTCTTTCACGGAACCACCCGAGATTCATCTTACCGAAATTCCTGTTACCTGTTAGGAGATCAAAATGGCAGTAGATCTTTCCCCTATAGATGCTGATTTGCTTAAGACTCTAACGAATGTTCATGGCATTCCCGAGGGTGCTTACAACATTCGTAAAGATGGTGAACTTCTTACGCGTCACAATTCAGCCAATATTGAAATTGCTACCAAAACAGACAATCCCGGCATTGATATTTTTATCAAGGACGGTACCAAAGGCGAGCGCGTCTACATTCCTGTTATTGTTTCAAAAGCAGGATTAAAAGACGTTGTGTATAACACCTTTCATATTGGAAAAAACTGCGATGTAACTATCATTGCAGGATGTGGTATTCATAATGATAGTCATAAAGCTTCAGAGCATGATGGCATTCATACGTTCCATATTGGTAAAAATTCGCGGGTTAAGTATGTTGAAAATCACTACGGCGAAGGTTCGGGTGATGGTGCACGAATCTTGAATCCTGTAACTAAGGTTTTTCAGGACGAAAACTCTTTCTGTGAAATGGAAATGGTGCAAATTCGTGGTGTAACTTCTACGGTTCGCGATACCGATGCCGAATTAGGTGCGGGTGCCAAATTAATTCTGACCGAGAAGCTTCTTACTGATGGTGATCAAAAAGCCACCTCAAACATGAATATTCGTCTTGTGGGAGACAACTCAAATGTTCAGGTAATTTCTCGTAGTGTTGCACAGGATAATTCAGTCCAAATATTCAACCCTCTTGTTTCGGGCGAGGCAGCATGTCATGGCCATGTGCAATGCGACGCAATTATTATGGGAAATGCGGTTGTTAAGGCGATCCCGGGTATCGAAGCAGCTCACGAGGATGCGCAGCTTGTTCATGAAGCTGCGATTGGGAAAATCGCGGGGGATCAAATTACAAAGCTTATGACATTAGGATTAACTGAAGAAGAAGCTGAAGCGGAAATCTTGGACGACTTCTTAAGCTAAAGCGTAGGATTATAGCAATCTCAATCTAATGCCCTGAAAAGTATTTTTCGGGGCATTTTTGTCCTTTTAATTACGTGAATGTAGCCATTTAGATTAAAGGGATAGGGTTAAACTTTGAAGGAAGTTTTGATGAGTTTAAGATTTATTTTTTGCGATAAGTTTTATCTCACTATCACTTATCTGATGGATAACTGAAAGAGGCGCCAATGCGTTTTCAACGAGCAACTCAAAAGCATTTAGACGCAATAATGAATATAACCAACGAGGCAAAGGCCCAATTAAAGCGTATGGAAATTGATCAGTGGCAAAAGGGCTATCCTTCAAGGGAAGTATGGGAAGAAGATCTCAAGCAAGGACGTGCTTATATCGCACTCGATGAATCAACGGATGCGGTCATGGGAGCTTTTTCATTTTTCACTTCTCAGGATCCTTCCTATAAGCAAATCGATGGAGCATGGTTGACTGGCGATAGTATCGAAGATGGGTCTTATGCTTCGCTTCATCGAGTTTGTGTTGCTGAAAACTATAAAGGTCAAGGAGTTGTAGGCAGAATGTTTGATTTTGCCTTTGATTTGACTCGGTCTTTTGGTATTACTTCAGTTCGAATAGATACTCATCCTGACAATAAACCCATGATGCGCTCGCTTAGTAAAGCTGGTTTTTTAGAGTGTGGCTTTATTAGGCTTGTTGGGGGAGTTGAGGATGGGAATATTCGCATAGCATTCGAAAAGGTATTGTAATGGTTTCTGAATCGAGAGTTCCTTCTACAACGAGACGCACTCTTCATTATTATTGGCTCGTTACAAAACGTCATAAAGGGTATTTCTTCGGCTTGATGGCGGCAACGTTTGCTTTTGTTGCGTTACTGACATACGGTAATCCTTATGTGATGAGCTTGGTGGTAGATCGAGTAAGCGCTGATCCGGTTCCTGCTGATAAGGTATTTGAAGTTTTTGCGCCGTATATTATTGCGCTTATTGCAATTAATGTTTTCGGACAGGCTGCAAGCAAGTTACAAGATTACACCATGTATAAACTTGAGATTGCAGCGGCATATGACCTTGCTACGATGTCATTTGATGCGCTTTGTAATCAGTCTATGTCTTTTCATTCGAATCGTTTTGGTGGCACCTTAGTAAGTCAAACTTCTAAGTTTATGAGTGCCTATCAGCAGATAATCGAAACCATTACCTTTCCTTTTCTGCCTGTTGTTTGTTCGGTAATTTTCACCTGTAGCATCTTGGCACCTCGTGTTCCTGCCTACGTGGTCATTCTTATGATTCTATTGGCTATTTATGCCTGTGTTTCGTATTACATGTATAAGCGTATTCTTCATCTGAATGAAAAAGCAGCAAGTGCCCAAAATCAGCTTTCAGGAGAGCTTTCGGATTCGGTCGCAAATATTTTGTCGGTGAAAACTTATGGTCGCGAAGATTACGAACGGGGCTTGTTTGATCAGGCGAACAGAGAAGTGGTTGCGCGTGATTCGAAGCGTATGTGGGCTTCACTTTTGCGCGGCATCATTACTGCTTGCATAACGGTTGTGATTATGGCTGTGGTAACGGTGTTTATTGCGGGCGGTAATGCGTGGTATGGTATTACGCCAGGTACGTTGGTGGTTATGTTTACGTATACCTACACCATTACTAATCAGTTTAATTTCATCAACAATGGCTTGCAGCGCTTCAACCGTGCGTTTGGTGATGCAAGTGGTATGACTATCATCCTAGATGAACCACGGTTGGTAGATGATAAGCCCGACGCTAAGCCAATGGTGGTTACCAATGGCAGGATTGATTTTAAAGATATTGGGTTTTCATACACTGATGGAAATACGACCACTCAGGTATTTAAGGACTTCAATCTTCATATTCCTGAAGGCCAGAGAGTTGGCTTAGTAGGAATGAGCGGTGCAGGTAAAACTACCTTAACCAAGTTGTTACTGCGCTTGTCCGATATTCAAGAAGGGCAAATCCTTATTGACGGGCAAAATGTTGCTGACACAACGCAGCAATCTTTGCGCCGACAGATTGCCTATGTTCCCCAAGAAGCGTTGCTTTTTCATCGCAGTATTGCCGAAAACATTGCGTATGGTAAGCCAGATGCAACGATGGAAGAAATTCGCGAAGCAGCGCGTCAGGCTAATGCACTCGAATTTATCGAAAAGCTTCCTCAAGGATTTGATACCATCACGGGAGAACGTGGTGTGAAGCTTTCGGGTGGTCAGCGTCAGCGTGTGGCTATCGCGCGAGCTATGCTGGCTGATTGTCCCGTATTGGTGCTGGATGAAGCAACCAGTGCGCTCGATTCCGAAAGTGAACACCTTGTTCAAGATGCTCTAGAAAAGCTTATGCATGGTAGAACTTCAATTGTGGTTGCTCATCGACTATCGACGGTTGCGAGTCTTGATCGAATCGTAGTTCTTTCTCAGGGTAAGATTGTAGAAGATGGTCCCCATGCTCAGCTTATTGAAGACGGGGGAGAATATGCTCATTTATGGAGTAGGCAAACAGGCGCGTATTTAGAATAGTGAAAAATAATTTGATGAAATAAGCGTAAGTTTTGCAACGATATTTGTATCTATGCATTCGAAAAAAGCTCATCAATAAAAAACTTATCAACAAAATGGCTTATCTTATTACGAATAAGATAAGCCTTTCTTTCAAATGAAGTTCTACTGATTCCTTTGTTGCTATAGTTATATTAAAGTCCAAACATGGTATAGATCAGTTCGATTCCTGTTTCAGTTTTAAAGACTTCTTTGAGAGTTTTTCGGACGCCGTTTTCGTCTATTTTATCTTCGTAGAGGTTTACGAGGCAGTCAGCTTCAACTAATACTTGATGATCAAAAGTCTTGATATCGTCATAAGAGTGATGATGTTCAACCAGCCATACTACTCGTTCAATGGTGTCGTCGGAGAATCCTACTTCTTTCATGAGAGTACGAGCATATTTTCCACCCTCTTGTTCTTGGAGCTTTTCATCGCAATGACCGTACTTGCGTTCTGCAGGTAAAATTCCGATGTCGTGAACGAGGGCAGCTGCTTCGATGATAATTTGAGCTTTCGTGTTGGCGTTTTCTGCTAAGGCGATAGTTCGTGCAAGACTGTGAACCTTAATGAAATGATTTATTCTTTTTGGATCTCCCGTATCAAACGCGATCATTTCCATCATCAAGGTTTGGAGCAGTTTTTGTTCTTTTTCTAACACGTCTGCCATAGAAGGCTCCTTTTTGTTCTATTTCGATTGATTTAAATATGTGTTATTATAAACAAGTTTTAGTGTACCCAAAATCGGAGAATTATCACTTATGGATTTAGCTAAGCAAGCACAAATTATTACCAACATTCATGATACCTTGAGCGATTTTGTTGGGCAAAAACTTCGTGTTCGTGCCAACATGGGTCGTTCTAAAATTGTTGAAAGTGAAGGGGTATTAATGCAAGTTCACCCTCAGCTTTTCATTATGGAAGTACAGCGTAAGCGTGGTGCATCCGCTCGTCAGTCCTATCAGTATGTCGATATTCTGACTGGTATGGTTGAGTTAAGCCAAAATGGCGAACCACTTTTCGGTAAGTTTATTGAAGATGATGAAGCTGAAGAGGGTATGGCAAATACTCAGGAAGAAAAACAGGTTGAAGAATCGCTCGTATAATAAGGTTTTTAATTACCAAAAGTATTCTTCAGTTTGATCTTTATACTTAACTTTTTAGAGTCCGACTTTGGTCGGGCTCTTTTTTTGATGGCATAATCCACGAATATGCATGCAGGAGGAGCTTTCAATTTTTATATCTTGCTCATATCGTCTTTGATGTTATGTCTTGAAAATTCATTGCAAATGTTGGGTACCTACAAAACAATTTTGATAAATCTACAAGAATTTGTGAAACATTGGTACAATGTTTGGGTTTTGTAGAGGGAGTAAAATTTATGAATGCAGATTTTAATTCGTGGTTAATTTCAGTTACGAGCGCTTTCGATGACTTCCTGTATACCTACATCTTGGTATTCCTGTTGGTCTTCGTAGCAATCTATTTTACGGTTCGCACACGCTTTGTGCAGATTCGTTATTTCAAGGATATGTTTACTCAGCTGTTTGAGAAAAAACATGTTCCTGGTAAAAAATCCATTTCTTCTTTTCAGGCGATGATGGTATCTACTGCTTCGCGCGTAGGTACTGGTAACATTGCTGGCATTGCTACTGCAGTTGCCTTAGGTGGCCCAGGTGCAATTTTCTGGATGTGGTTAATGGCACTTTTTGGCGCTGCTTCAGCTTTTGTGGAATCCACTTTGGCACAGATTTGGAAAGTTCGCGGTAAGAATGGCGAATTTCGTGGTGGTCCTGCCTATTACATTGAACAAGCTCTTGGTCAGCGTTGGCTAGGTATCGTTTTCGCGGTATTGCTTATTATCTGCTATGCCTATGGTTTCAATGGTTTGCAGGCCTACAACATGGCTAGTGCACTTGAATATTACATTCCTGATTATGCAACGAACGGAACTGCGGTTGCGCTTGGTATTGTGCTTTGTGTTATGACGGGCTTTGTTATTTTTGGTGGCGCGAAGCGTATCAGTATTATTTCTTCGGTTTTAGTTCCTGTTATGGCTATTGCCTATCTTGGTATGGGGCTCTTTATTACGGTAACTAATTGGTATTTGCTTCCTGATGCGTTTTATTACATTTTCCAATCCGCCTTTGATTTTGAATCAATTTTTGGTGGCTTTGCTGGTTCAGTAATTGTTTTGGGCATCAAGCGTGGTTTGTTCTCGAATGAGGCTGGTATGGGTTCCGCGCCAAATGCTGCAGCAACGGCAAGTGTTTCTCATCCTTGTAAGCAAGGTCTCGTTCAGACGTTATCGGTGTATTTGGATACGATGTTGGTTTGCACCTGTTCTGCTTTCATCGTACTTATTTTCTTTGTCCAATCAGGTGGTACTTTTGGCGACTTAAATGGTATGCCTTTAGTCCAAATGGCAATTAATTCTTCAATTGGAGAATTTGGCATTCATGTTGTGACATTCGCAATATTCTGTTTTGCCTTCTCTAGTTTAATTGGTAATTATTTTTATGCAGAAGGTAACATTCGCTTTATTACTAAGAACAATGTGGTTCTTAACGTTTTCCGCTTTACCTGTCTTATTGCCATTATGGTTGGCTGTCTTAATAACTTTACTCTTGCATGGAACTTTGCTGATATCACGATGGCATTCATGGCAATTGTTAACCTTATTGCGATCTTCCTTCTTGGGAAGTGGGCTTTCAAAGCGCTTGATGATTACACCCGCCAACGTAATCGCGGTTTGAATCCAGTGTTTGTGTCTGATCGAATTGAAGGTATGCCGAAGACGGAATGCTGGCACGTCGAAAGCGAAGAGTTAGAAGATGTAGGTCCTGAGCCAATGAAAGAATATCTCCAAGATTCGATGGATATAGATGGGGAAGCTACAGGTTTGAAATAGCCTGGTCTTTATGAAATAGTCTGCTTTTAATTATTGGACTTTCCAAGTAACTAAAATCATTAAAATGCTCTGGCAAAATGCCAGAGCATTTTTTCTGGTGAGATAAGACACCATCATAAAATACGGTGTGATTCAATTGTGTTTAATCTATAAAAGCTTTACCAGTCTAATTGTTCGTGGGCGATGCGATCAGGTTCTCCCTCATCATAGATGGGTATTTTACCCATATGACAAGTGTTTTCGCGTGAGAATATCATTACGTCATCACCAGGCTTTTCGTAGCGATTCCATGTTTCAAGTCCTTCACCATTGGGATTTCCAGTTTTAATAAAGTTAGCCCAATAATTACACCAGGTATTTGATAGGTCGAAGTCAACGCCACTAAAGGGACGTTTTGATCGAAGAAGAGTTTGGAATACATAGAAATGTTCACTGGAATGGTAAGCGCCCGCTTCAGGTTTTCCGGGAGGAATAGTAAGTGAATGATAGTAATATACCGGTTCTTGACCTTGTTGTGTTTGCTGAAGTGCGTAGGCTATTGTGCCTGCCATAAATCCATTCCTAAACGTATTGGTAGTAAATCCATATGCTCTTCCTTCATCAGCGACATTGCCAACAATGCAAGGAATATTTGCGTGTTTTTTCGCTCTAAAGATATCGTTGGCGCTTTGTGGTAACACATATCCATCAACTACAGGGTGAAGCTTTATGTCACCTTCTGGATTGGTTTTACCGAATTCATTCCAGAGTTTAAATATGGCATTACTTGGAATTGCTCGTGCATCGTAAAGGTTCTCGCACTTGCAATAGCGTAAAAAACGCATGCAATAATCACGCATTTCCTTATCGGTTGAAGTGGTCGCTGTACCGGTAATTGGACCGCCCCCACTTTGCATGATGGCGCGATGGAATAAACCTTGACTTACTGGAGAGCAGATAAGCTGGTAAATTGACTGCGCCCCAGCGGATTGGCCAAATACCGTAATCTGGGCAGGATCGCCGCCAAAGGCAGCAATATTTTCTTTAATCCAAGTAAGTGCAGCAATTTGGTCCATCAAACCGTAGTTGCCTGATCCATGGTATTCAGCTTCCTCGTCTAATAATTCGTTAGAAAAAAAGCCAAATAAATTAATACGGTAGTTGAATGACACATAAACAATGCCCCGTTTTGCAAAAGCTTCGCCACCGTAGCCAACTGTGTGAGAATATCCTGTTGCAAATCCACCTCCATAAATCCATACCGCAACGGGAAGTTTATCGTCAGTGCTTTGTGCAGGGGTTACTACATCTACCGTGAGACAATCTTCGCTCATAGGCCAGTCGTAGAGATGGAATTCATCATGATAAAACGTTCCAGGTTTTGAGCGGTTTTGTATAGGAATATCGCTATAGGAATAGGCAAGGAATGGTTCTGTCCAAGGTTCTGCTGGTCGAGGTGGGCACCACCTCAGGTCGTTTACTGGTGGTGCAGCGTAGGGAATTCCCTTGAAAATGCTCCATTGTTGAGATTCTGCCGGTAAGCCTTTTACAGGACCATAGGTTGTTTGTGATTCAAGTAATAAACCCATAATAATCTCCTTCATGTAAGGGGGAGATAGGCTACCTTGTTGAATGGAGAGAGAATGCAAGGTAGCCTTTGGTTAGAATTAAGAACTTAGTTCTTTAAATATTTATTCAGGAATGTAAGTGCCTGTTCAAGGATTATAGGTTGTTTAAAAGGCGGGTCAGCATGACCTGCGCCTTCAACCAGGGCAAAATCTATGCGGTCTTCGCCGGCACACTGACGTACCTGCTCAGCAAATACGACTGCCTGCTGGTACGGCACTGGTTTGTCCGCCATGCCTTGACGAAGCATTATGGGGCAAATTTGCGGTGTAATATATTGTCCTGGATTACTTTTTTGAACAAATGCGTAATCAAGATCGACAATTCGAGCACCTAAATATTTACATTCTGCTGCATCCATGGTTGCAGGACTGCCATCAGATGTTCCGTTCATAACCCGCTCTTCAATAATGGATGAAGAATTAATTACAGGATATAAAGCGATACAAGCTTGAACACTCGAATCGTATCCAGGGTTACCCATCGATTTATCCTCGAAGAAAGTGAGGTTATTAGTGGTAGCTACCAGAAGAGAATAGTTGCCACCAGATGAATTTCCTGTAACTGCTATACGAGCAGGATCAATTCCATATTCGCCTGCGTGAGCCTTTATCCAGCGAATAGCTGCTTTGCAATCGTGGATAGGTTTTGGGAATTCCGCTTCGTTTGCAGGTCGATACTCAACAGAAACATAGGCATACCCATGGTTTATTACCCCTAAGAAGGTGGTGTTTGACATATCGCGTTTGTCCCCATTAACGAAACCACCTCCATGGATTTGAATAAGGCAGGGGACTCGGTTTTCTGGTGAAGCTTCCGGTGGTAAATATATATCCAATTTACAGCGCTCGTTATGATTTGCATATTGAAGATCTAGAAACTTGCGTGGAATAGAATCAAGAATTTCTTGAGGAATCATAGGGGATTTTGGAATCTGCGCTAGGGGAATATCTTGATAATCTCGCTTGATCCGATCAAGACTTTCTTGTGGAATACCTAAAAGAGTTTCTTCATTCATGTAACCCTCCTTGTATGATATGAAGCGATTTTCTTAAAGTGTACTTAGCTAGAAGATTAAGTGTCCACTACATGCGATATATGAAATCTATACGTGCGGTGTATAGGAGGGCTTTATGGATGTATATCAGCTTCAGTATTTCAAAACCATTGCTGAGTGTTCAAGCTTAGTTGAAGCCGCTAAACGACTCCATGTTTCACAACCTTCACTGAGTCGTTGCATTCATAAGATGGAAGAAGAATTAGGTACTCCCTTATTTGATCGCGTTGGGAGAAACATTGTCTTAAATGGTGCGGGAAATGTGGTGTTGCGTTATGCACAAACTGCACTTAATACTCTTGATGCTATTCCTGCCGAAGTAAACAACTACTTGAGAGATAAAGAACAAACGGTAAATTTGTTTGCACCTATGCCTTTAGCAGATGATGGTGATGCACTAGTTGAATTTACTGAAAAGCACCCCGATATTCTTTTACGCGTAGGGGTTGGTTGGCTAACGCCAAGTCTTTCTATGGAGGCTCCTGATCTTATGATTTTTTCTTCGTTAGAAAAACCTACTGGTAGAAACGAAGTTTTACTATACGAAGACAGATTAATGCTTGCAGTTTCAAGAAAAAATCCTCTATCTGAACAAAAAGAGGTAGCGCTTGGAGAACTTCAGAATGAGGATTTTATACAACCAATGCCCGGTACTTTCACTGATATTCTGCATGGAATGTACGATGAGGTTGGTTTGCGGCCGCATATTATTTCCGAAAACCAATCGTATCGCCAGCTCTCAAATTTTGTATCGCATAATCTAGCAGTTTCGATCGTATCACCCATGACATGGTACTTATCAAGAAATGAAACCATTGCTTATTTGCCCTTTTCTGATGTCCAGCGAAGCAGATATATATGTCTTCGTTGGCCTGAAAATACTGTTTTAGCTCACGCCACCTTTCTTTTACGTGAGCATTTGATTGACTACTATAAACGACTTTCAAAAAATGTTTTTGGCGACTAATCTTTCGAGAACTTCAAAATATATACGTTTGATAGATAGATTCTCGTAACCCCTTTTATTGGACGTGATAAGTATCGCCCCCATATGCTTTTAAGCAGAGTTAGAAAGTTTGTCTCATTACGCGCGGATGAGCCGCTTTCAAATTTTGATCACGTCATTGTAAGGAGGAATACGTGAGTCAGGTAGTTAAAAATTCCGGAGGAGGGGAACTTCAAGCAAAAGGGCTTGGTTCGTATGTCCCTATTCTTATCTGTTGTTTAGCATTTGCCTTCGTTCCCAGCGCTATGCAGTCGGGTGCATTAGGTATTTTCTTGCCAGAGTTGGCAAAAGCCTTTAATACCGCTGGTTCAACGATTTCGTTTTATATTACGTTAGGAAACTTAGCTGTTGCGGTATCTTCTTTATTGGTTGGTCAGCTTTTGGCGAAGTTTGATGCTCGTATTATTGCAAGTACTTTGGTGGTTCTAGTTGCAGTATGTTTCTTTGGGATGTCTGCTGCAACGGCAGTATGGCAGATTTGGATTTTTGGAGCTTTACTTACTGCCACTGCAGTGCCACTGAATATGTTGGTAAATCCAACGCTTATTAATCGCTGGTTTAAGGATCGCGCTGGATTTTTTATTGGTATGTCTTCTGCATTTATCGGCTTAGGTTCGATTTTGTTCTTGCAGGTTGGTAATTATGTTATTGCTACACTTGGCTATCAGATGGCATATATTACCTATGCGGTTGTTGTCTTGGTTATTTGTTTGCCGCTTGCCTTGTTTGTTGTGCGCTCTCATCCAGAAGATCGTGGATTACTTCCTTATACTTCTCCGAAAACCAAGAGCAATCCTGAACAGGCTGAGAATTCTAACATTACCTGGAATATTGATGTTAATAAGGCAATGAAGAATCCTGCATTTTGGTTGGTAGGCATTGTAGGTGGCTTCTTTGGTATGGCACTTCTTATCAACCCTCAGTGGCCTACCTATATCAATACTTTAACTGATGCAGGTCTTACTGTTTTAGTTACGGGCGCAGTATTTGCAAGTATTGTTTCTGGCTCTCAGGTTGTTGGTAAAATTGTTATGGGTGGCATTGCGGACTCATCTCCTATGAAGGCAATTTTGTTTGCTTCAACTCTTGGTGTGATTTCAATGCTAATGGTTTGGCTTGCGCCTACCACCTTTGTTCTTCCTTTAGGCGCAGTATTCTTTGGCTTCTATTTCAGTGTTTCTGGTGTACTGCTTCCTTTGCTTGCTCGTGCTGTATTTGGTACTGGTGAAGCATATTCTGTACTTTACGGTCGCGCTCTTCTCATTACGAAGCTTATGACTGCACCTGGTGCTGTTATTTGGCCTCTTGTAGCTGAGAACTTTGGTGGTTTTGGTGCCGCATTTGCTTGCATTATTTGCCTGATTGTTATTTGCTGCGTATTGGCATTTTTGGCTTTGAAGTTCGGCTCAAAACTTCCTCGTTACTATAGCGATGGTCGTGTTGAAGAAAACGGTGTCGTTAAGCAAGAAGCAACGAAAGAAAAACCTGCTAATGCCTAACGATTAACTGAAATGAAGGAGCACTAAGTGCTGCGAAAACTTAGTTGCTTTTTTGAAATGGTATAGGGCTTTGCTGGTTTGTTAAATCAGTAAAGCCCTTTTTTGGGGCAGAAATTCAAAAGAAATTTCTGACTAAGGAGTGAGTAATGGTTTCAACATACAAGAAAGAGGGTCTTGAAGCTAAACCTTTCATTCATTATTTGCCTATTGTAATTGCTTGTGTCATGTTTGCGTTTGTTCCTACCGCCATGCAAACTAGTTGCAATGGCATTTTTCTCCCCGAGCTGGGTAAAGATTATGGGGTGCCTACTTCGCAGATTTCAATTTATCTGACCATTGGCAATTTAACCGCAGCTGTATTTGCGCCAATTATTGGGCAGTTACTTGCACGTTTCGATGTTCGTGCAATAACAACCATTATGCTTTTAGGTGCGGCAGGGAGTTTCTTTTCGTTGTCCATCAGTGCATCTTTGATTCAAGTTTGGGTGTCTGGTGCATTAATGACTGGTTTTTGCACTTCATTTGTTGGTTTAGTTAACCCAACGATTCTGACTCGTTGGTTTAAAGATTTAAAAGGTACCATGATTGGTATTGCTGCTGCTTTTACCGGTTTTGGCGGAGTAGTATTTATTCCAATTGGTCAAAGTATTATATCGATGTTTGGATATCGCGAAGCATATTTAGCTTATGCGGTATTAATTCTGATTCTTTGTTTGCCGGGAAGTCTATTGATTTTGCGTTCGCACCCTCATGACAGAGGTATGCTTCCCTATATGTCTGAAAAGCGAAAAGCAGGATTACTACATGAAGAAAAGCCCGGTATGAGTACCTGGACAGTTGATCCTTCTATTGCTATGAAGAATCCTGCATTTTATTTATTAGGTCTTGCAACAGGTATTTTAGGGTGGTGTTTGCTGCTTAATCCTCATTTCCCAACTTATGTAGGAACGCTTGAAGCTGCGGGAATTAACGTCATCATTACTGGAGCAATGTTAGCTACGTTGGTAAGTGGTTCGCAGGGGATAGGTAAACTGGTTTTAGGTGCCTTAAGTGATAAATCGCCTATGAAAACGATTGTGTTCGCAGGTTGTTTAGGAGCATTTTCTGTTCTTGCTATTTGGTGGGGACCTACAACACTAGCAATGCCATTAGGTGCAATAGCTTTTGGATTTTTCTTTGCGACTTCGGCTGTATTGATGCCAATGTTGGCAGGTTCAGTTTTCGGAACGGGTGAAAATTATTCAATTATTTTAGGGCGTAGTCAAACTATTACAAAACTCATTACCGCTCCAGGTGCTATGGTGTGGCCATTCTTAGCGGAAAATGCTGGTGGTTGGGGTACTGTTTTTGGTTGCGTAGCAGTATTGATTGTGATTGTTGTGCTTTGCTCTTGGTTGGTAAGGTATTTTGGTTCGAAAATTCCTCATATTCCTGTTGATGCAGAGGGTAATGTTATAAATCAAAAATAAAGTTTCCAAAAAAGAAGCTGATTTTCATACCTGAAAAAAGGCAATCCAGCAGGTAATATCTCCCGCTTGATTGCCTTTTTCAAACTGTGGAAAATTCCAGGAGGCTCTTTTTAGGCTATCCTTCCATTTCTAGAATTTCTTCTTTGGTAAATACGGGACCTTCGAGACATATAAAATGACTTCCGATATTGCATCGTCCGCATTTTCCCACGCCACATTTCATGCGTTTTTCTAAAGTAGTTACAATCTGTCCCGGTTCAAAGCCCATATTCTCAAGTGCTTCACTGCAGGTCCGGTAGAGAGAAGGACCTCCACAGAGTACTGCGACAGTGTTTTCCGTTACGGGCAAGTTTAAGCTTTCCAAGAACGGTGCTGTATAAGCAACGGGTCCGTCCCATTCGTCGCTTCCGTGGTATACGCTTACGTGCACATCCATGTCGGGCACGTTGGGCCAGTTCTCGAAAAGGTCTTGCTTGCAAACTAGATCGCCATAATTGCTGGCCGAATATACAAAGTCGATATGGCCATAATCTTCGCGGTGAGTAATGCAGTACAGTAGAAATGATCTAACTGGTGGCATACCAATACCGCCACCAATAAAAAGCAGATCACGTCCTTTGCAAGATTCATAAGGAAACCAATTACCATAAGGTCCACGAACACCTACTTGGTCTCCCACTTCCATTGAATGTAGTACCTCAGTATTGTGGCCAACGCGCTTAACAGTGAATTCAAGAAAGTCTTCTCCTGTGCCAGAGATGCAAAACATTGATTCACCTTCAGGAATGGGGGAGAGCATAGCAAGTTGGCCTGGCTTTGAATCAAACGGTTTTGTGCCGTCCAGTTTTTGTACACGAAATGTTTTTACGTCTTTAGTCTCTTCGGTTATCTGAATAATCTTACAAATCAGAGGGATGTATGGTTCTCCGCCATGGGCGCAGTCGTGTGCGATTTCGATTTTATTCATGCGACAACGCTCCAATCCTATCGATCAAAACGGTTATGTCTAAGTTGACAGGGCATTTCTCTACGCATCTTCCGCACCCAACACAGAGCATTTTGCCGTAGCGATCTTCAAAGTAGTTAAGTTTGTGCATAAAGCGGTTTCTAACGCGGTCTTTTTTGGTTGGTCTTGGGTTATGACCACCAGCCATTTCAGTGTATTCGCTAAACATGCAACTATCCCAGCAGCGGAAACGCACACCCTCTTTGTATTTGTTTTCTTGAGAAATATCAAAACAATAGCAGGTGGGGCACAGATAGGTGCAAGTACCGCAGTTAAGGCATTTGATGCTGAGGGCATCCCATAATTCTGGGCTTGTACTCAGCTTGTCGAGTTTTTCTTTAATGTTTGTACTGTCAACGTTAAGAGTGCAATGAACTTCAGCTGTTTCAACTTCTCCTTCGGTGAGGAATGGCTCCCATGCATTGAGCGCGTGTTCTCCCTTAGGCGTTTGCGCTTCAACGGTGTAAGCATTTTCCGCTTCATGCAGCATGATATCTGCGCTTGGTGCCTCATTGGGATTTAGTCCCATTGATTCGCAAAAACAGGTCTTGGCTGGCTGAGTACACCCAATTGCAACGGTTAAGAGTTTGTCGCGTTTTTCCTGGTAGTACTCATCAATGAAGCCTTTAGTTAAGAACACCTCATCTAAGCATTCGAGGGATCTGATATCACAAGGTCGTGCTCCAAAGAGAATTTGATCACATGATTCAATTATCGGATCAATAAACATCTCATTGTTGTTATTTATGCCGTAGTGATACATCTTTTGACATTGCGGAAACAGCATGTCTTTAGGCGGAAGGAGGGTATTAGTGGCATCAAGACGTAGGGGGTCAGGTGTTGAGTAGGGAGCAAATTTAAGAACGCCTGTTACTTCTTTAGGTACATACACTAAAGCTTGCTGCGATAGAGCATCTATAAGGTCGGTAAAGTTATCTTTGGGTAAGAGTTTCATTGATTCCCTCCTCTCACATGAATTCTTCAATATCGTCGCGGTTAAAGTGATTAAGGGCGTCCTCATTGGCAGTTGTCATTCCAGACTCCGTTTTACCGAATAAGAATTCCATATCGTTATGAGGCTTTCTGTTGAGTGTCATGAGCGGCAAACCCATGGGACAGACCCGTTCGCATTCACCACATCCAATGCATTTATCAGAGATATGAAATGCACGAGTAATGCCATAAAATCGGTTCTCACTGAGATTGTTCTGCTTTCCCAGCCATCCCGTATTACGTTCATCGACAAAGCAGGTTCGACAGGTACAGACTGGGCAAACATCCCGACAGGCATAGCATCGGATACAGTTTTCAAACATGGTGTCAAAAAATGTCTGTCTTTCTTCACGGCTCATTGAAGCTATTGCAACAACAAGTTCTTCGCCGCTTTCAAGCGCGTGATCAAAGACGGGTTCTGCTAGAAGTTCGTCGTAGTCAGGTGGATTAAGGTGCTTACAATAAAGACACTTATCAAGAACCTCGCCTGTTTGCGAGTCTTTCATACGTGGGCAAGGGATACCTAGTAAATACACGTCTTCTCGTTTGAATTGATTATCTTGGATCATGCGATTGATGCCACGTCCATCGCATCCACGAACTGCAAAAGCAACTTTCCCTTTTCCCTTTAAATCTTGCATGTATTTCGACAGGGTGTTGTAGCAGTATTCGTTGAAAACAAGGCGGTCGGTATCTTCAGGGGTAAAGCATATAAGGGGAGTGGTTTGATTCTCAAAGCGTCCCGCTTCCCATCCAACAACAGCATAAACACTGCCGTCTTCAAGGAGGGCACGAGCACGCTTGCGAAGATTATCTTGGATAGTAGCCATCTATGCTTCACCTCTCTCTGCTTGCTCATGGATATCGTTGCGTAGTTCATTTTCTTCTGAGGCAGGTTTTGTTAGATGAGAGCCATAAACCGCTGCACCAATGGAGTCGCTTAAATTGAAGTCGTTTTCGATGGGTCCTAATTCGGTTATTCGATTACAGAATTCAGTAATGACGTCACGGAATTTTCCTGCTTCAGCACCTGAGATCCAGCGAATTTGGAATCGATCGGGTTCAAGCCCGATGTATTCGAGAAGGCGCTTATAGATCATCATTCTTCGTTTTGCATAATAGTTGCCTGTTGAATAATGGCAGTCTCCTGGGTGGCATCCACAAACTATTACTCCATCGCACCCACGCTGAAGTGCTTCAAGGACAAACTGAGGATTCACGCGTCCTGAGCATGGGACTCGCAACAAGCGTATATCGGCAGGGTATTTCATGCGGTTAAGTCCTGCCAGATCGGCTCCTGCGTAAGTACACCATTTACAGGTGAAGGCAAGGATTTTAGGTTTGAAAGATTCACTCGACTGAGAAGTGTTCTTTATAAAGGCATCATTAAAAGGAGCCGATGCTAAAGGGGCAGCGGTTGAAAAGGGAGCTTGTTGTTTGGTGGGTGAAGTATCTACCACTGACATAAAGCGTCAACCTCCTTCATGATTGAATTGTCGGTGTATCCAAGCAAATCAAGGGCACCACTGCGACAAGCTGCAGCACAGGCACCGCATCCTTGGCAAAGGGCTGAATTCACTTCACAAACAGTGCGTGTTACTTTGACAGAGTTTTCTCGTAAGTTCTTTTCCACTAAACTCAAAGCGCCGTAAGGACAGATATTGATACAAGTGCCGCATCCGCTACATTTAGAAATGTCCACTTGACTTACTTGAGGGTTTGACTCGAGCGAATCATGGGCAAACATTATGATTACTTTCGCTGCCGCTGCTCCTGCTTGAGCTACGGTATCAGGGATATCTTTTGGACCCTGAGCAACACCCGCTAGAAAAATACCACGTGAAGCAGTTTCGACAGGCCTCAGTTTAGGATGTGCCTCAGTGATCCAGTTGTCTTCATCGCACTGAACCCCAAACATCATGGCAGTTTCTTTGGCTCCAGGAGAGGCTACCATTGCCGTTTCGAGAACAACCATATCGGCATTAACCACAACATTTTCACCTGAAAGGGTATCTGCTCCCATGACTACCAGGTGATCATCTTCTTGATAGATTTTGCTTACGCGACCGCGAACATAGAGAGCCCCATCGTTTTTTGCTTGCATATAGAACTCATCATATCTTCTACCCGGTGTACGTACGTCCATGTAGAACACGAAGCAATTGCCGTCTGGTACTTTATCGAGGAATTGATGTGCATGCTTTGCTCCATACATGCAGCACGCACGAGAGCAGTAGCCCTTGCCTTTGTGTGGATCTCTGCTTCCTACGCATTTGACGATGACAAGATTTTTAGGCTCTTTTCCATCTGAAGGACGTAGGATATGACCTTCGGTAGGACCTGAAGCATTTACAAGACGTTCAAAACTCAAACCGTCAATGACGTCAGGATAAGCGCCGCCCCCATATTCTGGGTAAATATCTTGCCAACGAATAAGATCGTACCCGGTTGCTAAAATAACGGCGCCATAGGTTTCGGTCGTAACTTTATCTTCATCAAGGTAATTGATGGCTCCCGTGGGGCAGATTTTTGCACAAACACCGCATTTTCCTTGAGTGAGTTTTCGGCAGTGTTGGGCATCGATGATGGGCTTAGAAGGCACTGCCTGTTCGAAGGTTTTGTATATAGCGGTTCGACATCCCATGTTTTCGTTGAACTCATTGGGAATCTTTTTTTCGGGACATTTGGTAGTGCACATGCCACATCCTGTGCACAGGTTATGATCGACGTATTTAGCTTTTTCTCGTATGGTTACTTGGAAATTACCAACAAACCCTTCTACCTTTTCTACATTCGATAACACTTTAATGGTGATATTGGGATGGTTTCCTACTTCTGACATTTTGGGAGTGCAAATGCACGCTGCACAATCAAGCGTAGGAAACGTTTTGTCAATCTTGGGCATTTTGCCACCGATTGTTGGTTTTCGTTCAACGATGGTGACCTGATATCCTGCATCCGCAATATCAAGTGCTGCCTGCATTCCTGCAATTCCACCACCTACAATGAGCGCTCGTTTGGTGATGGGAATCTGCTCGGTATGAAGTGGAGTATCTTTTTCGACTTTTGCAACAGCCATTTTAAGAAGGTCTTTGGCTTTTGAGGTAGCTTCTTCTTTGTCGGTATGAACCCAAGAGCATTGTTCACGAATATTAGCCACTTCGAGCATGTAAGGATTCACTGAGGTTTGCGAAAGAAGTTTTTGCCAAGTCAGTTCGTGCATAGAGGGAGAACAAGCTGCTACGACAATGCGGTCGAGATTGTTCTGTTCTATAGCTTCTTTAATTTGTTTTTGATTGGGGTCTGAACAGGTATATTTATTGTTTTCTACATGAACAACATTAGGAAGGGTGGAGGCATATTCAGCAACTTCTTGGGTGTTTACTACACCACCAATATTTGTACCGCACTGACAAACAAAAACGCCAATTCTGCTCATTTAGTCCACCTCCTTGACTGTGGTTTGTTCTGCTTTTTCTTTCTCTTTTGCTGCTTTTCGAGCAAGCGCTTCACGGATCTTTCTTGCTTTTTTCTCCTCTTCAGTTTCTGGTTCTTCTTTAGGGACGAGAGGACCAAGTTTTTGCATTGCGAGATCTTCGGCTGGAACAAAATGACGAGTGATTCCTGCTTGTTCGGGGCTTGCACCAAGTGCTAGAGCTATAAGTTCAGTGAAGAAATAGATAGGCATGTGGTAGTTGGTTTTGTGCTCAGAATTAATTTTTTCTTCACGCATATCCAAATTCATCCAACAAAGCGGACACGCGGTGACGATACATTCGGCTCCGTTTATCTGGGCGTTATGGAAAATTCGTTCGGTAGCGTTTCGTGCTGCCTTGGGGCGAATAACGTGGTTGGATGCTCCGCAGCATTCTGTTTTGAAATTCCAGTCAACACATTCAGCTCCAGCAGCATTAAGAAGCTGCTCCATTGAAAGAGGGTTTTCTGTATTAGGTGCATTAGTAATTTCTTGAGGGCGAACCTGACCACATCCGTAGTAACAGGCTATCTTCATTCCTCCAAGTTGAAGCTTAAGATGCTTGGTAATTTCCTCGATCATTTCAGGATCCGTGAGCGCATCGAGAAGGCTTGTTACCTCAACCGTACCGCGATAGTTCATGTCGATAATGTTGTTGATGCGGGTTCGATAGCTCGCATCTGATTTCGTTTTTACTTCTGCACGTTTTAAAGCTGCATAACAGCCAGTGCAAGGAGTCATAACGGGCAAATACGGATGTTGGTCTTCACTTAGAGCTAAATTTCGAGTTGAAAGAGAATACATCAAATCGTCGTTTACTGTTGGTGCTGCTGATGCACCGCAACAGTTCCAATCTTTTATTTCGTAAAGTGAAATATTCAAACAACCTGCGATGTAGCGGGTGGATTCTGCGTACGATATTCCTGTGGAATGAAAAGAACAGCCTGGAAAGAAGGAAAATGCTTTGTTCATCACTGTTCATCTCCTTCAAAGTCCGTAAATGACTTATAGGTGGTTTCTTGTTGGCACTTTTCAACAATTGACGCGATAGCAGCAGGGTTTTCACTTTGCTGCATGGAGATGCCGATCATGTTTTTCTGGAACATCTTAGGAGCATTGAGCGCATCTTGTATAAAGTGGCCGGAGGCAACGTTGTATTGAGCTGCTAAATATTGTTCGTTGGATTTTCCTTTGCTTTTGATGCCTTTTATAAATAAGGTCTCGAATACATTACTGTCATGAAGCTTGTGGTGTCCTGTTTCATGGGAGGCTCTTCGGACTTCACGCATTATGGCTGCAGTGTCTACTTTTTGCGGACAGCGCGCAGAGCAGGTATTACATTGGGCGCAAATCCAGGGGGATTCTGCCTCAAGAACTTGTTGGACTTTTCCCATTTGCAGTAAGCGCATGATTTGCTGAGGGGGTAAATCCATCGCTTCTGCCATGGGACACCCAGCAGAACATTTCCCGCATTGATAACAATCATGCAGATTTACCTTTGCTTGTTTGCTTATTTGTTCAACAAAGGTTTTTTCTTGCCTGGTTGTCTCGGTGAGGTTAACAGTTCTCATGAGACTCCTTTCTCGGCATGGGGGACAGAAAATGGAAGGTAAAAGATGCCATCTGAAAACACATCAAGAATTGAGGAGTGGATTCGAGAATTGAAAACTGAAAGCAAGTCGTAGTTCTTAAAAACTTTGTTTTTTAAGATGCTAAAACCAAATTTTCCAAGTTGATTAGGTATGTGATTGCTTGGTTGTGTTCTGTGATTAGCGCACGTTCTCAGACTCGCTCGTTCAAGCAAGAAAAGATATAACGCGGCTACGTTCGTAGATAAAGCGGACGAGCCGAACCATGACCTCGGCATTGTTGCCTCCTTAGTTCGGGAGTTGGAAGGCAATCTTGTTCGTCTAGGTATTTTGTAGCGCAGGTTTAGCAGTTCAAAGACGTAATATTGCGTACGCGGTCGAAAATATGAGGCAACGTGCTTGTTTTAGAGCAGTTGGATTAACGTAAAAATAACCCTCTCTTCTTTTGTCTTAGAAGGAGGTCAGCAGGAAACCGACGCCAAAATTTATTCGGATCTAAAGAAACTCGAGGGTAATACCTCTGTTTTGAGCGAATCGCAGAAGCGGTGTACCTGTTCTTAGTTTCGCGCTACGATACTTATGTGCTTTATTCGCCCTTTAAAAAGTGAGTGGGGAAGTCGCAATGGGGAAGATGGATTGGGAACAATCTGAGGGGAAATGGATTACTCATGCGTGTTTTTTTGCCTGTGGAGGGCGTTGTGTAAATCGTTCGTTGGTGCGAGACGGTAAAGTCATTTGCCAAGACACGGATTCTCTTCATCCCGATAGCCCCGATTATCCTCAACAGCGAGGCTGTGCGCGAGGCCGTTCATTGCGACATGCAATTTTTTCCAAAGATAGACTGAAATATCCTCTAAAACGTAAACATTGGCGTGTTGGTGGTGGAGACAAAGAACTGCGAGGATGTGACGAATGGGAACGTATCAGCTGGGATGAAGCTCTTGATATTGTTGCCTCAGAGGTAACGCGTATTAAAAATAAGTACGGAAACAAAGCTATTCTTGCTACGGGATATGAATATCGAAATGTAATTCCAGGGCTCTATACCGCTCCTTCGCTTAATGCCTATGGTGGTTGTACGGTTACCTGGGGGCAAGCATCTCAGGGTGCCTTTCCGCTCGTGGCGAATTCGATGAAGGGTTCTTATGACTTAGGGGCAACGGATTTTTCGGATCGTTACGAGATTCGAAAGGCAAAGCTCATTGTAATGTGGGGCCAAAATCCTGCTTGGTCGCAAGCAGGAAACCCTATGTATCATTATCTTCAGGCAAAGAAAGCAGGAGCTCGTTTTGTTTTCATCGACTCTTGGTTTAATCCTTCTATGCAGGTTTTGGCTGATGAATGGATTCCTATCCGCCCTGGAACCGATACCGCTCTTCTTCTTGCGTTGGCCTATGTAATGATTGTTCATCAGGTATACGATCAAGATTTCCTTGATACCTATTGTGTTGGTTTTGACAGATATCACATGCCTTCTGGTGCCCCTCGTGAAGATAACTTTAAAGACTATGTTTTAGGCACCTATGACCAAACCCCTAAAACGCCTGACTGGGCATCGAAAATCTGTGGTGTTTCACCTGAAAAGATTGAACAGCTTGCTCTGGAAATGGCAACCGTAAAACCTATGACCATGCGAGCAAGTCAAGCTCCTGCGAGAACGGATAATGGCGCAAGATTCGTTCAAGCGTTTTATACCGTTGGATGGATGACGGGCAATGTGGGATTGTCGGGATCTGAAATTTCTGCAGGTGGTTCGGCTGGCAACATGGTGTTTGGAGGGTCACCATTAGTTCGTCCTGGTTCTAAAGGGTGCACCTGGCCCGCAAATCCTCTTTGTCAACCACCACGCGGAGGCGGAATGCTTGCGAAAGGGAACTATGACCCGGAAACTTATTATGGTATTGCGATGCCAGAAGTGTGGGAGGCGGTAGTTAGTGGGTATTATCACGATTTTATTCACGGTGTTCAGCCCATTGATATTCGTATGATTTGGAAAATTGGCGATGGTGGACGGATGAATCAAAATCCAAACTTTTCACGTGCTGTTGAAGCGTATAGAAAAGTTGAATTTGCTGTCGCAAGTGATTTATGGATGACCAATGATGCTCGTTATTCAGATATTGTTTTGCCCGCCTCTTCAATGTGGGAGCGTGATGCTGAAGTTCTGACCCAGATCAATCGCGAGACCCTCATCTTTGCACAAAAAGTAGTAGACCCTCCAGGAGAGGCAAAAGAGGATCTATGGATTGAAGCGCAGCTTGCAAAGCGCTGGGGAATAGATCCTTTGTTAATTCAGCCACTTTCAACTAAACAGATGGCATTTAACGAATTGCTTGGTGCTGAGGTTATTTGTGAGAATGGCGATTGGGAACCTCTTATTAAGGTTACGCAAGAGGATTTAGATCGAAGGGGAATTCGGGGAACTCCCCATGAGGGGCGTGTCCCTCTTGATCAATTCCTCGAAACGGGCGTGTATCAGGTTCCTCGTCATGAGGACGATTGTTTTGGTCATGTTCAGTATGCTGATTTTCGAGCTGATCCAGAGAGTTGTCCCGTAGCAACCCCGTCTGGAAAATTTGAAATATATTGCGAGCAACTACCTCTTAGATTTAAAGAATTTGGATTGAGTGAGATTGACCCAGTAGCGCATTATGTTCCTGCAAGAGGAGGTTATGAAGAAGCGCATGCCTGTTTATCAGAAAAGGAATACCAAGATAAAAATGACTTAAAAGGTCAGAATTTTTCCTTGCAATGTATTAGCGTTCATAGTCCTAATCGCTCTCATCAATTATTTAATAATGTTGCTCAATTACGTGAAGTTTTTCCTCACGATGTGTGGATCAATCAGCTTGATGCACAAAAAATAGGCATTCAAAAAGGTGATTTCGTTGTCGTCTCAAGTAAAAGTGGATCTTTGGTTCGTCGGGCTAAAGTTACTTCTTTGGTTATGCCGGGGGTAGTTATTCTTGGGCAGGGTGCGTGGTCAATGCTTGATAAGGATGGTTTAGATCGAGGGGGAAATGCAAATACGTTGCAGTCCAGTGAGCTTACCGGCGAAGGGCACTGTACGTGGAATACTACCTTAGTGAGAATTGACCAATGGACAGGAGATCCTCTTGATCTCGATTACCACATGTCATTTGATGGTGAGTTAGAGGAACATTATGAGTGGCGATAGTCTTAAGGATAACTCCTCGGTTTCGCAAAAAAGCTCACAGATACAATTGGGCTTTGTTTGTAATGCGAATGAATGCAGTGGGTGTAAAGCATGCGTTATCGCATGTAAGGACATTCATAATTTGGCACCGGGGAAAAAGTTTAGACGAGTCTTATCTGGTGAATCAGGTGCATGGTTAGAGAAAGATTCTATTGTTAGTCCTGTTGGGGTTTTTAGCTACAGCTTCTCAATTTCTTGTAATCACTGTACGAATCCTGTGTGTGTTCAGGCTTGCCCGCGAAAGGCAATTACTAAAAGCCATGAAACAGGCATTGTTCAAATAGATGAGTCGCTTTGCGTAGGATGCGGGAAGTGTGTTAAAGCCTGTCCTTATCATGCTCCGGTAGTATTTAAAGATTTACGAAAAACGTACAAATGTGATATGTGCCTTGAGCGCATACAAGAGGGTAAAGAACCTGCTTGTGTTGCTGCCTGTACGATGAGGTGCTTGAAGGTTGGCGAAATTGTTTCGTTGCGCAAAGAATATGGATCAGTCTCTGATGATGCGCTCCTGCCGGATTCTCGCAAAACCTTACCAAACTTTGTACTAGTCCCACATCGATTCGGTACGGATTCTTGTGGGAAAGTGGTGTTATCGAGTATGCCTGAAGAATATGAAAACACTTAATTCAAAACCAAACAGCATTGCCTTGGGGTATGCGAAGTCGATAGTCACTAAAATTGTAGTGAATAATGTAGGCGGCAATGCTGTTTGATCGCAACAGAGGACCATCTGGTCTTTCGGATTGTCTATAAATTCTTATTACACAATTCTTCTGTTCTTTTAATAGATAGGCGGTAGAGGTTATTCAAACGAAGTCACCTCTATGAGAATTGCTTAGTTAAGTCCGAGTTCATTTGCCCATTGACGAACTTCTTCTTCGTCAACACTTGAACTAAAACGTATCCCTTCTTGCCAGTCTCCTGTTCCTGCCATGTCGGCAAGAAGAGTACCGCTTTCTCCTAAGGGAGAAGAGGCTGAGGTGCAAAACGGAATGACCGTTTTGCCCGAAAAGTCATTTTCGGTAACAAAGTCATCAATTACCCATGCTGCATTCGCCCACCAGATTGGGTAACCAATAAGTATTGTGTCATAGGAATCGAAGTTATCAGGCGTAATGGTTTCCAGCTCTACGTGCCTGTTTTCGTCAAGGTGTTCGGTGCTGACGCGGCTATCGTCGTTGTTGTAGTTAAGATCTTCACGTGTGTAGGGCTGTGTAGGGGTGATAACAAACGTATCAGCGTTAAGTTCGTCTGCCAAAGTATTTGCTACGGATTCGGTATGCCCTTGAGCTGAATAATACGCAACAAGAATTGAAGATTCTGATTGAGCATTTGATCCGCTACTTTGCTCATCCGAAGAACATGCAGCTAAAATCGAACTTAAAGGAATCATGGCAGCGAGAACCGCTGTTCCCTTAATAAATGACCTTCTTGAGATATCAGTGGTGGCTGCCATGAGTTTTCCTTTCGAGTCAGGTTACTTCCTTTAGGGCGGGTTAGCTAGTTTTGCCGTTTTTGCGGGAGAATCTAAACTTGTGTTTCGTTGTCGATTTGCTAAACAATGTTGTTCTTTGAATTATTGAGCTTCAGAGTTTTGCATTTTTATCGACATTCGCAAAGAATTTCAAATATTTCATCACGAGAAAGTTTCTTTGCGCATCCAGGCGTCAGTATTGCAGTGTCGGCTACAGCATGGAGGATTTCATCAGTTGCCTCTCCTCCTAATTCAGCAAAACTGGTGGGAAGGTTCATCTCCTTAATAAATGCTTCAAGTGCATCTATTCCTTCCTGAGCAATTGCCAAATCATCTTTATCTGCTGGATCAATATTCCAAACTTCTTGTGCCCAGTAAGAGAATTGTTCAGGTGCGGCGGGTGCAATATGGCGATACAGTGCTGGATGAATTACCGCAAGACCAAGTCCATGATTGGTGTGGGTATAAGCACCATACTGATGTTGAATGATATGGCATTGAAAATCAGTATTCTTATTAATTTTAAGCACTCCGTTTTCACCCATTGCTGAGTCGTAGACAAGTTCGCTTCGGGCTTCGAGGTTCTGGTCATCGTTTTCTACAATGCGCATGTTACGAATGATGTTTCGCTGAATTGCCAAATTGATATCATCAGTAACATTTATTGTGCGTGGCGCACCAAAGTATGATTCCATGCAGTGAGACAAAGAGTCAAAGGCGCCACTCATAAATTGCTGATGGGGTACTGTAAGGGTAAGAGCAGGATCGAGGGCTGCCCATTTGGGAAGAGCTCCTAAGAAAGGACCTTTTACGTGCGTCTCTTCGTTGGTGATTACGCCGCCGCTGTTTTGTTCAGCTCCAGTTCCTGAAAGTGTGACGATGCAGCCCATCGGAATAAAATCAGTCGGCATATTTCCTTGCTCATGTTCGAATACGTGAATGTCTTCATCGAGTTTTGCTTGTGCAGATATGATTTTGCAGCAGTCAAATACCGATCCTCCGCCAACGGCAAGAATGAAGTCTACGTTATTGTCTCGTGCAACCTGAGCGCCTTTTTGAACCATGTCGTAGGTTGGGTTGCTCATAATGCCGCCAAAATCGACAATTGTTTTACCAGCGTCTTGAAGTGATTTTGCTATTTTGTCATATACGCCAGTGTGTTTTGCTGATCCACCACCATAAGCCAACATAACGGTAGAACCCATTTGAGGCATTTCTGCGGCCAAGGCTTGATTAACCGCATCAGGACCAAAATAATTTTTAACAGGATAATCGTACACAAATGCTTCCATGAGATTCCTTTCTGAGACTGTTAGAAAACTGGTTTCAGAATGACCGAGCTTTTACGTTTTCTACCCTAAGGTTGAACAGCGTAAAGGTGAAGTCTCTGTTAGTAGTAGGGTTATAACGACGAGGTTTGAACCTTGGGTGTGTAAACGTTTTCGTTATAGAGGGTGCACTAACTGGAATAACGCGACAAATAAACAGATTGCTACGATACAAAGAAATACAAGTATACGTGAGGTGCTTTAGATGATTTTTTATTTCACAGCAACGGGTAACTCTTTGTATGTAGCAAAAAAAACTTGCTCAGGCACAAAACGAATCTTTTGAGCTTATTAGTATTCCGCAGGAAATGGATCGCAGTGAAGCGTTGGTATACGAGGATGATGCAATTGGTGTTGTATATCCCATATATGGACATATGATGCCTACCTTGGTTAAAGATTTTCTTAAACGGGCAAGCTTCAAAACGTCTTATTTTTATTTTGTTTTAACGTATGGTGCCCGTCATGCAAATGCGGTTGAACTTTGCATGGATGATGCAAAAGAGTGCGGAATTACGCCAAACTATATCTCTACCTTGTTGATGGTCGATAACTGGTTGCCTAATTTTGACATGGACAAACAGCGCGCCCTTATTCCTGAAAAACACATTGATGAAGAGTTGGAACGAATTTGTGAAGAAGTGTCGACTCGCAAGATTTGGATAGAGCCAGTCAATGATGTTGATCGCGCGGCACATGAGCAGTTTTTATCATCTGGATTATCTTTTGATGAAAAAAATCTAGAACATTTTCTTGAAATATACGCGGAAGAGTGTACGGGATGCGGTACATGCGCAAAAGTCTGTCCCGCAGGATGTATCCGTATAAATGATGAGGGGGTAGCGGTTCGGCATGCTTTGGAGGGAGATGGATGTAACGCGTGTTTGGCCTGTATACATGCATGTCCTTCTGGCGCTATAGAACTTCCTCTGGGGGAGGTAAACCCTCAAGCGCGCTTTCGTAATGAGCATATAACGTTACAGGAATTAATTTCGGCGAATAATAGGCTTTAATGAGGTGTTTTATATGGAAAAGAGAGTTTTAGGTTCAAGCGGAATAGAGGTTTCTCCTCTTGGTATGGGCTGTATGGGTCTAACTCATGCAAGTGGGGATCCTTTATCTGATGAGGAAGCTGCATCTGTAGTACGTTCTGCCTATGACATGGGCTATACCTTTTTCGATACAGCTGAATGTTATGTTGGTACTCGTGCAGATGGAAGTACTGCTTTTAATGAAGTTGCGGTAGATAGAGGCTTGCATGCAATTCGCGATAAGGTCGTGATAGCCACAAAGTTTGGAGTAAAGCATGCTCCAGATAAGTCGCTAATAGTGGATAGCTCTCCTGAAACGATTCGTTCGTCAATTGAAGGAAGTCTAAAGCGTCTCGATACGGATTATATCGATTTGTATTATCAGCATCGTATCGATCCGAACGTAGAGCCAGAAGAGGTTGCTTCGGTGATGAAGGAACTTATTGCTGAAGGAAAAATTCGGAGTTGGGGAATCTCTGAGGCAAATGAAGAATACCTCAGGCGTGCTCATGCGGTTTGCCCTGTTGCAGCGATTCAAAATAGGTATTCTATGATGGCTCGCTGGAACGAATCGCTTTTTGAAACGCTCGAGGAGCTCTCCATCGCTTTTGTTGCATTTTCTCCTATGGCTAACGGTTTTCTGACGGGTGCTTATTCTTATAAAACGAAATTTGAAGGCGCGCAAGATTATCGTGATGGAATGCCTCAATATACCGAAGAGGGTCAAAAGCGCGCAGAACCACTTATTGACCTTATTCAAAAACTAGCAGAGCAGCATAAGGCAACTCCAGCACAGATATCTCTTGCATGGATGCTTGGTAAAAAGCCTTGGATCATTCCTATTCCAGGGAGTCGAAAACCAGAGCGCTTGCGTGAAAATTTTGCTTCAGCACAGATTTCTTTAACAGGTAAGGAAATTCAGCAGATTGATGAGCTGACAGATTCTTTGGATCTGATGGTTTTTGGGGGACACGCAATTAAAGACTAAAAAGCTTATAGTGAATCGTTTGTTTGATAGAAGTGAGACGCTATTCGTTAAATAAATCAGCCGCTTTTTTCATTTTTTCTGCGATCTTAACGCCGAAAGGACAACGATCTTCGCAGGCTTGGCAAGCGGTGCAGTCGGCTGCTGTTACCGATAGAGCGTGGTAATGCTCGCGTATTGAGTCCGGCACCTGGTCATACATAGTTGCGAGATCGTAGTACTTATTTACGGTTGCGATGTCGATTCCTTTAGTGCAAGGAGCGCAATGTCCACAATAGGTACACTGTCCGTAATAGGCATGAGCTGGAGCGTTCGCTAAAGTAGTTGCGTAGTCGCGTTGATCTGCAGTTGCGTTTTCGTAGGCGGCTGCTTCATAGACCTGAGTAGGAGTAGAAAAACCTGGTAATACACTTGCTACTGCAGGACGCGTCAAAGCAAAATGGAGACATTGAATTGGTGTTAGAGCGACTCCGAACGGAGACATTTCTGCTGATAAGAGTCTTCCTCCTGCGTATGGCTTCATTACGGTAAGGGCAGTTTTTGTTTCTTCTGCCAAAGCATACAGTTCAGCACGATCTTTGTTGATTCCGCTCAGTCCTTCAATTTGATAATCTCCAAATAGATCTTCTATGTTGTCGGTTGCTGGCATCATATCGAAGGCTGGATTAATACTAAACATGACCACTTCGATAAACGGTGTATTGCAAGCCAGCTTTGCTATTTCGGGATTGTGAGTAGAAAGTCCAATATGATGGATGATATGCTTTGCGTGCAGGTCTTCTACGTATTCCCTAAAAGCTCCGTTAGTAACCGTCTTGAACTCATCGACTTTATCAACAAAATGAATCATGCCAATGTCAATATAGTTGGTGTGGAAGCGCTCAAGTAAATCATCGAATGCAGCTTTTACAGGACCAAGTTCGCGCGTACGAACGTATTGATCATTTTGCCAGGTTGATCCAAGGTGTCCTTGAATGATCCAGGTATCTCGTTGTCCAATTAACGCATCACCTAAATTTGATCTTCGTAATGGATCGGGCATCCAGCAATCAAGAAAATTAATCCCAGCTTCTTTACAGGCAGATACCACACTTTTCGTTTCTTCAAGTGTTCCATCCATCCACTCGCCACCAAAGCCTATCTCGCTTACTTTGAGGCCAGTGTTGCCAAGTTCGCGGTAGTTCATGCGTGCCCTCTTCCTTGTATGTCCTTGTTATCTGGATTTTTAGAATACTTCTCCGAATTTTTTTCGCGAATTTCCTTTTTGTAACATAGTTATAACTTAAAGGTTTAAACTAATATGAGCAATCATAAGAAAGGGCTCTGATGTATAACCCTCAACTAGATACGTTTATCCGTGTTGCTGAAGCGGGGAGTTTTTCTAAGGCAGCTCAATCCTTGTTTATAACACCGACTGCAGTGATTAAACAAATGAATCTTCTTGAGTCAAGGCTTGGGTTAACGCTCTTTACTCGATCGCATCAGGGTCTTTCGCTCACTCGCGCAGGGGAGTCTCTTCTGCATGATGCGAAGCATATCGTTCAATACTCAGAGAAGTCTATTGGCCGAGCCCGTAGGGCAGAACGTGCCGAAAAACGCATAATTCGGGTGGGGGTTTCCCTGATGACGCCTTCTTCGCCTTTGGCTCATATGTGGCCAAAGATTAAGAAACGTTGTCCTGGGATGAGTATGCAAGTTGTATCTTTTGAAAATACTCCTGATGCTGCTCGTGGTTTAGCAAATCTTGGGCAAGATATGGATGTGGTAGTTGGAGTATTTGACGATGCGTTTTTGCGGGAACGGAGTTGCGCGGGTCTCGAGTTTTCAAGAGAACCGTTATGCTGCGCGGTTCCCGTTGACAGCGATTTAGCATCACTGGATAAGATAACCTTAAGTGATCTGCATGATCATTCCCTGCTTTTGATTCGGCGCGGATGGAATGTCGATATTGATGCCTTACGTGATGAAATACTCGAATCACATCCTCAAATCAATCTTGTTGATTTTCCCCAATATCGTGCCGAGGTGTTCAATCAATGCGCAAATGAGGATTTAACCCTTGCAACTTTAGCTTTATGGGGTGGAGTTCATCCCATGTTAAAGACACTTCCAACTGATTGGGAATGTTCGGTTTCTTATGGTCTTTTACATTCCCCAGAACCGGCAGAGCACGTTCGTGAGTTTCTTGAGGCGATAAAAGAAGTTCTTGACGAACAATTGCTTGAAGGGAAGTAGAACAAACTGAGTGCTGATTCGTAAACAGAGCGCCGATTTCGATGCACTGTGTATTTTTCTGTTAGGCGTCATGAGTATTTAGCGCATAAACCTTTACATCATGAACCTTTACGCCTTGAGCCTCTATACCATAAGCATTTGCACTATGAGCATTTACGTCATAAACCTTTATGCCTTGAACCTTTAGCATGATATGCAATCTTTTCGGTTCAAATGGAGGTTCTACTCTTAATTGAATCGCAGCCTTTTTGCCTTATGAGAGCTTTATAAACGCTACGCTAAATCAGCTTTAGGTTAAAAGCTCGTATTTATGGCTTTAAAGAAGCCTTTAACGCAAATAGCGCTGATGAAAGGATGCGGATGACAGGTTCGCAAAAGGCAATTAAAATCATATCAATCATATTAATTGTGGTGGGCATCGTAGCTCTTATTGCTGGTTTGATTACTTTTGCTGGTGGTATGGCGCTTGTTGGTGCAGGTGCTGAGGCTTCAAGTATCGATCAGCAGTTTTATGTAAGCAGTGCTGGTTTATTTTTTGTTCTTGGTGCTGGTGCACTTATCAGTGGGGTTATAGATCTACTCATTGGTATTTTTGGATTGCGTGGAGCAAAAGATCCTCGGAAAATTGGACCTTTCTTTGTGTTTTCGATAATTGGTTTGGTGCTTTCTATTCTTAATCTGGTTATTTCACTTACTTCTGGTGTGAGTGATCTAACAACTATTGGAAGCAATATTGTTAGCGTGGCTCTTCTGATTGGCTGTGTGGTTTTAGCTAACAAGGTAAGACAGATTCACTAAAGATAGTTTAGGGGCATTGAATAATTTACCCGGACACATTTTTGAGTATTAAGTCTTGAATTTAGGTATCAACCCATAATCCAATCATGACCACTCGCTATGCAGGTGGTGCTGATTTCGGACACTTTGCGTCCTCAACTGGGTTGAAGACGCAGATTAAAAAAGCCGACAGATGATCTGTCGGCTTAATTTTTTACTGGTGGAGATGATGGGGATCGAACCCACGACCTCAGCATTGCGAACGCTGCGCTCTCCCAACTGAGCTACATCCCCAGTGCGTTGTTATTCTACGACTACGTGTTTTCTTGTCAAGAGATTAAGGACTTTCATCTTTACTTGGGTATAAGTCGGATGTTGTGCTGTTTGATTTGCTAAGATGAATTTGCTTTGTTCGTATTGAAAGGATTTCAATGAAGGCTTTAATTCCTGCTGCCGGTCTCGGTAGTCGTTTTCTTCCAGCAACTAAGGCTCAGCCAAAAGAGATGCTATTGGTGGTGGATCGTCCCGCTATTCAATATGTCGTAGAAGAAGGTTTAGCGTCCGCTGCTGATGAGGTAATTATTATCAATAGCAGGGATAAAAAATCTATCGAGGAGCACTTTACTCCAAATCCTGCCCTTGAAGCAGAGCTCCGTAGTCGCGGTAAGGATAAATATGCTGATAAGGTTGCACATGCGGGCAATTTAAATGTCTCCTATGTGTATCAGGAAGAGCCCTTGGGTTTAGGCCACGCTGTGCATTGTGCTGCTGATTGTATTGACGGAGAGCCCTTCTTTGTTTTGTTGGGTGATGTATTAGTTCCCGATAATCAGATGCTTATTCGCATGAAGGAAGTTTCCGATGCTCATAAGGGCGCAAGTGTTATAGCGGTTTTGCCTGTTGCTCCAGAAGAGGTAGATCGTTTTGGTGTTATTGCGGGATCGGAAGTGGAAGAGGGTGTTTGGAAGGTTGATTCTCTTGTTGAAAAACCTCCTGTTGATGAAGCACCTTCTAATTTAGCGGTATTTGGTCGCTATCTCCTTACTCCGCGTGTTATGGACCTGCTTGCCGAGGTTGAACCGGGTGCAGGTGGCGAAATTCAACTAACCGATGCACTAGATGCTCTTCTTCAGGAAGAGGAAATGTATGCGCTCGTTATTGATCCCGAAGAGGGATATGATACGGGTACTATCGAGAGCTGGCTTGATACAAATAACCGCCTATACAAAAAAATGCACGGCTAATAGATAGAGTTTTTTGTTAGCTTAAGTTTTTTAGGTAGTCTCATAAATAAAAACTGCGAGTGTTTCAATAACCTTTTTCAAATAACGGGATTTTTAGCAAGTTGGTGCAGAAAATAACGGTTGTGCGTTCGCTAGAGAGGTAATAGGGGTAATTTGAAGTGTATTTACTACTCTAATTGAAGTATTTGACCATTAAACATGCCTTATTACCTCTTGTTTGACAAATTAATCGTGCATAATCGTCAATTTCTGCACCAACTTGTCAATTTTTAAGAAGTTTAATGTGGGTAACTCAAAAAACGCTGATTGAATTCACTGATTTGATTTGTCGATTAAATTTGTCTATTGAGCTTCCTGACAAAATCCATTTTGCGATTGCATTTACCGATTGAACCTTCCGATTAGATTTGTCGATTAAACTTCCCGATTGGATTTAATGCGTACGGGTATTTTGTTGCCATAAGGAAGAATTTGGATTGCACGTAAAATCTAGATTGTCCTTGAAGTATGGATTGTGCCTAAAGATTGTTCCCTAAAAAAGAGGAGGGGCCCGAGAGAGGGGATCTCTGCAGGCCCACAAGGAGGGAGTTCCGGTGCCTTTTATGTTTGGGGATCTGGCACCGACTGCTTTTGGGGAAAGCAGTTGCAAATTTGGGAGGGGACCACATTTGCTGTTTGGAAATATACGACCTTATTAGCGCGTGCACAAGAGAGAAAACTTGATAACACGTTCAAATGGTAAAAAAATATGGGTTGAACGGGTTCACGTTACTTTTCTCCTCAATTCCTACATTCTTTGGTAATAAATCGGTAATTTTCTAAAAGCTTTAAAAGAGGTTTTCTTCGATTAACTTTGAAGACATTTATTGAAAATCTGTAGTGAGATTTTTTGCTAGGTGGATACTTATAGCGAGGGAAGTATAGTTATTTCTTTAGAAAGTTAGTCTCGCGGTACAATGGGGCAACCAACTATAAGAAACGAAAGGGATACCATGCCTGATATTGCTCTTCGATTCAATAAAGATATGCTCGTTTTGTCCACTCCTATAGATTATCAATTAAAATCGCAGGGTTTTACCAATCCAGGTGATCGTGAATATGTTGCTCTATGCGAATCAGATCTAATCGAAGAAGTATATAAAGTTGAAAAGCTCATGGATACTCCTTGTTTAGTTACCGCAACGGAAGGTATAACAAGAGCACGCCTTGCCTATTCTCGTTTTGAGAAACAAGCTGAAGATATGGCGCGTATTGCGTATGAAGTGGGTTCTTCTTTTACTCCTCAGCATCTTATTGCTGCTGTTGGGCCAACTGGTTTACCTCTTGATACCAGCATATCCTCATCGGTAAAGCAGTCGATACAGCAATATCGTGATGCCACAGAAGTACTTATGCGCTATCCCTTTGATGCATTATATTTTTCCAATTTTTCGTCCTTAGCGGATGCTGAATGTGCTCTTAGAGGAGCACGTGAAGTGTTTGAAGGGCCACTCATGATTTCTCTTGCGGTATCGGATGAGAGCGATTTTTCAACCGATGAAACCTTTGCGCTTGGGGTGGAAAAATGTGATGAACTTGGAGCTGATGTTATTGGGATGGTGTCAGCTGCTAAACCTGAGCGGTTGGTGTATCTTTCTTCTCTCATGCGAAAAACAACCCATAAACCTCTTTTATGTGAAGTGTACATAAACAAAAAAGATTCACGTCAATTTGAACCAACAGATCAGAATC
>UMLF01077659.1_pt1 | contig 54794 bp, 39 predicted proteins | sample 1966501 | NCBI WGS metagenome assembly UMLF01 (sample SAMEA4836194, study PRJEB28245) | human gut metagenome | biome: gut microbiome; material: fecal sample | place: Denmark | collected 2008 | reverse complement strand
AGCACAACAATCCGAAGAAAAAGGGGCCGAATCTGCGCAGCGTGGTGCTGTACGTGCTGCTGGGCCTCGTGCTCGTCGCCCTCGTGGGCAGCCAGCTCGTGAACTTCGGTCCCCAGGAGGAGATCGACGAGCTCATCACGAGCGATTTCGTCACGGCGGTCGATGACGGTCGCGTGGACGAGGTCACCTACCATGCCGCGTCCGCGACGCTTGACGGCACGTACTACAAGGACGAGGCCGCCAAGGAGGCCGGAGAGCTCTCCAGCTTCAAGTCGACCTACACCGGCGATGACATGCTGCAGGAGCTCATGGCAGCCCATCCCGAGACAAAGTACAACGAGGACGTCACGACCTCGGGTTGGATCACGACCCTGCTCACGACCTTGCTACCTCTCCTGCTCATCTTTGGCGTGCTGATCTTCTTCATGTCGCAGGTGAGCGGTGCGAACAACAAGCAAATGCAATTTGGCAAGACCAAGGCCAAGAAGGTCTCGGAAGAGACTCCCAAGGTGCGCTTCTCGGACGTCGCCGGCATCGACGAGGCCGTCGAGGAACTCGAGGAGATCAAGGACTTCCTGTCCAATCCCGCCAAGTACCAGGCCATGGGCGCCAAGATTCCGCGTGGCGTGCTGCTCGTTGGCCCTCCGGGCACGGGCAAGACGCTGCTCGCGCGCGCCGTCGCGGGAGAGGCGGGCGTCCCCTTCTTCAGTATCTCCGGCTCCGACTTTGTCGAGATGTTCGTCGGCGTCGGCGCCTCGCGCGTGCGCGATCTGTTCGCGCAGGCAAAGGAGGCCGCACCGGCCATCATCTTCATCGACGAGATCGACGCCGTCGGTCGCCAGCGCGGTGCCGGCCTTGGCGGCGGCCATGACGAGCGCGAGCAGACCCTCAACCAGCTGCTCGTCGAGATGGACGGTTTCGAGACCAACGATTCCGTCATCATGATCGCGGCGACCAACCGCGTCGACATCCTCGACCCGGCCCTGCTCAGGCCCGGTCGCTTCGACCGCCAGATCGTCGTCGATCGCCCCGACCTCAAGGGCCGCGAGCAGATCCTCAAGGTGCACTGCGAGGGCAAACCCATGGCAAGCGATGTTGACCTGGCAGCGCTCGCTTCGCTTACCAGCGGCTTCACGGGTGCCGATCTCGCCAACTTGCTCAACGAGTCCGCATTGCTCGCGGCGCGGCGCAACAAGAGCCTCATCACCAATGACGAGGTCACCGAATCCATGGAACGCGTCGTTGCCGGTCCCGAGCGCAAGGGCCGCATCATGACGGATAAGGAGAAGGCGACGATCGCCTACCACGAATCCGGACACGCCCTGGTGGGCCATCTGCTCAATCATACCGACCCCATCCACAAGATCTCGATTATCGCGCGCGGTCAGGCACTCGGCTACACGCTTTCCATCCCGAGCGAGGACCGCTTCCTGCAATCCAAGAGCGAGATGATCGACAACCTCGCCATGTTTCTGGGCGGCCGCGTCGCCGAGGAGATCATGAACGACGGCGATGTGACGACCGGCGCCTCCAACGACCTCGAGCGCGCGACGAAGATGGCAAAGGCCATGGTCACGCGCTATGGCATGAGCGACATCCTGGGGCATCAGGTCTACGGCGAGCCCAATCAGGAGGTCTTCCTCGGCCGCGACTTCGGGTCGACGCCGGACTACAGCCAGGAAACGGCCAATACCATCGACGAGGAAGTCGCCCGCCTCATGACCACGGCGCACGATACGGCCTACAGCATCCTCTCGGAAAACCGCGACCAGCTCGAGCTCATGGCCCAGGTCCTGCTCGAGCGCGAGACCGTCGAGGGCAGGGCCGTCGAGGCGCTGCTCGACAACACGTGGGACGAGTACGTGGAGTGGGAGAAGACGCATCCCAGTGAAGCCGAGCAGGACAAGAAGAACATCGTCACGGCAGCGCAAAACGTGGGGGCTCCGCACGAGCTCATGGATCCGCGTGACGCGTCCGATGCGCCGGCGCCCGTGTCACCTCCCGCGCCAGATTCCGATGACGAGGGACGCTAGGATGGATACGGCCAAGATCGAGGAGGGCGTCAGGCTCATCCTCGAGGGCGTGGGGGAGGACCCCGACCGCGAGGGGCTGCGCGAGACGCCCGCGCGCGTCGCGCGCATGTACGAGGAGATACTCTCCGGCCTGCACGAGGATCCCGGCGAGCTGTTCGTCAAGAAGTTCAACGAGGGGCATCAGGAGATGGTGCTCGTCCACGACATTCCCATCTACTCCATTTGCGAACACCATCTCGTGCCGTTCTACGGTGTCGCGCACGTCGCGTACGTGCCCAATCCCTCGGGTCAGATATGCGGCATCTCCAAGCTCGCCCGTCTGGTCGACCTCTTTGCGCGTCGTCCGCAGGTTCAGGAGCGCCTGACCTCGCAGGTGGCCGACACGCTGGTCAAGGAGCTCGACCCGCAGGGCGTCCTCGTCGTGCTCGAATGCGAGCATCTGTGCATGAGCATGCGCGGCATCAAGAAGCCCGGGTCAAAGACGACGACTTCTGCCGTGCGTGGCAGCTTCATCACCTCGGCCGAGACGCGTGCCGAGGCTCTGAGCCTTATCCGGCAGGGAAGGTAGGCGGTCATGAGGGCACGTGAATGGCATTGCGGCCCCTTCGACTTTGACCTTGCGACGCCACTCGTCATGGGCATTTGCAATGTCACGCCCGATTCGTTTTCCGATGGCGGCATGCACGCCACCGCATCCGAGGCGCTCGAGCATGCGAAGAAGCTGATCGCCGCCGGTGCGGACATCATCGACGTGGGCGGCGAGTCGACTCGTCCCGGTGCCGAAGAGGTGCCGCCCGAGGTCGAAATCGCCCGTGTCTTGCCCGTCGTGCGCGAGCTCGCGTCGCATGGCGTCGCGGTGAGCGTCGACACGCGGCATGCATCCGTCGCCGAGGCATGCGTCGACGCCGGCGCCTGCATCGTCAATGACGTCTCGGGATTCAGAAGCGCAGACATGCGCGAGGTCGCGGCACGCGGCGATGCCGGCCTGGTGGTCATGCACATGCGTGGGACGCCCAAGACCATGCAGGAGGCGCCCGCCTACGACGACGTCGTCCACGAGGTGGAGCAGGAAATGATGCGCATGGTCACGCGGCTGACCACGGAGGGCGTCGAGCCCGGGCGCATCTGTCTTGACGTCGGCATCGGCTTTGGCAAGAACGTCATTCATAACCTTGCGCTCGTGCAGGCCACGGCGCATTTTGCCGAGCTTGGTTTCCCCCTCATGGCTGCCGTGAGCCGCAAGTCCTTCATCGGCGCGATGAGCGCCGAGAGCATACCCGCCATGCGCGATCGCGCCTCGGCGCTCTGCGCGGCGTTCATGGTCGATCAGGGGGCGCGTATCGTGCGCGTGCACGACGTGGCGACCACGCGCGAGATGCTGCGCGATTCGCATCGTGTGGTCATCGGTCTGGGCTCCAACATGGGCAATAGCTGCGAGCATATCGACGACGCATTGGCCAGCATGCGCCTCGATCCCGACATTTGGGTCGGCGCCGTCTCCGAGTACGTCACGAGCGCGCCCGCCTATCTGGAGGCACAGGCCCCGTTCGTCAACGCCGTTGCCGTGATACAGACGACGCTCGAGCCCTCCGAGCTCCTGCGCGTGCTGCAGGGCCTCGAATCCGAACACGGGCGCATTCGCGGCATCGAGAACGGACCGCGGCCGCTCGACCTGGATATCATCGACTACGAGGGTGTCGTGCGTTCCGACGGGGAGCTTGACCTGCCCCACCCTCTTGCCCTGGAGCGCGACTTCGTGGTGACGCCGCTGCTCGACATCCTGCCGGGTTACGTGCTCTCGAATGGCGTCGCGGTGACGCATGACAAGGTAACAGTGGGCCAGGTTATGGGGCCCGCGCGGGACATGCTGGCCTGACGGATGTGCGATGAGACAGTTGCTCAGGGGCGTTGTCTCATTTGCAAATGAGACAACGCCCCTGAGCAACTGTCTCATCGCGTTCCCATCGCCCCGTTCGCAGCCAAACGGGACAATCGCTTGCATATTGTGTTACCATGTGCAATTAGCATATCTGGTGCCACAATCAGAAGTGCAGCTCAAATGTAGAAACTGATAGGTAAAGGAGTCCCAGTATGGACGACGCAGGTATCGAGGAGCTCCTCGACGAGCTTGCCGAGCGCATCGAGCAGTCCAAGCCTGTCTTGGGCAATAGCCAGAAGCGCCAGGTCGAAATCGGCCCCATCTTCGAGATTCTCGATGAGATTCGCGACATCTTTCCCGAGGAACTGCGCCAGGCCCGCATCATCGTTCGTGACCGTCAGGGCATGATCGAGGCGGCCGAAATCGACGCCAACCGCATCCTCGAGGACGCCGAGCGCCAGGCCGAGCACCTTGCGGGCGAAGAGGAGGTCGTGCGCCTTGCCGAGCAGCGTGCCCAGGAGGTCATCGATGACGCCATGGCCCGCGAACGCGAGATGCGCGTCGGCGCGGAGGATTACGCCGATCAGATCTTCGCGAACCTCGAGACGAACCTCGACAACCTTCTCAAGAACGTCACCCGCTGCCGCCAGCGCCTGAACAGCGGCATGACCGACTAATGCGCGTTCATTGCTCGGCGGCTCGATAGCTGGGAGGTCGAGCAATGCAACAGCTCATCGTTTCCATTCATCCGGATCTAGCGGAACCGGCGTCAACGCGTTTTATCGAGGGCACGCTCGACGTGACTTCCTATCACGTCGGCGGCATGGACCTGCAGACGCCGGATGGCATCCAGTACCATCTCCAACTGACGAACACCGGCGAGGGCGTTTTGCTTTCCGGCGAGGCGAGCTGCACGGCGATTACCCCGTGTGCGCGTTGCCTTGCCCCGACGAGCCTCGAGATTTCGGGAGCCGTCGAGGGATATTACCTGCTCGAGCCCGCCGAGGATATCGACGGCTACGAGGATGACGAGTTCGAGGTCATCGACGCGGACGGCAGTTTCGACATCGCCCCGGCCGTCATCGCCGCCCTCGTGTACGCGACTCCCTACGTCATCCTGTGCAAGGAGGATTGCGCCGGCCTATGCCCGCGTTGCGGAGCCGACCTCAACGAGGGGCCCTGCTCGTGCGGCGAAACAGACGAAATCGATCCCCTCAATCCTTTCGCGGTTCTCAAGGACCTCGAGTTTGGCGACGAGTGACGCCGCCGTCGTGGGGTACAAGACGTATACATGCCCCCATGCCGCCCAGTGTGGCGGTTGCGAGTGGCTGTCCGTTCCCTATCCCATCCAGCTCTCCCGCAAGCGCGCGGCGCTCGGGGAGCTGTTCGCGCCATTTGGCCGTGATGTGGATGACATCGTCGGCATGGACGAGCCCGTCGCCTACCGCCACAAGATCATGACACCGTATGCCCCCGGCAAGGGCGGCAAGCCGAGGCATGGCATGTACAGGCGCGGGACGCACGATCTCGTCGGGATGCGCACGTGCCTCGTCGAGCATAAGGCGGGCCGTCCCATCCTCGAGAGCATCGCGGAGCTCGCCCAGGGATTCCGAATCCCGGCATATGACGAGAACACGGGAAAGGGGCTGCTACGTCATGCGATTGTGCGCATTGGCAGGGTGACGGGTCAGGTCATGGTGACGCTCGTCGTCAATCGCAAGGAGTTTCCGCGCAAGAGGGCTTTCGTCGCCGCGTTGCGCAAGAGGCATCCCTCCATCGAAAGCGTGAGCTTCAACGTGAACACGCGTCGTACCAATGCCGTGCTCGGACCGCTTTCGATGACGGCCTATGGCCAGGGCTGGATAGAGGACGAGCTGTGCGGATGCACCTTTCGCATTCCCGCGGACGCGTTTTACCAGACCAATCCGGCACAGACCGAGCGTCTTTACCAAATCGCGATTGACATGGCGCGGCTGCGCGAGGGTGATCGCGTGCTCGACGCATATTGCGGAATCGGGACCATCGGCATCATAGCCGCCAGGCAGATGCGCATCGATCTCGTCGGCGTGGAGAGCGTCGAGTCGGCAGTTTGCATCGCCCGGGAGAACGCCCGCATCAATCGCGTGAGAAATGCGAGCTTCGTCTGCGCCGATGCGGGGGAGTACCTTGCCAAGGCCGACGAGACGTTTGACGTCGTTATCCTCGACCCTCCTCGCGCCGGGGCCTCCGAGGAGTTCTTGGGTAGCTTGCTGGCGGCCACTCCCCGGCGAATCGTCTACATCAGCTGCAATCCCGTCACGCAGGTGCGTGATATCGAACGGCTCTCGTCTGCCTATCGGGTGGCGCGTCTCGTGGGCGTTGACATGTTTCCCCATACCAAGCATCTCGAGAGCGTGGCGCTGCTCGAACGCCGATGAAGAGGGCGAGGCGAAAGGAAAGGGAACCGGAATGGCCGTCCCGTCCGTTCCCAATCCCCCGTGCAATTTTCTCTTCACTCTCGCGATAAATCGTGTTATATTTCTTTTTCGCGTGTTCGAAGAGATTCTGCGCGTCGCGATGACGCGCTTGCTAGAAAGGTAACAGACGATGGCAGTACCCAAGCGCAAGACCGGCAGGATGAAGACCCATTCTCGTCGTTCCTCCAACGACGTTTGTAGGACGGCACCCCGTTCCGTATGCCCGCAGTGCGGCGAGGTCAAGCTTCCGCACACCATTTGCCCGAGCTGTGGCTATTACAAGGGCCGTGAGGTTCTCGTCGTCGAGGACTAAAGGCAATCTACACATTACGTGTAATCCTGCAAACGGTCGCCCGCTTGCAGGATTATTTCTTTATTCTGGGAAGAAAGTTCTCGTGAGGCGGGTGGATGAGCATGGATGAGGTCAAGGTCGTTGTAGACGCGATGGGTGGCGATGATGCGCCCGGCGTCGTGCTCGAGGGCGTTGACCAGGCCGTGGCGCAGGATCCTTCGCTCACCGTCATACTCACCGGGCCCGAGGACGTGATCGTTCCCTTTGCCGCACAGCACGGCAATGTTATCGCCCATCCGACCACCGAGGTCATTGGCATGGGAGAGCATCCGGCGGAGGCCGTGCGCCGCAAGAAGGACTCCTCGATCGTCGTGGGCTGCCGACTCGTCAAGGACGGCGAGGCAGGCGGGTTCTTTTCCGCCGGTTCGACCGGCGCGTGCATGTCGGCCGCCACGCTCGTCATCGGGCGCATCAAGGGTGTCAAGCGCCCCGCCATCGCAACGGTGCTCCCCTCTCCCGTGGCGAAGGTCGTCTTCGCCGACATGGGCGCAAATGCCGATTGCAAGCCCGATTACCTCGTCCAGTTCGCGCGTATGGCACGCGTGTACGCGCAGGTCACCCTCGGTATCGACAACCCGAGCGTCGGCTTGCTCAACATCGGCGAGGAGGAGACGAAGGGTTCCGAGTTCGCGCAGGAATGCCACAGGCTCATGAAGGAGCACGTGCCCAACTTCCGGGGAAACGCCGAAGGCCGCGCCCTCGCGTTGGGTGGTTTTGACGTGATCGTGACCGATGGCTTTACCGGAAACGTCGCTCTCAAGGTCTACGAGGGTGTCGGCATGGCGCTTCTGGCCGGCCTCAAGGAGACGATCTACTCGACGACGAAATCGAAGATCGGCGGTCTGCTCATCAAGGACGCGCTTTCGAAGTTCAAGGACGAGCTCTCGGCCGATAAGTACGGTGGCGCTCAGTTGCTCGGCTGCAAGGGCGTGTGCCTCATCGGGCATGGCTCGAGCAATGCGCAGGCCATTTGCAGCGGCGTGCTCGCGACGGCCGATGCGATTCGCCAGGATATGCCGGGAAGGCTCGCCTTTGCCCTGGCAGACGGCGATGCGCAGGCAGAAGGGCTCTGATATGGCCAACGAGGAGGTCCTCGAGACCCATCCCGACAAGATAGCCAAGGCCGAGGAGATTCTCGGATACGAATTCAAGGACAAGCCGTTGCTCGGGGCGGCCATCACGCATCCTTCCGCTCTCGACAAGGAGAAGACGCTCTACGACTACGAGCGGCTCGAGTTCCTGGGCGATTCCATCTTGGGCGCCATCACGGCCATGTATCTCTTCACTCAGTATCGCGACCTCGACGAGGGCGGGCTCACGCGCATCAAGGTGTCGCTCGTCTCGGGCAAGAGCCTTTCGCGCGTCGCCTATGACGAGGGCATCGCCGATTGCATCATCTTTGGCGAGAGCGAGGCGGGGACGGACAAGCGTGGGCTTCCCTCGGCGCTCGAAAACGTCTACGAGTCGCTCGTCGCGGCGCTCTACCTGGATGGCGGCATGGACGCAGCCTACGAGTGGGTGTCCCGTTCGCTGCTCACGCACGCCGATCGCAGCCTCGCCTCGGTGCCGGAAAGCCCCAAGTCATCGCTGCAGGAGCTCCTGCAAGACGAGGGCAGGCAGCCGCATTACAGGATCACCGGCTTTGACGGACCGCCCCATGACCGCACTTTTCACGCGCAGGTCCTCGTCGACGACGAGGTGATCGGCGAGGGAAGCGGCAAATCCAAGAAGCGTGCCGAAGCCGCGGCGGCGCAGGTCGCGCTCGACGGGTTCGAGAAGAAGAGGGCCTGACGTGTACCTCAAGTCACTCGTCCTCAAGGGGTTCAAGTCATTTGCCGACCGGGCTGTGCTCTCGCTCGAGCCGGGCATGACGGTCGTCGTCGGTCCCAACGGGTCGGGTAAGTCGAACATCTCGGATGCCGTCTTGTGGGTGCTGGGCGAGCAGAGCGCCAAGCAGCTGCGCGGCCAGGCGATGGAAGACGTCATCTTCGCCGGCTCGTCTGCGCGTCAGGCGGTCGGACTGGCCGAGGTCGACCTCGTGCTCGACAATTCCGATGGCACGCTCCCGCTCGACTTCGACGAGGTCGTCGTCACGCGGCGCATGTACCGCAGCGGCGAGAGCGAGTATCTCATCAACGGCTCGCCCTCGCGCCTCATGGACGTACTCGACATTCTCAACGATTCCGGTCTCGGTCGTGACACGCATTCGATCATCTCCCAGGGCTCGCTGCAAAACGTGCTGCGCGCCCGTCCCGAGGACCGTCGCCTGCTCATCGAGGAGGCAGCCGGCATCCTCAAGCACAAGAAGCGAAAGGAGCGCTCGGCTCGCAAGCTCAAGAACATGGATGGCGAGTTGCAACGCGTCCACGACATAGCCGGCGAGATCGACCGCCAGCTCAAGCCCCTCGAGCGCCAGGCGAATCGCGCACGTCAGCATGAGCAACTCACCGAGGAGCTCAAATCCGTCGAGCTCTCGCTCGCCGTCGATGACTTGCGCAGGCTCCAGGATTCCTGGCGCGAGACCGAGCGACTGGAGAAGGAAGCCGACTCGCTTGTCGAGCTCGCGCGCTTTCGCACCGACGAGAAGAAACGCGAGCTCGAGAAGTACCAACAGCTCCTCGAGGAAAAGGGCCTGTTTGCCGGGGACATAGCCGAGCAGCGCCGACGTTGCCAGACGGTTCTCGAGCGCCTCGACTCGGGCATGCTCTTGCTCGAGGAGAAGGGGCGCAACATGGTGACGCGCCTTTCCGAGCTACGCCAGGCCGTCCATCGTTCCGAGGCGAGTCGCATTGACGTCTCCTCCCGTCTCGAGACCTACGAGGCCGAGCACCGGGACACGGTTGCCCAGCTCGACGAGCTCACCGCCCAGCTCGAGCGCAAGCAGGCCGACGCCGACGAGATTCACGGTCTGCATGAGCAGGCAGAGCGCGAGCTCGCCGAGGTGAACGTCGAGGCGCGTGCCTGCGAGAGGGAATTTGACGAATGCACGCTTGCGGAGCTCAAGGCCACCGAGAGCCTTTCTACCGCCGACGTGGAGGATGGCCTTTTGGCCAACCGCATCGCGCAAATCGAGAGCGCCCAGGTGTCCACCCAGGCGACGCTCGCGGCGCGGCGCACTCGTCTCGAGGATCTCGAGGAGCAGCTTGCGCAGCTGCAAGCCGATTCCCTGGCCGCAAAGTCTGATATCGATAGCCGCGTGCGCATTCACGACGACTGCCGTGCTCGTCTCGAGGAAAAGCGCGACCAGCTCAGCTCACTGCGAGCGGAGATAAAGGGTCTCGAGCACGTTGACAGGGCCCTTGACGAGTCGCGTCCGCTACTCGCATGGGCCATGGAGCGCCAGGACGGCAACATCGTCTCGCCCGTAAGCGAGCTCTTCTCCGCCCCGCCCGCGCTCGAGCGCCTTGTCGAACATCTGCTGGGATCCGATATGTTCGGGCTCATGACCAAAGACGCGCACGCCTCGGCCGATCTGGTCGACCGGCTCCTGAAGGCCGAGCTTTCCGGGGGCGAGCTCTCGCTCATCAGCGTCGGTGGTGCGCCCATCGAGCGATCTCGCGCCAAAGCCGGCACGCGCCTGCTTGACGAGGTCACCTTCGCTCCCGAGCACGAGCGTGTCGCCGAGCTTCTGCTTGGCGATGTCTACGTGCTCGATTCGGCCGTCGAGGCCATCGAGGCAGCTGCGGCGGACACAACGGGAGCACGTTTCGTCACGCGCGATGGCGTGGTCGCGTGGCCCAACGGCAAGGTCACCATTGGCACGCAGGTTACCGACACCGAGGGCGTCTTGAGTCGCAAACGGCGTCTGCGGGAGCTGCAGGCGCAGGAGCCCACCGTCATCAAGGCCATCGGGGACGGCGAGCGCGACGTCGATCAGGCGCTCAACAACTTGCGCATTGCCCAGGCGGATGACTTCGAGCTTTCGCAGTCGATTGCCCAGGTTTCCGGCGAGACGGACAGCCTGCGCGAGGAAGTCGGTCGTCTCGAGCAGACGATCACCGGCCAGCTGCAGGAGAAGGGGCAGATTCAGGAACGTCGCGCGCGCATCGCCGAGGACACGGCCGCGAGTCGCGCGAAGGTCGAGGAACTCGCCGCACGCAAGGACGAGCTCGCCGCGCACAAGGCGGAGCTCGACGAAAGGGTTGCCGCCGCACGCGATAAGAGCGCCGCCTTGGCTACCCGCGAAGAGGGTTTCACGCGCGAGATTTCCACCATCCGGGTCGATCTCGCGACCGTACGTGAGCGCGAGAGGCATCTCGGCAAGCAGATCAGGTCCCTGGGGGACGAGATCGCGCAGCTCGAGGAAACGCTCAAGGTCTCGCATGAGACGGAAAGCAACCTCGAAATACTGCGCCTGCGCGTCGAGCCCCTCTACGACGTGTTCACGAACCTGCGCGAAGGCGTGCAGGAGAAGGCCGAGGTCCTGCGCGATCGTGCCCAGATCGAGCAGGCGGGCCAGGGTGACCTGCGCGATACCATCGACAAGGCACGCGAGGCCGTTGACGCCGAGCAGGCCAAGCTCGACGAGGCCAACGAAAAACTCACGCAGGTGCGCATCGAGAAAAGCAAGCTCGAGGTCAAGGTCGAGGCCGCCATAGCCGTCATCACTGAGACCCATGGCGTGCTGCTCGACATCGCCCTCGCACTCGACCCTCCCGAGAATCGCGACGAGGAGGAAAGGCGCGCCGAAAGCCTGCGACGCAAGCTCGGCAATCTCGGTTCGGTAAACCCGGTGGCCGTCGAGGAGTACCGCAAGCTCAGGGAGCGTCGCGAGTTCATTTCCGTGCAGCTCGAGGACCTCGAGGCCGCGGCCAAGGCGTTGCAGCGCATCGTCGCGGCGATCGACCGCAAGATGCGCAACCGCTTCGTCGATACCTTCGAGCAGGTCAACGCCAACTTCGAGGAGGTGTTCGCGCAGCTCTTCCCCGGCGGAAACGGGCATCTTGAGTTGACGGACCCGGACAATCCCGAGGAAACGGGCGTGGAGGTCTATGCGCAACCGCGCGGCAAGAAGGTCCGCAAACAGACGCTGCTTTCGGGTGGTGAGCAATCGCTCGTGGCACTCGCGCTGCTCTTCGCCGTATATCGCGTGCGCAGGACGCCGTTCTACATACTCGACGAGGTCGAGGCGGCATTGGATGACACCAATCTGCGTCGACTGCTCTCGTATCTCGACAGCATCCGCTCCTCCACGCAATTCATTATCATCAGCCACCAAAGGCGTACGATGGAGATGGCAGATCTGCTCTACGGCGTCTCGATGCGCAGCGATGGCGTGTCCAAGCTCGTGTCACAGAAGCTCGACCAGCAGATTCGCCTATCGACCGAGGATTCGGGCCAGACGCGTGACGTCGAGGAGTTCAGCGGCGCGCGCTAGTACCGCTCACGAGGGGGATTCACATGGCGTTCAAGGACAAGATCGATCGGAGCAGGGCGAAGTTCAACGAGCGGATGAACGTGCTGTTTCGCCGTGGTCCCAAGCTCGACGAGGATTTCTGGGATGACCTGGAGGAGACGCTCATCTTGAGCGACCTGGGTGCCCAGGCGACCATGGAGGTCATCGACCGTTTGCGTGACCAGGCTACGCGCCGTGCTCTGCCCGATGCGTATGCGGTGCTCGATCTTCTCGCCGACGAGATAAGCGGGCTGTTTGCCGAGCCCGATCCCGACCCCTTCCGCATGAATCCCGTCTGCGTGCTCTTCGTGGGCATTAACGGCGCGGGAAAGACCACGACGGTCGGTAAGCTCGCCAACCAGGCATCGCTCGGCGGTCGTAAGGTGCTCATCGGATCGGCCGACACCTTCCGTGCCGCCGCCATCGAGCAGCTCGACATCTGGGGCGAGCGCAGTGGCGTCGAGGTCGTGAAGCGCGAACGCGGAAGTGACCCGGCAAGCGTGTGCTATGACGTCGTCGAACGCGCCGAGCAGTTGGGAAGCGATTTGGTCCTCATCGACACCTCGGGGCGTCTGCACACCTCCGACGAGCTCATGCGCGAGCTGCAGAAGGTGGTCAACGTCACGCGCAAGCGCGCCGACGTCGATGTCAAGACCGTGTTGGTGATCGATGCCACGACGGGTCAGAACGGCCTGCAGCAAGCTCGCGAGTTCGACAAGGCGCTCGATCTGGACGGCGTCATCATGACCAAGCTCGACGGAACCGCGAAGGGCGGTATCGCCGTGGCCGTGAGCCACGAGCTGGGACTGCCCATCTTGCGCGTGGGCGTGGGCGAGGGCATCGAGGACCTGCAGCCCTTCGAACCGCGCGAATACGCCGAGGCGCTCTTCGGCGAGATGCGCGATGAGGTAGAGGGCAAGGACGAATCCGTGCCCGTCGTCGATACCTGTCCCGGAACCGGGGAAGGGAGGCTCGAGGACGTCGAGGAGGCTCCCGAGGTCGAGACCGAGGCTGGTGACGAGCTCGTCGAAGCGGAGCCCGAGGAGGAACTTGCCGAAGCCGAGACCGAAGCCGAAGAGTATGAGGACGGTGTCGAGATTTGGCTTGAGGTCGATGACGGTTCCGAGGATGATGAGGTCGACGAGTTCGAGGACGAGCCTGCATTTGACGAGGGCGATGCAGATGACGAAATCGATGCGGAGCCCGTCGACGAGGACGATTCGGAACCTGCCAAGGAATCGTTCCGCGACAAGATGCGCCGCTGGTTTTCATAAGGAGCGATGATGTTCGAGAGTCTTTCCGACAAGCTGCAAAAGGCGTTTACCGGGTTCAAGTCCAAGGGCCACCTGACCGAGGACGACATCAACGACGGCATTCGCGAGATTCGCATGGCGTTGCTCGAGGCGGACGTCAACTACAAGGTGGTCAAGAACTTCACGCGCCGTGTCAAGGAGCGCTGCCTGACCGCCGAGGTCATGGATTCGCTCACGCCGGGCCAGAACGTCATCAAGATCGTGCTTGACGAACTGACCGAGCTGCTGGGCGGCACGACGGCCGAGCTCACCTTTGGCAGCAGGATTCCCGGTGTCGTCATGCTCGTGGGCTTGCAGGGCTCAGGCAAGACGACCGCAGCGGCCAAGCTCGCGTATCGCCTCGGGAAGCAAGGTCACAACCCGCTGCTGGTCGCCTGCGACGTCTACCGTCCCGCAGCCGCTGACCAATTGCAGACCCTTGGCGACGAGATGGGCGTGCGCGTCTATCGCGGTGACGGCAAGGATCCCGTCAAGATTGCGACGGAGGGCGTGCGCGATGCCATCGACAACCTGCGCGACGTCGTGATCATCGACACCGCGGGTCGCTTGCATGTCGACGAGGAGATGATGGACGAGGCGGTCGCGATTCGCGATGCCGTCGAACCGGACCAGATTCTCATGGTCGTCGATGCCATGACGGGCCAGGATGTCGTGAACGTCGCCGCCGCGTTTGCCGAACAGGTCGATTTCGACGGCGTCATCATGTCGAAGATGGATGGCGACGCCCGTGGCGGTGGCGCTCTCTCCATCCTCGAGGTCACGGGTAAGCCCATCGAGTTCATCTCGGCTGGCGAGCGTCCGGACTCTCTCGAGATCTTCCACCCCGACCGCATGGCAAAGCGCATCCTCGGCATGGGAGACGTCGTCTCGGTCATCGAGCGTGCCATCGAGATCCAGGATCGCGAGATGGAGGAGGCCGAGGCCGAGCGCCTCGCACGTGCCGACTTCGACTTCAATGACTTTCTCCAGGTCATCAGCCAGACGCGCAAGATGGGCGGCATTGGCAAGCTCGTAAGCGCATTGCCCGGCGGTGACAAGGCCCTGAACGCCGGTCAGGTCGACGAGCACGAGCTCGACCGCACCGAGGCGATCATCAACTCCATGACGAAGGAGGAGCGCCGCAAGCCCTCGCTGCTGAACGGATCGCGACGCAAGCGCATCGCAGACGGATGTGGCATGTCGATTCAGCAGGTCAACCAGCTCATCAAGCGCTACAACGAGACGCGCAAGCAGGTCAAGAAGATGATGAGCTCGATGAACCAGCCCGGCAAGAAGGGCAAGCGCGGCAGGAGGCGCATGGGCATTCCCGGTTTGGGCGACATCGACCTCAGCCAACTCAAGAACATGATGTAGACAACCAATGCCTCTTGGCAAGATCGAGTAACGATGATGGAAATCTGGGATATTTACGACGAAAACATGAACAAGACCGGCAAGACCATGGAGCGTGACAACTGGAGCATGCAGCCCGGCGAATATCACGTATCCGTGCTTGGCGTCGTGCAGAGGCCTGACAAGAAGTACCTCATCACGCAGCGCAAGATGGACAAGCCATGGGGTGCTGGCTGGTGGGAGTTCCCCGGTGGCGCCGTGCGCGCGGGCGAGGAGCCCGAAGCGGCGGTACGTCGTGAGGTCGCCGAGGAAACCGGTCTGGACGTCTCTGACGTTGCAGCAGAGAAGGTGCTCACCTACAAGCGCGAAGATCCGAACGACGATAACAATTACTTCATGGTCGTCTACAGGCTCGAGCTTGACGCCGACGAGTCTATGGTCGCGATTCAGGAAGAGGAGGTCGAGGACTTCGCGTTTGCCGATGTGGCTAGAATCAGGTCCCTGGCAGACGAGGGCATCTTCCTCCACTACAACAGCATTAGTTCCATTTTCGAGTAGGGCGATTACATCATGCAGAAAACCGATACGGTCTTAATGGCACATGGTAGCGGCGGAACGATGATGCGTGACATCATCGAGCAGCTGTTCTTCGAGGCGTACGCTGGCGACACCCTGCGACGCGGCGACGACGCGGCGGTGCTCGATGTTCCCGCTGGCCGCATCGCCTTCTCGACGGACACCTTCGTGGTGACGCCGCACTTCTTCCCTGGTGGAGACATCGGGCATCTGGCCGTGTGCGGTACGGTCAATGACGTCGCGACAAGCGGGGCCACGCCACGTTACCTCTCCTGCGGCTTCGTGCTCGAGGAGGGTTATCCGCTCGACGACCTGCGATGCGTGTGCGCATCCATGGCGGCAACGGCCAAGGAGGCCGGTGTCGAGATCGTGACGGGTGACACCAAGGTCGTCAACCGCGGTCATGGTGACGGCATCTACATCAACACGGCTGGCATTGGCGAGTTGCGCGAGGGCATAGACCTCTCCGCATCGCACATCAAACCGGGTGACAAGATTCTCATAAGCGGCAGCATCGGCGATCACGGCATCGCGATCATCTCGACGCGTGAGGAGCTGAGCTTCTCGACGCAGATCGAGTCGGATGCCGCGCCACTCAACCACATGATTGCCGCCGTGCTCGATGCGTGCCCGGCTGGAAGCGTGCGTGCGTTTCGCGACCCCACGCGTGGCGGTCTCGCCTCCACGCTCAACGAGTTCGCGAACACGGCGCACGTCGACATTCGCGTCGACGAGGAAGCGGTACCCGTGCATGACCAGGTGCGCGGTGCCTGCGAGATGCTCGGCTATGATGTCTTCCAGGTGGCAAACGAGGGCAAGATGGTGTGCGTGTGTGCGCCCGAGGTGGCCGATGCCGCGCTTGCGGCCATGCGCACGGACAAGTATGGTGCCGAGGCCGCGATCGTCGGAGAGGTGCTCGAAGGCGAGGGGCGCGTGTACCTTCGCACCGCCTTTGGCAGCGAGCGCATCCTCGACATGCTCGTTGGCGAGCAGCTCCCCCGCATCTGCTAGCCTCTTGCACCTCACGCGCTCTTCACATCTCCATGCGATAATACGTTGTCAAGAACAATGACAACTCACGACAGCGAGGAGCAAGTCATGAGCACTGAAGATACCGCGCAAGCCTACGTTCCCTTCGACCTCATGCACGACTTCATGGTCGACGTCTTCGAGGCGTACGGCGTCCCCCGCGAGGATGCCGAGATCTGCACCGACGTCCTCATCGAATCCGATCGCCGCGGCATCGCGAGTCACGGCATCAACCGGTTCAAACCCATATACCTCGATCGCATCAAGAACGGTACGCTGCTGCCCAAGACCGACATCGAGATCCTGAAGGAGACGCCCACTACACTCGTCATGGACGCGCATGATGGCATGGGCATGGTGGCGAGCTACGAGATGATGAAGCGCCTGATCGAGAAGGCCAAGACGCTCGGCATGGCCGGCGGCGCGATCCGCAACTCCACCCATTACGGCATCGCTGGCTACTGGGCGACGATGGCAAGCGACGAGGGGCTCATCGGCATTACCGGTACCAACGCCCGGCCGTCCATCGCCCCGACCTTCGGCGTCGAGAACATGCTCGGCACCAATCCGCTCACCTTCGCGCTTCCCACCGACGAGGACTTTCCTTTCTGCCTCGACTGCGCAACCTCCATTTCGCAGCGCGGCAAGATCGAGCGTTACGCCCGCGAGGGAAGTCCCACGCCGGCTGGTATGGTTATCGGCCGCGACGGCAGCGCCATGACGGACAGCGACGAGATTCTCAAGGCGCTCGTCGACGGTACGGCGGCGCTCGCTCCGCTCGGGGGCATCGGCGAGGACCTCGGTGGCTACAAGGGCTACGGATACGCCACCGTGGTCGAAATCCTCTCGGCAGCCCTTGCCGGTGGCGAGTTCATGAAGGCGCTCACGGGCGTCTCTCCCGAGGGCGATCCGCAGATGTACGGTCTTGGGCACTTCTTCTTCGTGGTCGACCCCGACGCCTTCATGGGACAAGACGCCTTCAGGAAGATTGCGGGTGATATCTCGCGCGAGCTGCGCGCGTCCGAGAAAGCGCCCGGCGAAGAGCGCATCTATACGGCAGGCGAGAAGGAGCACCTTGCCTGGCTCGACCGCAAGGACAAGGGCATTCCTGTCAACGCGGCCGTCAAGCAGGAGATGACGCAAATCCGCGACGAACTTGGCCTGGATTACCATTTCCCCTTCGAGGGCTAACAACATTTCGTCTCATACGCAGGCAAGCTGCGAAGCGAAATGTGACAGGGGCCTGGCTCCTGTCACATTTTGAGCAAAGGCCATCCTCATGCGCAGGCAAGCTGCTCCGCTCCGACGGTCGCTTCCCGACAGCCCGCTTCGCGGTCTTTACGGCGCGCTCCCTTGGACCTCCGCTTCGCAGCTTGCCTGCGCATTGCGTCTGGGTGCATCCCGCTCAGGCAACGATTTGCATGGTAGTAAAGGGCTGTCATCTTCTCGCATGGTAAACTTGCGGATGCCAAACATCCAGGCGCACTATGTGTGTCGTAGCAAAACATATGCTGGAGGACATCTGTCCAACCAGTTGTGTTTTGCTGCGCAACATGGATGTTTGGCGACATAGGGTGGATGTCCTCCATCATGTCTTGCCAAGACTGACGCGACATCCGCTGAAACTCTATCAGACGGAGGTCGCCAGGCATGTATTCAAAATCGACAAGCATAATGAAGTCTTCTGCGAGACATGGTCATGTCATTGCAGTCCTTTCCCTGGCCGTCCTGCTTTTGTTTAGCCTTCAGGGATGTGGCGGTTCTACGAGCAAAACTTATCCAGTTGACCAGGCCACAGACTTTGCTGGTAACACCCTCGTTGGTTGTGAAGATGAGGTCTTCAAGTCAGCTGGGGGCTCTATAAAGATCATCACACGCTATAAGGATTATACGGTCTCTGGCACCACCACAAAGCTCTCGTATGATGAGTGGATTCAGGCAGGCCGTCCCGATAACGACAAGGGATACAAGTACTATTACGTCTATACTCCGACCGGGGAAGAACACGCCCTTGTCTATCTGAACAACAAGGACGTTTGCATAGAGGTCACTGTACATGGACGTAACGGCAGAAGAACATGCGCGCTCATGCTCAACGAGGATGGCGTATTCCTCCTGAAGAATCCCGTTACGGGCGACACTGTCAACAGAGAAGCCTTGGAGCAAGACTATCAGTACTACCATGAGGAGGCATCCAGGATCGTAAATGCAATCGATCCCGACTTCCTCTATAGCTTAGATACGCAATCCAATATTCCCCGAAGCGCAAAGTCAAGCTCGTCCAAATCAAACTCTAAGCCAGGCATTCCTAGCGGCGCCATCGAATGGACAAACGCTTCCAAGTATCTGGGGGAAACCGTCACAATCTGTGGCCCTATCGTGAGCTCGACAGTGGCGTCTTCAAGCAATGGGTCGCCCACGTACCTCGACATGGGTGCAGCATATCCTGCCTCAAACAGGGTGAGTATCGTGATATGGGGAGAGGATGCGGGCAACTTCCCGCAGCCCCCCGTGTCGATGTATGAGGGCAAGACGATATGCGTGACCGGCGAAGTGTACTCGTACCGTGGGACATGTAGCATCAAGGTGACATCACCCTCACAGATCAAAACAATCGGATAACACGAAACGAAGAGAGGTGTGTGCAATGGCAAGGAGAAATCTGAATCAGACAACCAGCGTCAAGGCGATGTGGGCGTTATGCAATACGAGAACTCTAATTGTCGTCGTCTCCCTATTCCTGTCCGCATGTTTTCTTGTCGGCTGCGGTTCAAGCGTAGAATCTACGAGAAGTAGCACACCCAGCAGCTCGCTTTCATCAAAGGTTGATTTTGTTGGAACATGGTTCTGCATAGGTTTCCTTGTTGATGGTGACTCTTTTTCAATTCAAGAGATGGACGAGGAGTACGGCACGGACACGACGTACTGCATCGTCCTTGAGAAAGACGGAACATTTTACAGCTTGTACATGAATGGCATTGACGAGCCATTTGCTACGGATGGAACATGGGAGAGAGCTTCCGATGGGATTCTTGTCCAGCCGGGCAATACGGAGGGAGTCTATAGAGATGACGGGCTCCTATATATCGAAGATGGGGGCCTAGTCGGAGTTTTTCAAAAGGTGTCAGATGACACCGTAAGCAGTCGAAAGGGACAGTAGAACACTGGGTTCAGCAGCACTAATGGTGTGCATGCCGTATCTTTGATGGTGGGGGCGTTTGCCCCCTTACCCGTGTTTCCAAAATGCTTGATGTTGATTATTGGGTAAAGCCGCTATCTGACAGTTCGTGCATCCGAAACAGGCAAGCGTTTTGAAGAAGGATAAGAGAGCAGAGACTCAGGAGAGAGCTGAACAGATTTGACCGAGATATGGGGGGTTGGGGGAGCATACAGGACGACATGCGAGAGAAAAGGAAGGAGCTGGACGAGCAGGCCAGAGCGGAGGGGTATTCATCCCACATGGCAAAGATGTCAGCGGAATCTAACAAAAGGATGCAGGATTGCATCAACAGCTCTAAACAGTAGGAGCGCATAAAAAGCTGATGCGCGTCTCGGTAGTTCGACTATAGAGAAAGGGTGGTCTATGAGCGAGATAGAAGAGGAATCGCGCAAAGAAACAAACGTGGCTTTAGTTAAAAGAGTTGCTGGCACGATTGGCGTAGTCATCGGATTATTGGCGTTTTTGGTCATCGGTATTGCTTTCGTCCTGTTTGTGTTGCGAGTCAATCCCCTGTTTAGGTTTGAGCTTGAAGCGCTACTCGGGGGACCAATTGGCCAGATCATGTTCTCTGCATCCGATGCGCTTTTCGGCTGGATATGGTGATTGCGCCTTCAGAAGACCTCTCCTAGTTCAAGTTGAATCCATTAGGAGGGTCTCCATGTTCCAGACAGGGTTCCTCATAGTCATCGCCTACTTCGTGCTCATGGCCATCTTCGCATCGTGGGCTGAATAGGAGCGGGCCGGCGGCATGCGATGAGCAGAGCCGAGGTCTAAGGGAGCGAGCCGTAAAGACCGCGAAGCGGGCTGTCGGGAAGCGACCGTCGGAGCGGAGCAGCTTGCCTGGGCACAAATGACGGCATAGCCGCAAACGAATGTGTCCTAAATGTGTCCTGTTCGCCTTTACGGCTCCCACAAACAAAAAAGCCAGCGGCCGGATAAGCCGCTGACCTCGTGTTTCATGGTGGACCGGCAGGGGTTCGAACCCTGGACCTTGGGATTAAGAGTCCCCTGCTCTGCCAGCTGAGCTACCGGTCCGTAACAGCGAAAAAGGATTATACACGAAATCGCCGTGCGCTCCAGCAGGAAAATGGGGTGGGTAAAGGGATTCGAACCCTCGACCTCCAGAGCCACAATCTGGCGCGCTAACCAACTGCGCTATACCCACCATGTGCTTCCTGCGCCGATGCGCAAAGCGAGAGTATAGCGGATTTTTTCGGTGCCTACAAACACTAATAGGAGTAAGATGAAAAAACCTGTGAGAGGGGATGGGCAGCGCCGTTGTTGCCCGGAGTTCCTAAAGGAGGACACATGGAATTGCTTGGCGATGTGGTCTTTCTGTCGCGCCTTCAGTTCGCGTTGACTGTCATATTCCACTTCCTGTTCGTACCGTTGTCCATTGGTCTGGGCCTGTTCGTCGCGCTCACCCAGACGCGCGCCTACAAGACGCGTGACCCCAAGGACGAGGCTGACGCCCGTTTCTGGGTCAAGATCTTCACGCTCACCTTTACGGTCGGCGTTGCGACGGGCATCACCATGGAGTTTAGCTTCGGCACCAACTGGGCCGATTACTCGCGCTTCGTGGGCGACATCTTCGGCTCGCCGCTTGCCGCCGAGGCATTGCTCGCCTTCTTTCTGGAGTCGTGCTTCCTGGGTGTGCTCCTCTTTGGCCGTAAACGCGTGTCTCCCAAGTTCTACATGGTTTCCGGCTGGCTCGTGTGGTTCGGCTCGATGCTTTCGGCGCTGTGGATTCTCATCGCCAATTCGTGGATGCAGACGCCCGCGGGTTACGAGGTCGTCGAGACGGCGCATGGTAGCAAGGCGATCATCACGGACTTCTTTGCCGCGGCATTCAATCCGCAAACCGTGCCCACGTATCTGCACACGGTTCTCGCGCTTCTCGTGTTCGGTGCGTTCATCGCCATGGCGATTGCCGCGTACTACCATCTCAAGGGTCGTAACCCCGAGTTCGTCGCCAAGATGATGCGCTGGGGCGCCATCGTCACGCTCGTGTGCATGGTGCTCATGATGCCGGTCGCGCACATGCAGGCCCAGGTCGTTGCCGACGAGCAGCCGACCAAGCTCGCCGCCATGGAGGGCCAATACGAGACCGAGCCCGTGCCCATGTACCTCTTTGGCATCGTCGATACCGAAAACGGCACGGTCATCGGTCCATCGATTCCGGGACTCACCTCGTTCCTCGCCGCTGGCGATTTCAGCGCCGAATACCCCGGCCTCAATGACATCGAGGCGGCCGATCCCGGCAGCACGCCTACGGCCACGGAGGTGCAGCTCACCTTCCAGTCCTATCACATCATGATCGTCATGATGGGCGTCATCATGCTGGGTGTGTTGCTCGCGCTCATCATGGCCTTCGGCAAGAAGCTCAAGACCAAGCGGTGGCCTTATGTCGTGATGGGCTTCCTGTGGATTGCCCCGTTTTTGGCCATTCAGTTTGGCTGGGCGACAGCCGAGGTCGGTAGGCAGCCGTGGATCGTCACGGGCGAGCTCAAGACGCTTGACGCCATCTCGCCGTCAGTGCCGGCCGATCAGCTCCTCATCACGATTTGCCTCTTCATCGTCATCTATCTGGTGATCTTCATTGCATGGGCGCGCATCTTCTCCAAGATCGTCAAGAGCGGTCCCGAGAAGTGCCTTGCCGAGGCCCAGAAAGCGGACACCGTCGAGACGCAGGAAGGTGATGCATCATGACGCTCCCCATCCTCTGGTTCATCATCATCGCCGTGCTCATCAGCGCATACTACGTTCTCGATGGCTTCGATCTGGGCGCGGGCATCCTCTCGCCCTTCGTGGCAAAGACCCCGGGCGAAAAGCGCGCCCTCATGACCTCCATCGGTCCGGTCTGGGATGGCAACGAGGTCTGGCTTCTGACTGCGGGTGGTGCCCTGTTCGCTGCGTTCGCGCCCGCATACGCGACCGTGTTTTCCGGCTTCTACCTGGCCATCATGTTCGTGCTCTTCGGTCTCATCATCCGTGCGGTGAGCCTCGAGTTTCGTGCGCATGATCCGAAGTGGCAGAAGTTCTGGGACGTCTGCTTCTTCGTGGGGTCTCTCGTTCCCGCTCTGCTCTTTGGCGTCGCCCTCGGCAATTGCCTGCAAGGTGTGCCGCTCGATGCCGCAGGTAACTACATCGGCTCGTTCTTTGGCCTGCTCACGCCGTTCCCGCTTCTGTGCGGCCTGCTCGGCCTGTCGACCATCATCTTGCAGGGTGCGTGCTGGCTCGCGGCCAAGATCGAGGAGGGCACGGACTTGCACAAGCGTGCCGTCACGGCTCGCGTCGTGATGCAGGTCGTCACGGCAGTGCTCGTCGTCGCCGTCTCCATCATGTTCTTCAACTTCGTCGGCTTTCCGCCGGGCGAGGCGCCGGCCCTGCCGTTCCTCGTGCTCGTCGGTTGCCTTCTGGTCGCGGCCATCGTCGTTGGCTTTTTGGCCGCGGGACGCAACAGGAACTGGTTGGCGTTCGGCGCCAATTCCGTCGTCTGCGTTGCGCTCGTCTTCGCGCTCGTGCTCGCCATGTTCCCCAATCTCGTCGTCTCCACGGGCCCCGGTCCGTCCATTGACCTGTTCACCGCAGCTGCGAGCACTTATGGACTTACGGTGATGACCATCATCGCCTGCATTGGCGTTCCCCTGGTCGCCATATATCATGTCATCATCTACCGCACCTTCCGCGGCACCATCAAGGTGGAGGAAGACTAGAAGAAAGCATTTGCATGATCGAGCTAAAGCACCTGCGCAAGTCCTACAAGGTCGGCGATTTCGAGCAAAAGGCGCTTGACGACGTCTCCCTTTCGTTCAGGGATAACGAGTTCGTTGCCGTCCTCGGGCCGTCAGGTTCCGGTAAGACCACCCTGCTCAACGTGCTGGGTGGTCTTGACCACGCCGATACCGGTGAGCTCGTCATCAATGGCACGTCCACCAAAGACTACTCGAGTGCCGATTGGGATACGTATCGCAACCACCACATCGGCTTCATCTTCCAAAGCTACAATCTCATCCCGCATCAGACGGTGCTCTCCAACGTCGAGCTCGCACTCACGCTTTCCGGTGTGTCGCGCGAGGAACGTCGGGGGGGAGCCATGGCCGAGCTCGAGCGCGTTGGCTTGGCAGAACACGCCAGCAAGAAGCCCAGCCAGCTTTCCGGTGGCCAGATGCAACGCGTCGCCATTGCCCGCGCGCTGGTCAACGACCCCGACATCGTGCTCGCCGATGAGCCCACCGGCGCACTCGATACCGAGACGGGCATCCAGGTCATGGACCTGCTGTCGGAGATTGCGAGCGACCGTCTGGTCATCATGGTCACGCACAATCCCGAGCTCGCCTACGACTACGCCAATCGCATCGTCAAGCTCCACGACGGTCAAATTGCCGATGACAGCAATCCGTTCGATCCGAGCAAGGCCGACGAGCAAGAGGCGAAGCTCGCCGCCGTTGCGCGTGATAAAGCGCAGACAGGGCGCAAGAAGCATGCATCCATGTCGTTTCTCACGGCGCTCGCGCTTTCCTTCAACAACCTGATGACCAAGAAGGGGCGCACCTTTCTCACGGCATTTGCGGGATCCATCGGCATCATCGGCATCGCCGCGATCCTTGCGCTTTCCAATGGCGTCAACAACTACATTGCCAAGGTCGAGGAGGATACGCTTTCATCGACTCCGCTCACCATCACGCAGTCGAGCTTCGACGTGACCTCCATCATGATGCAGGCGGGCGATTACGTGCATGGAGACGCCGAAGACGACGTCGCCGCGGGCGTCATTCCGGAATCCACCATCATGGCCGATGTCCTGACGGACGTGAAGACGAACGACCTCAAATCTCTGCGTTCCTTCTTCGAGGCAAACGGCGGGGATGTGAATCGCTACGTGAACGCCATCGTCTACGGCTATGGCATAACGCCCCAAATCTACAAGGCCGACACCTCCGCCGGCATCAAGCAGCTCAATCCCGGCGCCTTGTCCTCGATCATGTCCAACGACATCAGTTCCGCCGGCATGTTCTCGACCATGATGGGCTCGGCGAGCTCGTTCCAGGAAATGCTCGATGACCAGAAGCTTCTCGAGGAGCAATACGACATCGTCGCCGGTGCCTGGCCTGCCAACTACGACGAGTGCGTGCTGGTGCTCAACAAGAACGGCGGCATCAGCGACTACACGCTCTACGCGCTGGGCATCCTCGACCCCGACGAGCTCAACGATCTGCTCATGGACGCCCTTGCCTCCGAGGATCTTGACGTTCCCGACACCAACGTCGAGTTCACGCAAGACGAGGCGCTGGCGCTCACGTTCAAGGTCGTGAACGAATGCGACATGTACACCAAGGCCTCCTCTGGCTCGACGTGGGTTGATCGCAGTGATGACGAGAGCTATATGAAGACGCAAATCGCCGAGGGCCTCGACCTCAAGGTCGTGGGAATCATCAAGCCGAGCGCGACGGCATCGTCGACGTCCATGGACGAGGGCATCGGGTATCGCCATGACCTCATCCTGCATCTCATCGATCAGGCGGCTACCTCGCCGGTGGTCGAGGCGCAGATGGCCGAGCCCGATGTCGACATCTTCACGGGCAAGACCTTCGAGTCGCTCAAGGACGATGCGGAGTCCTCCTTCGACATGGGCTCGCTATTCAGTATCGACCAGAACATGATGGCACGCGCCTTCAACGTCGACAATGCCGCCATCGAGTCGGCAATGGCAAGTGCGATGAGCGGCGCGGCCGCGAGCCTCGACACGAGCAACATGTTCGCGGACATTCCCGCACCCGATTTCAGCGATCTGGACATCGACTTGTCCGGTGGCGTTCCCTCCGCAAGCCAGGTGGCGGCTCTCGAGCAAAGCCTGGGGCAGATGACCAGCGGGGTTGTCACAGGCTTTGTGGAATACGTCTCGCGCACCGGTATCACCGATCCCGCGCAGCTGGTTGGTGCGTGGGCTGCCTACCAGCAGTCGGATACGTACAAGAACATCATCAACCGGGCTGCAACGAGCATCGCATCGGGAATGGCCGGATCCAGCGAGCAGATGCAAGAAGCTTTCAAAACAGCCATCCAGAAGAAGATGAACGAGTACATGTCCACCCAGCTCGTGCCCTATCTGCAGGGCAAGATGGGCGGCATGCTGCAGAGCTACACCATGAGCCTGGCGAGTTCGATGGCCTCCGCGCTCTCGACTGCGATGGGCACGGCAATATCGGTCGACCCGAGCATGTTCGCCCAGTCCATCACCGTCAACATGGACCAGGACGAGCTCACCTCCATGTTCATGAACCTCGCGCGCAGCAACGACCTGAGCTACGAGAACAACCTGCAAACCTTGGGCTATGCCGATATAGCCGACCCGATTTCCATCAGCATCTACGCTAAGAGCTTCGATGACAAGCAGGTCGTCGAGGACATCATCGACCAGTACAACGCCGACATGGAATCCTCGGGCGAGGAGGACAAGACCATCTCCTACTCCGACATCATGGGCGCGCTCATGAGCTCCGTCACCAACATCATCGACATGATCTCCATGGTGCTTATCGCGTTCGTCTCCATCTCGCTCGTCGTGAGTTCGATCATGATCGGCATCATCACCTACATCAGCGTGCTCGAACGCAAGAAGGAAATCGGTATCCTGCGCGCCATGGGCGCGAGCAAGGGCAACATTGCCAACATCTTCAATGCCGAGACGGTCATAGAGGGCCTCATGTCCGGTGTCTTCGCCGTCGTTCTCGTGGCGTTGGTATCGCTGCCCGTGAATGCCATCGTACTCGCGATGATGAACATCTCGGGAATCCTCGCCCTGCCCATCACGGCGGCATTGATACTCATCCTCATCAGCGTGCTGCTGACCTTCATCGCCGGTCTCGTGCCCGCCATGAACGCTGCGCGCCGCGATCCCGTCGAGGCGTTGCGCAGCGAGTAGCGTCCTTAGGCCTGTCCCGGCATGCGGAACGGGCCTACGCGCGAGTTGCGTTCGGGATGACACGCACGATATGTCGGCAACCGTCAGCCATAGAAGGGGCCTTGCCTACGTCCTGATATCGGCCGTGTGCTTTTCGCTCGCCGGCGTGCTCATCAAGGTCATTCCGTGGAATCCCATCAGCATCAACGGCGCGCGCTGCATCTTCGCGATCATTCCGATGTATCTCTACCTGCGCGCGACAGGTAGGCGCTTTCACATCAACAAGCAGATCATCGGCGGTGCCGCGCTCGACTTTGCCATGCTCGAGACCTTCGTGATCGCCAACAAGCTCACGACGGCGGCAAACGCGATCGTCTTGCAGTTCACCGAGCCCGTATGGGTCATCCTGCTCGCGTGGATCATCTTTCGCTCCCGCCCGCGCACGAGCGCCGTCGCAGCTAGCATCGTCGTGATTGCGGGTATCGTCTGCTTCTTCCTCGACAGCTTGAGCGCCGGCGGCGTGCTGGGAAACGTACTCGCGATTGCCTCTGGCCTGGCCTATGCGGGCGTGTTCCTGCTCAAGGAATCGCCCAAATGCGATTTCGAATGCGCGGCCATACTGGGCTTTGCGGCGTGCTTCGTCGTCGGCATTCCCTTTTACGCGCAAGAGACGGTGTTCTCGCTCGACATCCTGCTGGCCATCATGGCACTTGGCATCGCCCAGCTGGGACTGGCGTACTTCTTTCTCTCCAAAGGGCTCGACGTGGTGTCTCCCGTCACCGCCTCGCTCACCTCGACCATCGAGCCGCTCCTCAATCCCATCCTGGTCGCGATCGTGGTGGGAGAGACCATAGGACCGCTTTCAATCTTCGGCGCGGTGCTGGTGATTGGTGCTGCGACCGCCTATAACGTCTATGCGGCGCGAAGCGGATAGCGCGCTAGAAGAGCATGAAGATGCGGGCGAGTATGTACCCGATGAGCCCGCAGCAGGGGAAGGTCAAAAGCCAGGCCGCGACCATGCTTTTGGCGACATCCCACTTGACGCGCTTGGGGTTCTTCGAGGCGCCGACGCCCATGATGGCGGCAGTGCTGCAATGCGAGGTCGAGACCGGCATGCCGGTAATCGAGGCGATGAACAGCGTGATGACCGTAGTTGCCGAGGCGGCCACGCCCTGGTACTTCTCGAGCTTGACCATGTCCATTGCCACGGACTTGATGATGCGCTTGCCGCCGACGAGCGTGCCGAGCGATATGGCAAGCGAGCAGACGATCATGAGCCACAGTGGAAACTCGGTCGCGCCGCTCGTCTGCATGTCGAACGCGAGCGCGATACCCAGAAGGCCGATCGACATGAACTTCTGTCCGTCCTGCGCTCCGTGGAGAAACGAGAGCGCGCAGGCGCATATGTCCTGGAGCACGACGCAAACGTTGTTTGCCTTGAAACGGTTGGCATGGGCGAAGAGAAACTCGATGATCTTGGTGTTCAGCCAGCCTAGCGCAAAGCCCGCTACGAGCGAGAAGACCATGCCGTAGATGACGAGCATCCACTCGCTCAAGACGACACCGGCAAGGCCGTTCATGGCGATGGCACCGCCGGTGACGCCGGCGATGAGCGAATGGGATTTGGATGCGGGAATACCGCGATACCAGCAGAAGAAGCCCCATCCGATGGAGCCGATCATCGCGGCTATGAGCGCCATGAGGGCTTGGTGCGTGTTACCCGAGAAGTTGACCATGTTGAACATGGTGTGAGCGACTGCCGTGGAGATGTAGGTCATGCCCACGAGGCCGACGAAGTTGAAGATGGCGGCCAGGGCAAGCGCCGTGCCGGGCTTGAGGCAGCGCGTCGAAACGGCCGATGCGATGGCATTGGGCGCGTCTGTCGCACCTGAGATGACGGTGACACCGATGACGAGGACGAGAACGACAATGAGCGCGGGGTGAGCGCCCGCTTGCGCAATGAACACCGGAAGCGTCAGGTCCATCTATTCATCCATTCCATCTGGGAGGGGCACCGAAATGTGCCCAAGGTATTCTACCGTAGATTTGCACGGCGGGAATGAGCATTCGCGCGGAAGTGCAGCTTAAGTCGAATAATCTAGACGGATTGGCCCAATAGGGAAGAGAAGTGGACTTATCCTTTACATTACCCCTACAGTAACCCATTAAAAGTACCCCATTCGGATGATTTCTATTATGCTCCTCCTTGATAACTTGGATTAGTTACCATGCGTGCTCCTGAGCCCTGGGGGAAGGGGTAATCGATGGATCAAATCGTTCATGCAAGACTCATAGAACCCGCACTACCTTCGACTCTCGTGGCGAATCGTCCCTTGATCGAAGAGTTGAAACGCGCGGTCTGCAGCCAGCGCATCACCTTTCTCCATGCCCCGAGCGGGTACGGGAAGACCGCAGCCATGTGCGAGCTGAGCGAGGCTTTGAGACAGGAAGGGTATAGAACGAGCTGGCTGAGCATTGACCCTGCCCTATCGGATGCGATGCAATTCTGGGCTCACGCCCATGCCTCGTTCGTGGAAAGCGGGTTTTGCCCCGGTATGGGCAATGACGAGCTTGCCAGCGATGGGGGAGCACTGGCGGATATCCTGTTTCGGCACCGTGCGGAAGTCAAAGGCGAACGCTTCGTCTTCTTCGACGCCTTCAATCGAATGAGCTCGCTTTCACTCATCGACGATTTTCTGCGCTTCTGCTTCGAAGCCCCTCCCGAATACCATTTCGTCGTGAGCACGCGAGAGTTTCTGGAGAGCTTCAAGACGGCGACTTTTAAATATGGCGAACACGCATTTGAGGCTAGGGATCTCATCTTCACGCTGCCCGAGGCCGAGGAGCTGATCCGGGATACATGCGGGAGCGCCTTTTCCGATGAGCTCATCGCCGAAGCGTATCGTGATACCGAGGGCTGGGTTCAGGGCATCAAGCTGCGCGCCCAGGCAATAGCGCGAAACGAGACAATGGGAATCAAGGGGCCAATAAACGGGAAGAACAACCTGGTACGTGATTATTTCATATGCAACATCCTTTCCGACCTGCCTCCGGATGATGTCGATTGTCTCATCCGAATATCCCTGTTCGAGAAGATAAACCGATCGCTTCTCGCCTTCGTCTTCGGCTCGGTTGCGGCGATCGAGAGGGTCGACAGGTTGCTGGCGGCCAATGCGTTCATCATGAACTGTGATTACGAAGATGAATGGTACCGGCTTCATCCCATGTTCCTGGACGTGCTCCGGTACGAGCTGAAGCGTTTCAAGATGGGCGAATTGCGCGGCCTCTGCCTCAAGGCGGCGGAATGGTTCCATGATAATGGCTATCCCGATGAGGCCGTGAAGTACCTCAGCATGTCGGGAGACCTGGACTACATAGAGGGGCTCGTGGAGGCGACAAGTGGCCTCGTACGCCCGGATATGTCCATGGATTCCTTTGCGTGGATGTGCCGGGTTCCCGCCGCGTCTGTCCCCACGTCGCCGTTTCTTTGCCTGGTGGCTGTCTGGTCTTGCGTGACCTATGCGCGTCTCGAGGATGCGGACTTTTGGATGGGAGTCTTCGGGAAACTCATCGAAAGCGGGGTCGTGACGCAGGAGACCTCTCCCGAGATGGCCTCCTTCACCATGAAGTGCCTTTCCATGAAATACCTGGCGATGGAGGGTGATGGCGAGAGGACGTTGCTTCTTTGCGAAGAGTTGCAAGATGGAAGCTGGCCCATAACTCCGTCACTGCTCAGCATGATCAACCAATCTCAGGGGGAGGCGTATTCGTATACCGGCGACTATGTCCAGGCGATGGATTATTATCTAAAGGCGCAGGCGAGTGCGAGCGTCGACCAGACAATGCACCAGCTCGTCTTCAACGAGTACACCAATGCGGTCAATCTTTACTATTGCGGAGAGCACGACAAGGCGGAGCGTTGCTGCGAGAGTCTCCTCAAGAAATGTCCGCCAGATTTCGCGATCTACGGAGCAGCATGCGCACTTCTCGCGCGTATCCTCATAGAGCGAGATGACGTGAGCCGGGTGCCGGAATTGCTCCATGTATCCGAAGACGGCCTTTCTTGCTATCGTCACATCGACCTGTATCTCGACATAATGACGAGTCATGCCTCCTGGCATTTGGCCTCGGGTAGCTCCTCCACGGCTTTCGAGGTGATTACCGAGGCGATATTGCAAGGGGAGAAGTATCGAAACGTGCCGCGCGCCGCGCTGCTTTCGGCTTACTTCCTTCAGGCGCAGATTGCCCTACACCGGGGCGACCTTAACGAGCTGCAGCTCATTGAGAACAAGTTCGCCCTTCACCTGAGGAAGAGCGATATCTTCGGCACCTTGTTGTTCGACGCCGTCCGCGCGTTTGCCCTGAGGCTGCAGGGAGGCGACGCCGAGGTTATCGAGTTGCTTGACGCAATGATAGAGCGTGCGCTCGAGCGGGATTTCAATCGCATGGCGGTTATCGCGTTCGTGGAGAGGACATTGATTCTTAACGATATGGGCGAGAACGCCTCGGCCATCACATCACTTAACGAGCTTCTTCGCATTGCTCGCACGCACGGCTACATGCGCACCATCCTGAACGGTAGGGTGCCCATGAAGCAGCTGCTGCGCGAGTACTCGACGACACGCAAGCTGGGCGGTGTTCTGCGAACCTACGTCAAGGACGTACTGCTGCACTTCGAGGCGGAAAGCTCCGACAAGAGGGAGGCTGCAGACGAGAGCACGGCGTTTCTGGAAAGCGAGTACATGCTTACCACTCGCGAGATCGAGGTTTTGCGTCTGCTCAACATGGGACTTTCACGCAACGAGATTGCCGAAACGCTTTCCATCAGCATCAACACGGCAAAGAAGCACCTTTCCAACATATACGCCAAGATGGGAGTCCGCAACAAGACCGAGGCGCTCGAGGGCTTTACGCATGGCATCGGTCAGCGAGAAGCTGAGCAATTCGACGCATAGGATAGCGAGTCTCGTTTGCTCGGGCATCAATTACCCTCACCCTTTCGATAGAACCAGGCCCCGATAAGCACCCCGGGAGGTACCCACGTTCTTATCCCGTTGATTGGTACGTTTAGGGCGTTCTTGTTTCGTTTTGCCCTCGATATCCTCGTCAACGTATACGCGTCGGAAGGAACAGACAAGTTCGTTACGGCGCATGTTTCGAAACGCGAGGCATCCCGCAAAGAGGGGAGGAAGCGTCAAGTCCTGTCCACTGTCCATGGGGACCACTCTGCTTTTGTGCGCGTTAGGTGATGATGGATGTGGCTGACTGGGGATGCTCATTCTGAGTCCATCTATTTCGATTGAAATTGGAGGGTAAAAATGAGGGAAAAACTACCTTTTAAGGTGGGAATAACTGCGCTCTCGATACTCATCGTAATCGTGACGTATCTTCTTCCCACTCCGGAAGGGCTTGTTTTCGAAGGCAAGATGCTACTCGGCATTCTGGTAGCCTGTGTCATCATGTGGATTTGCGAGCCTATCCCCATTGTCGTAACGGCATGGGCATTTGCTGCGGCTGTTCCCCTGATGGGTATTCTGGCTTCGGGGGAGACGTGGGCAAGCGGTGTAAGCGTTGCCATGATTGTCTGCTTGCCGTGCTTCGCATTTGCACTATTCGTGCAATACTCAAGCATTTCGTTACGCATCATCGCCTTCATCTTGAAGTGGGCAAAGCATGACTCCAAGAAGGTGCTCGCGGGCCTGATGCTCGCGACGGCACTTCTTTCGTTGATTATCGATGACCTCGTTCTCGTCATCGTCATGCTTCCGTTTGCGTACAGAATTTTGGATGAGAACAAGACCCCGTGGGGCAACAAGTCCAATTTGGCCAAGGCCCTCGTGCTCGGCATCGCGTTTGCATCCTACATTGGTGGCTGGATTACTCCCGTGGGTAGCGTTGTGAATATTCTTGCCATGGGCTTTGCCGAGCAGGCGTTCGGCATCACCGTGACGTTTGCAAACTGGATGGTGCTTGGCATCATCATGAACATCGTTCTTCTGCCCATCGCCTGGTTCACCATCGTCAAGATCTTCAAGCCCGAGCCCATCAGCGACGAGGCCATTGAGCGCATCCAGAAGGAACGCTCCGAGATATCCGGTTTTGGCAAGGACGAAATCTGGGGCATGCTCGTTATCGTCGTCACCTTGGCCCTATGGATTGCCGGCTCGTGGTTCCCGCAGCTCGACATGACGGTCATCGGCCTGTTTGCCCTGTTCCTCATGTTCCTGCCGCCGTTCAAGTGCGTCTCGTTCAAGAAGTGGTGCGAAGAGAGCCCCTGGTCGGTTGTCATGCTCAACTGGGCCGTCGGTTGCTTTGTTGCTGGCTTCATCGCGACGGGCGCTATGGTCTGGCTCGTCAATACGGCGTTCGCGCCCCTCATGGGTCTGCCTGTGGTCATCGTCATGATTCTCGTCGCGGTTTTTGCCTGCGTCGTCCACAACATCCTTCCCGCCGGCGCTGCTGTTGCCGGCCTCATCACGATTCCCGTCTGTGGCCTGGTTATCAGCTTGGGTGGCAATGTCACCGCGGCGATTTTCATGTGCGCCGTGTTCTCGTCCGCGGCATTCCTCCTGCCACTGGATCTCTGCGTGTATGTTGCGTATTCGAACGAGCGTAAGTACTTCTCGCCATTCGACGAGCTCAAGGTTGGCTGGATTCCCAGCGTTGCGGCCATTCTGATGGTCTCCATCGTGCTGCCGCTCATCTGCACTGCCATGGGCTTGGCATAAGACGGGAAGTCGGATTCCGTCATTTATCGTAATCGCTGCGAGGCAGCGAAAGGGTCCCGGCCCCGAACATGTTCCGAACTGGTCATGCTAGGGGTCGGATCCATTTAGGGAAAAGAGCACAACATGATTACCGACGAATACCTAAGCGCCGTTGACCTTGCCTCGGATATCAGGGACAAGAAGCTCGCACCTTCGGAAGTGGTCGAGGAGACCATCAGGGCGATTGACGAACGTAACCCATCTATCAACGCTTTCGTCTACACCAACTATGACGAGGCGCGCGAGAAGGCCAAGGTCGAAGATGACAAACTTGCCCGTGGCGAGGCGAGTGGAGCTTTCTTCGGCGTTCCGACCGCCGCTAAGGACTTCATTCCCGGCATTCCGGGCTGGCCCGGCACGTTTGGCGGCATCAAGGCCCTCTCTCACATGATTGACGATCATTGGGGCAGCTATACGGGCGCCATGAACGACGAAGGTGCGATCATGATTGGCAAGACGAACTCGCCTTCTCTCGCATTCCGTGGTACCTGTGACAACAAGATGTTCGGTCCTACGAGCACGCCCTTCAAGCCTGGATACAATTCCGGCGGATCATCGGGTGGCTCGGCAGCTGCCGTCGGAGACGGCATCCTGCTCATAGCCGAGGGCACCGATGGTGGTGGTTCCATCCGAATCCCGGCTGCCTGGTGTGGCTGCTATGGCTTTAAAGCGGGCAATGGCATCATTGGCGGCGCCCCGCGTCCGAACGCCTATGGCACCTGTCATCCGTACTGTTGGGATGGAACGATATCCCGCACGGTCAAGGATGCGGCCTATGCACTACAGGCGATGGCGGGCTACGATCCCTTCGATCCCAACAGCATCGACTTCGGCAATCGCGACTATATTGCCGCGCTCGATAAATCCATCAAAGGCATGCGCATCGGTTTCACGCCCGACTTCGGTATCTTTCCGGTCGAGCCCGAGATCGCACGCATGTGCGAGGCAGCCGCGAAGAGATTCGAGGACGCAGGCGCCATCGTCGAGCAAGCTACCTTCGATTTCAAACGTTCCGCCTTCGAACTTGCCGAGGCATGGGACCGTATGATCACCATTTCGGGTGGCCTGGGAACGATCGAGGAGTTCAAGGCCGGCGGTATCGACCTTCTGCGTGACCACGCAGATGATCTGCCCGATGAGCTCATCTACTGGGTCGAGGATGCCTACAAGCGTGGGTATGTCGACTTCCACGATGGCGAGGTCATCCGTACTGAGGTCTTCGACCAAATCCAGGGAGCATTCCAGGACTACGACCTCCTCCTCTCGCCAACCCTCGCATGCCATCCGGTCAAGAACGATGCCAATCGCAATACCGTTGGTCCTTCGATGATTAACGGTGTGAAGACCGAGCCGCTCATCGGCTTTTGCCTTACGTTCTTCTGCAACTTCACCGGCAACCCGGCAGCTTCCATTCCGGCCGGCCTTTCCGGGGACGGCTTCCCAGTTGGCCTGCAGCTCATTGGTAACCGTTACGGCGAGCGTGACCTGCTCTCGGCTAGTGCGGCTTACGAGCGCGTTAACCCGTGGGCAGCGGATTACGAGGTTACGAAGAACCGCACGCTTTAGAGAAAGACTAGACGCGCCCGCCCTTGCCGACGGGCGCGCTTTGTTTGAATGAAAGGACAAGCGATGTCTGAGAAGACTACAGACAAGTCAGTGATCAAGTGCATCGGATTCTGTGGGTTTGGAATGGGTGCAAACATCACTGAGGTCGATGTGAAGGACGGAAGAGTCGCTCGCATCAGGCCGCTGCACTATGACCAGCTCTACAAACCCGAAGATCTGAACTACTGGAAGATCGAACGAAATGGGCATGTGCTGGAGCCGGGCATGGCAAGCTGCCCGCCGCCGCTGGCCACTGCATACAAGATGCGCGCCTACTCCAAGAATCGCATTCCGTACCCCCTGAAGCGCGTCGATTGGGATCCCAACGGTGAGCGCAATCCGCAAAACCGTGGCATTTCCAAGTACGAGCGCATCTCCTGGGATGAGGCTTGCGACATCATTGCGGCCGAGATCAAGAGGATTCAGGACGAATGCGGCCCGTTCTCCATCTACGCGCAATCCGATGGCCATGGAGAGACCAAGACCATTCATGCGGCGCACGGTTGCCAGACCAACTTGCTGGCGCTCACGGGCGGCTTTCTGAAGCAGGCTCGTCAGCCAGACTCCTGGGAGGGCTGGTATTGGGGTGCCAAGCATGTCTGGGGCATGGATCCCGTCGGCATGCAGACCATTACCAACAACGTCATCAAGGATATCGCCGAGCACACCGACGCCGTCTTTGTCTGGGGCGGCGATCCCGAGACCACGCCGTGGGGCTGGGGTGGTCAGATGTCGAGCCTCATCTCGTATTGGTTCACTGACATCGGCGTCAAGCAGGTCTACGTGTGCCCTGACCTCAACTATGGTGCTGCGATTCATGCCGACAAGTGGATTCCGGTCCTGCCGAATACCGATGTCGCCTTGCAGCTCGCCATCGCCCATGTGTGGCTGACCGAGGACACGTACGAAAAGGACTACATCGCCACGCACTCCGTCGGCTTTGAGAAGTTCGAGGACTACGTCATGGGCCGTGGCGAGGATGGCATCGAGAAGACGCCAGCCTGGGCGGCCGAGAAGTGCGGTGTACCCGACTACCGCATCAAGGCGTTGGCTCGCTATTGGGCGAGCAGGAAGGTCTCCGTTGCCCACTGCAACGGCGGCGGCTACATCCGCGCGGCCTTCTCGCATGAGCCCGCACGCATGGAGATTTACCTACTGGGCATGCGCGGCGTGGGCCAGCCGGGTGTCAACCAGTTCCAGATGATCGAGTGGCAGCTCATGGACATGCCCACGTGGAACCCCCTGCCCAGCTGTTCGGTGCTTCCGAGCGTCGAGGGTGCCTACCGTGGCGCGACTATGGACCTGTCCGAGCCGTTCATCCCCAAGACGCTCATCCCCAAGGCCATTACCGAGAAGAAGCTCGAGTGGCATGGTCATGTCATCGCCGGCATTGCCACCGTCGACCAGTTCATCCCGTTCGAGTGGGAGCCGGAAGAGGGCAAGGGCGTGCGCATGATCTGGTCGGACGCGCCATGCTGGTCGAATTGCTGGCAGGGCGGCAACGTCTTCCAGGAGGCCATGCGCGACCCCGAGCTCGACTTCATCTTGGTGCAGCACCCCTGGTTCGAGAACGACACCAAGTTCGCCGACATCATCCTGCCCACCAACACGCTGTTCGAGACCGAGGACTTCAACGTCGACGTGCGTAGTGGCCAGTGGAACGCCATCGCGTACGAGGGCCGGGCAATCGATCCCATCGGCGACACGCGCAGCGACTACGAAGCCGTGTGTTCCGTCGCAAAAGCACTCGAGAAGCTTGGCGGCAACTACGAGAACCTGTACGAGCGCTACACCCAGGGTCGCGATGTCATGGGCTGGATCGAGAAGGGTTTTCGCGAGTCCGGCATCGAGGACGGCGAGAATGCCGACTTCGAGCAATTCAAGAAGGATCGTTTCAAGCTGTTTCCGACGCGCGAGGACTGGGAGGATATGCCGCATGGCCTCATTGGGTTCTACGAGGATCCCGTGGCAAATCCGCTTTCCACGCCATCTGGTCTGATCGAGTACTATTCCGAGTCACTTGCGCAGGTCTTCCCCGACGACACGGCGCGTGGCCCCATTGCACGCTGGATCGAGGAGCCGCTCGACGGGCACGACGATCGTCTTTCAAGCCCGCGTGCGAAGGACTATCCGTTCCTGCTCGTCACCAACCATCCGCGCTGGCGTGTGCATGCCAACCACGATGACATTCCCTGGTTCCACGAGTTCACGACCGGCAAGGTCATCGGTCCCGATGGCTACCTGTACGAGCCGTTGTACGTGAATCCGGTCGATGCCGCCAAGCTCGGCCTCGAGGATGGCGATATCGCCGCCTTGTACAACGAGCGCGGTACGGTGCTCGGTGGCGTCGTTATCTCCGAGCGCATCATGCCCGGCTGCGTTTCCCAGGATCACGGCGCACGCGAGGACGAGATCGAGACCGGTGTTGGCGGCCTTGACCGCGGTGGTGCGAACAACCTGATTTGCCCGTCCGACACGACGTCCAAGAACTGCGCTGGCGAGGTGACCAACAGCTACCTCGTTGGCGTGAAGAAAGTCGATGTCATCGAGATGGCCAAGGAGCGTCCGGAGGAGTGGGGTCGTGCCTATGATCCCGAATTCGGTCAGATTCCCGACAGCTGGATTGTGGAGGGCTAGTAATGAAAGCATTTGTCATTGACGTTGCCAGATGCAACGGTTGCATGAACTGCCAGATTGCCTGCAAGGACGAGCATTGCGGCACCGATTGGCTGCCCTATGCCGCTGAGCAGCCCTTGACCGGACAATTCTGGTGCAAGGTCGAGGAAAAGGTGCGCGGCACGGTTCCCAAGACGCGCATCACGTACGTTCCGCACATCGGGGGCCAGAGCGATGCCCTCGCCTCTGCGGCTGGCGATGCCATCGTGGAGCGTGCCGACGGGCTCATGTACATCGATCCCGAGAAAGCGAAGGGTCGCAAGGACCTCTGCGAGTTCGAGGGTGTGTATTGGAACGAGAAGCTCCAGATTCCGCAGACCTGCACGGGCTGCGCGCATCTGCTCGATGATGGTTGGGAGGTTCCGCGTTGCGTGGACTCCTGTCCCACCAAGGCTCTGAGCTTTGGCGATGTCGCGAACCTCGATCTTGAGGGTGTCGAGCAACTCGTCGAAGGCTCGCGCGTCTGGTATCGCAACTTGCCCAAGCGCTTCGTGACTGGCTGCGTCGTCGATTTTGACGAGCGCGAGGTCGTCACCGGCGCTGACGTGAAGCTCGTGAGCGCGAGCGGCAACACGGTCGCCGAGCAGAAGACCGACGAGTTTGGCGACTTCATGTTCGACCAGGTCGAGCCCGCTGCCTATCAGGTCATTTATCAGGTTCCCGGCAAGGATGCCAAGACCTACGACGCCGATGCGACAGAGCTCGACGTGAATATCGGTGACGTGCCCGCAGCGTAAGGTTCGCTGCTATGTTCCATGGAGGGGGCACGGAGCACAATGCTTTGTGCCCCCTTTGTCGTAACCAGACAAATGCACGGGCCGCTTGCTTGGTTTTTAGGAGCGAAGGAGATTTCCATGATAAGCGACGAGTACGTAAGCGCGGTCGATCTGGCCGCTGACATCAAGGACATGAAGGTGTCTCCCTCGGAGGTAATAGAGGAGACCATCAAGGCGATTGACGAGCGCAACCCGTCCATCAACGCCTTCGTCTACACCAACTACGACGAGGCGCGCGCCAAGGCAAGGGAAGAGGACGAAAAGCTCACCCGCGGCGAGGCGAGCGGCGCCTTCTTCGGCATTCCGACCGCTGCGAAGGATTTCATTCCCGGTATACCGGGATGGCCGGGAACGACCGGCGGTGTCAAGGCACTTTCCCATATGATCGATGACCATTGGGGGAGCTATACGGGCGCGATGAACGACGAGGGCGCCATCATGATTGGCAAGACCAACGCTCCGTCATTCGCGTTTCGCGGAACGACCGACAACAAAATGTTTGGCCCAACGAGCACCCCGTTCAAGCCCGGATATAACTCGGGCGGTTCCTCTGGCGGCTCAGCAGCCGCGGTCGGTGACGGCATCCTGCTCATCGCCGAAGGATCTGACGGAGGCGGATCCATACGTATCCCATCTGCCTGGTGCGGATGCTATGGTTTCAAGCCTGGAAATGGCACGGTGGGCGGAGCACCGAGACCGAACGCCTACGGCACCTGTCATCCATATTGCTTTCCGGGCAGCATATCGCGTGGCGTGAAGGACGCCGCCTACGCCTTACAGGCGATGGCGGGCTACGATCCCTTCGATCCCAACAGCATCGACTTCGGTGACCGCGACTATATTGCCGCTCTTGATGCATCTATCAAGGGCATGCGAATCGGCTTCACGCCCGACTTTGGCATCTTCCCGGTCGAGCCGGAAATCGCCGCCATATGCGAGAGCGCGGCGGCGAAGTTCGAAGACGCCGGCGCCATCGTCGAATCCGTGAGCTTCGACTTCAAGCGCTCCGCTTTCGAGCTTGCCGAGTCGTGGTGTCGCATGATCACCATTTCGGGTGGTCTCGGTTCTGTCGAGGAGATCAAAGCAATGGGGATAGATCTTTTGCGTGATCATGCAGACGACCTACCCGACGAGTTCATCTGGTGGGTCGAAGACTCGTACAAGCGTGGGTATGTCGACTTCCATGACGACGAGGTCATCCGCACCGAGGTCTTCGACCAGATTCAGGGGGCGTTCCAGGACTATGACCTCATCGTCTCGCCGACGTGCGCATGCCATCCGGTCAAGAACGATGCCAATCGCAACACCTTAGGTCCTGCAAGGATCTGCGGTGTGAGGAGCGACCCGCTCTGCGGCTTCGGGCTCACGTTCTTCTGCAACTTTACGGGTAACCCCGCAGCATCCATTCCGGCTGGCCTTTCCGAGGAAGGATTCCCGGTTGGTTTGCAGCTGATTTCCAGGCGTTTCGGGGAGCTCGACCTCATCGCGGCAAGTGCGGCTTATGAGCGAGTCAATCCGTGGAGGGGCATGTACGACGTTACGGCTAGGAGGAATCTGAAAACATCCTAGGCACATGAAACACTTGGGGAGGTCGCCATATCGGCGATTTTCCCGAGTGTCCCGTCATTACCCTCGTGCATTACCCATCGTGTTACCCGTTTACATACATCAGATAAGGCGTTTTCGCCCTCAAGCGTCGCCTGTAGTCTTTCGATGAAGCGAATCCCAGGCGATAGACGCGAGGGGAAGAAGAGAAGGGAGAGCATGCTATGTCAGATACACCATCTATGGCCGGCGTGCCCAACAACACGGTAGACGACAATGGCATTCGATGGCGACGCACCCGCTGCCACTTTTGTCATATGAACTGCAGCATCTATGCCGGTGTCGACACGAAGACCGGTAGGCTCGTGGAGCTCAGGGGCGATGACGCCGAGGGCTCCGTGCTCTGCAACCGCCTGGGTGAGAAGGGCGAGCGCGCAATCAAGTTCCACTACCATCCCAAGCGCATCAACCATCCGCTCAAGCGCATCGGCGAGCGCGGCGAGGACAAATGGGAGCAGATTTCCTACGATCAGGCAATTAAGGAGATCGCCGAGAAGCTCCAGACGCTCATCGACGAGTACGGCCCCGAGACGCTCGTCGCCTCCGAAGGCACCTATCGCTCGGATCACCTATGGGCGCGCAGCCGCTTCACCAACCTCTTGGGCAACCCCGGCAATGTCATCGATCCGGGCACCATCTGCTGGTGCTGGAACTACACGCTCAACATGGCCATGGTCGGATGGCCCGTCGAATCCATGATGCCGGCTTCTCCCCAGCAGTCGCATACGATTGTCAACTGGGGCAAACGCTGCCAGGAGTCCTATGCGCCGCAGGCACCTCTCTGGCGTGTCATCAAGGGACGCACGACGGTCAATGAGCCCGATCCAGCGCAGCTCATCGTCGTCGATCCGGTTTGCATCACCGAGTCCGGCCAGGCCGACGAGTGGTTGCAGCCCTATCCCAACACCGACTGCCTGGTGTGCCTTGCCTGGGTGCATTACGTCATCCGCGAGAAGCTCTACGATGAGGACTTCCTGAAGTACTGGTCCAACGCCGTGTTCCTCTTCCGCACCGACACGAACAAGCTGCTGCGTGCGAGCGATGTCGAGGAGGGCGGCAAGCACGAGGACTTCGTCGTCTGGGACGGTGAGACGGGTGCGCCCCTGTGCTGGTGCTCCGACGAGAATCGCTACTATACCCCCACCGAGGACACCGTCGTCGACGCCCAGCTTTACGGAACATACACCGTCACGCTCAAGGACGGCTCCACGGTTGAGTGCAAGACCGTCTTCGATGCCATTGCCGATCGCATGCAGGAGTACACGCCCGAGCGTGCCGCCAAGGTTTCCGGCGTGCCCGTTCGCAAGATCGAGGCGGCTGCCCACCTCTACGCCACCAATGGTCCGGCTTGCATCATCTGGGGTCTCGGCGGCGGCGACCAGCATGGCAACAATGCCTCGAGCTTCGGAATCGCCAAGACCATCCTGCGCATCCTGTGCGGCAACATCGATAATCCCGGCGGCGAGTTCGTCGGCATGCCCTGCGATCCCAATGCCGTGGGCAAGGAGAAGACCTACCCGGTGCGCAACGCCGAGTTCGAGCTTTCCGAGTTGCAGGACCCCGCGAACCAGGACAAGTTCATCGGTAACGACCGCTTCCGCGTCATGTCGTGGAAGGGCTTCAAGATGATCGACAAGAACTATCGCAAGATGTTCGGCGTGCCGCGCCCGATGCTGCACCAGATGCTCTGTTCGCCGTCGCTTGTCATGGATGCCATGATCGATGGCAATCCGTATCCCATCAAGGCCATGATCTGCTGGGAGTCCAACCCGCTGGCCTGGGCACCCAACACCAAGAAGATGTACAAGGCCCTTAAGAACCTCGACCTGCTTGTGTCCGTCGAGTACTGGAAGACGCCGACCGCGGCGCTTGCCGATTACATCATGCCCGCTTGTGACTGGATGGAGCGTCCGCTGTGCACCACCTCCGAGGACTCCATGGACTTCATCACCGTGGGCGACCGTGGCGTGGAGCCCTATGAGGAGCGCCGCGTGGACTATGACTTCTTCCGCGCGTTGGGCTGCGCCATGGGCCAGGAGAAGGACTGGCCGTGGGAGACCTACGAGCAGGCAATCGAGTATACGGTCGATCGTGTCCCGGGCCTGGATTATGAGAAGGCCGTCAACATGGGCACATACTTCCCGTATCCCACGGAGTACTACAAGTACGCCAAGCGCCTCGACAATGGCCAGATCATGGGATTCGCGACCAACTCGCGCAAGGCCGAGATCTACGCCTCCGTGTTGGAGGATCTCGACTACGATCCGATTCCCGTATACCGCGAGCCGGAGTCTCCGCTCGGCAATCCCGAAATGGCCAAGGAGTATCCATTCCGCCTCACGATTTCGGGTCGCGTGAGCCCGCTCTATCACTCGGAATTCCGCACGCCGGGCCATGGCACGCGCACGGTCGAGCCGTATCCCTACACATGGATGCACTTCAATGATGGACGCAAGCTGCACGTCAAGGAAGGCGATTGGATCTGGATCGAAACGCCGATGGGCCGTATCCGCCAGAAGGCGCATCTGGGATGGGACATTCCCGAAGGCGTCGTGCAGGTGCCGCCGAGCTGGTGGTATCCCGAGCTTCCCGCCGAGGAGCCGTGGAGCCAGGGCGTGTTCGACGCCGCCGGCAACGTGCTCGTCGATGACGATCCCGACAAGGCCGATCAGATGACCGCCACTTGGTGCACACGTGGTCTGCTCTGCAAGATCTATCCTTGCATCGATCCATCTGATGGCACGGATGACGCGATTCCCATCGACCAGTACGATGGCAAGCATGACACCGTGTGGGATCAGGCGTACGCGAACCTGTCCAACTGGGAACTCAAGAAATAGTTGTTGTCTACGATGGATGGCGCATCTCCCCCGCGCCATCCATCGGCCTAGAAAGGAGCTCGGAGTGGGAGCATACGGACCGCCTCCGGGCTTCTACAACAACAGTCCGCGTGTCAGGATTTCCGAAGACTACTGCACGGGGTGCATGAATTGCATCACCAAATGTCCGAGAAATGACGTTTTGCGTGCACGAAAGGTCGATGGCAAGATCAAGGCGTGGGCACCTACCCCCGAAAACTGCGTTGGATGCGGTCGTTGCGTCAACTCCTGTCCAACGCATTCCATTAGCATCTACCTGGTCTGATATTGCAGACACCGCACGCCCTTGTCCATCCCCCAAGGGGCTCATGCGAAATCATCCAGGTTGTGCGTTACTCCCTCCTTTAGCGCGGCGTTCGGAGTGTTCCGGGCGCCGTGCGTCTTTTCGGTGATGTCATGGATGTCTGGTCGTAAGTTTGCATGACCCGTTCTGTTTTCCGGCTGGAAATGCTTCTCGTGATGCGGGAAAATATACAAATGTGCGCAAAACCCATGCGTTGCAGGCCATAAGGAGGTCCCATTGTCTGATTACGTCTTGAGCTGCGAATCGACCGTCGATTTGACTCCCGAGAAGATACATGAGCTCGGCCTCGAGTGCATCTACTTCCACTTCTACATTGACGGCGTCGAATACCCGGACGATCTGGGGCAGACGATTCCCTTCGACAAGTTCTATCAGGCGATGAAAGACGGCGCCGAGACCAAGACCGCCGCCATCGGCACGGGTGAGTATGAGAAGTTCTTCCGCTCGTTTCTCGAGCAGGGAAAGGACGTCCTGCACGTCTCGCTCTCCTCGGGCATTTCGGGCACGGTCGAGTCGGCCCGCATCGCCGCCAAGACACTCGCGGACGAGTTTCCCGAGCGCAAGATCCATGTCATTGACTCGCTTGCCGCCTCGAGTGGCTTTGGCCTGCTCATGCAGGCGCTTTCGGAAAAGCGCGCGGAGGGCATGGGAATCGACGAGCTCGCCGAATGGACGGAGGCCCACAAGCTCAACGACTGGCATTGGTTCTTCTCCACGGACCTCACCTTCTACATCAAGGGTGGCCGCGTAAAGCCGATCAGCGGATTCGTGGGAAACATGCTCGGCATTTGCCCATTGCTCAACATGGATTCGCTCGGCCGTCTCATTCCGCGCGAGAAGATTCGCTCGAAGAAGAAGGTCATCAAGCGCATTGTCGAGAAGATGGAGCAGACCGCCGACAAGGGGCTCGACTACGATGGTCCCGTCTTCATCAGCGAAAGCGATTGCATGGAGGATGCGCGCGCCGTCGCCGATCTCGTCGAGGAGCGCTTCCCCAAGATGCGCGGAAAGGTCGAGATCTACAGCATCGGCACGACCATCGGCAGCCATACCGGCCCGGGCACCGTCGCGCTCTTCTTCTGGGGCTGCGAACGAGGTTTGTAGGTTTCCATGGCGTATCTCCTCGGTTGCGAGAACGTCCAGCTCGAGTATCCTACGGCGCGGCTCTTCGACTCCCTGACGCTCGGCGTCAACTCGGGTGACCGCATCGGCATCGTTGGGCGCAACGGCGATGGCAAGTCAACGCTTCTCAAGCTCCTGGCGGGCGTGGCCGAGCCGGATGGTGGACGCGTCGTGCGCACGGGCAACGTCACGGTTGGTATGCTCGCTCAACGGGACTCCCTCGATGATGGCGACACGGTCGGTCACGCGATCGTGGGCGATCGACCCGAATATGAATGGGCGGGCGATGCGCGTGTTCGTGCGATCCTCTCCGAGCTCGTGAGCGACCTTGAGTGGGACGTCAAGATCGGTACGCTTTCGGGTGGCCAGCGTCGTCGCGTCGACCTGGCCCGCGTGCTCATCGGTGACTACGACGTCCTCATGATGGACGAACCTACCAACCATCTGGACATAGAGGGCATTCACTGGCTTGCCGAGCACCTCAAGGGCAGATGGCGCGATAGCGAGGGTGCGCTTCTGCTCGTCACGCACGACCGTTGGTTTCTCGACGAGGTCTGCCTCGACATGTGGGAGGTGCACGATCGCGTCGTCACGCCTTTCGAGGGCGGCTATTCCGCGTACATCATGCAGCGCGTGGAGCGCCAGCGCCAGGCGCGTGTCGCCGAGGCCAAACGCAAGAATATCCTGAGGCGCGAGCTCGCCTGGCTTGCCCGCGGTGCACCGGCGCGCTCGACCAAGCCGCGCTTTCGCGTCGAGGCAGCAGAAGCGCTTATCGCCGACGAGCCGCCGCTGCGCAAGAAGGTCGAACTGCGCCGCACGGCCATGTCGCGTCTGGGCAAGAAGGTCATCCACATACGCGACGCAAGTGTCGAGCTTGGTGGTAAGGAAATCGTCAAGCCGCTCGAGTGGAACATCGGGGCGGGGGAGCGCATCGCGATTCTGGGCGCCAATGGCGCGGGCAAGACGACGCTGCTCAAGCTCATCGAGGGCAAGCTGCATCCCACTCACGGGCGCGTCGAGATCGGCCAGACGGTAAAGTTCGCCGTACTCACCCAACAACTCAGCGAGCTCGAAGACATGGGTGACGACCGCGTGCGCGAGGTGTGCAATCGTCACAAGATCTACGTCGAGATGGCTGATGGCAAGACCATGTCTCCCATGCAGCTACTCGAGGAGCTGGGTTTCGAGGCAGATCAGCTCAGCTGTCCCGTGCGTGACCTTTCGGGTGGGCAGAAGCGCCGTCTGCAGCTCATGCTCATTTTGCTCGATCGTCCCAACGTGCTCATCCTCGACGAACCGGGAAACGACCTCGATACCGATATGCTCGCCCAGCTCGAGACCTTGCTCGATTCGTGGCCCGGTACGCTGCTCATCGTGAGCCACGACCGTTATCTGGTCGAGCGCGTCACCGACGACCAGTACGCCCTCATCGATGGCGAGCTTATCCACATGCCCCGTGGAGTGGATGGCTATCTCGAGGAAATCGAGCGCAGGAGGCGAGCGGAGCCGGGGCAGACGAGCGCGCCGGGGACAAGTCGACGCGCCGATGCGGCCGTCCCCCTGCAACGCGAGCTGCGCGACCTCAAGAAGAAGCGCACGTCGGTCGAACGCAAGATGGGCACGGTACGCGGGAAGCTCGAGCGCGCGCGTGCCGAGCTGCTCGAGATGGATGGAACGGATTACGTCGCCCTCGGCGAACAGCAGGCAAGGATAACGCAGCTGGAAGGTGAGCTCGCGACGCTCGAGGACGCATGGCTCGAGTATTCCGAACAATTGGGCGAATAGTCCTTCCATCAGCTATCTCTGTGTGCATTTTGCAGAGCGCAAGGTGACATTTTGCGGTTGTGCTAGGATACGGAGCCATACATGCCCGGCATGGTGCTTTGCATGCCCGGCTCGAACGTGTACCCGACCAAACGAGGGGTTATGGGAGAGGATCGCCGATCCAATCGAAATCGCGCCAACGGCAACAGGAACAGACACGGTGCGCGTGACGGCTATCGTTCCGGTACGGGCAGGAGGCCCCAGCCCGGCTCTCAGCGAAACGCCCGCTACAGTGCGCAGGGCGGCAGTGCCCAACGCAGGTCGTCCGAAGGCGCGCATGGCGGTTCGGACCGAACTAGCTCACGCGGCAAGAGGCAGCGGCCGGCTTCGCAGGCAGGTTCCCGAAACGAGCTCCAGTCCGGTGCGCGTCGCTCTCGCCAGGACGTAGAACGCGCATCTTCCGACGCGCGCGTGCGCTCCCGCTCTCGTTCCCAGAATCGCGCCGCCTCTCGCAGCCGGGCCGAGGTTCGCGGGCACGCGGATGCGCCGCGTCGCGATGGCGCGCAAGCGCAGCGAACCGCGGAAGAATACGCCCCCAACAAATACGTCGGTCGCAAGCGCGGCATGTCCCGGGGTAAGAAGATCGCCTTGGGCATTGCCATTGCGCTCGTGGTCGTGCTCGCATGCGGCGGTATCGCCGTTGCTCTGTGGTACAACAACATCGCGAACAACATCAGGGGCAACCAGGACATCACGAACCTCGCCGCTCCCGCGGCAAACGAGCCGTATTACGTGCTTCTCATGGGCAGTGATGCCCGCGAGGGGTGGGAGCCCGTTGACGAGAACAACGATGGCGAACGCTCGGATTCCATCATGGTTGCCCGCGTCGACGAGAAGGCCCAGCAGGTCGATATCATTTCCATACCGCGAGACCTGCGCGTCAAAATCGACGGTCATGGCTATGGCAAGATAAACTCCGTGATCGAGTACGGCGGCTACAATCTGCTCGTGAGCACGCTCAACGACATTTTCGGCATCAAGATCAACTATTACGCAATCGTCTATTTCCAGGGCTTCCTCGACCTGGTTGACACCTTGGGCGGCGTGACCGTCGAGGTTCCCGAGGGAACGGCCAGCTTTGACATGGACGAGAATCTGAATACGGTCGAGCCGAGTATTATCCTCCCTGCAGGTGACGAGGTTCTTCTCAACGGCGAGCAGGCGCTCGTACTCGCCCGTTGCCGCCATGGATGGCCCCTTGATCAGGGCGCCTATGCCATGGGCGATTACCAGCGCACGCTCAACCAGCGCAATCTCATCAAGGCCATCGCCAAGGGCGTGCTCGCGCAGGATGTTACCCAGTTGCCAGCCCTCGTCGAGAGTCTCTCGAAATGCGTCGAGACGAACATGAGCGTCGACAAGATCGTCTCCTTGGCCATGAACATGCGGGGCATGGACATCGAATCGATGGAATCGGCCCAGCTGCCCATCGGCGCGTCGACCATCAACGGCGACTGGCAGGCGGTCATGTACCAGGACGTCTTCGCCGTGCTCGACGAGAACTTCAAGAGCGGCACGCCCCTGTTCGAGAACCTCGATAACTTCAATCCCGAGTTCAACGACGATGACGTCAACGGCAACTACATCGACGGGCCTCTCTACGCGTATACGACGTATACGGCGCTTCACGGAAGTCCCTATTCCGCCGGTTACACTCCCTCGTCAGCTACCGAACGGGCCATTCGGGAGACCTCGAGCGGTACCACGAGGAGCTCATCATCCACGAGGTCGTCGAGCAACTAGCCATGCGGGAAACGGGCCTGACCAGACGATTGTCGCTGGGGCGTTTTTGTCTGGTTGCCCCTCTTGCACACGTCTCCGGGCAACCCATCGGTAACGGTTCATTGTCCATCTTGGTAGTCGCAGGATAAATGGGGCAATATAGTCGCCATGTTTTCAATTGCGGATGCAGGCAAGCCGCACGATGAAGGGACCATTTCATGTCCGATACCACGACCGGCAACTCGTCAAGGCGCTGCAGCTTCTGCGGCAAGACCGAGGAGGAAGCCGGCGGCGCGCTTGTGACGCTGCCTCCCAACACACCCGTATGCCCCGCCTGCCTCGAGCGCGAGGTGAACAAGATGTCCCAGCTCTTTGGCTTTACCATGCCGGGACAGGGTGGCAACGGCGGTGGCGGCGATAACCCGCCGCGCACGACGACCGACGAGAAGGGCAACCAGATCGAAGAAGTCGATGGCGAGCCCGTCGATGGCGACAATTCCAACGGCAACGCGGGCAATCCCCCCTTTGGCGGCTGGAGCCCCATCGGGTTCTTCACGGGCAGCGGTAGTGGTAGTCCCTTTGGCATGGGCGCACCCGTGCAGCAGCCCAAGCGCAAGGAGGGCGAGCCCGTGATGGCTCCCGTCCCCAAACCCCATGAGCTCAAGGCGCAGATCGACGAGTATGTCGTCGGTCAGGAGCTCGCCAAGAAGATCGTGGCCGTCTCGACGTACAACCACTACAAGCGCTATGACGCTACGCAAAAGAGCGACGTCCAGATCGACAAGAGCAACATCCTCATGCTCGGTCCCACGGGCACGGGCAAGACCTACATCATCAAGACGCTCGCCAATTTGCTCGACGTGCCCCTGGCCATCGCGGACGCGACCACGCTCACCCAAGCCGGTTACGTCGGCGATGACATCGAGAGCATCATCACCAAGCTCATCACCGCGGCCGATGGCGATATCGAGCGTGCCGAACATGGCATCGTCTACATCGACGAGATTGACAAGATCGCCAAGCGCAACGGCGGCCCCGAGGGTACGGGCGGCGGCCGTGACATCGGCGGCGAGTCCGTGCAGCAGGGCCTGCTCAAGGTTCTCGAGGGCACGACGATGGAGGTGCCGCTATCCGGTGGCATGAAGACACCGTTCTCGCAAAACGCCACCATCGACACGAGCAACATCCTCTTCATCTGCGGTGGTGCCTTCCCGGGTCTTGACGCCATCATCAAGAAGCGCCTCAACAAGAGCGCGGGTATCGGCTTTGGCTCCGCGGTGCGCGAGAACTACGACGAGGATCGCGACATCCTCAAGAACGTCAAGGTCGAGGACCTAAAGGAATACGGCCTCATCCCCGAGTTCCTTGGTCGTCTGCCCATCCTGTGCACGATGGAGGCCCTTGACGAGCAGATGCTCTTCGACATTCTCGTCAAGCCGCATGACGCGCTCATCAAGCAGTATCAGGCGCTCATGGCCTTCGATGACGTCGAGCTGGAATTCGACGAGTCCGCGCTGCGCGAGATCGCGCGTCTGGCCCTCGAGCAGGATACGGGTGCCCGCGCCCTGCGTGCCATCATCGAGCGTTTCATGCTCGACATCATGTACGAGGTTCCCAAGGACGACACCATCGGGTCGGTGGTCATCACGGGCGATTACATCAAGGGCAACGGTGCCCCGATCATCCGTCCCCGTGGCCAGCAGGCGCTGCCCGACACGTCAGACAGCTTGCTCCCCGAGGCCGGGGCAGAAGAATCCGTAGCGTAAGTTTGTGAGCAAGCGCGCATCAGGCTTGCCAGTCGATTGCACCCGAAGCGGCGCCTGATGCGCGCTTGCTATCCTTCGATAAGCCCCAGCTTTACGCAGGCGTTCCAGATGCCGTCGTCATCGACGCTCGTTGTCACGAGATCGGCACGTTCCTTGAGCTCGGGTACGGCATTGCCCATGGCCACGCAGGTCCATTCGGGACGAAACATGTCGACGTCGTTGGTGCCGTCTCCAAAGACGATGACATTTTCGATGGGCGCATCGAGCAGCGCCATCATCTTGCATATGCCACGCGCCTTGTCGGTTGGCTCCACGTACACGAGTTCGTCCGAGTAACGCGCCCATGTCACGCCGGTGAAGTCGATCGATCGTTCCTCGCCGGTCTTGCAGGGGACGAAGATCTTGTAGATGGGATCGAGCGTATCGATATCGAGCGTGGGATCGATGATGGGAGTGTAGTAGAGATTGCTCACGAGGTTCGCATAGCGCTCGTCACGTGTCAGGCAGGTGCGCGCGTTCTCATGGTTGACGGCCCATGCCCACCCATTCGCGTCGAGGCGATGGACGAAGGCGCGTGAGGGTGTCAGAGGCATGCCCTCGATGGAGACGAGTTCGCCATCGATGGTGATGGAGTTGCCGCCATCGGCGACCATGGTGTCGATGTTCTGGGGCGTCAAGACGGCAAGCGCGTCCGATTGCAAGCGTCCTGTTGCGAGTGCGACGAAATGGCCGTTTTCACGCAGCTTGTCGAGTGCGGCGCGCGCGGAAGACGGGATGGCATCAAGCGTGCGCGAGCGCAGCGTTCCGTCGTAGTCGAAAAAGCAGTATCTGCGTCGCATGGCCCTCCAATGCCGGTGAGACACCCTATTGTCTGCAAGGTTCCACGCCCGTGTCAATCTGCTAGAATGTCATCCGCTGCGCTGTGGGCCGTTAGCTCAGTTGGCAGAGCAGGGGACTTTTAATCCCAAGGTCTAGGGTTCGAACCCCTAACGGCCCACCACTAAAGCGCAGGTCATCCGATATGCTGTAATCGACGTTTATCTCAGTATCGCTATAATTCCCGCACGAAACCCGCACGGAATCACCGTCACTGTCGGTAACCTTCCGCTTTTTCTTCTTCTTTTTGCCGCCGAACGCGGCATCCACGAGCTCTCTTTTCATGCTTTCGGTGGTATGCGTGTAGATCATCGTCGGTATGACGCTCGACTTCCAACCTCCCAAATCCATGATCGCCCTCTGTCCGGCCCCATGCTCGACGAGCCTCGTGGCATAGGCGTGGCGCATGTCATGGAGGCGGCATTCGAGGCCGAGGCGCTTTCTGTTGCGGTCCCACCACTGCGTTATCGAATCGGGGCGGATTCCACCGCATATCCTTGTTTCGCGGTTCTTCGGCGCGTAACGCTTCAGCTTTTTCAGGACGAATGACGGAATTGGCACGATCTTGGGTTCCTCGTTCTTCGTCGTCGTGTCGGTAGCGTCGTCCTCGACACTTCCCCACACGTAGAGCAAACCGCGCCTTATGTCGTCCCAATGGACGTAGGCGGCTTCGGAACGCCTTATTCCGCAGGCGCAACAGAGCGCCACGGCACGCTGCACGGGATCGGAGTAGTCGAGCTTCTTCTTGAGGAGGCGGTCAACGTCCTTCTCCGTCGGCACGATGACCTTCCTCGGGGCGGCTTTCGGCAACTTTACGCCGCGCGTGGGACATGACGCGCATATGCCGTCATCGTCCATCGCGTCATGGAACAGAGCCGACAGCACCCGGTTGAGGTTCGCGCAGCTTGACGCGCTCCACGGCCTGCCGGATAGCGTCTCGCCGTCGATGCAGCGCGCGTACATCGACTCGACCATCTCGCGCGTGACCTCGCCCACGTTGCACGTGAGGTGCATCTTGGCGGTCTTCAGCTTGGATTCGTAACCGACAAGCGTGCGCTTGGCATACGCGTTCGATTCGCGCAGCCTGTCCATCCAGGCATCCGCATAATCGGAAAACGGCATATCGCCAGTGATCGCGTCGCTCGAGCCAGCGAGCTCTGCGACGAACTCTCCCTTGGCCTTGACCGCGTTGCTGTACGTCCCGTGGAACGGTCGGGTCTTCGTCGTCTTGTCGCCGTTGTCGAGCCTGACCCTGACGGACAGCTCCCACTTGCGGCATCGGCTCCTGGGCTTAGATTTGTCGCGTTGCACGACCGAGCCGCTTCCCAGCACCTCCATGGTGTAGAATCCTCCTTGACGGGAAACGCCTCGAAGAGAGCGCACCTATCCGCGTGCACGGTACCGAGCGTTTCCTTGTAGTCCATGAGCCTCGCGCTAGGGTGGCCGCCCTTCGATGCGCGGGGCTCTGCTTTTTGTTATTTCCTAATACGGCAACTCGCCCGACACAACCGCAGCGAAGCGGAGCAATGGCGGCATGAGCGATGGATACTGGCTTGCAACGTCCATGCATTCGACCAATACCTTGCGGAACTCGTCATATGACATGGACTGCTCGATTTCGGCGAATTTGCCACATACGCTTTCCGCGCGATTTTCACCAACGCACTTTTCGATGCTCTTGATTAGATCGTCTCGCGTGGTGTTGAAATCTTTGTTATTCATTACATGCTCCTATCAGACGTGCTTTCACGCATCTTCTCCGATGTCCTGTATTGTTCGGCATCAGGAAAATCAACGAATTCGACAGTCTTGTCATAATTCTTGAGTACGGCTTCCTTTATCTCGTCAAGCGAGCATCTGAAGAACTCGCGGCGCTGATTTACGAGGTTGAGCTTCCTATCGGCAAACTCGTGATGCAACGCTGTTTCGAGTGATGGTGCATCATCCGAGAAGATAAGCGCATGGACATCGAATCCGAATGGCACCGAAGCATCGCCAAGTTCGCGTATCCTATCCATCGGTTCAAGTCTGCGTGTCATGCCGATCTTGTATACACCATCGCCGAATGAGCCGACATTGGAGATGATGTAGACGTATCCAGCCCTGATGTTCGCCTCTCGGTAATCGACATCCTCGATGCCCTTTGCGACCTCGCCAAGATTGCCCGTGAGTTCGGCTATCTTTTCCTCAAGTGCGACCTTGTCATCACCGGATGCGCTGGACAGTTGCTTTTTGGCATCGTCAAGGGCCTGTTGGTACTTCTTCTGCTCCTTCATGAGAGCTTTGCGTTTTTCCTCTATCTCCTTCTGGACGCGTCTTTCCTCGCGTTCGAGTTCCTTTGCCGCTCGGATTTCCTCTTTTTCCTTTTCTTTAGCAACGGCGTATTCGTAGGCGAGTCGAGCTTCTTTTTTCTTGAGATTGACGTACTTTGCTGTAATGGATATTCCAAGGACTGAACCAAGCTTTGAGATTGTGTCAGCCGCTTTTTGAATCTGCTCAATTGACCTGTCGATGTTCGAGAATTTAACCTTTCGGATAATCTCGTCACATTCGCTGTTGTATGCCCTCAGAAGAAGACGTGTGGTCTGACCGACCATCTGCCTACCCTTCGCAGCGTTATTGTCTACAGTCCAGTGGGTGTTCTTTGCCATCCTGTTCATTTTCTGGACTTCGTCTTTCTGCTCTTTGCGTACGCTTGATAATGCGTCCTTGTATTGAGACGAGTTCGCAAAATCGAATTGCGGCTCGTAAAGCCCGAACTCTTCTATCAAAAGAGCGTCATCAACTACGCGAAGTTCTCGCCTCTTAAGCTCTATCTCAGTATCGAGAGACGAAACCTCTCCCTTCTTCTGCGCTTCTTGCGAAGAAAGCGACTCAATCTCCTTTTTAAGATTATCTATTTGAATCCTCTGATTCCCTATGATGCTCAGCTCTGGCGTTAGGAGGTTAGCCAGTCTATCGTTTTCCGATTTGAGTCTGTCTATTTCACCTTGAAGCTCGCCCTTGCTTGGCCCGAACAATCCCATCTCAGAACCCCCAATCGAATGGCAGCACGTAATAGACGACCCTACCTATGATCGTTATCTCCTCGGTGTTCTCGTCACCGTAGTCGTAGATGGACGGCTTGAAGGTCGGGTCGGTGGAATCCGGGTCGAGCTCTATGCCGTTGGCGAGGTTTCTCACGCGCTTGATGGTCGCGTCATAGCCATTCACGCACACGGCGTGTGGCTGGTTCTCGCGCTCAACCTCCTCGCATGGGTCTATGAGCGCGTAGCAGCCGTCCGGAAGCACCTTGTCCATCGAGCGGCCCTTCACCCTTAGCAGAAAGGCTTCCGGGTACTTGTCCATGACCTTCGCCGGGACAGGATGCGTCTCGTCAACCGAAATCATCTCGATGGGAGTGCCGGCGGCTATCGAGCCGTAAAGCGGAACCTCAACAAAGTCACTCGCATTGGGCTTCTTGACCTTAAGTCCCCTGAAGTTGTCCAGCTTCGCAGAGTCCCAATCTATATTTAGCTTGCGATAGATTTTGTCTGTCAGCTCTGTCCTGGTGTTCGCCATTCCGCGTTCAAGTGCGCTGTAAATGGACGTATGAGGCACGTCCAATTCCTCCGCAAACTTGGTGACACTTCCGTACTGCTCTTTAATCAGGCGTCTTATTGCATCTTCTAATGTGTCCATTTGACTCTCCTGTTTCCGAACTATCGTGAATGAATCTTATAAATATTCGGAATATATATCAATATTCTATTTACAGTTTCCGAAACCTCGTTTATATTACTTACGAAGTTTCGGAATGGAGGTGAATTTTGAGCTATATGAACCTTAAGGCAGAGATGACCAGAGAAAACGTAACTCAAGAGCAAGCCGCAAAGCATCTCGGCATGACGAGTAACAACTTCTCGATGAAGGTCAGGGAAAAAGTTCCGTTCACGATTCCAGAAATCAAGTCTCTTCGAGATGAGTTCTTTCCTAATGCCCAACTCGACTATCTCTGCCAAACAAATGATGAAGGGCGTTAGGAAGCGCAAGACCGTAAGAGCTTAGGCGAAAAGAGGAAGGGGGAACCGCAATGGACGAGAAGATGTGCGAACCGGGAACCTCGATGCGCGTCGAGCCCATCGAGCTGGACGACTACATCGCAAGGGCCGAGGCAGACCCGACGAGCCCGTACGTGTCGGGAATCGCGTGGAGGCTCGCAATAGAGGTCAAGAAGCTGCGCGGGGAAGTTGACGCGCTCAAGGAGCTTGTCGATGACGAGCGCAAGACCGTGAGGGCGTAGTGAGAAAGGAGGTGAACCAATGACCAACGAAGAACTGCAATCCATCCTGGAGCTGCACCGAAAGTGGCTCTACGACGAGCCGGGTGGCGAGCGTGCCGACC
>UMLF01061465.1_pt1 | contig 57095 bp, 50 predicted proteins | sample 1966501 | NCBI WGS metagenome assembly UMLF01 (sample SAMEA4836194, study PRJEB28245) | human gut metagenome | biome: gut microbiome; material: fecal sample | place: Denmark | collected 2008 | reverse complement strand
CTTCCGATGGATAAGATCCGGGCATTTGCAAAAGAAGTCGAAACTCTGTACGTGATTGAAGAGCTGGATCCATTTATGGAAGAGCAGATCAAGGCGGCAGGCATCGAATGCGTTGGAAAAGAGAAGTTGCCGCTGATGTATGAGCTGAATCCGGATATTGTTCGCAAAGAGCTGCTGAACGAGGAAAGCGAGACGATTGAAATTAACCCGGAAGAGATTGCGAAGCGTCCTCCGACTTTATGTGCGGGATGTCCTCACCGAGGCTTTTTATATCAGCTGTCTAAGGAAAAGAGGGCGATTGCAGTCAGTGATATCGGTTGTTATGCGCTAAGCGGTATGGACCCTTTGAACTGTAAGGACATCGCCATCTGTATGGGAGGCGGATTCTCAGTGGCCCATGGAGCTCAGCTGATGTTTGACAAAGCACAGACAGGAAAGAAATGCTTTGGTATGATGGGGGATTCCACCTTCTTCCACTCGGGGATGACGAGCCTTTTGGATGCAATCTATAATAACAGCAATGTGGTTTTGACAGTGATGGATAACCGCATCACGGGAATGACCGGGCATCAGGAAAACCCTGGCACAGGATATAATATCAAAGGGGAACCAGCAAATGCCACCGATATAGAAGCTGTGGTCAAGGCGCTAGGCTGCAAGCATGTGAAGGTAGTGAACCCGCTGAAGCTGGACGAAGTGAAGGAAGCGATCGAGTGGGGAATCAATGTGGAAGGTCCGGCAGTGATTATCACCCGCTGGCCATGTGTTCTGAAGAAACTTTCTGCTGAGGACAAAGCGGAGTTTGGAAATTATAAGGCGACGAATGTAGTTGACCATGAGAAATGTATCGGCTGTAAGAGATGTATTAAGACTGGTTGTCCAGCTTTGGCCTATGACAAGAAGACGAAGAAAGTAAGTATTGACAAAGGGCAGTGCGTGGCCTGCGATGTCTGTACACAGGTTTGTCCGAAAGGTGCAATCGGAAGGGAGGAAAAATAAGATGTCTGAGAATAAAAATATTCTGTTATGCGGTGTGGGCGGACAGGGAACCATCCTGGCGAGTAAAATCCTTTCCTATGCTCTGGTGGAAGCCGGTTATGACGTGAAAATGTCTGAGATTCATGGAATGTCTCAGAGAGGAGGAAGCGTGACGACTCAGGTGCGCTATGGAAAGAAGGTATATTCACCGATTATCGGACAAGGGTCTGCGGATATATTGGTCTCTTTTGAGGCAATGGAAGCGTATCGCTATCTGGAAATATTGAATCCAAAGGGATTTGCGGTGGTCAATGATTTTCACATGGAGACTGCTACGACTCTGTCGGGAAAAGAGGAGTATCCAGAGAATATCATCGAGAAAGTGAAGGAAAAAGCGACCACGAAAGTTTTGAACGCGGCAAAAATCGCGGCGGATTTGGGAAATCCGAAAGCTATGAACGTGGTACTTTTGGGGGCTCTGATTAAGATTATGAAGCTGGAAGAGCTAGATTGGGATGCAGCTTTGGCAGCCTGTGTGAAACCTGCATTCTTGGAACTGAATAAAAAGGCTTTGGCAGCAGGCATGGAGGCTGTTGCATAGAAATATGAAGATGAAACCGCTGTATTTGTCTGGACTTATGGAGGGGCTAAGTTCAGAGAATACAGCGGTTTTCCTATGTGAAAAAAACTTCCCTCTTATGGTTAAAGATGGTAATATATACTTAATGGCTATGTGCGCGAATAAAAAAAGGCGCAGCGAGGAAAAGATCATGTGACAATGGGAGGAGAAAATATGACTCCGAAAGTGATAAGCGAGGTATTTCGAAATTTACAGGAACAGCTTCTGAAAAAAACAGTTTTGAAGCGGATGAGACTTACAAAGAAAAGAATGCAGGCACTTCTGAAGAATGAGATATTTCGGGCAAGGCTAGGAGAAGTCCTGGAGGGACGGAAGGTCGCTTGTGAAGACATTTTGATTTTATGTCAGGACATTATGGAGGAGCTGTCTCCAAAGACACCAAAAGAGGGATGGCTCTCCTATATCTATTTTTATGTGCGCAAGGGGTTGTTTCCAGAATGCTGTCAGGCGATACCGAATCCAGAGTATGAATCCGCCGCGATTTTTTATCTGGAGGTGCTTCACCATCTGTTTTTGTACGAAAAAAAATGGCAACCTTTTGAGAGAACCCGGGATTTTGTGTTTCCAGACAATGTGGGTGACAGTCATTATACGGAGGAATATGACCGATTTCGCAAGTGTTTTCGAGAGCAATATGTCTATGAACTGATGCGTATTGGAAAGGAGATTATGCCTTTTGACTTACTGGCTCATGTGGCAGGCGTTCATTACGTGGCGATGCATGTGGCGAGACAGCTCTTTGAGGCGGGAGTTCCCATTGATCTGAGGCTGATCTCAGGAGCGGCTGCCTGTCACGATATCGGAAAATATGGATGTAAAGATTCGGAGGTACGCAGGATTCCCTATCTGCATTATTACTATACCGATGTGTGGTGCCGCAGAAACAACCTCCCGACGATCGGACACGTGGCGGCGAATCATTCTACTTGGGACTTGGAGCTGGAGGACTTGCAGGTGGAGGCCCTGGTTCTGATTTATGCGGATTTCCGCGTGAAAACTAAGGCCCGGGTCAATGGAAAGGAAGTTATGGGATTTTATAGCCTACAGGACTCTTTTCAGGTGATTTTGGATAAACTGGACAATGTGGATAAGAAAAAAGAAGATCGCTATCGCCATGTGTATGCAAAGCTGAAAGACTTTGAGGATTACATGGAGTCGCTGGGAGTGAATGTGGATTTTTCCACCGATCAGCGAAAACAGGTGGAGAGAAAAGACCGAGTTCTATTAGATATGACAGAGACGGTCAATGCACTGAAACATATGACGTTTGCCCATAATATCAGCCTGATGCACAAGCTGAGCCATGAGATTTCTTTTGGAACTGTCCTAGAGGCGGCTAGAAGTGCAAAAAACTGGAAAAACAGCCGAGCTTACATCAATATTTTCGAAGAGTATTTTACCTATATGACCCAAAAACAAAAAAATGTGACGCTGCAATTTCTCTATGAGCTTTTGATGCACCGGGAAGGAGATATCCGAAGGCAGGCGGCTGATCTGATGGGAAATATTATCGTAAATTATGATGAGGATTATCGAAAAGAACTGCCGGAGGGAGTTCAGGCGGACAACTCAGAGATCAATAGTATTCAGTTGTGGGAGCGGTATTTGGAGATGATTATTCAGCCGGACCATAAAGTGACGGAGAGACACCGCCGTTGGATTGGCTATGCATTGAGAAGGGTTGTGGACTCTGTTCTGAGCCGGTGCAAGATAGAAGATCAGGAGGCGTATCTTCACGGTTTTCTTCGATTTTACCGGGTAAGGGAGATGTCGGACGCTGAGACGTTCATACTGTTGGACACGATGCCGGTTCTGCCCGTAAAATGGTTGAGTGATGCAGATTTGACACAGCTTTTAAACTTTGCGGGAGCTTGTATCGAAAGGCCAGTGCTGGAAATTCATGTGGCTGTGTTGCGTTTTCTGAAGTATTTGACTGGCAGCCTGCCCAGGAGAGAGGATTTAGCTGATTTGGTGGGTGAAATGCTGAGTAGGCTTCAGCTTTGGGGAAAAACGGGACTGAAATATAAGGCGATGGTTGTGTTGGACAACTGGCAGCTAGAGAACTGGAAAGCACACTGGAATTTTGAGGACTTGTATGAGGAAGATGCGTTCTCGGATATTCTTTTGGAAAATCTAAAGGCGGCCACCCCCTGGATTGTCAAGGCCGTGAATATTGAGTACCTGTTTATGAGAGCAAAGATGGGTGGGAATGTGTCTATTTTGCAGTTGGCGACTCATTTTTCCAATCTTTTGAAGGTTAGCGAACAGGTGACAGTAAGGCACCGGGCAGGGGAAGCTCTTGTGAGTCTGGCACCTTTGTTGACAAAAGATCAGAGGAATGAAGTCTCCATTGAGCTGATTAAGGGGTTAGAGATTGGAGAATACGAGTTTTCTAAGTATATTCCTCAGTATCTGGGCAGATTTGTTTTGTATCTGGAGCCAGATGAGTTGGACGAATTTTTGTTGGAAATTAAGAGGCTGCTGATCAGCATCAATGAGAGAGTAAGCTGTGTAGCTTTAGACACCGTGTCAATCATGGTACAAAGATACAATGAATACCGCCAGCGCTTTCAGGAACCGACGGACCGTTTTCTGAAACGCAGAAAGACCATGTTGGGATTCCTGTTGAGTGGCCTTGCAAATTACCGGGACGCAGTCAGTCAGGAAGCGGTTCTGGTTATTGGACACTCGTTTTTTGAGGAAGAGGTTTTAAGCCTTGAGGAGAAGAAGGATATTTTTCAAATTATCGGTAAAAAATTTGTGGCACTGTTGGAAAATCGGGAGACTTCAGAATTGGCCTTTTTTAACAATGCAGCTTCCTTGAACAATCTCTATCGGTTTATTGGAAATTATCTGTTTTACTATAAAGAGTTTTCTTTTGAAGAGCCCAAGAAGATTGCGTTCTTCCCAGGAACCTACGACCCATTCTCTCTGGGACATAAGGAGATTGCCAGAATGATCAGAGACCTGGGCTTTACAGTCTACCTGGCGCTGGATGAATTTTCCTGGTCTAAAAAGACTCAGCCTCATATGATTCGAAGAGAGATCATTACCATGTCGGTGGCCGATGAGGAGAATATCTACGTATTTCCAGACGATCGGCCAGTGAATATAGCGACTCCCAGTGATCTTCTGAAACTACGGCAGCTTTTTCAGGGAAAAGAAGTCTACATGGTAGCGGGAAGTGATGTGGTGGAAAACGCTTCCTCCTATCAAGTGCCCTGTGTGGAAAATTCGATTCAGACTTTTCCTCATATTTTGATTATGAGAGGGAAGACGAGAGGAACTAGTGAATTGGAGGCAAAGATCAAGGCCCCGATTTACTATCTGAAATTGAATGAGAGGTTAGAGGACATCAGTTCCACCAAGATTCGTGAAAACATTGATGACAACCGGGATATCTCTTCCCTTGTAGACCCGGTGGTGCAAAATTATATTTATGAGAATAACCTGTATTTGCGGGAACCACAATACAAGCAGATTCTGAGGGGAAGGGCTGTCCGTGTGGAAGTCTTTGAGGATCCTACGAAGAGCATTGAGGAGGAGATCTTTAAAGTGTTGGAGGGCAGACCGGAGGAAGAAGAGTTCCAGCGTGCCTCAAAAGTGGACAATATTCGTTATACTGTGGTGAGAGACAGAGAACAGTCTGATAAGATTGTGGGAGTGGCCGCGTTTCATGGAATTGCAACCACGAATTTGTATAAGGAATTCCAAAGTATAGAAGTTGTGGACCACATTCGAGAACACACTTCCGGAAGAATTGTCCTAGTAGCCGCTGTCTTTTTCTCGAGTCAAACCCACATTCGGGATGTAGATCAGCTATTGGCGACGGAGACGTTGGCGTTCTGTATGCAAAAAGATTACACTTATGCGGTGTTTAGTCCTTATCGTGGTTATATTCATGAAAGGACGAAAGGAACGTTAAAGAGGCAGGGCTTTCAGCTTTTGGATAACAAGATGTCCAAAAGACCTGTGTATGTGGTCGACATGAAGGCGCCTATTGTGATTTTCCAAAATCTCGAGACAGTTTTAAAAGCGCCGTTTGACCAAAATCCTAGAGTGCTGGATACCCTACAGCAGACGCACTGTCGGCTGCAGCTGGCGATGACGAAGCTGTATCCAGGGCAGTTGGTCCTTTCTTTCCAGTCAGAAATTATGTACCATCGTCTGATGGAGAGAATTACCAGAGCAAATCAGGTTTCCAGTGAAGTCACAAAAGTGCGCAGATTAGGGCCTTCCATGTGTGTGCCATTCGGAAAAATTTTGAGAGGAAATGCAGTGCCGAATACGGTTACCAAGGTACTGCACACAGAGAAGACCTTTGAGCCGGAGGTGACGGGATTTTCCATCACAGAATATCCCAATTATTCTCCGCTGGCTACGCAGGTGAGGACGATTAAGTCTTTTAACCGTCCTGTGATTTTGGTGGATGATCTGCTGCATAAAGGGTATAGGATAAAAGAGCTGAACCCGCTTTTTGAACAAGAGAATGTGAAAATTGACCGGATTATTGTAGGACTTTTGTCGGGCCGTGGGAAAGATCTGATGGAGATTCAGAATCGAAAAGTGGAGAGTGTATATTTTATTCCGTCCATAAAAGCGTGGTTCGTGGAATCTTCGATCTATCCGTTTATCGGAGGAGATAGTATCAAATCAGAATCAGAGAATAAGGCGACTCTGTTAAATTCCATCAATTTGATACTACCTTATGTAATGCCGGGATTTATCTATGGTGTGTCTAATGATGCGATCTATGATTTGTCAATGACTTGTCTGGAGAATTCCAGAGATATTTTGAGGGTCTTGGAGGAAGAATATCAGACGGTGTTTGAGAGAAATTTGACTTTGAATCGTCTGGGAGAAGTGATTCTGTCTCCGTGCTGCCCTGACCGGGGAGATCATTTGAGTTATGATTACCATGTAGCCCCATCCATCTATGTGGAAAATGATATTGTCCGGTTGATTCGTCTGAAAGAGCTGATTAAATGACAACTTCAGACTTTGTGTATATTTTGGGAAAAGGGAAGTGTGAAAATGAGAGAAAAAGTAAATTCTGACGTGGTAATTGAGGTACAACGAGACCCAAGAACTTCAAAAGGGAGGTTTGTGGTCTCTCATCCTGGAATGCTGCAAGGAGAGGAGGGACTGCATTGGCTAGACAGTGGCAGGCTGAGTCAGGAGAAAACAAATCAGGGGCTGATAGAGGCCATTTACCGGGGAGAGGTAATTGGACAGAATACTTCCTGGTTGGATGATGTTGCCTGGGAGAAGAGAGATCTCTATTGGAGAGAATGGATGAAAAAAAAGAAAGTGGTGCACCTGTTGGCATTGGGGGACGTGGGAGGAACTGTGCTCATTGGGTTGAAACTGCTAGGAGCGGACTGCATACAGGAAATTGGTATCTGCGATTTGGATGAGAAAGTATGTAGACGTTGGGAGTGTGAAATGAACCAGACGGCCTTTCCCTGGGATTATGATCGACTGCCACCAGTGAAAGTAGTAGATACCCAGAAGTTGTTTGACTGTGATCTCTTTGTATTCTGTGCATCAAAAGGGATTCCACCGGTAGGGGCTAAGGTGGAGGATGTTCGTATGGCTCAATTCGAAGCAAACCGTACAATTGTGGAAAGTTTTGCGAGGATGGCACGGCTACGAAACTTCCAGGGAGTTTTTGCGGTGGTTTCCGATCCTGTGGATCCACTTTGTAAGGCAGCGTTTTTAGCTTCCAATGAGGATGAAAATGGGAAGTTTGACAAGAAAGGTCTGCTTCCAGAGCAAATCCAGGGTTATGGATTGGGAGTGATGAACGCGAGAGCAGCGTATTACGCAAAACAGGAGGAGCGGTTTGCCGATTTTCTGACTGAGGGCAGGGCTTATGGTCCCCATGGGCAGGATTTGGTGATTGCGAACAGCATAGAAAATTATGATGATGAACGTTCTGTGGAGTTGACGAAGATGGCTGTGGAAGCGAATCTGCGCACCAGGGAACTGGGATTTAAGCCATACATTGCACCGGCACTCTCATCCGCAGCAATCTCTTTGATTCTTACGATGAAAGGAGAATGGCATTACAGTTCGAATTTCCTGGGTGGAGTCTACATGGGAAGCAGAAACCGCTATACGATGCAGGGGCTGGAGATTGAATCTCTACCGCTTCCCCAGAAGCTGTATAAGAGGCTGACGCGGGCATATGAGGGACTGGGGGCAATCTTATGAGCGAATTGGTTCTGGTGCGTCCCCGGTGTAACGACAAGTGCAGAACGATGAGACTACAGGAAGTTTTAGAGTATGCGCTAAGAGGAAGAGATTATCGATTGGTTGAACGGTTAGAGGACTTTAAGGGCCTTCAAAATCAAAGAATTATCTTTGCCGTCTCCCAGGGAATATCTGGGATCAATTTGGAATATTTTCGATTTCTGAAGGTGCTTCGTCTGAATCATCAGATGTTAAAAGGGGCCGTGGGAGGAATTATCGTGGACGGTGAGAGTGAGCTTTATACAAAGTCCATTGCCAGAGATTTTGTCTTCACGGCCAATCAGTGTGGATGTACTTTTCCAGGCAGACCTCTGGTGGAAGGAACCGGTTCCCTGCAAAACTTCAACATTCAGGCGATGAATTTGGAGACTGATAATATGGGGGCTTATCTGAAAGCCTCCAGGGAATTGGTAGATACGGTGGCAGGATTCAGCCAAAAGCCAAAGAAGAGGCCTAAGATTTTAATGCTGCACGCCAGCAATTTTCGGACGTCAAATACGGTAAATTTCTGGCAGATGACAAAGGAAAATCTGAAAGGCTGTGAAATTGAAGAGATTTCGCTGAGAAACGGCTCGATACAGGACTGTGCGGGTTGTCCTTATAAGATGTGTATGCATTTTAGCAGGCGGTCTAACTGCTACTATGGCGGGGTGATTGTAGAACAGGTGTATCCAGCAGTGCAAAATTGCGATGCGCTGGTGCTGCTTTGTCCTAATTACAATGATGCTGTCAGTGCAAATCTGTCAGCCTTTATAAACAGGCTGACAGCTTTATTTCGGAAAAACCGCTTTTCGGAGAAAAATTTGTTTGCTGTTATTATTTCCGGATACAGTGGCGGAGATCTGGTAGCAGAACAGCTAATTTCAGGCCTCAATATGAATAAGAGTTTTATTCTCCCCTCTCAGTTCGCATTTTTGGAGACTGCAAATGATCCGGAGAGTATTCTGGAAGTGGAGAACATTCAGGAGAAAGCCAGAGAGTTCGCCAAACATATCATGAACACTTTAAAAGCAGTTCCAGATGAACCGTAAAAGTTTTTTCATCCGAATTAGAACGGAAGTTCTTTGTTTTTGAATTTCAGTATCATCTCTCTGGTCAAGCTGATGTCATATTGTTCCAGAATGATTTCGTCTCGGGTGAACCATTGAGCAGTGGCTAGCTCTGAGTGGTCAATGCGAATCTCGTCACTGCCATCTACTTCACAGAAAAATCCCATGAGAAGGCTGTCACTGAAGGACCAGGGCTGACTCTTATAGAAACGAAGGTTTTTAACTTTCAGACCGACTTCTTCCATGACTTCTCTGTGGACGGTTCCTTCTATGGTCTCGCCGATTTCAGAGAAGCCGGCGATCAGCGCATAGCTTTTTACATCCCTGCCGGCGTAGGTGGACAGTAGAATTTTATCGCCGTTTAGGATTCCCACGATAACCGCGGGGCAGATTTTGGGATATTCGATGGTTTTGCACTTAGGGCAGTAGACCATACGTTCTTTGTCGCTGTGCTTCATAGGAGAGGCACAGCGGCCGCAGAAGCGGTGTGTGTCGTACCAATGGGAAAGCTGCATTCCAGTGATGCCGGCGAAAGCCAGGTGAGCAGGATGGGCGTTGCGCAGAACACGGATTGGCTGAAAACTGTAGCCTGATAAAGAAGAGGCGGTGGTGTCCGAAGCCAGAAAAAAGTGTTTTTGACTGATGGAAAACAGATAGCGACAAGAGATATGTAATTGCTCAGCTGACCAGGCAAGCTCTTTTATTTTGGGAAGTGAAAAGGAGGCTTCTTCCTGCCTCAGGAGGAGTTCCTGTTCACGGTAGATCAAAAGGTAGTCTTCAGGCTGAGGAGCACAGGGGGTATACTCATTGTGGTAAACGTAAGGTGCAATATCTTGTAACATAATTTTCACTCCTTAAATAGTTCATTGGTTATCTATACAGTTTACTACTTTTTGGGAGGACTGTCAGTGTTTTTTTTAAATTTGTTTTGTATGATTTAGACAAAAAATAAAACAGCTACTGCTGTTCTATTTCGTTATTTTTCGTCTTTTCTCCAGTGAGGGTTATCCGTTCTGCCGACCAGATAATCAATGCTGGTGTTGTAATAATTTGCCAGTCGTATCAACATCTCGACTGGGATGTTTCGGGTACCGTTTTCATAGTGAGAATAGGTACGAGGACTGATATGAAGGTATTCACTTAATTCTTTTTGTGTTAGATCTGCGTCTTCTCTCAGATTTTGAATACGTTGAAATTTCATAGATTTCCTTTTCCTTTGTTCTACTATTAAAATTATATCCAGAACAAAATGTACTATTGCAATTCGGAACAAAATGGGCTAAACTGAAAAAGGAGGAAGTTAAATGGAAAACGATGAATTCATCTGGAAGCTGTATCATATTCTGAATCGAACGAAGCAGTTGGATTTGGCTTCACTGGTTGTCGAGAAACATAAAAATCATATTTATGTGGAATTGATGAGCGGGGAAAAGTTCTGTTTGACGATCGAAGAGACCGACAAGGTATTCTAGGATAACGATTCTAAAATCAAATCATAGGGAGAGATTCTGCTCCCATTTTTTCGAGTTTAAATGAGCAGTGCCTGGAGAGGTGTACATAGTTTTGAGAGCAACCATGGGAGTCTGATTGCAGTGCTGGATGAATTTCTTGTATTAGGAAAGATCTGTCACGTTTCTGCGTGAAAGTCCTTTCCTATCGTACAAAATGCTTTGTGCGATACACACGCCGCAATCAGTGGTCTTTCTATTTCGGGGGATTACGGCGGCGTGTGTGCCGAAAGAGAAAGGAGAGAATAATGTTCAGTAGCGTGTTGTCGGCATCCATTCAGGGAATGGAGATCTGTCCGATTCAAGTAGAAGCAGATTTAAGCGACGGTCTGCCTTCCTTTTCCATGGTTGGATATGTGTCCTCTCAGGTGAAAGAAGCTCAGGAGAGAGTGAGAACAGCAATGAAAAACACAGGGCTTTCACTGCCGCCTAAGAGGATAACAGTCAATTTAGCACCAGCGGATATACGAAAAGAGGGGGCAGGGTATGACCTTCCCATAGCGGCTGCGATTTTGTCAGCAGCCGGTAGGATTCCCTGTGAGTCGCTTCAGGGAATCCTTATCATAGGCGAGGTCAGTCTGAGCGGGAAATGTAATCCTGTGATCGGTGTGTTGCCCGTTGTTCGCAAGGCAAGAGAGTTGGGATGCCATACCTGTATTCTTCCTTTTGAAAACCTACAGGAAGGTTCTATGGTTCCAGATATACGAGTGATTGGAGTAAGATCATTGGCTCAGATGAGAGACGTTTTGTTGGGAAAACAAAAGGGGGAGAGAGGAAAGTTTCATGGAGATATTACGAAAAGACAGAGATATTCTGCGGATTTTCGAGAAGTGCAGGGACAGGAAGGGGCAAAAAGGGCGGCGGAGATCGCAGCGAGTGGCTTTCACAATCTGCTTTTAATAGGAGCTCCAGGAACAGGAAAGTCTATGGTGGCCAAGAGGGTCCCGGGAATTATGCCATTTCTCAGCGAGGCGGAAAGCTTGGAGGTATCTCAGATTTACAGCATAGCAGGACTTTTGTCAGAAGAGTTTCCTATGATGATGAGAAGACCTTTTCGAGCCCCTCATCACACAGCATCGGCGCAGGCATTGGCCGGCGGCGGAAAGAATCCAAAACCAGGAGAGGTGACTTTGGCACACAGGGGAGTGCTTTTTTTGGATGAAATGCCTGAGTTTTCAAAGAGGAGTTTAGAGATTCTAAGGCAGCCTCTGGAGGATGGATATATCAGGCTGTCTAGAGTCCACGGGACTTACTGCTTTCCAGCGGATTTTCTGTTGCTGGCTGCGATGAACCCATGTCCTTGCGGGTATTATCCGGATATGAACCGCTGTACCTGCAGTCCGGCAGAGATCGGTGGGTATCTGAAAAGAATTAGCCAGCCGCTGTTAGATAGAATTGATCTGTGTGCGGAGGCGGCTCCCATATCTTATCAGGCATTGTCTAGTCCAAGCGAGCAAGAGGGGTCTGCCCAGATTCGTCAGAGGGTGGAAAAGGCAGTGAGGATTCAAAAAGAGCGATATGAGGGGACAACTCTATGCTTTAACGCAGATCTGACCCCGAGAGGGATAGAGCAGTACTGTGAGGTTAGCTCACAGGGAAGAGAACTTTTGGGGAAAGCATATGACCGACTCAAAATCAGTGCCAGGGCCTATCACAGAATTTTAAAAGTGGCGCGGACAATCGCTGATTTAGAGGAATCGCGGATGATTCAGAGAGAACATTTGGAAGAAGCGATCGGCTATCGCAGTCTAGACAAAAAATATTGGAGATGAGAGGGGAGTATTTTTATGGAAGAAATTTATTACCTTGACATAGAATGTATTGAGCGTGGCAGTGAGAAATATCCGAGGCGTCTTCGGCAGTTGAGAGGGATGCCTAAAAAGCTCTATGTGAGAGGAGAGCTGCCAAGAGACGATCGTCCGACCATTGCCATCGTGGGAGCTAGGGCATGCAGTGCTTATGGAAGGCGTCAGGCATTTTTGTATGCGCAGGAGATGAGTAGGGCAGGAGTGCAGGTAATCAGCGGCTTGGCGGCAGGGATTGATGGAAGAGCTCACAGTGGGGCTTTGGAAGGAGGGACACCTACGTTTGCGGTTTTAGGGAGTGGTGTAGATATCTGCTATCCAAAACAGCACGATAGCTTATATCGCCAAGTCTGGCAGTCAGGGGGCCTGATCAGTGAGAAAAAGCCGGGAACGATGCCGCTGGGCTGTTATTTTCCGGCAAGAAACCGGATTATCAGTGGATTGGCTGATGTGGTGCTGGTCATAGAGGCGAGAGAAAAGAGCGGTTCGCTGATCACGGTAGATTTTGCGCTGGAACAAGGAAAGAGTGTCTATGCGCTGCCAGGGCCTGTGGATTCTAGTCTCAGCCGCGGGTGTCATCAGCTCTTGGAACAGGGGGCAGGAGTTGCCGGGTCTCCTCAGAAAATACTGGAAGAGTGGGGGATTCAAAGAGAGACAAGGGAGGATTCAGCAAAAAAAAATAGTGTAAGACTTGCAAGAGATCTTAATTTGGTGTATAGTGGTTTGGATTTACAACCAAAAAATCTCCATGAGATTGTGGAATATACACATTTTTCGGTGACAAAGACTATAAATTGTTTGACGGAATTGGAATTGGAGGGCCTTGTAGAGCGGATTGGGCATAATTTTTTTGTAAAGAAAACAATTTTATAAAATTTTAAGAAATTGTAGAACTGTGAATCCAAACTGCATGGCTGAATAGTCACAAACATTTCAAAGTGGTGCAATATAGGAGAGGGAACATGGCGAAATATTTGGTGATTGTGGAATCACCCGCAAAAGTTAAGACGATTAAAAAATTTTTGGGAAGCAATTATGACGTACAGGCTTCTAACGGGCATGTAAGAGATCTACCGAAAAGTCAGATGGGAATTGATACAGAAAATGACTTTGAGTTGAAATATATCACGATCCGGGGAAAAGGGGAATTGCTGACAAAGCTGAGAAAAGCAGCGAAAAAAGCGGATAAAATTTATCTGGCGACGGACCCTGACCGGGAAGGGGAGGCGATATCCTGGCATTTGACACAAGCCTTAAAGGTTGACGACGAAAAAATGCAGAGGATTACCTTCAATGAGATCACAAAAACAGCGGTAAAATCTTCCATAAAACAGGCGCGCAGACTGAATATGAATCTGGTGGAGGCTCAGCAGGCCAGGAGGGTGCTGGACCGACTGGTGGGATACAGTATCAGTCCTCTGCTATGGGTGAAAGTAAAAAGAGGTCTGAGTGCAGGAAGAGTACAGTCGGTGGCTCTTAGAATTATCGGAGATCGGGAAGATGAAATCAATTCCTTCATCCCAGAAGAGTACTGGGATTTAGAAGGAGAGTTCCAGGTGGAAGGCGAGAAGAAACCGCTGATAGCCAAGTTTTATGGTACAAAGAAGAAGGTACAGATTCAGAATAAAGAACAGATGGATGAGATTCTGTCTGAGTTAGGACAGTGTTCCTACGAGGTAGCAGAGGTGAAAAAAGGGGAGCGGCACAAAAATGCACCGCTGCCGTTTACCACCAGTACATTGCAACAGGAAGCGGCCAAGACGCTGAATTTTTCTACTCAAAAGACCATGCGCTTGGCTCAACAGCTGTATGAAGGAATTGACATCAAGGGAAATGGCACAGTGGGCGTTATCACATACCTGCGTACAGATTCAACCCGAATTTCAGAAGAGGCGGACAAAGCAGCCAGAGAATATATTGACAGTGAGTATGGAAAAGAGTATGTGGCGGCAGTCCCGAAAACCTCTGGCAGCAAACAGAAGATTCAGGATGCCCATGAGGCAATTCGGCCCACAGATATTACCAGGACACCGTTGTCTTTAAAAGAATCACTCTCGAGGGACCAGTATCGTTTATATCAGTTGATTTGGAAGCGTTTTACGGCCAGTCGTATGAGCAGTGCAAAATATGAGACGACATCCGTTAAGATATCAGCAGGTAAGTACTATTTTACGGTTGCTGCCTCCAGAATTGTCTTTCAAGGCTTCCAGTCTGTGTACAGTCAGGAGGAAGACGTAAAGAAAAAGGAGAATGTTCTGGCTAAGAGTCTGACAAAAGGCATGCCGTTGAAGCTGCTGAAGCTTCAGCCGGAACAGCACTTTACTCAGCCGCCGGCACATTATACGGAAGCATCTTTGGTTAAGACCTTAGAAGAGTTAGGGATTGGAAGGCCTAGTACCTATGCGCCAACAATCACGACGATTATCAAACGACGGTATATCTCCAAAGAGAATAAGAATCTGTATATGACCGAGTTGGGAGAAGTGGTGAACAACATCATGAAACAGGCATTTCCCAGCATTGTGGATGTAAATTTTACAGCGACGATGGAGGGGCTTTTGGACTGTGTAGAAGCGGGCACAGTACAGTGGAAGACGGTTGTCAGAAACTTCTATCCGGATTTGAAAAAAGATGTGGAGATTGCGGAAAAAGAATTGGAGCAGGTGAAGATTGAAGATGAGGTCACAGATGTGATCTGTGAAGAATGTGGAAGAAATATGGTGATCAAATATGGACCCCATGGACGCTTTTTGGCCTGCCCTGGCTTTCCAGAGTGCCGGAATACAAAACCTTATTATGAAAAGATTGGAGTTCCCTGTCCTATATGTGGAAAAGACGTGGTTCTGAAAAAGACCAAGAAAGGACGTAAGTATTACGGATGTGAGGCAAATCCAGAGTGTGAATTTATGTCCTGGCAGAAACCTTCCAAAGAGAAATGCCCAAATTGCGGAAGCTATATGGTTGAGAAGGGCAATAAATTAGTGTGCAGTAATGAGACTTGTGGATTTGTGAAAAAGATCCAGGAGGAAGAACCGATAAAAGCGTGAAAATTCCTTAAAAAATGCTGTCTTCCAAAAAAAAGACAGCATTTTTTGATTTTTCATCCTGAGAAATCTATCAACTATTTAAAAATGCAAAAAAAAATGAAAAAATCTAAAAAAATAGGTTGATTTTAATATGTATACCATGGTAGTATAAATTAAGGAGTAAAACTGACAAAAAAATATTTTGAAAGGAGGACACCAATGAGCGTTCAATTATTAGACAAAACCAGAAAGATCAATAAGCTTTTGCATAACAGCAGTTCTAGTAAGGTTGTGTTCAATGATATTTGTCAGGTTCTGATGGAGACGTTAAGCTCTAATATTTTGGTCATCAGCAAAAAGGGAAAAGTATTGGGTGTCAGTTTATGTCCTGGAGTAGAGGAGTTAACTGAATTGATTGAAGATAAGGTAGGTGGCTATATTGACCACTTGTTAAACGAACGTTTTCTGGAAGTGTTGTCTACGAAAGAAAATGTAAATCTTCAGACATTGGGGTTTGAGGCTTCAGATATTCAGAGATATCAAGGGATTATCAATCCTATTGATATTGCAGGAGAGCGCCTGGGAACGGTATTTATGTACCGAAATGACAAATCTTACGACATTGAGGATATCATCGTCAGCGAATATGGGACAACCGTTGTAGGGCTGGAGATGATGAGATCCGTGCATGAGGAAAATGCAGAGGAAGATCGAAAACAGCAAGTAGTAAAATCGGCCTTTAACACACTGTCCTTTTCGGAACTGGAAGCGATCATCCATATTTTTGATGAGCTGGATGGAGATGAGGGAATACTGGTGGCCAGCAAAATTGCTGACAGAGTGGGCATCACCAGATCTGTTATTGTGAATGCTCTGCGCAAATTTGAGAGTGCGGGAGTGATTGAGTCCAGGTCTTCAGGGATGAAGGGCACATATATTAAGGTTCTCAACGAAGTAATTTTTGATGAGTTGGAAGAAATCAAGACACAGAGAGCCAAAAAAGCTTGAGTGATAAATAAAAAGAGAGATACTCCTATAGGACAAAATAAATGTATAAAAACCTGTATATCTGGGTGAGAATCAGATATACAGGTTTTTATGTTACGGTATAAGCTCCCGGACAGCGGCTGGTGAGCTTGCTTGCCGAGGCGCACAGACGTTGGAGGTGCTGCTGATAGGCGGTATGAGGGTTTGCGCGATAAGCCTGTCCTCTTTCAAAATGATAAAAATATAAAAGATGAGAAAATAAAAGAAAAAGTTAGAATTAATGAGAATATATGGTGAAATATAGGAATATACTAAGTTCTAAAGGGTTGCAGAAAACAGTGGAATTCACTAATATAAGGACAGTGATTAGCACTCGATCAAAATGAGTGCTAATAAAGAGAGTGAAAAATAGAAGGAGGCAATAGATATGAAGTTAGTACCATTGGGTGACAGAGTAGTATTGAAACAGTTAGAGGCAGAAGAGAAGACTCAGTCTGGTATTGTACTGCCAGGTCAGGCACAGGAGAAACCACAGCAGGCGGCAGTAGTTGCTGTAGGACCGGGTGGAGTCGTAGATGGAAAAGAAGTAAAGATGGAAGTAGCCGTGGACGATCAGGTAATTTACTCTAAATATGCAGGAACCGAAGTGAAGCTTGACGGTGAGGAGTATATTATTGTCAGACAGAGTGATATTTTAGCGGTTGTCAAATAAATTAAGAAGCAAGTAAGAAAATTCAGATATCAATCAGGAGGAATGCAATCATGGCAAAAGAAATTAAATTCGGGGCTGAGGCCAGAGCCGCATTGGAGCAGGGTGTGAATCAGCTGGCAGATACTGTAAGAGTTACACTGGGACCGAAAGGAAGAAATGTTGTACTGGACAAACCATACGGTGCTCCGCTGATCACCAACGATGGTGTCACTATCGCGAAAGAGATCGAGCTGGAAGACGGATTCGAGAATATGGGAGCTCAGCTGATCAAAGAAGTTGCCTCTAAGACCAATGATGTGGCAGGCGATGGGACCACGACAGCTACTGTTTTGGCCCAGGCTATGGTTAACGAAGGAATGAAGAATCTAGCAGCAGGCGCGAACCCAATCATTCTGAGAAAAGGAATGAAGAAAGCTACAGATACAGCTGTCGATGCGATTATGAAGATGAGCAAGACCATCAGCGGAAAAGCTCAGGTGGCCAATGTGGCAGCGATCTCTGCAAGCGATGAGGAAGTCGGAACTCTGGTGGCAGATGCTATGGAGAAGGTTTCCAAAGATGGTGTCATCACAGTAGAGGAATCTAAGACCATGCACACGGAGCTGGATTTAGTAGAAGGTATGCAGTTTGACAGAGGCTATATCTCTGCTTACATGTCCACAGATATGGAGAAAATGGAAGCAACCTTGGAGGACCCTTATATTCTGATCACAGATAAGAAGATCAGCAATATCCAGGAGCTGCTGCCTCTTCTGGAGAAAGTGGTTCAGGCGAACGCAAAACTTTTGATTATCGCAGAAGATGTGGAGGGTGAGGCACTCACTACTTTGATTGTAAACAAATTGAGAGGTACTTTCCAGGTAGCAGCTGTGAAAGCTCCGGGATATGGAGACAGAAGAAAAGAAATGCTTCAGGATATTGCAATTTTGACAGGCGGACAGGTGATATCTGAAGAGTTGGGCTTGGATCTGAAAGAGGCAGATCTTTCTCAGCTAGGCCGTGCGAAATCTGTCAAAGTCGCTAAAGAGAGTACAGTAATTGTAGATGGCTTAGGAGCAAAAGAGGACATTGCGAACAGAGTTGCACAGATTCGTGCTCAGATTGAGGAGACGAAGTCAGACTTTGACCGCGAGAAATTGCAGGAAAGACTGGCTAAGATGGCAGGTGGTGTTGCGGTAATCCGTGTAGGTGCTGCGACAGAGACTGAGATGAAAGAGGCAAAACTGCGCCTGGAAGACGCTTTGGCAGCAACCAAGGCAGCAGTAGAGGAAGGAATCATTGCAGGAGGTGGCTCTGCATATATCCATGCAGCGAAAGAAGTCGCTAAAATGGCTGCAGATCTGGAAGGCGATGAGAAGACCGGTGCGAACATTATTCTGAAGGCATTGGAGGCTCCGCTGTATCATATCGCTGCAAATGCCGGACTGGAAGGGTCTGTAATTATCAACAAAGTAAAAGAGTCTGAGCCGGGAACTGGATTTGACGCTTTGAATGAGAAGTATGTGGATATGATTGAGAGTGGAATTTTGGATCCAGTAAAGGTTACCAGAAGCGCTCTGCAGAATGCGACCAGTGTTGCGTCTACATTGTTGACCACAGAGTCTGTAGTATCTATTATCAAAGAAGATACTCCTGCAATGCCAGCAGGCAACCCAGGAATGGGAATGATGTAAGAGAGACGAAAAAACGATCTGGTCTGAAAAGCAGGTTTTTAGGGGATGTTGTTTTGCAACATTCCCTATTTTGTGTTACACTAGATAAAAGTTTGGAAATTTGGAGGAAAAAAGATGGGCGATTTATATGCGGAATGTCTGGTTAAGAAAGAAAAAACCGGAAAGGATACCTTGTTAAAAGCAGGCTCCATTGCAGCTGTGGTGATACTGGCGCTGTTTGTCGTCCTGGTGTCGCCTCTGTTTATGGTATTTGCGGTGGTGGCAGGGGTTCTGGTGTACTTTTTTGTCTTTCCCAAGACAGACATAGAATATGAATATCTCTATGTGAATGGGGAGTTGGACGTGGATGTAATTATGGCAAAGAGCAAGCGCAAAAAGGCAAAGACTCTGGAAATGAATCATGTGGACATCATGGCCCCCATTCGTTCTCATCGTTTGGACTATTACAATCACAATGGCAAGCTGAAGGTGCTGGACTATTCATCAGGAAATTCTGAAAGAAACAGGTATGCGATGATTGTGAAGCTGGACCAGCAGACCTGTAAAGTGATCTTAGAGCCGGATGAAACTATGCTTCAGATGATGAAAAAAAGTGCTCCGTCCAAAGTTTTTTTGGATTGACACCAGGGGGGATATTTGTTACACTAGGGAACAAAACATTAAGATGAAGAAAAGGGAGGAAAAACAATGGGCACTATCATCGGGGAAGGGATTACTTTTGATGACGTATTGTTAGTTCCTGCATACTCAAAAGTAATACCAAATCAGGTAGACGTTTCCACTTATTTGACGAAAAAGGTAAAATTGAACATTCCTATGATGAGCGCAGGAATGGACACTGTGACCGAACACCGCATGGCGATTGCAATGGCAAGGCAGGGTGGTATCGGAATCATACACAAGAATATGTCCATCGAAGCGCAGGCAGACGAAGTGGACAAGGTAAAACGTTCTGAGAATGGTGTAATTACAGATCCATTTTTCTTGTCACCCGAGCACACATTGAAAGATGCCAATGACCTTATGGCAAAATTCCGTATTTCAGGAGTTCCGATTACGGAAGGCAAAAAACTAGTGGGAATCATTACCAACCGTGATTTGAAATTTGAGGAGGATTTCTCAAAGAAAATTAAAGAGTCGATGACCTCAGAGGGACTGATTACGGCAAAAGAAGGCATCACTCTAGAAGAAGCGAAGAAGATACTGGCAAAGGCCAGGAAAGAGAAACTACCCATTGTTGATGATGAATATAACTTAAAAGGCTTAATTACAATTAAGGATATTGAAAAACAGATTAAATATCCACTTTCAGCAAAAGATGCGCAAGGACGTCTGCTCTGTGGGGCAGCTGTCGGAATTACTTCGAACGTACTGGCACGTGTGGAGGCTCTGGCAAAGGTGAATGTGGATGTGATCGTTGTAGACTCTGCCCATGGACATTCTGAGAACATTCTGCGTGCCGTTCGTGAGATCAAGGCCGCTTATCCGGAACTTCAACTGATTGCGGGAAATGTGGCGACCGGAGAGGCGACGAAAGCTCTGATCGAGGCAGGTGTGGACGCGGTAAAAGTGGGAATTGGTCCTGGTTCTATCTGTACTACACGTGTGGTTGCTGGAATTGGTGTGCCGCAGATCACAGCAGTTATGGACTGCTATGAGGTGGCGAAGGAGTATGGAATTCCGGTTATCGCAGACGGCGGAATCAAGTATTCCGGGGATATCACGAAGGCGATTGCGGCAGGCGCAAATGTCTGCATGATGGGAAGTATTTTCGCAGGTTGTGATGAGAGCCCAGGAACTTTTGAATTGTATCAGGGAAGGAAGTATAAGGTATACCGTGGAATGGGTTCCATCTCTGCGATGGAGAATGGCAGCAAAGACCGCTATTTCCAGGAAGACGCAAAGAAGCTGGTACCAGAAGGCGTGGAAGGCCGTGTGGCATATAAAGGCCACGTGGAAGACACGGTATATCAGTTGATGGGTGGTCTGCGCTCAGGTATGGGATATTGTGGAGCAGAGAATATCGAGAAATTAAAGACTACCGGAAAATTTGTAAAAATTTCCTCCGCGTCCTTGAAGGAGTCACATCCTCACGATATTCATATCACAAAGGAAGCTCCGAATTACAGCATTGAAGAGTAATTTGCTTTGAAATGAAAATGGGCTGTTACACAGTAATTGTGGGACAGCCCGCTTTGCGTTCAGCCGCTTAAGACGAAGGGGACAGGATTTCAGGGCAAAGAGGCGAGGATACCTATGACGAGACAGAGAAGAGCGACTGGCAGCAGAAATTCTGCCAGAAGAACTGCTTCGGTCCCCAGAGGCTATAGGCAGAGGAGACCGCAGAGAAAAAAACAAAAGAGAAAAGAAAACTACATATGGCTGGCAGTGGGGTGTCTAGTACTGCTTTTGCTTCTTTTCACAGGAGGGCGTCTGGTATTAAAATCTCTACAGGCTGAGAAGACGGCTAAAGCCTATCTGGACATGGAAGACCCTCTGAGAGGGGCTCCTCCGCTGGATGTGGAGCTGTTGACTGTGAATCCATATTCCAGGCCGGGAACGCCTCTAGAAGAGGTGAAGTATGTGGCGATTCACTACACTGCGAATCCAGGCTCTACAGCTAAGAATAACAGAGATTACTTCGAAGGGCTGAAAGACAATCATTCTAACGAGGTGAGTAGTCACTTTGTCGTAGGCTTGGAGGGGGAAATTGTACAGTGTATTCCTACGAACGAGATTTCCTATGCGACCAATTCCAGAAATGTGGATACTCTTTCTATTGAGTGCTGTCATTTAGATGAGACGGGAAAATTTAATGAAGCCACGTATCAGTCTTTGGTGGAATTGACAGCTTATCTGTGTAATCGTTTTGGGCTGGATATAGATCATGTGATTCGCCACTATGATGTGACGGGAAAAAACTGTCCGAAGTATTATGTGGAACATCCAGAAGCTTGGGAACAGTTAAAAAAAGATATTTCAGCAGAGATGGAGGCCAAGAGAAAAGAGTTGGAGTAATATTTAGGGCTTGTCAAATGGAGAAATATATTGTAGTATAATCATAACTGCATGACTGGCGGAAGTAGGAAAACTACAGGGAGTGCAGTGAAGTAGAATGTCGACCGCCTGGGCAACCGTTTGGTATACCCAGGCGGTTTTTGTGTAGAAAGGAGACCATTATGGAAATGCTATCGTTGGCTAAAGAGCTAAAAAGCAACTCTTATCCAGGACGTGGAATTATCCTGGGGCGTTCCAAAGATGGAACTAAGGCAGTGGCTGCCTATTTTATTATGGGTAGAAGTGAGAACAGCCGGAACCGAGTTTTTGTGGAGGAGGGAGAGGGAATTCGCACACAGGCATATGACCCCTCGAAGCTTACCGATCCTAGCTTGATTATCTACGCTCCGGTCCGAGTTTTGGGCAACAAGACGATTGTCACCAACGGCGATCAGACGGATACTATCTATGAGGGGATGGACCGCCAGATGACATTTGAGCAATCTCTGCGCAGTCGTGAATTTGAGCCCGATGCACCGAATTACACGCCGAGAATCTCAGGGGTGATGCATGTAGAGAACGGAAAATACAGCTACGCTCTGTCAATCTTAAAGAGCAACAACGGAAATCCCCAGGCCTGTGACCGTTTTACTTTTGCCTATGAGAACTGTGTGGCTGGAGAAGGGCGTTTTATCCATACCTACAAGTGTGATGGAAATCCTCTTTTGAGTTTTGAGGGCGAACCTAAGCTGGTGGAGATTCCAGATGATATGGATGCGTTTACGGAGTTGATATGGGAAAACCTGAACGAAGACAATAAGGTTTCCCTGTTCGTACGCTATATCGATATCGAGACAGGCAAATATGAGACGAAAATTGTGAATAAGAATCAGTGAGGAGGGACAAAGATGAAAGAACTGGCATTAAAATATGGATGTAATCCGAATCAGAAGCCTTCCAGAATCTATATGGCCGATGGCAGTGAACTGCCGATCAAGGTGCTCTATGGAAAACCTGGATATATTAATTTTTTGGATGCCTTTAATGGATGGCAGCTGGTGAGGGAATTGAAAAAAGCTACGGGTTTTCCGGCGGCAACCTCCTTCAAACATGTGTCCCCAGCAGGAGCAGCCATTGGGCTTCCCCTTTCTGAGACACTGGCCAAGATTTACTGGGTGGATGATTTAGGAGAACTGTCTTCACTGGCCTGCGCCTATGCGAGGGCAAGAGGGGCAGACCGGATGTCGTCTTTCGGGGACTTTATTGCTCTTTCTGATGAGTGCGATAAGGACACGGCGATGCTGATTAAACGGGAGGTCAGCGATGGAGTGATCGCGCCGGGTTATACCCAGGAGGCCTTGGAGATACTTTCCCAGAAGAAAAAAGGCAATTATAACGTGATTCAGATTGACGCGGACTATGTGCCAGCTCCACTGGAACACAAGGAAGTATTCGGGGTGACTTTTGAGCAGGGAAGACAGGAGCTGCCCATTGACGATGAACTGTTGTCCAATGTAGTGACAGCGAAGAAGGAGCTGAGTGAGGAGGCTAAGAGAGATCTGAAAATCTCGCTGATTACTCTAAAATATACACAGTCCAATTCCGTGTGTTTTGTGAAAGATGGTCAGGCAATTGGAATCGGCGCTGGCCAGCAGTCTAGAGTACACTGTACGCGTCTGGCGGGCCAGAAGGCGGATAACTGGTTCCTTCGTCAGAGTCCTAAGGTTATGAATCTTCCTTTTAAGGACGATATCAAACGTGCAGAGAGGGACAATGCGATTGATGTGTATATTGGAGAAGAGTACATGGATGTCCTGGCCGATGGTGCGTGGGAGAAGGTATTCACAGAGAAGCCAGAAGTGTTTACGAGAGAGGAAAAGCGGCAGTGGCTGGATAAGATGACTGGCGTGACTTTGGGTTCAGATGCGTTCTTTCCATTCAGCGATAACATCGAACGGGCGCATAAGAGCGGTGTTCAGTATATTGCGCAGCCAGGAGGTTCGGTTAGAGATGATTTGGTCATTGAGACCTGCGATAAATATGGAATGGCTATGGCGTTTACGGGCATCCGCTTGTTTCACCACTAAAAGAATAATAAAAAAACAAATTGCCGGGTACCCGTTGTGGGTTTCCGGCAATTTGCTGTAAAAAATACTGCTTCAATTTTCTTATTTACCGTCAGTAAAACGAATCGCAGTTCCGTAGGCGAGAATCTCGGCAGCAGAGGAAGCGATAGAATTTGTGGTGTAGGATACTCCGATCACCGCGTCCGCTCCCATTTTTTCGGCACAGGCGATCAGGCGGTCTGTGGCGATCACGCGGGCCTTCTCCATCATCTCGCAATAAGAGGTGAGCTCTCCGCCTACCAGTGTCTTTAGGCCATTCATAAAGTCTTTGCCAAAATGTACGGTCTGGATGGTAGCGCCTTCTGCGAGGCCTAGTTCCTCATAAGTTCTTCCCTGAAGTACATGAGTCGTTGTAAGCAACATTTTAAATCATCCTTTCTGTTAATCCATTTCTAATTTTTTATCCAGCAATTTGACACATACAATATAATATATAATACCAATGATAATGCTGAGTATCAAGGAGAGAATAAGTATTCTGCCTAAGATCTGAGAGACTTCATAGAGCACCTCAGGGCTATTCGCGTCAGCGGATTCAGCGTTTCGAATGGTCTCATTGGTAAAAAAAGGAAACGCCAGTATCAGCCCTATCACCTGGTTGATCAGGTAGAGCAGAACGTAGCCTCCAATACATCCCATGACCCGGTGGCCGTGAAAAAGATTTCCAATGGCCACGGCGCAGTAGACGGACAGACAGGAGATAAAAAGTTCCAGGATTACAGTGGCTATTGTCAGCAGGAACAAATTTGCAGGGATGTATGCTGACACGGCCTGGCAAAATTCAAAGAGTTCATCGTTCAGAAAAATGAATACACATAGCAGAATTACGGCCGCATCGAGGAAGGACCAGAGTACTCCGCATAGATATTTGGAGAGGACATGGCAGTTCGCGGTGACTGGCAGCGTATTCGTCAGGTATCCCTCGTCTGTGTACAGATTGCGGTGATAGCGCATGCCAAGATAGACGATAGTGGCTAGGGCGACAGCTCCGATGGCTGTCAGAAGAGTCACCGTGTAAATAGAAGAGAATATGGTATCAAAAGGTTTTATATGCAGCAGAGACATGAAAAAATGTCCCAGCAAAGACAGTATCAGAACTGCGCCATGTATGGTCAGCAGAACTGGGGAAACTGCTTTTAAGTCATATTTTATCAATTTGCTTAACATTGAAATACCTCCCGGAATAATTCATCTACAGATTTTTGCTTGAGAAAACGAATGTCATCTACGGATTCATGCATGCGTATTTTTCCGTCTTTGATGAAAACTACCTCATCCAGAATGTTTTCCACATCGGCAATCAAATGTGTGGAGATTAAAATCGTCGCATTTTCGTCGTAATTGTTTAAGATGGTATTTAAGATATACTCACGGGCGGCGGGGTCCACTCCGGCAATAGGCTCATCCAGACAGTAGAGTTTTGCGCGGCGGCTCATCACCAGCACCAGCTGTACTTTTTCCCGGCTGCCTTTGGAGAGAGTTTTTATGCGGGCCTGGGTGGAAAGATTCAGCTTTTGGAGCATATTTTCGGCTCTGCCTCGGTCAAAATCTTCGTAGAAATCTGAAAAATAGTTAAGAATCTCGTAAATTTTCATATTGGGATTCAGATAAGTACGTTCCGGTAGATAGGCCACGATTGCTTTGGTTTTTACTCCAGGTTCCATGCCGTCTATCAAAAGTTGTCCGTCTGAGACTGTCAAGAGACGGTTGATCAGTTTTAAAATCGTCGTTTTTCCACTGCCGTTAGGCCCAAGCAGGCCGATAATTTTACCAGAATCTAATTTTAGATTTATGTGATCTAAGGCTTTCTTAGCTCCATAGGTCTTTGTGAGGTTTCGACACTCTAAAATGGTACTCATTTGGCATCCTCCTTTTGAATTTTTTCGATCAGAGACAGGATTTCTTGTCGGTGAAACCCCATCTGATTCATAGTACTGAGAAATTCCTTGATTCTGGCAGTCGCCAGGTCTTCTTTCATTTTTTCTATCATAGTGATGTCCTCCGTGATAAAACGTCCGCTGGTCCGCTGCGAATAGACCAATCCACTTCTTTCTAGTTCGGATAGGGCTTTTTGCATAGTGTTTGGATTGACAGCTGCCTCGGAAGCCAAATCTCGAACAGAAGGGAGACGATCTCCAGGATGGTAGCGCCCGGCGATAATATCTAATTGTACGTGTTCAACGATCTGTGCATATATGGGGAGGTTGGAGTTGAGTTTCCATGACATTTACAAAGCTCCTTTCATTTTTTAATTGTATTATTGTACTAAGTGATTAATACAATAATACATTCGAAAAAAGAAATTGTCAATAGGGTTTTCAAAAAAATGTTTTTGGGATATAATGCCCACAGAGTGGGAATTATATCTGCGCATAGTATCGCTTTTTTCGCGGTGCCTACGGCCTATGATAGATAAAAATATTGGAAAGAGAGGAATAGGATGAGCCAGAAGAATCAACTGCCAAAGAGATCAGAGATAGCAAAGAGTGATCAGTGGAGAATTCAAGATCTCTATGCAAATGAAAGTGAATGGGAGAGGGAGTATAAGGAGACGCAGCGAGGACTGGATGGCTATCAGAAATTTCAGGGAAGACTGGCAAAGAGCGCAAAAGTTCTTTTTGAGGCTTTGCAGGAACGGGACAGAATTCAGATGCTCTTGGAGCGGCTGTATGTCTATGCGAACCAGAGATATCATGAGGACACTGGGAACAGTGTGTATCAACAGTTGTCTGGACGGGCCCAGAATCTGATGGTAAAGGCTCAGGGAGCGTTTTCCTTTTTGGAACCTGAGCTGATGGAATTGACAGAGGAGCTTTTTGAAAGGTTTCTGGAAGAGAATGAAAAATTGCGGCTGTACAAAAGATATATGGAAGAAATTTTTCGAACCAGGAAACATGTGTTGTCAAAGGAAATGGAAGAGGTGATGGCTCAGGTCTCTCAGATTGCCAATGGACCGGAAAACATTTTTTCCATGTTTAACAATGCAGATCTTCGATTTGGAACTTTGCAGGACGAAGAAGGAAATTCTGTGGAGCTGACTCACGGCAGATATGCGCAGTTTTTGGAGAGCAGTGACCGAAATGTCAGAAAGGCGGCGTTTGAACGGCTTTATGATACCTACGGACAGTTTCAGAATACGCTGGCAGCTACGTTTGAGGCAAACGTCAAGCAAGCGGGCTTTTTTGCGAAGATGAGAAACTATCCGTCTGCCCGGGCAGCCGCTCTAGATGGAGGAAATATACCGGTGGAGGTGTATGATCAGCTTTTGACAGCGGTACATCAGGCGCTCCCGGCTTTGCACCGGTATATGGAACTTCGCAGGCGCCTTCTGGGGGTGGATGTGCTGCACATGTATGACTTATACACTCCTTTGGTCTCGTCGGAAAAGAAAAGATACTCCTTTGAACAGGCAAAGTCCTTGGTCAAGGAGGGGCTGGCCACTCTGGGAGAGGACTATCAGGAATTGTTGCAAAAGGGGTTTGATGAAGGGTGGATCGATGTCTATGAGAATCAGGGAAAACGCAGTGGAGCTTATTCCTGGGGGGCTTATGGGACCCATCCCTATGTCCTGCTAAACTATAATGGGACACTGAATCATGTATTTACCCTGGCTCACGAGATGGGACATGCGCTGCACAGTTGGTATTCAGACCATGCACAGCCGTATCCCTATGCAGGATACCGAATCTTTGTGGCGGAAGTCGCATCCACCTGCAATGAATCCCTGTTGATTCATGATTTGATTGGAAAAGCCCAGGAGGATTCGGAAAAAGCGTACCTGATTAATTATTTTTTGGAGCAGTTTCGGACCACGATATACCGCCAGACGATGTTTGCGGAGTTTGAGAAGATTGTCCATGAAAAATGTGCGCAAGGAGAGAGTCTGACTGCAAATGTGCTCTGCAAAATCTATCGGGAATTAAATCAGGTTTATTTTGGAGATGGAATGGAAGTAGATGAACAGATTGCGCTGGAATGGGCCAGAATTCCTCATTTTTATACTCCATTTTATGTATATCAGTATGCGACGGGATTTTCAGCGGCGATTGCGATCAGCCAGAAGATCATAGATGGGGAGCCGAAAATTGTAGAGAAGTATAAGAGATTTCTCAGCGGCGGTAGCGTTATGGACCCGGTGGAGCTTTTAAAAATCTGCGGAGTGGATATGACCAGCCCGCAGCCGGTGACAGAAGCTCTGAGAATGTTTGAGAGATATTTAGAAGAGATGGAGTCGCTGACTCTGAAATGAGAAGACACAGCTTTCGAGGCTGTCTTCTGCTAAGAGGAGTATTTATGGACAGACATAAGAGAAAGGGTGTTGAAACTCCAAGCAGGCCGCAGAAAAATGGCAATGTCTCCGGTACGGCTGCCCGCTCAGCCGCAGCCAGAAGAAGGGCTGTTGCTGCCCGCAAAAGAAGGGCGAGAGCCTTGAGAAGAAGGCGAATTTTGGTATTTTTAATAATGGCATTTTGTTTGGTTTTGTTTGCAGTGGGGGTGGTTTTTGGCGTCAGAGGGATCTTAAAAATTGCAGATCAAAAGGGCAAAGTTTTAGAAGGGAAAGGTACTTTAAGCAGCGAGTGTGAAGAGTACCGTCCAGTTGTGGAAAGACTTGCTAAAGTCTATGGTATGGGAGAGTATGTGGATTTGATTTTGGCTGTGATGATGCAGGAAAGCTCAGGAAAACTAGTAGATGTGATGCAGTCTTCTGAGTGTAAATTTAATGAACGGTATCCTCGGGAACCCAACGGAATCACGGACACAGAATATTCACTGCAATGTGGAATTCAGGAGCTGCGGGATAATTTACAGCAGGCAGGATGCAGCGGACCGGAGGACTTGGAACGGATAAAGGTTGCACTTCAGGCATATAATTTTGGCAGCGGCTATTTAAACTATCTGAGCCGGGAGGGGCAGACCCAGTGGACCGAGGAGAATGCGCAGGCTTTTGCCAAATATGCGAGTAAGGAAAAAAAGCGGGGAGAGGACGATCCTTACCGGGAAAACGCAGGGCCTTGGGATTATGGGGATCAGTATTATCCGGAACATGTTCTGCGTTACTATCAATAATTTGTCGGACAACGGCCAGCAAATAGCGATGCTGTGAGCTGGCCGCAGTGTATGCAGCGGAATCTTTGCTTGTGATTAAGCGCCATATGCCTAATCGTTGTCCCAAATTTAAAAAATGTGAATTTTTTGCTTGACTTTTTTTACAGGATTTAGTAATATAATCAGGCAAGGTTATTGAAGGCTTTGCAGAAAAAGAAAATGCGATAGTGGCGTAGTTGGTAACGCGCGACCTTGCCAAGGTCGAGACCGCGGGTTCGAGCCCCGTCTATCGCTCTGAGAAAAGGCTGTCACTTAGAATCTGTGACAGCCTTTTTGTGCGACATTCAAATGTCTCTAGATTTCCATCTGATATGCAACCAATGCCAAGTTCCAGTAGCCTTGTTTGTTTAATTCCCGCTCAAATTCGTGAATTTTTTTCAGGCAGGCATCTGGCAGTTCGGCTACCTTATAACAGCAGCTTGCCTGGGCATCCTCTTCCCTGAGAATGTCAATCATTTGGTCCTGAGCGGCTTGGCAGGAAGGCGGAAGCTTCGGATCATAAGTCATATTTCGCACCTCCTGTATTAGTTAGATGAATTCGTCTCAGATTTCATGTTTCCGTAGAAAGAAATCAGGTATAGTCCGCAAAGTCCTACTAATGCGTAAATGATTCGTGAGAACCAGGACATCTTACCGAAGAGGAAAGACACCAAATTAAAATCTAAAAATCCGATCAATCCCCAGTTTACTGCTCCGATTATGGCAATGGTCAAAGCAAAATAACCTAAAAATTTATTCCCCATAATTCACCATCCTTTCTCGGATTTAGTATGTGAATTATGGGGAAAAATATACACTGCAAAGTCTTTCAAAAAGTAACGAACTGATGGTCAATGTTTCGACTATTGAAGCTTTAGAGTCTGTGTGTCCACATCTTCATTGAAGGAGTAAGCTTCAGAGAGTTCCAAGGTTACATCGGAGGTGTCCTTTAACTCAAAAGATTGGCAGACAGACACGGTGTTGCCGGCAGGGATTTCTGCCATGTAATTGTCCATGGCTTCATTGTCATCCACTGGGAATGCAGCTTCACAAGCCTCATTGTTTTGAACGGCTCTCAAAGAGACGTTTACCATCGGCTGGGTAGCTTCGCTGCTGGTGTTAGTATAGTTATAATATACGAGCAGACATTGATTTCCACTGTAATCCTCCGCGAGTTCATGGCGGTCGTATTTTACAGTAAAGCGGTCGCAAGAGTAATCTAAAATTCCATCATCCGTACTGGTAGTCTGGGTATCGTCAGAAGAGTCAGCGTCTTGTGTCTGCGGCTCATCCGCTGTGGTTCCTTCAGACTCCATAGCGTTCAGCTCTTCTGTGGAGTTCTCAAGTTCTTCTGTGAAAGCGCCGAAATTGGCGGTAATTACATTGATGGTGTCTGTGTCAACTTTTGTGATTTTCCATTGCTTATCTACCTTTTTACAGGGATATTTCACTGTCGTTGTGGTAAGCTTGTCCGGGAGATTTTTAGCTTTCTCAGACAGGATGCCTACCAGAAGCTCTTCATTTTCTTTGGGGGTCATATCTCCGCCAGTGAAAAGCTGCTGCATACCGGAACGGAAGAATTCACTTATGGCTTCCTTGTAGGTCTCAGTTCCGTCGAAATAATTGATTTCCACGGTGACAGTCGCCTTGTCTTTGTGAAAATCAAGACCTGTGATCTTGTATTCTAGCTTTTGATTCACAGCCTGAAAAAATGGTTGGTAAGCTTCAGAGTTCAGTTTGTTTTCTTCCAAGCCTTCTAGTTTGTTGCCTTGAACACAGGATGACATGCCATCTAGATTAAATGCCTTTGCGTAGTCCAAGAAGCGTGAAACTGCCTTTTTAGGCTGTTCTCTCAGCAGCAGGTAATAGCCGGCACAGCCTAAAAGTACCAAGAGCAAGAGCAAAATCAGTGCGACAATGGGAGCGCGGGACTTCTTTTTTACCGCAACTTCTGTATTTTCTAAGGTTGTTGGTTGCTTTCTCATAGTATCCTCCATTCTGTGTGTACTTTTAAAAGCACGTTTTTCAGCACAAACGGGTAAGTTCGTGATTGTAGATAATCCATTCCATTATATCAGATTTATAAGCTTAGAGCAAATGAAATCCAGCGATTTTACTTTTTGATCGTAACAGTTTCAGCCATACAGTGTAAGAGAAGCATAAAACATACTGGTACGTTATTGCAAACGTACATCTGAGTTGAGAGTCTTTTCATGAGTAAAACGGTGGCATCAGCCACGATAAGCACGCAGTATGGTTTTGCAAATGTCGCTGGCTGAACTGTTACTTTCAGTCGGGAGTATCTGAGATTTCTGCGTTTGGAATCTTGTCACATGAGAGTTGGGAAAGATGTCGAAATTTGAGATTTACTATGAGGTAGAGAAGAAGTATAATAATTCTAGTGTTTTACTTTCCTGTTTATTGAGGGGGAAGCTAGGAAAAGAATGAAGAGAGGTTAGATGAGAATGAATCAGAAATACAAGGGCATTATCTATATCATCATCTCTGCTTTTTGTTTTGCGTTGATGAATATGTTTGTACATTTGGCGGGAGACCTGCCTTCTGTGCAGAAAAGCTTTTTTAGAAACTTAGTAGCATTTTTCTTTGCGGTCATAATCATGGCTAGGAAAAGGATTTGGTTTTCTGGGAAAAAAGAGAATATTGCTCCGCTTTTTTACCGTGCGATTTTTGGGACCGTTGGAATTCTGTGCAATTACTATGCGGTAGACCATCTAGTGCTGGCGGATGCTTCTATGCTGAATAAAATGTCTCCGTTTTTTGCGGTGATATTCAGTTATTTAATTTTGAAAGAACGAGTGAAGCCGGTGCAGGCGCTGGCTGTGGGTGGAGCTTTCATAGGAAGTCTATTTATCATAAAACCTACTGTGGTGGGAATGGATTTGTTTCCGGCTGTGATTGGTCTGCTGGGTGGCTTGGGTGCTGGAATTGCCTATACTTTTGTCCGCTATCTAGGGGAAAGAGGCGAGAAAGGGCCATTTATCGTGTGCTTTTTCTCGGGATTTTCCTGTTTGGTAACGCTGCCGTTTCTGCTTTTTGACTATCACTATATGAGTCTGTCGCAGATTGGAATTTTGCTGCTGGCAGGTCTATCGGCTGCCGGAGGACAATTTTCCATCACAGCGGCTTATTGCTGTGCCCCGGCTCGGGAAATCTCAGTTTATGACTATTCTCAGATTATATTTTCAGCCACTTTAGGGCTGATCATATTTGGACAGATCCCGGACTGGTTAAGCTGGGTAGGATACCTGGTGATCTGTTCTATGGCTGTGATGATGTTTTTGTACAATCAGAAAAATGACAGAGTTTTGAAAAAGGAGGGAGAGAATTGAGCAGTCAGAAGTTAGAAGACATAAAGTCTCAGTATGATGGCCTAAAGCTGTCTTTACTGACAGTGACGCCGAAAGAAGGAAAAGAGTTACATGGCGTAATCCAGTTGGTACACGGTATGTGTGAGTACAAGGAGAGGTATCTGCCATTTATGAAATTCATGGCGAAGCATGGGTACATCTGCGTGATTCATGACAACCGAGGGCATGGGAAAAGCGTGAAAAACGTGGAAGATTTAGGATATATGTATAGGGGAAAAGCCAGAGCTTTTGTGGAAGACATTCATCAGATTACCTTGTTGATACGGGAGCGCTATCCTAGACTTCCAGTGATTTTGTTTGGACATAGCATGGGATCTTTGGCAGTGAGGGCTTATCTAAAAAAATACGATTCCTTGATCGACATGCTGATTGTATGCGGTTCTCCAAGCAAGAATCCCGGGGTAATTTTGGGTAGAATGATTGCCGTGGTACAAGGTAAGCTTCAGGGAGAACGGCATAGAAGTAAGTTGCTAGAGGCGTTGTCTTTCGGAAGCTTTGCGGCTAGATTTCCAAAAGAGACGCGCAAGCATGCCTGGATTTGCACAGATCAGTTGGTGGTAAAAGAGTACGAAGACTCCAGGCTATGCGGATTTACGTTTACTGTGGATGGCTATCGTACGCTGTTTCAGCTGATGGAAGAGGCCTACAGCGGTCACGGATGGCAGTGTACAAAACCGCGGCTGCCGATTTTGTTTCTCGGTGGTGCACAGGACCCTTGTATCGGGAATCCACGGAAATTTGCAGCCGCGATTCGGCAGCTTCGTTCTCAGGGTTACCAAAATGTGAGAGGGAAGCTATACCCGGGGCTGCGCCATGAAATACTCAATGAACCGTGCAAAAAGGAAATTTACAAAGATATCGCCGTATATATCCGCAGACAGGAGCAGGAGATTTGGCCTGTACGAGACGGCCAAGAATAAAATCAGTGAAAATGGCAGATACTCAGAAAAAAGAGTAAGGAGAACAAAAATTGAGTAAAAAGTGGATATTCTTTTTTCTGATTTTGGCCTGCCTATCTTTGGTGGCGGGGTGTGGAGAACAAGAAGAGACTCAACCAAAAGGGGAACTTGTCATGGTGGAGACTCTTTTTACTGTATAAGCTCCCGGACAGCGCCTGGTAAGCTTGCTTGGCGAGACGAACAGACATTGGACGGGGCAACAGGTATGAGCATGCAGGTGTATGCGCCGGAGTGCGAATGCCTGTCAGAATTGCCGGAGTGCGATGCACGGAGCAATTCGCAGCTTATACTTTTTGGAGACGCCGCTGACAGGCGGCATGAGGGATTATACTGTAAGGTCGATATCCGGTCGATGATTGCATTTTTGAGCGTCAGACGTTATAATGAAAGTGTTACTAGACAAAAAGAATAGAATATGGAGAGTACAATGAAGAACAGAATTACACTATGTCTGCTCTCTGCTGTTCTGTCCGTCAGCCTTGTGATGCCATCAGTGGTCTGGGCATCGGGAGAAGATACAAGCGATTTTCAATCTTTGGAGGGAGAGTTCGATTTAGAAGAATCCTTCGAAGAGACACAGGAAGAGACTGGACAGGAAGAGACTCAGGAACCGGAGCCGACCCAGGAGCCGGAGCCGACCCAAGAGCCGGACCTGGAGCCGGAGTTTTCTCAGCCGGCCGAGGAGACTGAAGAACCGGCGCAAGAAGGCTTCACCGAGAAGGAGCCTGCAGCGACAGAGTCGCCTGAGTCGTCTGAGGCATTGAGCACTACACAAGGGGAATGGAAAGAAGAAGATGGAAAGTTCTGGTACGATAATGGAGGAGGACAGCGCACAAAATCAGATTTTCAAAAGATAGGGAAGTACCGGTATTACTTTGATGAGGAAGGTTATTTGGCGACTGGCTGGCAAAACATTGAGGGAAATCTGTATTATTTTAAGGCGACAGGTGGCTACGGACTCCGCGGCCGTATGTTCACTGGCGTTCAGAATATCAATTCTCGTACATTCTGTTTTAATAGTTCCGGGGTACTTCAGACTGGCTGGCAGAAAATTGACGGAAAATCCTATTACTTTCAGATGTCAGGAAATGCAGGTACCTTGGGGCGGATGCTCACCGGCTGGTTGAAATATGGCGGAGAGATCTACTATTTAAAGCAGACTGGAGAAAAGGGCGTCAAAGGAAAGATGTTCACTGGAAAACAGAGAATTTCAGGACATACATATTATTTTAACTCTGAAGGAAAGCTTCAGACTGGTTGGCAGAAGATCGGCAGCAACAATTATTATTTTAAAGCAAGCGGAACCTATGGAGTTCGCGGCCGTATGTTCACCGGCGTTCAGAATATCAATTCTCGTACGTTCTATTTTAATAGTTCTGGAGTAATGCAGATTGGCTGGCAAAAGATCAGCGGAAAATATTTTTATTTTCAGATGTCAGGAAATGCAGGTACCTTAGGTCGAATGATTACCGGTTGGCTGAAATATGGCGGAGAGATCTACTATCTGAAAAAGTACGGAGAAAAAGGAGTCAAAGGTCGGCGGCTAACTGGTTGGAATCAGATTGATAAACAGGTCTATTATTTCAGCAGTTCGGGAAAACTTCAGACTGGTTGGCAAAAAATTGGTTCCCGCACTTTTTATTTTAAGGCAACCGGAACCTACGGTGTGCGTGGGAAGATGTTTACTGGATGGGTGACCATTGGAGGAAACAAATACTATTTTAAGCGTACCGGAGATTTTGGTACGAAAGGAATGCGTTTTCAGGGTGGCTATAAGACAATAGATGGGAAACGCTATTATTTTGATTCCAATGGTGTGTATCGTGAGAATCCAGATAATGACGGCTATGTTACAGATCCTGTGACAGGGGTGAGGTACCGAGTAGAATCCCAGTACTATACAGACCCGCAGATTGGAAGTGGTTCCGATCAGGTGACAGAGGAGGAATTTATGGCGGCGCTGCTTTACACGGAGGCAGGGGACCAGGGACTAGAAGGGCAGATTATGGTTGCGATGACAATCTATAATCGGATGATGAACAATTCTTTCCCATCGACGATGAGGCTGGTAGTCTATGCCAAATCTCAATTTGAGGTGATCAGCAATGGGCGTTTAACGGATTTACTAGAGGGAATTCGTGATAACGAAAAAAGTGCACTCGACAAAATCAACAACTATGACAGCATGGAAGCAGCGAAGAAAGCGGCCGTCATTTATGAGAATTATAAGAGCGGAAAGACCAGCAAGAGAATTATACCCGGGGTGAGCTCCTTGAAAAATAAGGATTTTGACTATGTGTATTTTATGACACACGATGCTTTTAACGGTTTAGGATTGGACCCGAGTAAGTGTGGCGTGTTTAAGTACAAAGATCATACCTTCTTCCGCAAATGGGCTTATTAAGAAGGAGCCATTGCAAAATAGATGAATCAGCATCTATGGAGCAATGGCTCTTTTCCTATCCCTTGAATTTGCATAAAGATTTTGTTATGATGATACCCGGAGTTTAAGTATTTGGGATAAAATGACAAAAAACTCAGAAGCTGACTGCATGGAAAATTTAACTGAGAGTTGGGAGAAGCTATGAGAAGATTGCTTATTTATTTGAAAGGTTATTATCGGGAGGCTGTTTTGGCCCCTTTGTTTAAAATGCTGGAAGCTAGTTTTGAGCTGGCGGTGCCTCTGGTCATGGCGAATATTATTGATGTGGGAATTGGAAACCAGGATGAGAGCTATATATGGAAAATGTGTGCAGTGATGATTTTGTTGGGAGTGGTGGGACTGCTGTGTTCTGTCACTGCCCAGTACTTTTCAGCGCGAGCAGCTATGGGATTCAGTACCGCTTTGAGGCACAGTCTGTTTTCACACATTCAGACTTTTTCTTATAGGGAACTAGATCTTTTGGGAACTCCTACCTTGATTACCAGAATTACGAATGATGTAAATCAGGCCCAGACGGGGGTGAATTTGGTTTTACGGCTGTTTCTGAGATCACCGTTTATTGTCGTAGGAGCCGTGATTATGGCTTTTACGATTGATGTAAAGATTGCGTTGATTTTTGTGATCGCGGTGCCGTTAATTTCTCTGGTCATCTATTTGATTATGAGACTGACGGTTCCGATCTATAAGAAGGTCCAGAGCTATTTGGATAGGATTTCCCGGATCACTCGAGAGAATCATGTGGGAGCCAGGGTTGTGAGAGCTTTTTGCAGGCAGAAAGAAGAGTCGTCCGATTTCATGCAGACCAATGATCTGTACACGAAGATTCAGATCGCGGCGGGGAAAATTTCAGCTCTGCTGAATCCGGCTACCTATGTGATTATGAACCTGGCGATCGTAGCGATCTTGTGGTCGGGCAGCGTGCAGGTGGATGCAGGCAGGATTACCCAAGGTGAGGTCGTGGCCTTGGTGAATTATATGACACAGATTTTAGTGGCGCTTTTGGCTTTGGCAAATTTGATTGTGGCGGTCACGAAAGCTACGGCGTCTGGGGCGCGTCTCAACGAGATTTTTGATACGCAGACGACTCTGATTGAAAAAGAGAGTCAGGAGCAGCATCCAAAAGCCAGTGAGAACAGAGTGGTCTTCGAGAAAGTGACTTTCACTTACGCTGGTGCAGGGGCTCCAGCACTAGAGGACATCTCATTTGTAGCTAAGTCAGGGGAGACGATCGGGATAATTGGTGGTACGGGAAGCGGAAAGACCACTTTGATTCACCTGATTCCTAGATTTTACGATATCCAAAAAGGCGAGATTTTAGTGGATAAAATCCCGGTGGATAGATATCCGTTTTGGCAGCTTCGTGAGAAAGTAGGGATGGTGCCGCAGCATGCGGTTTTGTTCAAGGGAACCGTACGTGAGAATATGCGGTGGGGAAAATCAGATGCCACAGATGAGGAGATCTGGGAGGCACTTAAAATTGCCCAGGCTAAAGAATTTGTCGAGAACAGGCTGGGAGGATTGGATAGCCAGATCTCCCAGGGAGGAGCTAATCTCTCAGGCGGTCAGAGGCAAAGGTTGACCATCGCCAGGGCACTGGTGGGGCAGCCGGAGATATTGATTATGGACGACAGCGCCTCCGCGTTAGATTTTGCCACAGACGCGGCTTTGCGCCAAGCGATAAAAGAAAAGACGAAGGGGATGACAGTCTTTCTCGTGTCACAAAGAGCGGCATCCATCAGGCAAGCTGACCGTATTCTGGTGTTGGATGACGGGCGACTGGTGGGAAGTGGAACACATTTGGAGCTTTTGGAGAACTGTCCTGTGTATGAGGAAATCTGTCTGTCACAGTTGTCGGAGCAGGAGGTGAGAAGAGTATGAGAGACAGAGCTACAATCAAAAAAGTACTGCGGTTTATTCGGCCTCACAGCGGGTTAGTTGCATTGATGCTATTGCTGGCAGCCGTAACAGTAGCCTCTACCTTATACGCACCGATTCTCATCGGAAAAGCAGTAGACCAGATCGTGGGACCAGGGCAGATTTACGTCCTAAAACTGAGCCGGATTTTGGTTCAGTTAGGTGTGGTAATCGCGGTTACTGCGGTGGCGCAGTGGCTGATGAACCTTCTGACAAACCAGGTGACTTACCGGGTGGTTCAGGATGTGCGGGCTCAGGCTTTTTTGCATCTTCAGAAGGTTCCGGTTAGCTATATTGACCAGAATCAACCAGGAGATATTCTGAGTAGAATCGTAAACGATGTGAGTCAGTTTTCAGACGGATTGTTAATGGGATTTACACAACTTTTTACAGGCATTGTGACGATCTTAGGTACGATAGGATTTATGCTTTCCATAAACGTAAAAATTGCGTTGTTAGTGGTTTTGTTGACCCCGGTTTCTCTTTTTGTGGCCAGCTTTATTGCCAGTCGAACGTATCAGATGTTCCGTCTTCAATCAGAGAAGCGGGCAGAGATGACTTCCCTTGTGGAAGAGTTAGTGGGAAATCAGAAAGTGGTTCAGGCATTCTCCTATGAGAGAACCGCTATGGAACGATTTGACTCCATCAATGGGCAACTTCAGATCTGTGGTGTGCGGGCTTTGTTTTTTTCATCCATCACGAATCCTTGTACGCGCTTTGTAAATGGTCTGGTGTACGCGGGTGTCGGCATCTTTGGGGCATTTACAGTGATTCAACAGGGGATGACGGTAGGACAGCTTACCAGTTTCCTCAACTATGCGAATCAGTACACGAAACCATTTAATGAGATTTCCGGTGTAGTGACGGAGCTAGAGAATGCCATAGCCTGTGCGCGGAGAATTTTTGAGTTCATGGAGACTCCTGTAGAGGAACCAGACCAGAAAGATGCGGTGGTGCTTCAGAAGGTGGACGGAAGTCTGGAGGTGGAGAATGTCTCTTTCTCCTATCGGAAGGATACGCCTCTTTTGCAGGATATCTCGATTCAGGTTCAGCCAGGTCAAAGAATTGCGATTGTGGGGCCGACCGGCTGTGGAAAGACCACAATGATCAATCTCTTGATGCGTTTCTATGATGTGGACAAAGGTCAGATTCGAATCAGTGGGTATCCTGTGCGGGAAGTGACCAGGGATAGCCTGCGCAGAAATTTTGGTATGGTTCTTCAAGATACTTGGCTGAAGGCGGGAACGATTCGAGAGAACATCGCCTATGGAAATCCGGATGCTGCTATGGAGGAGATCATACAGGCAGCGAAGCAGGCACACGCACATAGTTTTATCCAACGACTGCCAAAGGGATATGACACTGTGATCGCGGAGGATGGAGGAAACATTTCCCAAGGACAGAAGCAGCTGCTGTGTATTGCGAGAGTGATGCTGATGCATCCGCCGATGCTGATCTTAGACGAGGCGACCTCTTCTATTGATACCCGCACGGAGGTGAGGGTTCAAAAAGCGTTTGCGAAGCTGATGGAAGGCAGGACTAGTTTTATCGTGGCTCATCGGCTGTCTACAATCCAGGAAGCGGATTTGATTTTAGTGATGAAAGATGGTAATATCATAGAACAGGGAAGACATCAGGAGCTGCTAGAGAAAAATGGCTTCTACGCGAAGTTATATGAGAGTCAGTTTGCGGCATCCTAGGTGTCCAATATTAATGAAGAAAGGCAGAGACAAATGAAAAATCCAAGATTTTCCTACATTATCCGTTCATTGTGCGGTCTGTATCTCTTTTGGATTGTGTGGGATTTGCTGAAAGCTTTTAGAAGCGGGGAAGAGGTGTCAGTGTTGATGATCGTCGCGGCAGTGGCTTTTGTCATCTTTGGTGCTTTGTTTTTGGTCACGGGAGTCCGAGGCTGGATGAGGGTGAACAAAGAACTGCAGGAGGAAGCTGAGAAGATGAAAGAGGAGGAAGAGAAAGCGGAAAAAGAGTTAAAGCTGACCACAAAAAAAACAGGAATGTCTCTCAGTGACCGGGCAAATCTGGTAAAGAAGCTAGAAGAGACGAAAACGGATGAGGACACAGAACCGGAAGAATAAACGGCGAAGCTGCTGTGAAGAGAATTCTCTCACAGCGGCTTTTGTTTGATAGGAAACTGCGTTCCTATCGAATAAAAAACACTCCGTGTGGACCACACTGCGGCGGAATGGAAGATGGTGCTTTGTGCCCCGCCGTAGGCGGAGAATCCTGCAAGGCAGGATTCTTTTTCGAAAAGAACTTTGAACGCGCAGCGGCGGCAAAAAAAATTGTTTAAAATCCCAACTCCTCGCCACAGAGAACCACGATGATTCGTCCCTGAATCCTAGATCTGCGCGTGATTTCGATCTGGCAGCAGATGGTTTCAGGGGTATTGCAGTCAGCACAGACTCCGGTCTTAGCGCATGGAGTGTTTACGTTTACGCGGATAGCGTTTGGCGGGGTGGCCAAAGTGCGGACCCGGCGGACTGCGTCTTCCACATTTGCACACATTTTATTCATGCTGGCCAGGACAATGACGTGGGCAGGGCCGAACGCGAGACAGGCTACGCGATTGCCAGCGCCGTCAATGTTTACCAATTCCCCGTCGATGGTAAAAGCGTTTGAACTCATCAGAAAATAGTCGGCCATCACGGCTTGGGAGAACAGTTCACGGGTTTCTTGGAAATTTTTGGCGAGGGAACGGTCAATTAATTGATAATTTTTGTTTCGGATGGCATCCATAACGCCGGCTTCTACCATGGACTCGGAACCGCCCCATGCTATGGAAGAATTTTCCGGCATTAAATCCAGTATTTTTTGACAGGCTTCTTCCTTAGTGGCACAGTAGTATGCGTCCATTCCCCTTTTGTTAAATTTTTTTATGAGAGTCGCTTGGGCTCTCTCCCAGCTTGTAATACGATGTGACATAAGATTTCCTCCTTTAACCTTGAAGTTTGTAGCTATTCAGCCATAATAGCTCGGATTAGCTGCTGCGCAGCTTATATCGCCGCATATGCGGCTAAATCCTCGCTTATGGCTAAACGCCATATGCCTGATAAGAGACAAAATCCGGAGCAAGCTTGCTTGCAGAGGAGTTTGTCTTTATCAGTCGCATGGCTGAATAGTTACTGAAATTTGTGACAGTGAAGCCGAAAGGCTGAACTGTTACGAAGTTTTTGTAATTATAGCACGCGGCGTTGCCATTTTCAATTCATGTATGATATAATCAGGTGAGGCTAGATGCCAAGGATGTGCTATTCACAGCAGCTATGTGGGAAAAGAGAGCTCATAATCATAAGTAAGTACCCCGAGAGTGCAGATGTACGGGTCGTGGGATATAGTCAGAAGAAAGTAGGGCAAAGAGATGAGAAAAATTGCGATTGTTACGGATAGTAACAGCGGAATCACCCAGGAACAAGGGAGAGAATTAGGTGTGGCGGTTATTCCGATGCCTTTTTTTATTGATGAAAAGTTATTTTTAGAAGGAATTACTCTGTCCCAGGAAGAATTCTATCAGCGTCTGAGTGAAGATGCTGATATCTCCACCTCTCAGCCGACACCGGCCGATGTGACGAAGGTTTGGGACGAACTCTTAGAAGAGTGGGATGAGATTGTACACATTCCTATGTCAAGCGGGCTGAGTAATACCTGTGCGACTGCGATGATGTTGGCAAAGGACTATAAAGGAAAAGTGCAGGTGGTGGACAATCAGAGAATTTCTGTGACTCAGCGCCAGGCGGTTTTGGACGCTCTTTATCTGAGAAATCATATAGAGGAGGCGTCAAAGATCAAAGAGATTCTGGAAGCAGAGAAGATGGAGTCCAGTATCTATATCACTCTAGAGACGTTGAAATACTTGAAAAAAGGTGGTAGAATCACACCTGCGGCTGCGGCCATCGGTACAGTCTTGAATTTAAAGCCTGTATTGCAGATTCAAGGGGAAAAGCTGGATGCCTATGCGAAAGTCAGAGGCAAAAAAGCAGCAAAACGTGCAATGATAAAAGCCATGAAAAAGGATTTTGAGACCCGGTTCGCGAAATATGATGCGGAAGGACTTATGTGTCTACAGATGGCATACACAGGAAACCGGCAGGAGGCGGAGGAGTTCAAAGCAGAGGTTCAGGAACAGTTTCCTGGATATGAGATTCATATGGACCCGCTTTCCCTGAGTGTGTCCTGTCATATCGGACAAGGGGCATTGGCGGTTGCCTGTGCAAAACGGGTGGACTAAAGAATAGAGATAAGGGAGTTTGAGAGTATGGAAAAAATGATGGACCTTTTGGCACAGGAGTTGTCAGCGGCATTTGAAAAGGCGGGGTACGATTCTTCTTATGGAAGGGTGACGGTGTCAAACCGGCCGGATTTGTGCGAATATCAATGTAACGGAGCCATGGCTGGTGCCAAGGCGTACCACAAGGCTCCAATTGTGATTGCGCAGGATGTGGTGGAAAAGTTGTCGGACAGCCAAGTGTTTTCTATGGCGGAGGCGGTGAAGCCGGGCTTTATCAATTTGAAGATAAAAGAAACCTTTTTGAGTGGTTATCTGCAAAAGATGCACACGGCGCAGCTTCTAGGCGCTGAGAAAACTCAGAATCCCAAGACTATTATTATCGATTACGGCGGACCGAACGTGGCGAAGCCTCTCCACGTAGGCCATCTGCGTTCTGCAATTATCGGAGAGAGCATCAAGCGCATGGGAAGATTTTTGGGACATGAGATGATTGGGGATGTTCATCTGGGAGACTGGGGGCTACAGATGGGACTGATTATCACGGAATTGAAGCACCGTCAGCCAGAGTTGGTTTATTTTGACGAGAGCTATGAGGGAGAGTATCCGAAGGAAGCTCCGTTTACGATCGGAGAGCTAGAGGAGATCTATCCGGCTGCCAGCGCGAAATCGAAAGGAGATGAGAGCTTTCGGGAGGAAGCCTTGGAGGCGACTCATCTTTTACAGCAGGGCAGGCCGGGCTATATGGCCCTTTGGAACCATATCATGAGGGTGTCAGTGACCGATTTAAAAAAGAATTATGAGAAGCTGAATGTGACCTTTGACTTGTGGAAGAAAGAGTCAGATGCCCAGCCCTACATTCCTGCCATGGTGGAGGAGATGAGGGAAAAAGGGTATGCGTACATGGACCAGGGAGCGTTGGTGGTGGATGTAAAAGAAGAGACAGACACCAAGGAGGTTCCGCCCTGCATGATTTTGAAATCAGACGGTGCCTCCTTGTATACGACGACAGATTTGGCGACGATTGTGGAGAGGGAAAAATTGTTCCATCCAGATGAGATTCTCTATGTGGTGGACAAGCGCCAGGAGATGCACTTTGTGCAGGTGTTCCGCTGCGCGAAGAAGACAGGACTACTTCCCCAGGAGACGAAGCTTTCTTTTCTGGGCTTTGGCACGATGAATGGGAAAGACGGAAAACCGTTTAAGACCAGAGAAGGTGGTGTGATGCGTCTAGAGCATCTGATTGAAGATATCAACGAAGAGATGTTCCACAAGATCGTAGAAAACCGCAGCGTGAAGGATAAAGACGCGAGACAGACTGCGCAGATTGTAGGGTTGTCTGCGATTAAGTACGGAGACTTGTCCAATCAAGCCACCAAAGACTATATTTTTGATATTGACCGTTTCACTTCTTTTGAGGGGAATACCGGTCCGTATATTCTGTATACGATCGTTCGCATTAAATCTATTTTAAACCGTTATGAGCAAGAAAATAAAGACACGGAGAACGGAGAGATTTTGGAGGCGGCCAATGAGAGTGAAAAAGCACTGATGCTCGCTCTGACAGGATTTCCGGCAGTGGTGGAAGGAGCTTTTGAGGAGAAAGCGCCACACAAAGTGTGCTCCTATATCTATGAGTTGGCCAATGCATTCAACCGCTTTTACCATGAGACAAAGATTCTTAGTGAAGAGGATGAGCGGCAGAAGGCATCCTGGATTCAGGTACTGCTCCTGACGAGAAAGGTGTTGGAGACGAGCATTGATCTCTTGGGCTTTTCAGCGCCAGAGAGAATGTGATTGGCGTTCACTAATATAACTCCCAAAAAGGGTTTCCCCGGTTTGTAAGTGCGCAGCACTTTACAAGTCGGGGGATTTTTTGTATAATCATAACATCAAAATCTTACTTGCCGCGGTTCCGCGGCAGGGCGAATCAGCCCATATTTCCAAATACAGAGAACTGAATACAACAAAGATGGCATGTAGGGCAGCGGAGGCTGTCTAAAGATGGGAGGCGCGCAGACACCATTGGTGGGAAAGAAAATCAAAGACCGTTACTACCTTTTAGAGAGATTAGGAGGGGGCGGAGATGGCACAGTTTATTTGGCGCGGGACGAGATCCTGGGCAAATACTGGGCGGTAAAGGAAATTCCGGCACATAGATCAAAAGAAATGAGGATTCTAAAAAATTTATCACATTCTATGCTGCCGCAGATTGCAGATTACGTGCAGGAGGATGAAAAAGCGTATCTGGTCATGGAGTATATCGAAGGGAGAAATTTGGAAGAACTGAGGAAAGAAGGTCCTTGTTCCAGGGAGCAGGTCATTCAGTGGGGAATACAATTGTGTCAGGTGTTAGGGTATCTGCACAGTCGCCATCCGGCAGTGGTGCACTCGGATGTCAAACCGTCAAATTTGATTCTGACCGAAAACCAGGAACTGTATCTCATCGATTTGGGGAGCAGTGTGGTGGTTGGAGAAGGCAGGCAAAGGGTTGGGCTGTGTCGGGGGACACGGGAGTATGCAGCCCCAGAACAGCTGTTGGGCCGCCTGGGCTGCACCAGTGATATTTACAGTCTGGGGCGGACATTGGAAGTACTGGCGGGCGGAAAAAAAGAGGCCGGGGACAAGCTATGGAGAATTTTGAAAAAGTGTCAGGCTTTACAGGAGACGCAGCGGTATCAAGATTGCCAGGAATTGGAGAGAGAATTGCGCAAAGCTATGGCTAAAAATCGGATAAGGCTGGAACGGCCGTTGGTGGTTCGAGCGGGAATATTCCTGTTGGGAGGCTGTCTGCTGATGACTGGGGGCGATGAGATTTCCCGGAGTCAGGGAGGACAGATGAGGCAGGATATTTGGCAGAACGGGAAAGAAGAATTCCTGGATATGTACACAGCGGTCCAAAACCAGATTGTTCAGGGCATGCTGATGGGAGGGAAAAGTGGAAGAGTACTGTTAAAGGAAAGTGTAGAAAGGCTGAGAGAGCTGCTCAAAGAGGAACAAAAGGAGCGGGAACAGGCGGTATTGTGGCTGGTTCTGGCCCGGGTATACCGGGAACTAGGACAGGCGGACAGCGCGAAGAGGGCCTATGAAAGAGCACTGGAAAATGCTCCTGACAGTGTTCAGACGAAACAGGAATATCAGAGCTATCTTGCGGAAGAGAGAGCGAAAAAGAAAAGTTGAAAATGTGAGGAGGAGAGAAGGCATGATAAAAAGAAAGAGGATTAGAAGATGGGTGATGGTGGCTGCAGGAGTAGGCTTGACGGCGGTGTCTGTGGCTGCGGACAGCTTGGATTTAGGCGGGTTTCAGGTGGAGGTAGAAGGGGAACAGGAAAAAACTCCTGTCACGGCGAAGCCGACGGAATCGCCGGTTCCCACACAGCCGCCTCAGCCCGTGCAGGAGCCTGTACAGGAGCCCGTTCAGGAGCTCGCGCCGGAGCCGATACCAGAGCCTGTGCAGGAAGAGACCCCTGCACAGGCTCTGGAAAATGATTTTGACGAGCCGACGGCGGCGACAGGTGAGTTTCAAGATGCTGACAGGACCAGAGAAAATTTTCCAGACACGGCAGTGACTGAAAATTCAGCCGTGACGCCTGCTTTGGACGCACAAAACGTAAAGAAGAAAGTGACAGAAAACAAGGAGACGAAAGCAGGAGTGAAATTCCTGCGCCAACTGAAGATAAAAGACGGGCAGATGGCACCGCAGATATCGTTAGAAAGTCAGAGAGACTGGTATGTCTATTCTTTTCAGGTGAACCAAAGGGAAGTGTATTTCCACTGGGAAGGGAGGTGGTGCACAGGGGAGGGAGTTCAATGGAGACATGGGAGAAATGAAATCCGTGTGTTGGCGCGCACAAAAACCGGGGATTTTCTGTATATGGAACCATGGATTGTGCTGCGGCAAACGCATGAGTAAAAAAGAGGCGTTGCGGCAGAGCGGGAAAATTTATATAATGGAGGAAGAAACGGATATGCAGAAAATCCGGAATCTATTTTCAGAGTAATGAGCGGGAGGCGGTTTTATGGCTGCGACAATTAAAGAAATTGCAGAACGGGCAGGAGTCAGCACGACTACGGTCTCTAATGTCATACACGGAAAAACAAAAAAGGTTTCTCCGGCTACGATACAGAAAATCGAAGGGCTGATCCGTGAGATGGGATACGTCCAGAAAATGGGACTCAGGGTACTGAACAAAGAGAGTTCCCAGCTGATTGCCGTAGTAATCAACTATCACAAGGATTTCAGGGATTCCATATTGGGAGATCCTTTTTATGGCAAGCTGATCGGGTTCATTGAAGAGTATGTGCGCAAGATGGGATATTATTTGATCTTTTATTCAGCCAAAGACGTGGAGGACATTTTTCGGATGGTTATGGGCTGGGATGTGGACGGCGTCATCGCCCTGTCCTTCAGCAGGAGAAATTGTGAGAAAATCTATCAGCTTATCCAAAAGCCTATTGTCTCTGTGGACGCATACGGAGAATTGGAGGAGGGGCAGGGAAACCATGTGGTCAATATCGGGCTGGACGATGAGAGCGGAGGATATATGATGACCAAATATCTTTTAGAGTGCGGATATGAGCATATCAAGGTGTGCGCAGGCCGGGACAGCGGTGTCGACCATCTGCGGTATCTGGGCGCGCAAAGAGCGGTAGACGAACTGGCAGATGGAAGACAAAAGCTGCAGTTTGTGGCACTGGGAATGAATTATGCAAAGCGCAGGGACAGCTATGCCTGGCTGATGCAGCGGAGAAAACCGAAAACTGCGCTGTTCTTTTTGGCCGACGTATATGCGTTAGAAGCAGTCAGCTTTTTGTGTGACCGGGGACTGCATATTCCCCAGGACCTTGGAGTTGCAGGGTATGACAATATCAGTTTTGCGGAATTTTCAGCGCCGCGTCTGACGACTGTCAAGCAGGATGTGGAGCAGAAGGCGAAACTGGCGGTAAAGATTCTCATGGACAGAATTCAGGGCAGAGAGACGGAAGAGGAGCGTGATATCCGGCTTCCCGTGACGCTGATTACCAGAAAATCTGTGATGGTGCAGGAGAGGGAAAAATAAACTTCTGTTTAACGTGCCTTCTATCCTGGCGAAATATTATTGAAAACAGGCTTCAGACAGGAGATATTCTTCGGTTTGAAGCCTGTTTTTGTGCAAAGTACATAAAAAATAGGGGTTTAACAATGTACAAAAATATGGTTATCTACATAACTTATTTACAGAAACAAGTAAAAGTGGTATAGTGTGCTCACAGTAAGTTATGTACATAACTTACAAAAGGAAACCGGAAAAAGGAAGGAGAACAATATCGGATGAAACAGATTTTGATTGCCACACATGGGAAGATGGCATCCGGAATTCGGTATACAGCGGAACTGATTGTCGGGGAGCTGGCAAAGATTACAACTATCGACGCCTATGTAACCCCAGAGGATAACGTGGAGAAACAGTTTGAAGAATATTTCAGCGCGCACAGGGAAGACCGGATCTTTGTTTTTACGGACTTGATGGGAGGCAGCGTCAATCAGAAACTGCTAAGATATGCGCAGCAGGAGAATGTTACATTAATCACCGGTACGAATCTTCCGGTCCTGATGCAGATTATGTTGGCCGACGAGGATGTGGAAGTGGAAGAGATCAGACAGTATATTGAGGACGCGAGACAGGAACTGCAGTTGGTAGAGATAGGGAAGAAAGAGGAAGAAAAACCGGAAAAGGCAAAAGTGGAAAAAGAGAGTGTACAGGAGACCTTTGAAAATTCTACGGCAAAGATCACAGCCCTACGGGTAGATGACCGGCTCATTCACGGGCAAGTAGCCATGACCTGGACGAAGCAGTTAAGAGTACAGGGAATTGTGGTAGCCAATGACGCGGCAGCAGGCGATGATACCCAGAAGATGGCGCTGAAAATGGCAGTTCCGGCAGGAATCAAAGTATTGATAAAGCCGGTGGATGAGGCCATTCGAGTTCTGAACAATCCCAAGGCATCTTCTATGCGAATACTGGTACTGACGCGGACGGTCACAGATGCCCTGAAAATTCGGAAACAGGTAGGGGAGATTGAATTCCTGAATATTGGAAATGCCGGACGTTTTGATGGTGTCGACGTGTCAGAAAAACAGATACTGTCGCCGACGATCATGCTGACAGACGAGGAAGTGAAAAGCTTGAGGGAACTGGTGGAGATGAATCCGAAGACTTGTATGCAGCAGGTTCCCAACGATGAGCAGAAAATGGTAAAAGATGTTCTAGATAAATGGAATTAAGAGAAGGGAGAAGAAAGATGTTAAATGCATTTCTTGTAGCACTGGCTGTGTTTATCTGCGTGGGCGGCGCAGAGCTGATCGGATTTACGATGCTGAACCGGCCGATCGTCATCGGACCGCTGGTTGGATTATTTTTGGGAGATTTACATACCGGTGTGGTTGTCGGAGCTTCCCTGGAAGCAGTGTTCATGGGCGTTGTCAATATCGGAGGCGCCTCGGCGGCGGAGCCGGGAATCGCCACAGCCGTAGGAACTGCTTTTGCGATTATGCTGGGCAAAGGGTCGGAGGTCGCGCTGACTCTGGCGCTTCCCATCGGTATTTTGGGTCTTCAGATCAAGACGGTTCTGTATATCTTTGTTGTAGGAATGTTTGCCAAGACCTTTGACCGTCTGGCGGCAGAAGGAAAAGAGAGACAGATTATATTTTTACATTATGGACTTTGGACGGTAAACTGGGCGCTGTATTCTCTGGTGGCCTTTCTGGGAATCCTCTTCGGGTCTGATGCAGTGAGCGCGCTGTTGGAGGCGATTCCGGAGGTCGTAATGAACGGACTGACCGTCTGCGGCGGACTGCTTCCAGCGGTAGGAATGGCGATGCTGATGAAAATGCTTTGGGACAAAAAGATTTGCATGTTTTACTTCCTGGGCTTTGTCCTGGCAGCATACTTAAATCTGCCGTTGATCGCACTGGCAGTACTTGGCGTGATTATTGCCATATCAATTGGAATGAGTGATTACCGGATGAATCAGCTGGCGTCTCAGCGGGCTGCCTTGCCGGCAGCTTCCGGGACGGTGGAAACCTATGAACTGGATGAAGAAGAGGAGGAATTTTTCTCATGAGTAATTTGACGAAATCTATTCCGGCAGAGGAAAGAAAAATGCTGCGCAAGGCGTTCTGGCGTTCTTTTACACTGTATGCGGCAGTCAGCCCGGCAAAACAGGGAGCTTCCGGTTTCTGCTACTCTCTGATGCCGTTTATCAACAAATTTTATAAAAAGGACGAGGAGGGCAAAAAAGCGGCTCTCGCGAGAAGTATGTCATATTTCAACACAACCATCACCTGCTCTACCTTTATTATGGGACTTGTGGCTTCTATGGAGAAGAAAAACAGTGAGCAGGAGGATTTTGACGCAGCTTCTATCAATGCAGTGAAATCGAGTCTCATGGGTCCTCTGGCGGGAATCGGCGATTCCATTTTCTGGGGAGTTTTAAGAGTGATTGCAGCCGGAATTGCAGTGGGACTGGGAACTGCTGGAAACCCGCTGGCACCGCTTGTGTTCTTAATTCTGTTTAACGTGCCTTCTATCCTGGTGAAATATTACGGTACATTTTTAGGCTATAAACTAGGATCGGAGTACATCCAGAAGGTGTATGCCAGCGGTCTGATGAACATTTTGACCAAGGCGGCAAGTATTGTAGGTCTGATTATGGTAGGCGGAATGACGGCGAGTATGGTGACGTTTCATTCTACCTTTGAATTGAGTATGAAAGGAGAATCTGTTCTGAATCTTCAGTCCATGCTGGATCAGATTTTTATCGGAATCGTGCCGTTGGGATTGACCCTTCTGTGCTATTATCTGCTGAAGAAAAAAGGTATCAGCATCACGGTATTGATTATTGGAGTTATTATTTTTAGTATCCTAATGTCGCTTCTGGGAATCGCTTAGGATATAAAAAGGAGCAGAAAAATGAAAGATTGGTGGAAAAATTCAGTTGTCTATCAGATTTATCCCCGGAGCTTTAAAGACTCCAATGGGGATGGATTCGGAGATTTGCCGGGAGTTATTGAGAAACTGGACTATTTAAAAGAACTGGGAATCGATGTGATTTGGTTAAGCCCGGTATTTGATTCTCCCCAGGATGACAACGGGTATGATATCAGGGATTACCGGAGTATTTATGCGGGATTCGGGACAAACGAGGATATGGAGGAGCTGATTGCACAGGCTCATAAGCGCGGCATTAAGGTGGTAATGGATTTGGTGGTGAATCACACTTCCGATGAGCATGTGTGGTTTGTGGAAAGCCGGAAATCCAGAGAGAATGCCTATAGTGACTATTATATCTGGAAAGATCCGAAGGCAGACGGAAGTGAGCCTAATAACTGGGGCTCTAGTTTCTGCGGAAGTGCCTGGGAGTACAGTGAGCAAAGAGGGCAGTATTTCCTGCACTTCTACAGCAGAAGGCAGCCCGATTTGAATTGGGAAAATCCGAAGGTGCGCAAAGAGGTTTACGATCTGATGAAGTTCTGGATGGAAAAAGGCGCCGATGGCTGGCGGATGGATGTCATTGCGTCTATTTCCAAGGAGCAGGATTTTCCAGATTATCCTGAGGAGGAAGGAAGAAAATACTATACTGGGAAATATCACAGCAACGGACCTAGACTGCATGAGTTTATTCAAGAGATGAACCGGGAAGTTTTGTCAAAGTACGACTGTATGACCGTTGGGGAGGCTCCGGGGTCTACGCCGGAGGTGGCGCGGCTGTTTACGGACCCGGACAGAAAAGAGCTGAACATGATCTTTACCTTTGAGCATATGAATATTGACCGGGTGCCTGGATCTGTGAACCGGAAGTGGGCGCTGAAGCCATTTGATCTGCGGGAGTTAAAACGGGTTATGTCAGACTGGCAGTACAAACTGGCAGGACGTGGGTGGAATGCTCTTTATTTTGAAAACCATGACCAGCCCAGGGTCATTTCTCGCTGGGGAAACGATACGGAATACCGGGAAGAATGCGCCAAGGCGTACGCCACTGTACTTCACGGAATGCAGGGGACGCCCTACATCTATCAGGGCGAGGAGATCGGCATGACCAATGTGGCGTTTGAGCTGGAGGAGTATGAGGACATCGAGGTGCGGAATGCTTTCCAGGAACTGGTGGTAAATGGAAAATCTATCACGAGAGAAGAATTTCAGAAAGCAGTCTGGAACAAAAGCCGGGATAACGGCAGAACGCCCATGCAGTGGGATGACAGTGAAAATGCGGGCTTTACAACTGGGACACCCTGGTTTAGAGTTTCTGACCGCTATCAGGAAATCAATGTTAAAAATGCGTTGGAAAAGAAAGATTCTGTATTCTACTATTATAAAGAACTGATCCGTCTGCGGCATGAGGAGCCTCTTCTGACAGAAGGGGAATACCGGCTGATTCTGCCGGAAGACGAACACATTTTTGCGTATTTAAGACAGACAGAGAAGGAAGGCTGGCTAGTGGCGGCGAACCTGTCGGAGAAAACACTGCCGTCAGAACCGTTGAGAGAATTTGTCAAAGAGATGCAAGAAGTGATGATCGGCAATTATGAAAGGACTGGAATTGAAGGAGAACTTCGGCCTTACGAGGCATTTATGATGAGGATACGATAGGAGCAGAAAACATATGGACAGACATCTCATCGCATTGGATATGGACGGGACGCTTTTGAACAGCGAAAACCGTGTGACAGAGAGGACACAGAGGACACTGCAGCTTCTGGCGGATATGGGACACTATATTGTGCCGGCTACGGGGAGGACCCTGTGTCTTCTTCCAGAAGAACTAGGGGCGGTCCGGGGCATCAATTTCGCGGTACTGGAAAACGGCTCTCTGGTCTGGGATTATGGGCAGGAGAGAGCGGTTGTCCGCCGACTCTTGCCACAAGGAAAAGCAAAGGAAATTTTGGATGAAGCTTATGGAGGGAAGTTTATGGAGGCTTCAGGGAGGATGGGCAGAGGTTTTTGTTATGCGGAAATTTTCGTGGACGGAAAGGCCTATGCGGACATCCGGAGTATAGTGGGGCTTTCCGAGTCTTCTCTAGGTGAAAACTTTGAACGGTATTTTTTGGAGAATCACGAGTTTGTGGAACACCTGGAAAATCAGCGGTGGCTCCTTGACCGGGTGTCTAAGATAAATCTGTATTTTGAGGAAGAAGAGTTCGGACAGCGGGTCAGAGAAAACTGGCGGAAGATTCGAGAGGTTTCCCTGACAACCTCTGTGGGCGGCAATGTGGAATTCAATGCGGCCGAAACAAATAAGGGAATCGGGCTGAGCGGGCTAATGGAATATCTGAATATCCCCAAAGAGCGGGTGATCGCCATCGGTGACAACGAAAATGACCTGGAAATGTTTGCGCGGGCGGGGACAGCAGTGGCGATGGAAAATGCAAAAGAGATGGTGAAGAAGGCTGCAAGGAAGGTGACGCTCTCGAATGATTGTGACGGAGTGGCAGTGTTTTTGGAGACATATTTCGGATTATAGAGAGGAAGAAATGCTTGCCGCGGTATTGTGCCACGATGTCTTGCCTGAATCATGAAAACTGTGCTATACTAAACGTAATTTTTCAAAATTTGCGTCTGTCTCAGCAGAGAGGACAGAAAGGAAGCAAAGAGCATGTATCAGGCTATCTTATTTGATCTGGATGGAACATTGACGGAGTCAGGAGAAGGAATTACAAAATGCGTGCAGTACGCATTGGAAAAGTTCGGCATTTTTGAACCAGACTTGAAAAAATTAGAAGTATTTGTGGGACCTCCATTGAAAGATATGATGATGAGTTATGGGGGCTTGGACGAGCAGCAGGCAGAACAGGCAGTCTGCTACTATCGGGAGAGATATCACGAGAAGGGGATGTTTGAGAACCGTCCCTATCCGCATATCGAGGAGATGCTCGCGAGACTTCGGGAAGAGGGATACCGTCTGGCTGTGGCTTCTTCAAAGCCAACGTATTATGTGAACCAAATTTTGGAATATTTTGGATTGGCCCAGTACTTTGAGGTGGTAGTGGGTAGCGAGATGGATGGAAGTAGAGTGCGCAAGGCAGAAGTGATTGAAGAAGCTCTGCGCCGTCTAGGGCTTGAAAATCACAGAGACAAGGCAGTCATGGTGGGAGATAAGGAGCATGATATCTTTGGGGCCAGGCAGCAGGGGCTAGACTGTGTGGCAGTGGCCTATGGATATGGAAGCAGAGGGGAGCTGGAGAATGCATCACCTCTTGCCATTGTGGGGACTGTGGAGGAGCTGGAAAATTTTTTCGGCTGACCCCTCTGCACAAGCAGGGAAGACTGCGCAAAGTGTGGAGGGTAGGTTATCCTTTGCTAGTCCACTATCTGCTGCTGTATGCCGGGGTGAATCTGTTGTATTTGTTGATTTGTGGCATAAAAGGACAGCAGGAGGATTTTTATGACTGGTCCGTCATGATTAACGGCCTCACTTCTTTGTTGCTGATACTTCCAGTGGCTCTTTGGCTGTATCGGAGAGACTGGCGTTTTCGACCATCTTGGATGAGACCACAAGGACTCAGAGGAAGAGATGGCATCTGGTGTTTTTTGTGGGGAGGAGCCATGGCGATTGTGCTGAATGTCGCTTTTTCCCTGCTGCAGATTTTTCAGAGATTTCCTTCCTATGGGGAACAGACGCAGAAGATGACAGAGAACACGAGTATCTTGTGGATGATTCTGTGGACGGCAGTCACCGCTCCTTTGGTGGAGGAACTGATCTGCCGGGGGCTGATTTACCGCAGATTGAGAGATTATACGGGAATTTGGCCTTCTGTGGTGATCTCCGGCCTCATGTTTGGGCTCTACCATGGAAATGTGGTGCAGGCGATCTATGCTTCTATTTTAGGATGCCTTATGGCAATTTTAGTGGAAATCAGCGGCTCTCTTTGGGCAAGCATTCTGTTTCACATGGGGGCCAACCTGATATCGGTACTGTTTTCGGAATATGCGGTAACGCTGCTGCAATGGCATGATGGGATTATCCTGACAGCGGCGATGGGATTGCTGTTTCTGGTTTTCTGGGGAGGCATTTTTTATTTTCGAAAGGAATGGAAAAAAAGAGTACGAAAAACGGCATATTGACAATGCCGTTTTTTTGTACTATACTAATACCATACCCCGGTGGGGTGTAAAGAAATCACAGAAAGGGTGAGTGCATGCAGGCAGATAAAAAGAAAATATCCAGATTGCTGAAGATCGCCAGAGGGCAGATGGATGGAATTCTTCAAATGGTGGAAGAGGACCGATATTGTATAGAAATATCACAGCAACTGATGGCTACAGAAGCAATACTGAATAAAGTGAATAAAGAGATTTTGACGGCACATTTAAAAAATTGCGTGTCTCATGCAGAATCTCAGGCGGAAAAAGAAGAGAAAATAGATGAACTGGTGGACATGTTAGGCAGAATTTTAAAATAAAGGTGGTGCGGAATGAAAGAAAAATTTGACGTGACCGGAATGACTTGTTCAGCTTGCTCTTCCAGGGTGGAGAAGTGTGTATCCAAGTTGGAAGGAATTGAGAATGTAAGCGTAAACTTATTGACCAACAGTATGCAGGTTGAATATAATGATACAGTTTTAAGTGAAAGTCAGATTATTGACGCGGTGGTAAAAGCTGGGTATGGGGCCAGCCCTAAGCAGGAACATGTGCAGACTGTTGCGGCGGGAAAGGCGAAAGTGATGGAAAATCCCATGGAGAAACAGATACAGAATATGAAATTTCGTCTGATCGTATCTTTTGTATTTCTGGTTCCGCTGATGTATGTATCCATGGGACATATGGTGGGACTTCCGTTGCCAGGATTTTTGACAGGGATAGAAAATGCGGTCAGCTTTGCTTTTACTCAATTATTGCTTTGTCTTCCGATTATCTATGTAAATCGTAAATATTATATCAAAGGATTCCGGACTTTAGCGCATTTGGCTCCTAATATGGACAGCCTGATTGCCATAGGGTCCACGGCATCTTTGGTATATGGGATTTTCGCGATTTACCGGATGAGTTATGGGCTTGGAAGCGGCAATATGGAAGTAGTGCATCTTTATTATCATGACTTATATTTTGAGTCGGCAGCTATGATTCTGGCTTTGATTACGGTGGGAAAATATTTGGAAACCCGTTCAAAGGGGAAAACCAGCGAGGCGATTACCAAGCTGATGGATTTGGCTCCGAAGACTGCGGTAGTAGAAAGAGACGGAAGAGAGCAGGAGATTCCTGTGGAACAGGTCGTGGCCGGGGATGTGGTGATCGTAAGGCCGGGACAGAATGTCCCTGTGGACGGCTTTATATTGGAAGGAAGTACCAGTATCGACGAGGCAGCGATCACCGGTGAGAGTATTCCTGTGCATAAACAGGAAGGAGATACGGTCATAGCAGCCACGATGAACAAGACAGGATTTGTGAAATTCAAGGCTACCCGGGTGGGAGATGACACGACTTTTTCTCAGATTATTCGCCTGGTGGAGGAGGCAAGCTCCAGCAAAGCGCCTATCGCTAAGATTGCGGATAAAATTGCAGGTGTTTTCGTTCCAGTAGTGATGGTAATTGCTCTTGTGACAGCGGTAGTATGGCTGTTAAGTGGTTCCACCTTTGAGTTTGCTTTATCCTGTGCGATCAGTGTTCTTGTGATTTCGTGTCCCTGCGCGCTGGGACTGGCTACACCGGTTGCGATTATGGTGGGAACTGGAAAAGGGGCGGAGCAGGGAATTTTGATTAAGTCTGGAGAAGCCTTGGAGACTGCACACAACCTGCAAAGCGTGGTCTTGGATAAGACAGGGACCATTACCCAGGGCAGACCGGTGGTCACAGACATTCACACGGAAGGATGGACGAAAAAAGAATTCCTGGCTTTGGCAGCCGGAATGGAAGTAAAAAGTGAACATCCTCTGGCAGAAGCGATCTTGGACTATGCCAAGAAAGAGGGAATCTCCCCTGTACAGGTGGACAACTTTAATTCTATTCCAGGCAAGGGTTTGGAGGTATCGGTCAACGGTAGGCGTTATTATGCGGGTAACGAAAGGCTGATGAGAGAAAAAGAAATTTCTTTGGACAACTGTCTGAAACTTTTAGAAGTCATGGCAGATGAGGGAAAAACACCGTTGATTTTTGCAGAGGAGACACAGGTTTTAGGTGTGATCGCCGTAGCAGATGTGGTAAAGCCTACCAGCAAAGAAGCGATCAAAGAGCTGAAGGACCTGGGAATTGAAGTGGTGATGCTTACAGGAGATAACCGCAGGACTGCGGAGGCTATCCGTAGGCAGCTGGATATTGATACGGTGATTGCCGAGGTTTTGCCTCAGGATAAGGAGCGCAAAATCAGCGAGCTGCAAGAGGCAGGCAAGGTAGTGGCCATGATTGGAGACGGTGTCAATGACGCACCTGCCCTCGCGAGAGCGGATGTGGGGATGGCCATTGGAGCTGGGACGGATGTGGCGATTGAGAGTGCGGACGTGGTTTTGATGAAAAATGACTTGAAAGATGCAGTCACGGCGATTCGTCTCAGCAAGGCAGTGATTCGCAACATCAAACAAAACCTGTTTTGGGCATTTTTCTATAACACTTTGGGGATCCCAATCGCAGCAGGGATTTTTTATCCCCTGCTGGGGCTGAAGCTGAATCCGATGATCGGAGCAGCAGCTATGAGTATGAGCAGTATTTTCGTAGTGTCCAATGCGCTGAGGCTGAAGTGGTTTCAGCCGCTGGGAAAGAGCGGACAAGAAACGCAGGAAACGGTTTCCGCTGCGACTATGGATGATACGCCAGGTGGCGGTCAGATAAATCAAGGGAATCAAGAAAAGGAGGACGAACCTATGATAACAATGAAAATTGAAGGAATGATGTGCCAGCACTGCCAAGCACATGTATCTAAGGCATTAAATGACTTGGAAGGTGTAAAAGCAGAAGTGAGCCTGGAAGATCAGGCTGCATATGTTACGGCAGACCAAAGCGTGGATAAGGAAGCCTTAAGAAAGGCTGTTGTGGATGCAGGCTATGAGGTTGTCAGCATCGAGGAAAAATAAAGAAGGAAGAGTAAGCGGATGGGGATTTTTTCCTTTATCCGACATGGTACTGCGGCCAGCCCGGCGGGAAATTGAGCATTTCCTTGCCGGGTTTTTTATGTTCTAGAGAAGATCTTGTCATGCTAATGCGAGAAAGCTTTTCCTTAGAACAAGGACGCTCCGCTAAGGATGTACACGACGTAATAAAGTAGTTCACCGCATAGCGATATGGCGGCGGCACGCAAAATGGGACGTACCACTCAAAGATTGAGGGGAAGGGGGAGCTG